>OFGA01000924.1_pt1 | contig 21970 bp, 21 predicted proteins | sample 1521471 | NCBI WGS metagenome assembly OFGA01 (sample SAMEA3504086, study PRJEB24116) | mouse gut metagenome | biome: mouse gut; feature: mouse-associated habitat; material: faeces | place: Denmark | collected 2011
CCGCAGCATAAGCAGCCACGTCAGCCCCAGAAGCAGCAGGGACCAGTACAGCCACATGCCCGCCGAAATCATGGGCAGGGCCAGCATCCCCGCACCGATGGCCGTTCCGGCAATGATCATCGTTCCGCCCAGAATGCCGTGTTTCTCCGTGGAGATCATCTCTCCTCTCCAGTCCCGCGCAACGCAGGTTTTATGAGTGCAAGGCCCACCTGTCCGGATCGCCCGGACACGCCCGGCGGAAGCGCCCAACCGAAGGGCCGCCGGCCCTTCCCGAAGGAAGCGGCGCAAAAGGAAGGCCGAGTATTCCTCAAAATCCCCTGCAGGTCCATAGCTTTCGGACACGGCGGTCTACACCCCGCTCAATAGCCCGGAAAAACAGACGCGCAGCAGCCTTTGCCGGGGGAAAGGGCCTCCCGGAAGGGGCCCGAGCTTCGTCGCCCAAGCCGGAGAATGGCCCGCTCCACGTTCGCGCTCAAACCGGGCCGCGTCTCCTTTGGCGAATCGCAGGACGAAACACGGCGAGATCGGAGGCCCCGCCACGGGCCCATGAACGCCGGCAAATCGCAGGATGGAGCGCAGCGCCATGAAAAAAACAGACACAGGAAAAGTGCCACTCCCGCCGTGGACGCCCTGAAGCCCTCGAAAGGCCCGACCACCCCGGAGTGGACGCCATGAAGCCCTCGAAAGACCCAGCCACCCCGGACAGGCCGGAGTACGCTCTCCGTGGACACCAAGAATCCCTTCCCTGACAGCCAGTGGGAAAAAAGGGGCGGATAAGTCCATGCCATTGCCTGAAAGCCGGGCTTCCTCCGCCCATCCCACAGTCCATTTTCTTCTCTGCAGGCTTTCCGACACCGGCCCGGCTTCCTTGGAATCCTTTTCATGCACTGGCAGGGCTTCCGCCGAATCCTTTTCATGCCCGGCATCCCCGGCCCTTCCGCGCGGACATCGTACCAGCCCGATCTTCCGGGATGTTTCCCCCGGCGCATCTCACCTCTTGCTCTTCGGCGCAAAGACGGGCAGGTTTCTGAAGACGTTTTTTCTCCATCCCCTTTCCCAACTGCGGGGCTGCCCCGATGGGGCCGCCTCCTTTTCCGCAATGATCCTTCTTTCCCGGATACGGGGCCGCCTGCCGGACGTGCCCCTTTCCGCAAAGGCGGCACGACAATGCGTTTCTCCCTGAAAAAAATGGCCGGGCTGCCCGCCATCGCGGCGGCGGCCTATGGGGGCATCCCGGTGACCCACCGGGACTGCGCCTCCTCCCTGCACATCATCACCGGCCACGCCCGGGAGGGCGCGGAGCTGAACATCGACTTTGAAGCCCTGGTGCGGACCCGGGGGACGCTGGTGTTCCTCATGGGCGTGACGGCCCTGCCCGTTATTGTGAAGGGCCTGCTGGAGGCCGGGATGGACCCGGGCACCCCCGCCGCCATGGTGGAGCGGGGCACCCTCCCCGGCCAGCGGCGGTGCGGCGCGCCCCTGGCGGCCCTGCCGGACCGGGCGGCAGAGATGGGCATCCACAGTCCCGCTGTTATCATCGTGGGCGGCGTGTGCGCCCTGGCGGAGGAGCTGTGCTGGTTCCAGCGCCTGCCCCTCTATGGGAAGCGCATCCTGGTCACCCGGCCCGGGGACCGGGCGGGTACGCTGTCGGAGAAGCTGCGGGACCTGGGGGCGGACGTGGTGGAATTTCCCTGCATCCGCACGGAGGCCGTCTCACCCTGCCCCGCCATGGAGGCCGCGCTGGAACGGCTTCCGGAATACGAGTGGCTGGGCTTCACCAGCGCCGCCGGGGTGGAAGCCTTCTGGAACTGCCTGCGGGACATGGGGAAGGACGCCCGGGCTCTGGGGAACGTGAAGCTGGCCGTTATCGGTGCCTCCACCGGGAGGGCCTTGGAGGCCCATGGCTTGACCGCCGACCTCGTCCCGGAGGTCTACGACGCCCCCCATATGGGGGAGGCGCTGGCGAACGCGGCGGCGGGCCGGGTCCTGCTGCTGCGGGCGGAGGAGGGCTCTTCCGCCCTGACGGACGCGCTGGCGGCGGCGGGCGTTGCTTTTGACGATATTGCTGTTTATCGCACGATTTACGATAATCCCCGTTCGGCGGAGCTTCGAGAGGAGTTGGAGGCGGGGGGATTCGACTTCGTGACCTTTACCTCCGCCTCCACCGTGAAGGGATTTGTTTCCGCTGTGGGCGGGGACGCAGATTTCAGCCGCTTCACGGGGCTGTGCATTGGGAAGCAGACCGCCGGGGAGGCGGAAAAACATCATATTTCCGTAAAGACCGCTGCCAAAGCGGCGATCGACGCGCTGGTGGAGCTGGCGCTTGAAAAGTGAGGAATACCATGGACATCTGGGAAGAGCTGTACACCGCCGCAAGGAAGGTGCAGAATGACCGCGCCATATCTCCTTTTATTGACGCCGGAGGCGTCGCCGCCGCCCTGCGGACCAAGGCGGGAAACATCTACACCGGCGTCTGCATCGACACCGCCGCCAGTTTGGGCATGTGCGCGGAGCGCAATGCCATGGCCTGTATGATTACCCACGGCGAAAGCCGAATCGAAAAGATCCTCGCCGTCATGCCGGACGGCAAAATCGGTCCTCCTTGCTGCGTATGCCGGGAATTCATGATGCAGCTGGACCGTGACAGCGGAGAAATCGAAATTCTGCTGGACTATGAAGCGCGGGAGACGGTGCGTCTCAAGGAACTGGTCCCCCAATGGTGGGGCTATGGACGCTTTGAACCTTAAATGACCGGGAGGCTGAATGAAAAAGTACAGGTTCGCCTTCGACCCCTGGGGACTGCTGCTGTTTTTGCTGATGATGCTCCCCAATTTCGTCTGGTTCGCCGTTCCGGCGCCCAACGACATCCTGCGGCAGGAATCTGTTACCCCGGTAGTGGACGGCATCGCGTCCGTCTGCCAGGTCCTGCTTGCGGCGGCGCTCTGCGCCATCGTGAACCGGGAGCGGGAGAAGCCCCGCCTCACGCCGCTGGCCGCGGCGTCCCTCTGCTGCGGAGGGCTCTATGCAGCCGGGTGGGTGGGCTATTATGCCGGATTTGCCGGTCCGCCTGTGGTGGCGCTGCTGACGCTTCCCCCCTGCCTGTGCTTCCTTTTCTTTGCACTGGACAGAAAAAACGGCATCGCGGTAATCCCTATTACGGTCTTCACCGTCTGCCATCTGATCTACGGTATTGCCAATTTCATGATTTGAGGAGGATTTCCCCATGGACCTGACCAACCGCCCCCGCCGCCTGCGGCGGACCGACGCTATCCGCCGACTGAACCGGGAGACCCGGCTGAGCCCGGAGGCGCTTATCTATCCCATTTTCGTGGACGAAACCCTCTCCGGCGTCCGGCCCATTGAAAGCCTGCCGGGCCAGAACCACTACGGCCTGGACAGCGTGTGCCTCGCCGTGGAGGAGTGTCTGGCCCACGGCGTGAAGCACTGCATCCTCTTCGGCCTTCCGGCGGAGAAGGACAAATGCGGGTCCTCCGCCTGGGCGGAGCACGGGATCATCCAAGAGGCCGTGCGGACCATCAAGGCCCGGTATCCGGACTTTACCGTCATCACCGACGTCTGCATGTGCGAGTACACGGACCACGGACACTGCGGCATCCTCCACGGCCATGAGGTGGACAACGACGAGACCCTGGAGCATCTGGCAAGGATCGCCGTCAGCCATGCCGCCGCCGGGGCGGACATGGTTGCTCCATCGGATATGATGGACGGCCATGTGGCGGTCCTGCGGAAGGCGCTGGATGAAAACGGCTTCCAGAACACCGCTATTTTGGCCTACTCCGCCAAGTACGCATCCGCTTTCTACGGACCTTTCCGGGCCGCCGCAGGGTCGGCTCCCTCCTTCGGGGACCGGAAGGGCTATCAGATGGACCCCCACAACCGGAAGGAGGCCCTCCGGGAGTGCGCTCTGGACGCCGCCGAGGGGGCGGACATTCTGATGGTGAAGCCCGCGCTGAGCTATCTGGACGTGATCCGGGAGTGCGCGGATGCCTTCGATCTGCCCCTGTGCGCCTATTCGGTGTCCGGGGAGTATGCTATGATCAAGGCCGCTTCCGCCGCAGGGCTGGTGGACGAGCGGCGGATCATGTGCGAGACCGCCTTGTCGGTGTTCCGGGCAGGGGCGGATATGCTTATCACTTACTACGCGAAGGAACTGGCGGACGCTATTCGGGCGGGGGAGATCGGGTGAACCTTTCCCGTCCGCAAAACGGTTGATCGATCCAAAGGAGGCAAAACGATCATGTGGTACTTGCCAGACGACGATACAAAACCGGTAATCACACCCTATGAACAGATACACAGCGCGCATCGCGTCTGCCATCTGCATCTTCCGCGGACGGCCATCGTCTTCTTTATGAGCAAGGGAACGGATCATCTCGCCGCTAACTACGCTTCAAGAGAACTGCCGGAGCTTTTCCCCTGCTTTTTGAACCGCCGGCCCATCTGGGAAATGCTCCATTTGCCGATTTGCTTTTTGAATGGCGGCTCCGGCGCGCCGCAGGCGGCGGACACTGTCGAAACCCTGAGGGTACTGGGCGTAAAAAATATCGTTGCCGTTGGGATGTGCGGCGCCTTTTCCACACTGATCCGGCCGGGAGAGACCATCATCCCCGAGAAGGCCTTCGTGGAGGAAGGGACGTCCCTCCATTATTATGAGTCGATCGAGGCGTCCGTCCCCGATCCGGATCTGCATCGTACCGCTTTGTCCCTGCTGAAACTGCACGCCTACCCGATCGTGTCTACGGATGCTGTATACCGCCAGACCTTTCTGAAAGAGCGGATATGGCGGGAGAAGGGCGCGGTCGGGGTCGACATGGAGACATCAGCGGTTTTCAGCGTTTCCCAGTACCTCGGTGTAAAAGCGGCTGCACTTTTGATGGCGTCCGATCTGCATCCTCTCCACCCGGAGGCTCCAAAATGGGAGTGGCTGATGTCCACAGAGATGCGGCGGGAACTTACTGAACAAAGCCTCCTCCTCGCCAAGCAGCTCTGATAAAAACCGGGGGCGCTCCCGATGGGAGCGCCCCCCTCGCTATATTTCGTTTACTCCGCGATCTGATACCGGGGAGCGTTGAGGACGAACCGGGTCAGCACCGCGCTCAACGCCGCGCTGACGGCTACGCCCACTGCCAGCTCCAGGGCTACGTTGAGGGTAAAGAAGCCGACAAAGATCGTCCAGAAGGGACTGCCGCCGAAATAGGAGTTCCGGAAGAAGCCAACGACCATGCCTACAAAGAGGACGGTGTTGGTTAGTGTGCCGGCTACAGTTCGGCCTAGTCGCTGTTCTCTGGAAGCCAGGACAGGTCTGTTAGCTCATGGCATCTACGGTTACGATGCTTCCCGCCACGTTCAGTGTATCCAAAAGGTCTGGAGCTGCCGTGATCTCATTGGATTTTTCCCCTGTTACCAGTTCCCCGAGCACCATCTGGTTTTCCGCTGCAAACACACTCACAACAGGTACAAGGTTTTTTAATGGTGTTTTTTTGAATTCTTGTCTATTTGTCTATTTTCGGAATACAAATCATTTTTGACAAATCGAGAATATACTGCAGATTTCAGCTTATTGTAATATCCAATTCTTGAGACAATATTTTGAACGATAAATAGATGTAACCATAACCCCCCTGCAGCTTGCTCAACTAAAAAATCATATGCTTTACTATAAGATCCTAGGCTTGCATTATTACGTAATATTTGGTATCCTTAAAATAAAAACAGTTTGGAGTGTAGTAATGATGCAAGCGAAAGGCCCTCTCTCAAACCAGTCTACAGAAAAGGCGCTGGCGATCATCGAATATCTGGTGTCGCGCAGCGAGCCTGTCCGCCTCAATGAAATCAGTCGTGACCTCTCCATCAATGCGAGTACTACGCTGCGTTTTTTAACTACCCTTCAAAATTGCGGGTACGTCTTCCATGACGCAGATACATTCCAATACTCGCTTTCATATAAAATCTGCCGTTTGGCAAATAAATTCAGCGTAAATATGGAACTGCGCGATATTACACACCCGTATCTGATACAATTGACAGATATCTTTCAGGAGTCTGCCTGTGTGTCTGTGGAGCAAAATATGGAAATGGTCTATGTAGATGTGATGTCGGGACCGGGGAAGGTGCTGATGGGAATGCAGCGGGTGGGGAACACCAGCCCGATGCACAGCACAGGCAATGGGAAACTGCTGCTGCTGAACTACACAGAGGAGCAGATCGACCAGCTGATTGAAAAGCGGGGGCTTCCGCGATTTACGAACAATACGCTCACGGACAAAGCCGCTTTGCAGCGGCGCTTGGAGGAAGTGCGTCAGAAGGGCTACGCCACCGATGAGGAGGAGAATGAGATTGGCCTGCGGTGTGTGGCGTACCCGATCTATGACTACACGGACAAGATTATTGCAGGACTGAGCATCACAGGGCCCTCCAGCCGGATTACAGAGGCGCTGATGGAGGAGCGCGGGCACTACCTGAAGAAGGCGGCCAAGGACATCTCCCGGCGATTGGGCTATCAGATAGAGTAGCAAAATTGTTCCTTCCAGTCGGAACAGGATGTGAACGGGGAACCTCCAGATCGAGGAACCTTTTGGTATTTTCCCTACCGCAAAGTATGAATACTCCCCCTCTCCTGGTGGAAAATTATTCCACCGAGAGAGGGGGCTTTCTTGTTTGCAGAGAACGCCCGCTCAATCAAATATCCAGAATCAGGAGGTTGCCCAACTGCTACTTTCAGCTTTTTGTTATTTTAATAATTAAAATTATAAGTTATTTATTGAAATACTGCACAAGAATACAGAACCAGTTTTGGGATTTATTACAAATATTTTCCGCTTATTTAAATCATAATTGACAAATAAGATGCGATCATGTACAATGCAACCATCCTAAGGAACAGGCGCCTGCGGAGAGGATTAAATCAAATGCTCAAGGAGAGGAGAGCTGACAGTTCGTCCGTTCAGCTTTCGGTATAGCGAATGAATATGAAAAAGTATACAACGGAGGAGCTTAAACAGGAGCGGGAGCTGATGGAGCAGCTCAAGCAGTTCGATACGCCCACTGTCACTAACGCAGTGGCGACCTATCCCAAAAACAAAGAGACCTGCCTTGGACTGTATCACCCCTGGGAGGGGGAGTGGTACACGGATCAGACGCTCAAGTGTATGTACCCTGAGCTGGGACGTGTGGTGGGCTATGCTGTGACATGTGTCTATGGTCTGCCAGATCCTGGATATCAGCGGCACGCCAACATTGCGGACGTGGTGGAGGCCATCAACAATGCCCCAAAGCCGGCCATCCTGGCGGTGAAGCAGAACTTTCCAGAGAAGATCAAGCGCATCAACGGTCTGCTGGGTGGAAATATGATGACTGCCTTCCAGGCGGCGGGCTGTGTGGGTGTTCTAAGCGACGGACCCAGCCGGGATGTGGACGAGATCCGAGCTTTTGGCATCCAGTATATGCTCACCGGCGTGACCCCTGGACACGGAGATTTTGCCCTTCAGTCTACCAACGTGCCTGTCAATATCTGCGGAATGAGCGTGCAGCCGGGAGAGATTATCCACATGGACGAAAACGGCGCAGTAAAATTTCCGAGGGAGTGCTTAGCGGATGTTGTAGAAAACTGCAAGAAAATCATCGCCAAGGAAGAGAAAATGCAGGCTGCCCTGCGCCGGACCGGCGGAGATGTAGAAAAGGTCAAGCTGGTCTTCAGCGGCGTCTATGAGTTTGAATCGGAGGAGAAATAGTCTAAGGAGAATGTTATGATTCGTTGGAAGCGGGATGTCATTTATTCCATTGCTCTGCTGGTATTCTGCGCGTTCCACTGGTACTTAGCTGAGGGGCTGGTGCAGACGGTGATTAACGTTCCTGTTGCTCGGCCCTCTGTATATTCGGAGCTGATTCTGGGCATCCTGGCCCTTCTGTCGGTGATGCAGCTGGTGCGGGCGGTGGTAAAAAAGCCCGGCGAGCAGATGGTTCCCATCTGGACGCCCCTGGCAGCTATCACAGTCATCACATTGATGGCCTACGTTATGATCATCAAGACCCTGGGCTTTCAGCTGAGCACTTTCCTGGCGATGGCTGTCCTTATAACCAGCTACAGCGCGGGAATGGGGAAGGTCCAGTTCAAGGACAAGAAAAAGGCGGTACGGCAAATACTGCTCTGCCTGCTGCTCGCGCTGGCGGTCAGCCTGAGTACAGAGCTGATCTTCCGCACCGGACTGGGTGCAAAGCTGCCCAAGGGAACCGTTTTTTGAGGTAAACAAGCACAAAAGAACTACTTATGGAGGAAAAGAACATGAAAAAATATATTGCTCTGCTATTGACTCTGTGCATGTTGCTTGCATTGGTGGGCTGCGGTAATACGAGCAAGGATTCCCCAACCAGCCCCCCCAGTCAAAATACACCTGCTCCCAGCGACAGTAAAACTCCGGACACGCAGCCTGTCAGCGGCGATGCAGTGGCCGCTCCCGACGGATACCCCGAAGATACCATTACGATGATTGTGAGCTACGCCGCCGGTGCGGGCAGTGACCTGCTGGCCCGTGCGTTGGCGCAGTATATTGACTTTGGCGATGAAACCATGGTTTGTACGAATATCACCGGCGGGTCCGGCACCATCGGCATGATGGAGTGCTACCACGCGGAGCCGGACGGACTGACCATGTGTCTGGCGCTGCCGGAGAGCTACTCGGTGCAGATACTCAACGGCGCACTGGAAGAGGACCTATTTGATAACCTTATTCTGGTGGCCAGTCCTGTCTACGATGTGGATACCATCGCTGTCCGCGTCGACAGCCCCTACCAGACCCTGGAGGAGCTGGTGGTCTATGCCAAGGATCACCCCGGTGAGGTGACAATTGCAGGCGTAGGCTCCGGACTGAACAAGTGGATGGCGGTGGACTTTATGCAGAAGACCGGCATTGAGCTGAAATATGTGCCCTATTCCGACGCGAATGAGACACGTGCCGCTGTCCTGGGCGGACAGGCGGACGTGCTTTTCAGCCAGGCCTGCGAGTCCAAGCCCTACTATGACTCCGGGGAGATGCGCATACTGGCTGTAGCCGCGGAGGAGCGGGCGGGCTTCATGGACGACATCCCCACCTGCACGGAGCTGGGCTATGAGTTTGTTGCAGGAATCCACCGCGGATTCGCTGTAACCCCCGGCACGCCTGATGATATTGTGGACTACCTGGAGGCCAAGATTAAGGAGGTCTATGACAACCCCGCCTTCATCGAATACATGAACGACACGTTGGGCTTTAACACCGTGTGGACGGGGCATGACGAGTACGAGTCTCTGGCGCGGGAGCTGGTGGAGAATTTCCGCCCCCTGCTGGAGACAGCGGCTAATTATTAAGTCCCTGGCATCACCTCTGCGTTTTATGGTTCCATATGCGGGCGGCAGTGCCAGCCGGTACTGCCGCCCACTCTGTAACCGCAGAGCGCATACAAATTGAGAGGAAATATCTATGAGCGGAATAAGTACCTTTTTCCTGGGCTGCACCAAGATTTTCTCGGATCCGATGATCCTGGTCCTGATTATCCTGGGTGTATTTATGGGTGTCGTATTTGGCTCGATTCCGGGGCTGACCGGCGCTCTGGGGATATCCCTGATCCTGCCCTTTACCTATAAAATCACAGCGGAATACGGACTGTCCGTGCTGATTGCCATTTATGTCGGCTCCATCGCCGGCGGCTTGATTTCCGCCATCCTGCTGAATATCCCGGGCACACCCTCCTCCCTGGTCACCTGCTTTGACGGTGCGCCCATGGCAAAGAAGTCGCCGGGTAAGGCGCTGGTGTTGGGGACGTTTTCATCCCTGGTGGGCGGGCTGGCCGGCGGATTCGCCATGATCCTGCTGTCGGGACCCCTGGCCACCTTTGCGCTGCAATTCGGCTACTGGGAATACTTCTCCATGGGAGTGATGGGCCTTTGTATCGTGGTTTCCCTGGTGGGCAAGGACATGCTCAAGGGCTACATTGCCGCCTGTATCGGTCTGCTGATCGGCATGGTGGGTACGGACTCTGTTTCCACTGTAACCCGTTTTACCTACGGCTTCTGGCAGCTTAACGGTGGTTTTTCCACCCTTCCGGTGCTTATGGGGCTGTTCGCGCTGACGGAGATCATGGTGTGCCTGCGCACCATCAACCAGAGGACGGAACGGCTGACGCTGGACCGGGTCCCGCTGCTGCCGAAAAGGGAGTGGCTCAAGGGCACCGGCAAAACCATGGCCACCGCCAGTCTGATTGGCACCGGTGTAGGCATCCTCCCCGGCGTGGGGCAGACCACAGCTAGCCTGTTGGCTTATACGCAGGCCAAGCAGACCTCCAAGCATCCGGAGGAGTTCGGTACAGGCTGCAACGAGGGAGTAGTGGCCTCCGAGGCCGCCAATAACGCCGTGTGCGGCGGCGCACTGATTCCCATGATGGCCATTGGCATTCCCGGGGACGTGATCACGTCCATCCTGCTGGGTGCGCTGGTGCTCCACGGCCTGCAGCCCGGGGCGCTGCTCTTCAACTCCAAGCCTGAGGTGGTGGGCGTCATATTTGCCGCCTACATTTTCGCCAATATTATCATGTACCTTATGATGCTGGGCTTGATGCAGGTGTTCGTGCAGATGCTTCGTATCCCGCTGAATTTGCTGTACTCTATCATCTTGTGCGCCTGTATGGTGGGGGCGATGGTAACTAACAACCGAGTCTTTGACGCGGGCGTGCTGATTGTCTTCGGGATTATCGGGTACTTCCTGGTGAATAACGACTACCCTATCCCCCCCCTGGTGCTGGGATTCGTGCTCAGCAGCACTATTGAGAAAAACTTCCGTACCGCCATGATCGCCACAGACGGAAGCTTTCTGCCCCTGTTCCAGCGCCCCATCGCGCTGATTCTGCTGGCGGTGGGCATCCTGATGGCGCTGATGCCTACGCTGCGGAAGCTGAAAAATAAGAAGAAAGACGTTCCCTCCGCCGGATAAACGGAGGGAGCCGGGAGGAAATTAAGAAAATGCAGAAAGTAATGGTATTCCCCTCAACCTTTGGAAAGTTCTCCAAGGAGCCGGAGCGTCTTCTCACGGAGGCGGGGATTGAGTTTACCAGATTCTCCAAGGCCGGTATGACCGAGGACGAGGTCATCCAAAGATTGCAGGGGTACGATGGCGTTATCCTGGGGCTGGAGCCGATGTCGGAGCGGGTTATGCACGCCTGTCCGCAGCTGAAGGTGGTGTCCCGTTTTGGCGTGGGAATGGACAATGTGGATGTAAAGGCGGCCGGGGAATTGGGCGTCAAGGTTTATAACACCCCCGGCGCCAACGCCAACGCAGTGGCGGATTACGCCTTTGGCATGATGCTGGACTTGGCTCGCAGTATATCCGTTGCTAACCGGGATGTGAAGCGCGGGGAGTGGAACAAGTACACCGGCTACCCTGTCTGGGGGGCAGCTCTGGGCATCATCGGTCTGGGCGCTATCGGCAAGGGCATGGCGCGCCGCGCCAAGGGATTCAACATGCGGGTGCTGGCTTATGATGTGTACTGGGATGAGGCCTTCATGGCGGAGTACGGCGTGGAAAAGGCCTCGCTGGATGAAATCTACGACCAAGCAGATTTCATCACGCTGCACACGGCGCTGACAGAGGAGACCCGCAATATGATCAGCACGGAGCAGCTGAAGAGGATGAAGAACACTGCGTTTCTCATCAACTGTGCCCGGGGCGGTCTGGTGGACGAGGACGCGCTGGCGGATGCGCTGCGCACAGGGGAGATCGCCGGAGTGGGCATCGACGCCTTCTGCGATGAACCGCCCACAGGCTCCCCTCTGCTGGAGATGGACTGTGTCATTGCCGCGCCCCACATCGCGGGCAGTTCCATTGACGGGATTAACACCATGGCGCGTATGTCCGCTCAGAACTGCATCAAGGGGCTCCAAGAAGTCCGGAATTAAGAGGGAGGTTATCAGAGATGGAAGAAAAATCCATGGTTGAGGCGATGCTAGAGCGCGCCCGGGCCGCCCAGGTGGTCCTGGAAAGCTATACCCAGAGCCAGGTGGACACGCTGGTGCGGGCAATGGGGAAGGTCATTTACGACAATGCCGAAATCCTGGCGGAAGAGGCCGTGAGGGAGACTGGCTATGGCCGGGTAGACAGCAAGATTTTTAAACAGCGGAAGGCTACCGCCGCCGCATGGTTTTACCTGCGGGATAAGAAGAGTGTGGGCGTTATCGACCGCGACCCGGTCAATAAGCTGGTCACCTTTGCCAAGCCTGTGGGGGTGGTGGCCTGCGTCGCACCCAGCACAAATCCTACCAGCACAGTTGCCAGCAATGGGATGAGTATTCTCAAATGCCGCAACGCCATGATTGTCGCGCCCCATCCCGCAGCCAAGTCGGTGACAGTCCACGGCGTGGCCCTTATCAACGAGGCGCTGGCGGAGCTGGGCGCGCCAAAGGATCTGATCCAGATTATCGAGCAGCCCAGTATGGCCGCGACCCGGGAGCTGATGGCTAAGGCCGATGTGACCGTGGCCACTGGCGGGGCCGCAATGGTGAAGAGCGCCTATTCCAGCGGCCGGCCCAGCTTCGGCGTGGGACAGGGCAATGTCCAGGTGGTGGCGGCGGACGACTATGACGACTACGCTTTCCTGGCCGCTACAGTGATTGGAAGCCGCAGCTATGACAATGGCATCCCCTGCACCGGCGAGCAGGCCATCCACTACCCTGCCCCGCGCCGGGCGGAGCTGGTCAAGGCGCTGGAGGCTGCCGGCGCAGCAATGATCCCGCCGGAGAAGGTGTCGCTACTGCCGGGCTTGCTGTTTCGGGAGAACGGGACCAGTAATCCGGCTTTTGTCGGGATGAAGCCGGCAAAGATGGCGGAGGAACTGGGATTTTTCGTACCGGCGGACACAAAAATACTGATTTTCGACAGCGTGGGCATGACCAGGGAAAACGTGCTGCGGCGGGAGAAGCTGTGCCCGGTGGTGCAGCTGTTCCCCTATGACAGCTACGAGGCGGGTGTGGCCAACGCCAAGAGCAATCTGCTGTGGGAGGGTGCGGGGCACACCAGCGTGGTGTACACCAATGACGCCCAAAGAGCTGAGTATGCAGGAGAGGAGCTGCCGGTGTGCCGGGTACTGGTCAACCAGGCCGGTGGCGCAGCCAGCGGCGGGAACTATATCAATGGCCTGAACCCGACCATGAGCTTGGGGTGTGGAAGCTGGGGAAACAACAGCATTAGCGAGAACCTGACGTACCGGCACCTGATGAACACCACGCAGCTGGCGTATTACCACGAGTGCACTATGCCGCCGTTAGAGGAGGTTTGGGCGCTAAATCCGCTGGACTGACTTGGAACCGGCAGGGGGAGCTGCCGTGCGGCGCGATAGTCTCCCCCTTTTGATAAGGAGAAAAACCAGGATGGCTTTTGAAAATTTGAGAGGCAGGATTGCCGTGGCAGGCGTGGGCTACACACCCCAGGGAAAAGTGGAGGGACGCACGGCCGTCAGCTTCCACTGCGAGGCAATTCGGAACGCTCTGGAGGATGCAGGCATTGAGAAAACAGATGTGGATGCGCTGCTGCTCTACCGCCACTTCGACCCTGTCGGTGGCGATCAGGATGTCACCGCCTTCACCGTGGCGGAGCAGCTGGGCATCCGTCCGGCCGTGCTCAGTCAGGAGACCTACTGTACCAGGAGCTGGCTGTACCACAGTATGGGGATGCTGGCGTCAGGGTTGGCAAAATATGTGGTCGTATCCTACGGCGACAACGGGCGCAGCGGCAAGCGCAGCTGGGTCAAGGAGCTGAGCGGCGGCCAAGCCTCGGACGAGCTGGCGGCCTATGGCGACTTGAGCACTATGGCAAAGTATGCTATGCTGGCGCGCAGGGCGATGGCGGCCTACGGCACGGGACCGGAGGTATGGAAGAAAATTGCCGTGGCCCAGCGGCGCTGGGCCAATCTGAACCCCATTGCCGCGATGCACAGTAAAGTGCTGGATGGGGAGACCTACCTGGCCTCGGAGTATGTGGCGGAGCCGCTGCGGATGCTAGACGCCACCCCCAACTGCGATGGCGGACGGGCCATCGTTCTGACAACGCTGGAGCGGGCGAGAGGGCTGCGGCAGGTTCCGGTGGCCCTGCGGGGATTTGGCAGCGCCAACCAGCCGCTCTCTCCGTTCCGTATGCGGGTGGAGGACGAGAGCAGCGCCGCCAGGATCGCCTGCCGCCAGGCGCTGGACATGGCCGGCGTCGGTCTGGGGGATATCGATGCCTGCGAGCTGTACGACTGCTTTACCTATACGGTGGAGAGCACGCTGCGGGATTACGGCTTCTTCCGCCCGGAGGAGGTGCGGGAGTGGCTGACAGCAGATCGGATCGGCCCCGGCGGAGAGCTGCCGGTGAACACCTCCGGCGGAATGCTGTCGGAGAGCTATTTCATGGGACTGACCCCACTGAGCGAGGCGGTAATGCAGCTGCAGGGGCGGTGCGGCGCCCGTCAGCTGGGGCAGCTGGCGGGAACCAGGATGCCGGAGCTGATCCTGTGCAGCGACAACGGCGGCGTGTTCCAAAGTCATTTGACAATGGTACTGGAAAGGGGACAATCATAGTGTATGCGGAGTTTTATTCCCCGCGTGTTACCGAAGATACACGCGGATTTTGGAACAATTGCCGGAAGCACGCCCTGACGGTGCAGCGGTGCGCCAAGTGTGGACGGCTGCGCTGGCCCGCGAGTTGGCTGTGTCCGGACTGCCTGAGCGAGGCGGTGGAAACCGCCGCGCTGCCGGAGGAGGGGACGCTGTATTCCTTTGTGGTGATGCGCCGTCCGTTTCGACCGGAGCTGGAGGACAGAACGCCCTATGTTGTGGCGGAAGTGGATTTCGAGGGCGGCGTACGGCTGGTAAGCAACCTGGTGGACTGCGGCGGCGGGGAACTGAAGTGCGGGCAGCGGGTGCGTCTTGTTTGGCGGGACAGTGAAAGCTATACCAGCCCGGTATTTACCCCGGCAGGGGAGAAGGAGGCATAGATGAGGGTACTGGTGATTGGGGGAAATCCTGCGGGTATGTCGGCAGCATCCCGAATCAAGCGGAAATCCCCGGATACGGAGGTTTGGGTGCTGGAGAAGACAGAGGAGGTCTCCTATGGCGCCTGCGGTCTGCCCTACTACGTGGCAGGGATAAATGATGACATAGATCTGATCCGTATCCGCAAGAAAGCGGAATTCGAGGCCAGCGGAATCCACGTCCAGTTGGGGCGTGAGGCGGTGAGTGCCGATTTCCGGGGTAAATTTGTGACGGCGCGGCTGTCGGACGGAGGGGAGGAGTGCTACAGCTATGACAAGCTGGTCATTGCCAGCGGCTCCTCCCCTAAAGCGCCGCCGATTCCGGGAATTGGGCTGAAAAATATCTTCCAGCTGAAAACATTGCTGGACGCCCAGGGCCTCAAGGACGCGCTGGCCGAAAGCGGCGGAGATGTGGTAATCGTAGGCGGCGGGTACATCGGGCTGGAGGTAGCGGAAGCCTGCTTGCACCGGCGGGTGCGTAGCGTGCGTGTGGTAGAGGCCCTGCCAAGGGTGCTGAACGTGTTTGACCCGGAGTTCAGCGCAGCGGCGCAGGCGGAGCTGGAAGCACAGGGAGCCTCGGTTCATACCAAGGAGGCCGTCAGACGCTTTCTGGGGCAGGACGGCCGTGTGACAGGTGTGGAGACCGGCCAGGGGACGTACCCGGCGGATGTGGTAGTGCTGTCTATCGGCGTGTCGCCCAATACTGCCTGGTTGGATGGACTGGAAAAGCTCCCCAACGGCGCAATCGTTACCAATGGCGCAATGGAAACCAGTGTGCCGGATGTATACGCCGCCGGGGACTGTGCCTCAGTCATGCACCGGCTGCTGAAAAAGCCGGTTTACTTCGCCTTAGGTACCAACGCCAACAAGCAGGGCCGTCTAGCCGGGGACAGCGTGCTGGGCCGGCCGGCCACGCTGGAGCGGGCGCTTGGAACCTCTATGCTGCGCTGTGCCGGGCTGGAGCTGGCCAAGACCGGGCTGGGGGAAGAGGACGCGAAGCGGGAGGGCATTGCCTGCCGGACAAAGGTTGTAAAGACCCGCAGCCATGCCCGATACTATCCTGACCCCTGTGAGCTGACAGTTAAGCTGGTGGTGCGGGAAGCGGACAATGTGCTCCTGGGCGCACAGATCATGGGCGCACGGGAGGCGGTGTGGCGGATTAACGTGTTCGCCTGCGCCATTGACCGCGGAATGACGGCGGAGGAATTGGGCTGCTTGGACATGGGCTACGCCCCGCCTTTTGCGGGCGTCTGGGACGCGGTTCAGATCGCCGCCAATGCGGTAAAATAAGCGGGAACAAAAGGGAAAGGATGTATGTCTATGAAAATTGTAGTTTTGGACGGCAATACGGAAAATCCCGGCGATTTAAGCTGGAGGGAATTGGAAAAGCTGGGGGATGTTACGGTGTATGAACGCACATCCCTCACCGATGAGGAGGAGGCTATCCGCCGCCTGGAGGGAGCGGAGGTAGCCATCACCAACAAGACCCCCATCACCCGGCGGGTGATGGATAGCTGCCCTCAGTTGAAGTACATCTCCATGCTGGCTACAGGGTATAATGTGGTGGATGCCGATTACGCCAGGGAGAGGGGGATCCCCCTTTCCAACATTCCCACCTATGGCACGGCGGCGGTGGGTCAATTCGCCATCGCCATGCTGCTGGAGATCTGCCACCATGTGGCGCATCACAGCCAAAGCGTCCATGAGGGGAGGTGGGAAGCCTGTGCTGACTGGTGCTACTGGGACTATCCGCTTATTGAGCTGGATGGGAAGAGCATGGGGATTATCGGCTTTGGCCGCATCGGGCAGCAAACCGGAAGGATCGCCAAGGCCTTGGGGATGAAAATCCTGGCTTATGACAGCTATCCCAATGATGCCGGGAGAGAAATTGCGGAGTACGTGGATCTGGATACGCTCCTGGCCTCGTCGGATGTTATCGCTCTGCACTGCCCGCTGTTCCCGGAGACCCGGGGAATCATCAACCGGGAGACGATTGCCAAGATGAAAAATGGCGTAATTATCCTCAACAACAGCCGCGGGCCGCTGGTAGTGGAGCAGGATTTGGCCGATGCGCTCAACAGCGGCAAGGTCTATGCCGCTGGGGTGGACGTGGTATCTACCGAACCGATCCGCGGCGACAATCCCCTGCTGACGGCGAAAAACTGCATCATTACACCCCATATTTCCTGGGCGCCCAAGGAGAGCCGCCAGCGGATTATGGATACTGTAGTGAGCAATGTGAAATCCTACCTGGCCGGTGCGCCAGCGAATGTGGTGAACTCGTGATGAAAAAGTGCGTGGTGGTATCCGATTCCTTCAAGGGGTCGCTGTCCAGCGTAGAGATTGGCGAGATTGCCAAGGAGGTAATTCCGGCAGTTTTTCCCGGCTGTGAGGTCGCTGCACTACCTGTGGCCGACGGCGGCGAGGGAACAGTGGAATGTTTTATCCGCACGGCGGGGTTTCAGCCAGTGGCGGTGCGTGTGTCCGGTCCCTTTGGGGAGATGGTGGATGCGGTTTATGCCCGCCGGGGGGAGACGGCTGTGCTGGAAATGGCTGCGGCTGCCGGGCTGCCGCTGGTGAAGGGACAGCCTGACCCGTCCAGGGCTACCAGTTTTGGTGTGGGGCAGATGCTCCGCCACGCGGTGGAGAACGGAAGCAGGCGGATCATCATGGGACTGGGCGGCAGCGCCACTAACGATGGCGGCTGTGGCTGCGCAGCCGCCCTGGGTGCGGTGTTCCGCAGATCCGATGGGCAGGAATTCTGCCCTGTGGGCGCGTCTCTGTCGGAAATTGAGTCCATTGATTTCATGCCGGTGAAGACGCTGTTAAGCGGGGTGGATATTTCCGTCATGTGTGATGTAACCAATCCCCTGTACGGACCGGAGGGCGCAGCCTATGTTTTTGCACCGCAGAAGGGGGCGGATGCCGCCACAACGGCGATACTGGATAAACAGCTGCGCGCCTTCGGCAGCACACTTCTACGGGAGACGGGCGTGGATGCAGCGCAGATCCCCGGCGCTGGGGCGGCTGGTGGAATGGGCGCTGGCTGCGCCGCACTGCTGGGAGCAGCGTTAAAACCGGGGATCGAGGCGATCCTGGACGCTGTCGATCTGGACGGTCAGCTGGAGGGCGCGGATCTGGTTATTACCGGCGAGGGGCGGCTGGACAGCCAGAGCCTCCGTGGAAAGGTGCTCTCTGGGGTAACCCGGCGAGCAGCTCTACGCGGCATACCGGTGGTAGCTATTGTTGGTGGTGTGGACGACAGCGCCTACGCTGCCTACGAGCTGGGCGTGGGTGCGATATTCAGTATCAACCGGTTAGCAGTGCCTTTCCGGGAGGCCGCTCCCCGCAGTGCTGAGAACTACCGGCGGACACTGGAGGATGTGATGCGCCTCATACGGTTATTTACCTGAGAGCGAAGGCCAGGGGCGACTGCCCCTGGCCTTCACAGCCTGTCAAAGAAGTGTAAATTTACGAGGCACAGGAAGGGCCAGCGTAGATGTAGCGAGAAAGGGATGAAGAAAGGACGGTAGAAAGGGGCGGAGAGAGAAGAGGACCTAGAAGAATAGAGAGCCAGCTTTTTGAGATTCATAGCAGAAAATTTAAGCATCACCCAAGAAGTAACCCAGGCCAGTGTTTTCGGTAAAATAAAAAGTGTGCAAAGGCTTTCCACGCATAAAGAACATTTTGATATTTCGGAGGGAAGTAACAGTTTGGTGCAGCAGCGCCATGCTGTTACTTCTTTTACCTGCGAAATTCCGGGGAAAAATCAACCTCCCCGATAAAGTTGTAGTGTACGTCAATCCGCTGGATTCGGTGGCCGCTGGACTTGTCGGCTTCGTGGACAACGATCTTGTCCACAAATTCATGCAGGAGTTGGGGAGTCAACGATGTCGGCTCGGTGTACTTCTTTACAATTTTCAGAAAACTTCTGACATTGACAGCCTGCGCTTCGGATGCCTCTACAATGACGCTCAGACTTTCAACGGACTGTTTCAATTCTGCCTGCTCCGCTTCATAGACTGCGGACAGTTTGGCAAATCGTTCGTCTGTCAGTTTACCTGTCACATTGTCCTCATACGACTTTTGTCAAGGGTAAATTTAACAAACCAGACCATTTACTGCAACCGTCAGTAAATGGTCTGGCTCTCATCTCACAACAGTGGCTAATTTTTATTACGCCGCGATCCGAAAACGCTCCCACGCTGAAGTTATTCGCCTACTCTCCCGTCGTTTTCAAGGCAGGACCAATGAATCTTCCGCACTGATTCAAGCCTCTGTTTTGATCTCAGGCTGGATGCGGCTTAGCTCTTTAACGAAGTCCGTATACTGGGTTTCTTCCGCCCAGGCCCCAAAGTCGATATCGTCATATTTCGGATTGTAATAGCGGTACATATTCAAGACCTCGCTGATGACATTGTTTCCGTATTTCACATACAAGTCATAGCAGTAATTTGTTTCTGCCCCGTGTCTGGCACGGTCTGTATTCGCAACATCGGAAAGCGCCTTAAAGTTCTTGCCACTCAGCGGAGAAGAATCGCTTAACAATGCGAAACCTTTGTATTCATTGTACACATCCTTCAAGTATTCGCCTACACTTGAACCATAGGCGCGATTGCTTTTTGAAAGAGGACATTCTGCCCAGTTCTCGGACATAAATTTCAGCATATACAGGGACATCGCTTCACAGATAATCTCCTCGTTCCATTGAGAGAACATATCATCCCAGTCGCCGTTTTCGATTGTTGCGTTGGGAGTTAAGGAGTAAAACGCATAGTGGGTCATTTCGTGTGACAACTGGAAAATCATCTTTGACCAAAGACTGGTCTTCTTCAATGATAGAGTGATCATAGTATATCCGTCATAAGTCGAGGTTTTCGGATTAGACGCATTCGAAGAAGCATAGATGATGACAGGCTTGTAGGACATTGCGTCTTCGCCAAAGATAGCGGAATATTGCGGGTACAGCGTAGAAAAGATCCCTTCGATGTATTTATCCTTTTCACCGGAATCCGTTGAGTAATACCAGTTGTCGTTCAACTGGAAGATCGCATCCGCATTGCAGCGCTGGCCGATGCCCGGAACCTTTTTCAAATCGTCCGCGTTTTTGATTTTCACGGAACTCGCCGCGGCCGTGCGGATGATCTCTTCCGCACGGCAATAAACAACTGCGGCCACCGTCCTGGAGACGGATGCGTTGCCCATGAATGTACCTTTGGCATCTACCCCGCTTAGCAGATCCATCGCATAAGCGCACGACACATAGTATCCCTGATCCCGATGCTTGAGGATCTCGTCCCAATCCGAGATCCGGGCGTTGGAGGCGCTGAGCTGCTCCAGAGACGGAAGCGGCACCTCCTTGTCAAGCAGAATTTTTACCAGAATTTCCGACATGTCGTAGCGGTTGATCGTCTCCTGCGCCCTTATTATAGCCTTGTCCATGGCATCAACCGTCAATAGCTTGTTGGCAATTCCGACTTTTAGATAAGGCGCATACCACGGTTCTCCCGACTGTGCCGCCGGAATATCATCCATGTAAAAAGCCCGCGTTAGGATGGTTACAAATTCCGCATAGGTGAGTGTTTGGTCCGGCGCAAAAACGCCCGTTCCAGCATCTGCATTTCCACTTACGCCGCTGACTACCCCGTTCGCATATGCCTTTTCAATGTATGAATACCCCCAATAGCTCTCCGGTACATCCGTAAAGTGTCCCTTTGCGGACGTGGCCATGGCAGCTGTCTGGCTTGTGAGCAGTGTTGTCATCAAAAAAATACTCACGAACTGTAAAAGATGCTTCCCAAGCTTTTTGTTCATTCTGTGGTCTCCCTTCCTTTCTTAAGAACATGCGCCCTCCTGCAAGAAGCTGTGCCGCATAATGCTATCATAATTAGATTAGCACAATTGGGGGATTTTTTCAATGACCTGCCAGAAATATTAATTATTTTTTTAATCCTGTGAAATAGTATAGTGTTTCCGCAAACCGGCGGCAAATGTTCATGTCAAAACGCAGATATGTTCGGTTAGAGTATTGAATTCTGAAGACACATCTGTTATCATGGAAAAGACAGATGTTCATTGCTGCACCTTAATGGCAGCGGGTCAATTTAAGAGGGAGGTAGACTTTGATGATATTGGAGAGCATCCTGGCCTATGACAACATTGTGATCCAATGCCATGACGACCCGGACGCGGATGCCGTTGCCAGCGGGTATGCACTGCTGAAATATTTGGACAGCAAAGGGAAAACCTCCCGGCTGGTGTATGGTGGGAAGCGGCAGATTGGCAAAAGGAGCCTCCTTTTGATGATTGAAAAGTTGGGCATTCCTCTGAAGTACCTGCCCATTCCAGAGGGGGAGGCGGAACTTCTGGTAACAGTGGACTGCCGGGCCGGTCAGCGTAATGTCTCACCCATGCCCTGCCGGACTTTGGCTGTCATAGACCACCACGAGTTGGCCCCAGGAGAAATCTTACCCGCCTTGCATGAGGTGCGCACCGACTGCGGAGCCTGCGTCTCGCTGGTGTGGACTCTGCTGACGCAGGCCGGATTTCCCGTGGAAAACCGGCTGCTTTTCACCGCCCTCTACTATGGCCTGTATATGGATACCCAGAAGTTCAAAGGCGCTGAGAAGCTGGACCGGGAGATGCTGGATGCCCTGCGGTTCGACTGGGACATTATTCTCCAGCTCCAAAGCGTCGGCTTGGCGTTAAATGATTTCCAGACTGCGGGCAGTGCATTTGCAAATCTGCATTACAACCCGGATTACCGCTTTGCAGCGGCTCCGGTGAACACTTGTGAACCTTATATGTTGGGCGTGGTCAGCGATATGATTAGCTCCTATTAGGAAAACACACTGTCAAAGGGGGTTTTGCTTTGGCGGGGGTCAGCCCGCCTCGGCGGTGTCAGTGGTGTTGATTTCAA
>OFGA01000927.1_pt1 | contig 21921 bp, 22 predicted proteins | sample 1521471 | NCBI WGS metagenome assembly OFGA01 (sample SAMEA3504086, study PRJEB24116) | mouse gut metagenome | biome: mouse gut; feature: mouse-associated habitat; material: faeces | place: Denmark | collected 2011
TTTTCAAACGGTCTTTGCATTCCTCCCAGATTGCCGCCTGCGTCAGGGAACGCTCCACGATTTCATCCAACTTAACCTTTGATTTGATTCCATGTATTCTTGGACCATAGGCAATATTATCATAAATACTCATTGGAAACGGATTCGGTTTTTGAAAGACCATGCCAACACGTTTCCGCAAAATGTTTACATCAATCCCCTTGTAAATGTCAATGCCGGAAAGCATAATTTCTCCTTCGATACGGCAGCTTTCCACCAAATCATTCATCCGGTTCAATGTTTTCAGATAAGTGGATTTTCCACAGCCAGAGGGGCCAATCAGCGCAGTGATTTTCTTTTCCGGGATTTCCATGTTGATACTTTTCAGGGCATGGCTCGCACCATACCATAAGTTTAAATTCTTTGTCGTGATAATGTGTTCCATAACTTTAACCTCGTTTCTGTTTCAGTCTAACCGCCGCTATCTTTGCCGACATATTGATAAGAAAGGTAAGTACAAGCAATATAGCGGCAACCGCAAACGCAACATCAAACTGCCCGCGCTCTTTCGCATATACATACATGGCAACGGTCAGGGTAGAACCCGCATTTCCCGCCTGCACTGCCTCTGGTACGGACAGCAGTTCATTTGCCATCCCTGCCGTAAAGAGAAGTGCGGCACTTTCACCTACCACTCTGCCCACCGATAAGATACAGCCGGTAACAATCCCATCAATGACACAGGGAATGACAACTGTACGAATCATATACCATTTGCCTGCCCCTAATCCAAGCGAACCTTCCCGGTATGCTTTTGGCACCGTTTTCAGGCTTTCCTGTGTGGTGCGTATAATCGTGGGCAATGTCATGATTGCCAGGGTGAGCGAACCGGCCATCAGACTGGTTCCCAGAGAGAAAAACTGCACAAACAGGAGCATTCCCACCAGTCCATATATAATTGATGGGATTCCGGCAAGGGTTTCTGTTGCCAGTTCAATGACCCGTACCAGTTTTTTATTCTTTGCATATTCGTTCAGATAAATCGCAGCCCCTACCCCAAGCGGCAGTACAATTACAAGCGTTATGATAATGATATATAAGGTATTCAGGATGTTTGGCAGAATCCCGACCGTACCACGCAAAAGGCTTGGTTTCGTAGAAACAAGCATCCATGAGATATGTGGAATGCCCCGGTACAGGATATATCCAATCAGTCCGAGCAGGAGAGAGCAAATCAATCCTGCTGATAAAACCATCATCAGCTTTAAGATAGTATCCTTAATTTTTCTTGCTTTCGATATTGTATCAGTCACATGTATTTCCTCCATTTTCCTCAAGAACGCTGTTTTGCGTTCTTGATAGGTTTGCCTTAGTTCCACTTGGCATGGTATTTTCATGCAATAGTGGAACTTCAAACCTTTTTTTTAATTACTACATTTAATATCAGGTTGATTGCCATAATGAACAGAAAAAGCACCAGTGCGATGGAAAATAATGCCTGTCTCTGTAAACCGGAAGAATAGGACATTTCACTGGCAACAGCAGTAGTCAGAAACCGGACGCTGCCAAACAGTTTCGGCATATTGGCAACATTTCCCGCTACCATCATAACCGCCATCGCTTCCCCGACTGCCCTGCCAATGCCTAATACAACCGCAGTGACAATGCCGCTTTTTGCGGCAGGCACAACCACCTTAAATACGGTTTCCGTCTTTGTCGCCCCCAGAGCAAGAGAAGCCTCCTCATATTCCTTTGGCACCGCCCCGATTGCCGTTTCCGATACGGAAATGACAGAGGGCAGAATCATAACAGCAAGGACAAGAATTGCCGAAAAGAGGTTTGCACCATCCGGGAGATGAAATATCTCCCTTACGCATGGAACAATGATGATCATTCCCACCAGCCCATAAACGACAGACGGGATTCCGGCAAGCAAATCTACCACATTCCTTACTGCACTGCTAACTTTCTTTGGGGACATCTTTGCCAGAAAAATAGCACATAGCAGTCCAATCGGAACTCCTATGAGGATTGCCCCCAGAGTTCCGTATACGGATGTCAGGATAAAGGGAAGGATTCCATAGGAAGGCTTTGCAGAAGTAGATGCCCAGACCTTCCCAAACAGGAAATCTCCCAGACCGATATCCCGTATTGCCGGAATGCCGCTTATCAAGAGAAATATAGTAATTAGGACGACAAACAGTATCGTCAGCAGACCGCATACCAAAAACAACAGGTTCATTGCCCTTTCCATCCACCTTGCTGTCTTTTTTATCTTTTCCATAACAGCCCCTCCTGTAATTACCGTTTGACAGGAACAGCACCTGCCTCTGTAATAAGGCTGTCTGCCTGTTCGCTGGTAGCGAAGTCGAAAAACTCCTGTGCAGCTTTAGAAAGAGCAGTGTCCTTTTTTGTGACCAGCACGAAGTTTCTCTGGACTTTGTATTTCCCATCCTGAATACTTTCTGTTGTCGGGCTTACCCCTTCCACGCTGACCATCTTTACCGTATCACCAACCGAGGCAACCGATGCATAGCCAATGGCATTTGGATTGCCGGATACCGTCTGCACGACATCGCCCGTAGACGTAAGTTCCTGTGAATACTTGCATTTATCCTTTGTGCCTGTCACTTCCTCAAAACCGTCTCTTGTGCCGGAAGCCGCCTCACGCCCAATACAGACAATCGGTGCGTCGCTGCCGCCAACCTCTTTCCAGTTGGTAATCTCACCACTGTAAATCTTCCCTATCTGATCAATTGTTAAATCTGTTGCCGGATTATCAGGATTGACTATGATTCCGATTCCATCAATGGCAACTACCGTTCCCTGTAAATCTGCTGTTTCATCTTCCTTCAGGTCACGACTTGCCAGTCCGATATCACATCTTCCTTCCGCTACTGCCTGTATACCGGAACTAGAACCCGTTGGATTGTATGTAACCTTTATATTTCCATGTTCCTCCATATAGGCTTCACTCAAAAATCCAATGACTTTCTCCATTGAAGTGGAACCGTCGGTGGCTATTGTTTGTGAACTCTTAGTTGTCTCATTTGCTGTACTTTTGTCAGTGAACGAACCAGCATTGCCGCTACATCCTGTCAATACCCCTGTCATAAGTGTAAAAACGGTTGCAATCATAATAAATTTTTTCATATTGAACACACTCCTTTGTTTTTTTTGTATGAACCAAGTATACCGTCCCCAATGTTAACTCTAAAAGTGCATATATGTTAATTGTAAGTTAATTGCACTGCAAAAGGCATAGAATATTTCATCTATGCCTTTTAACAACGGAATTATTTATCTGCCCTGTATATATTCCTCGTTTTGTCTCTGATACATAGGACGGTTCTCCCTTGTACGTTCTTCCGGTTCCATATCCTCCATGAAACTCTCCACCGCCTTTACATACACCTCTGCCAGCCCTAACGTACATATCCGGTTCTCCGGCATGATTTCCTCTCTTATTTCAGAAACCTTTACAGCCTGTTCCTCCTGCACATTCCAGAATCCCGCCAGCCTGTACTCCGTTCCCCGTCCGTTATAGTCCTCATACACCGGAACCACTTCCCCTGTGGAAGTCTGCCACGAGTGAAGTGGTATACTAAAACTGGACACGGAGTGTTATACGTCCCGATATCCGGGTCGGCAAACACGGGAACGGCTCCTGCACGCGACACGGCCAGCGCAGTCGCGATAAATGTATTGGCCGGTACAAGCACCTCGTCCCCCGGCCCGATGCCAAGCGCCCTTAAGGCCAGGCAGACGGCATCCAGGCCGGATGCCGTGCCGACACAGTATTTCGTCCCGCAGTACGCGGCAAATTCCTGCTCGAAAAGGCTCAGTTCCGTTCCCTGGATAAAGCAGCTTTTTTCCAAAACCCTGCGGTATGCTTCATCCAGCCCGCTGCGGATTTCCCGGTGCATCGGGCGCAGGTCCGCAAACGGGATCTGGTTTGGCGGTATCTGGTTCATATGCAATTACTTCCTTTACTAAAATTTCAACAAACTGTTCTGCACCGGCTTTATTCAAATGGTCGCTGTCCATAAATAATTCCGGATGCCCTGCAAAACGCTCATCGGATGAATAATCATAATATTCAGCCCCGGTGCTTTCTGCAATCTCTTCCATGAGCCGGTAAAAATCTTCCTGAAAAGACGTATCTGCTTCCCTGACAGCGTCCTGGTATTCCTTCAGAAACGGCGTTGTTACAAGAACCGGCCTTGCGCCGGATTCCCGGCACAGGGCTGCCAGCCTGTACAGGGCGCTGATTTCTTCCTGATTGCAAATCCTGTTTCCGCTTTCATCCAGCTTGTCTGTAATGACATGCCTTTCGGCCGCTGCCCGCGCATTTTCCAGAAGCGGAATATCAGAAGCCTTTTTGTCCCATTCTTCCATAACGGATTCCCTGTTTCCACGCGCAGCCTGCAGGGCTGTTTTCAGGATATTTTCATAAGCAGACAGCACTGGAAAAATCCTCACATAAATATCCGTTTCCAGATGGTAATCCTTTACCTTTTCCTTTGGCAGAATTTTATAATACCGCCTGTTTTTTGATTCAAAATCTCCCGCCAGTTCTTCTGCTTTTCCATACAGCGAAAAATAGGAAACCGGCAGGAACACAGCCGCACCCTTCTGAATGCGGTCCTGATAAGCTTCAAAAATACGGGCATCATACGAAAGCATCTGTGAGCTGAGTGCAAAATTAAAGCAGTCATACTGCTGCTGTATCTTATCATAGCAGAATCCATACAGCCCGTGGCTGGAGCCGAAATTGCATATCTGAATTTTTTCCGGCATATTTTGAAATTTTTTGGTCTGGCTGGTATCATCCCATTTCTGATACCATGCATTGATTCCGGAAACAAGCAGCGCTGTACATAAAACATACGCCAGAAGTTTCCAGGCAAGTTTTCCTCTCCTGTTTGACATCGCTCCTAAAACTGAAAATAAACAAATTCAGCTGCTGCTCCTTTCTGGGAAAATAAAACCACGAAAACCCCAAGCATGACGAAAAGCACCCATTCCACTGCCGGGTTTTTCAAAAAAAGCTCCATGCATCCGGTCTTCTGTCCCTTATTGCGGTATAAAAAATAATCAGCTGCCAGCAGAATAACGATAAGAAACGCAAGGTAAGCCAGCCTGAATTTATTAATATCAAGGCTGATATATCCATTGCGGATATAGGACGCCGGGGACGTTATGCCGTTTCGCATATTTGACAGCACATACACGGCGTCAGCCAGGTTATCTGCCCGGAAAAAGACCCATGCCGCATTGCAGAATCCGAATACTGCTGCCCATGAAATAAATCTTCCCAGCCTGAACTGCCGCAGCCTGCCCAGCGGCCCGCACAGCATATGCTCTATAACCTGTGCAAGCCCGTGAATCGCGCCCCAGGCCAGGAACGTCCAGTCTGCCCCGTGCCAGATGCCGCTTGCCAGAAATGTAATCAGCAGGTTGCGGCATCTTCGCGCTGCAGGACACCGGCTTCCGCCCAGCGGAATATACACATAATCCCGGAACCATGCGGAAAGCGAAATATGCCACCGTTTCCAGAATTCCTGTATGGAAGCAGCAAAATACGGCGCTGCAAAATTATCCATGAAATCAATTCCCAGAAGCTTTGCCGTCCCGGCTGCAATATCGGAATACCCCGAAAAATCACAGTAAATCTGGAGCGAAAAAAAGAAAGCTGCCACTGCCAGCGCAAGCCCTTCGTAATCTGCAAGATTTCCATACACCTGGTTTACATAGACAGCCAGCGTATCAGCCACCACTATTTTTTTGTAATAGCCCCACAGCATCGCTTTTAATCCGCTGATACATGCGGACTCCTCAAATTTTTTCACAGACTTCAGCTGCGGCAGCAGGTTTCCTGCCCGTTCTATCGGCCCTGCTACAAGCTGCGGGAAAAACGACACGAACAGGGCATAATAGCCAAAATGATGTTCTGCCTCCACCTTCCCCCGGTAAACATCGATGACATAGCTGACGGTCTGGAAGGTATAAAAAGAAATCCCGACCGGGAGAAGAAGGTTCAAAACAGGTGCTCCGGCTTCCCTGGGAAACAGATGCAGGCTGCTTCCCATGCTGAAAATAATTTCTGCCACAAAATTAAAATATTTAAATACAAACAAAATCCCGAAACAGAACACTGCCGCAAGAAACAGCATGATTTTTTTCGCCCGCTCCCCCGCCGCTTCCATAAAAAGCGCCGATACATACGAAACCGCTGTTGCTGCCAGGATAAGGACAGCATAAGCCGGATTCCAGCACATATAAAAATAATAGCTTGCGGCTAAAAGCAGCATCCAGCGGTATCTGTGCGGCAGCACCCAGTGCAGGATGCATACGGCTGGAAGAAAAATAATGTATGAAAACGAATTGAACAGCATTGTTTTATCTCCTGTTTTTCAAATAAAAATAAGCACGCTGTGCGAACTTTCTATGTATCATAAGCCCCGCAGCAGGCAGGTTTTACATAACATTTTATGGTAAATTGTTATGCCGCTTTCCGTGCTGAAAATCCCGCAAGGCTTTTATCTGCAAGGGTTTGACGGACGTACTGAATGCCTGGTGTTTATGCCTGTGCGTGCATTTTTACCAAGCCTGCCGTTTCGCGTTATTTTTTGTTTTATTTTTTGAATTTGTGTAAAATATATGAAAAAGACCTGTTCAAAAGCGAAAATGAAAAGAATATTCGTGAATATTACTAAATTTTTCCATTTGTATTGCATTCATAAAAGAATTGCGATAGAATATCTTAAGATAACAATATACCATAATTTGTTATCCAATGCGAAACCCTGTAAAGCCCGCACGCTGCACCCGCATACGGCATAGCCGGCTTTCCTTCTTCCGATTTTACCAGATATCCGCATCTGGAACTTCAAAAACCAACTGTGACTTCGTCACTGACTCCCACACAAATTTCCAGTATAATACCAGAATAAAAAAACAAAAAGGAGATTATCATGGCAAAACGAAAAGCTTCTGTCAGCATCCGCGAATGCGTTGCCTGCGGCTGCTGCATGAAAGTCTGTCCAAGAAATGCCATTACGGTACCAAAAGGCATACATGCCGTAATCAGTCCCAGCCTGTGCGTCGGCTGCGGGTTATGTGCCAGGGAATGCCCGGCGGGAGTTATCACACTGGAGGTGGCAGAATCATGAAGCAGAAAAAGAAATGGTACGATTACCTCTGGATTGTTTCGCTTACTTATTTAATCCTTGGATTTTTTAATATCCTGTTTGCCTGGCTTGGGCTTTTGTGTTTCTTTATACCGCTTATGATATCCATTGCAGGCGGAACCAAGGCCTACTGCAACCGGTACTGCGGCAGGGGACAGCTGTTCGCCCTGATTGGCGGCAGATTCGGTCTGTCCCGCAAAAAAGATATTCCAAAATGGATGAAATCCGGCTGGTTCCGCTACGGGTTTTTAATTTTCTTTTTTGTGATGTTCTTTCAGATGCTCTGGAATACTTATCTTGTATTCGCGGGCACAAAGAGCCTGGGCACGGCCGTAACGCTGCTGTGGACATTCCGGCTCCCGTGGCACTGGGCTTACCACGGCACCATTTTTTCAGAAGGCACGGCACAGTTTGCCTTCGGCTTTTACAGTGTCATGCTGACCTCCACCGTGCTGGGCTTTGTAACGATGATACTGTTCAAGCCGCGTTCCTGGTGCGTGTACTGCCCGATGGGAACCATGACGCAGCTCATATGCAGGGCCAGAAACGCAGGCTCCTCATCCAAATAACATCAGAGGGCAAGCTGGCGCAGCCGTTTCCTGTCCAGGATTTTGACACCGCTGCGGGACACTTCCACAATCCCCTCTTTTGCAAAATATTTCAGCATCCTTGAGACGACTTCACGGGCAGAACCCATATACCGGGCAATCTGCCCCTGTGTCAGCAATATGGCATCACTGCCGGTCCTTGCCGCTTCATCCGAAAGAAAAATGGCCAGCCGTTTGTCCATGCGCATAAACAGAATCTGCTGCATGACCCACATCACATCTGAAAAACGGCTGACCGCTGTTTCCAGTGCAAAAATTTTAATGTCCGGATTGCGCTGCGATACGGCCGCAAACGCAGGCCCGCTTATCACATAGCACCTGCTGTCTTCTTCCGCATCCGCAAATACTTCAAACGTAATGGATTCCAGCACACAGGATGCGGAAAGCATGCACATATCCCCCGGATGCAGGCGGTACAGCGTAATGTCCCTGCCTTCGTCTGACATCATATACAGCCGGATGCTGCCCGAACGGACAAAAATCACGCCAAAGCAGTCATTTCCATTGTAAATATGCTCCCCCTTTGAAAAAGCAGCCGTATGTGAATTCTGGCAGATGTATATCCTTTCTCCCTCTGGTATCGTGTCCCAAAACGGGAATATGTCCCTGTATACAGGTTCAAACTCAAATTCCGGCATATTCAGCTCCATTTCCTTCCTGCCGGATATCCGGCATTTCACCAGCTGGCAGTCTCCCGCAGCATGTCTTGCAGATACCCGCCATCAATCAGGACTTCCTTTCCCCGGAAAGCAAATCCGTATATCCTGATTTTATTTTCCAAAACACCTTATGCCTTTTCTGCCAGTCCGGCTGCGGCCACGGGTTATAAATGCCGCCGCAGTTTCCAAACCGGAATCCGTCATACCAGCGCCTCACTTCTTCTTTCTCATGCATCAGACCGAAATCTTCCAGCGCAAGAAGCACTTCTTCCCCGGTAAAGCCAAAAGCTGTTTCATACATGCAGGATGCGGCCGTTACGACAGTCAGGTTATTTAAATCCGAAAAAACAGATTCCCTGCCCACTCTTGTAATGCCAGTCATAATACCGCGTTCCAGATAAGGATTTGTTTTAAAAGCAGCGTGGAACAGTCTGCCGATAAATCCGGACATTTCTTCCCAATAGCCGTTTACATACGCTTCCTGCATCGGCGTATCATATTCATCCAGCAGGATAATGACTTTTTTTCCATAATACCGGCACAGAAACCGGGAAAGCTGTCTTATCGATTCCGCTGCCGCCGCATCATTCATTGTAACCGAAATCCTTTGGAAAAATGCTGCATCCTCTCCCGCAAGAAATCCTTCTTCCAGCAGGAAGCGGCTGTCTGTGTACAGGTTTACAATCTGCTGGCAGAGCATTTCCCTTGCCGTTTCAAACCGGTTCCCCTTTACAGCTGCAAAGCTCAGAAAAATAACCGGCCAGGTTCCCTGCAGCTTCCTGTATGCCGGCTCCTTCCAGATAGAAAGGCCTTCAAATAAATCACTCCTGCCTGGATGCCTGATTGAAAAAAAATAATCCATCATGCTCATGGCAAGCGTTTTCCCAAACCTGCGCGGACGGGTAATCAGGGTAACCGCATCCCCATTTTCCCACCATTCTTTGATAAAATGCGTCTTATCCACATAAAAACAGTTATCCTCTATGATTTTTCCAAAATCCTGTATTCCAAGTGCGGTTTTTACAGCCATGCTGACACCCTCTTTCCCAGGCAGAACAGCCGCAAAGCCGCCGCTGCCTGAATCCTGATTTTATTTTATCCTTCCCGGAACCAAAAAGCAACCCTGCATTGTATGCATAAAAAAACAATTCTGTGCATTTATATATGCTAAAATGAAAACCAGATACTGGAAATACAGTGACAATAGCATGAACAGCAGCCATACGGAAAAAGACTGTTTTTTATGCGCCTGCAAAAGAAAGGGGTTGCGAAAATGTTTGCACACTTAAAAGTCCGGACCAAATTAATCATACTGACTGCCGCTGCCGCCATATCCATGCTGGTGATGGGCATCATCAACATGAATGGCATGAACCAGTCATATAAGCAGTCCGTTTCGAGCATAAAGGACCTTCTTTATGACGACTACGATACGCAGATTAAAGGCCAGGTAGAAAATGTCATTACGCTGCTGGAAGAAGAATACGAGAATTTTCAAAACGGGCTTATTACCGAAGACGAAGCAAAGAAAGCCGCCGCAGATATCGTGCGGGAGCTTCGTTACGGTGACTCCGGTTATTTCTGGATTGACACCTATGACGGGGACAATATCGTCCTGCCAGGCAGCAAAACCGAAGGCACAAACCGCCTGAATGAAAAAGACAGCCACGGAAAAGAGATGATTAAAGAAATCATTCAAAACGGGCGGCAGGCAGACGGCGGATATACCGAATATTACTATCCAAAGCAGGGCAGCACGGAGGATTCCTTAAAACGCGCCTACAGCAAAGCATTTGAGCCATGGCAGTGGGTCATAGGCACCGGAAATTATACCGATGACCTGGAAGACCACGCTGTCAAAAACAACGAAGATGTCAAAAAGATATTTACCCGGACAAGGCGGCTTTCGATGATGTCCATGGCCATATCCATCCTGCTGATGACAGCCATCGCGCTTTTGATTGTCACAGATATCGCAAAATCCTTAAAAGCCGCTTCCGAAGAATTAAACCACATGGCAGCGGGAGACTATACCAAAAATTTTATGAAAAAATTCCAGGGCCGGCGGGATGATTTCGGCAATCTCGCAAGGTGCATCAGCGATATGAAAACCGCTACGGCAAGCCTTATCCAGCATGTACAGCAAGAATCCGAAACCATCAGCAATGCAGCCGGCTCTGCCAGCGAATGCGTGGCCAAGCTCAACGATGATATCTCTAACGTATCTGCCGCAGCCGAGCAGCTGTCAGCCGGCATGGAAGAAACCGCCGCTACGACTACGCTCGCAAATGATTCTGCCGGGGAAGTCCACTCCTCTGTCCAGCACATTGCCCGCCGTTCCCAGGATGGCGCGCAGGGAGCCGCAGAAATCAAAGGCCGCGCAGGGGAAACCAACGAAAAGATAAAAAATGCACAGCACAAGGCTGCCCGCCTGAAAAAGGAAATCCAGCAGGATTTGGAAACCGCACTGGAAAATGCAAAAGTCATTGACCAGATTTATGAGCTCTCAGGCGTTATTATGAACGTCGTTTCCCAGACAAACCTGCTGTCCCTAAACGCTTCCATCGAAGCCGCCCGTGCCGGGGAAGCCGGAAAAGGCTTCGCTGTCGTAGCAGGCGAAATCGGCACCCTTGCCGAACAGTCCCGCCAGACGGTTATCCAGATACAGGAAGTGACCCAGGAAGTCACCCAGGCCGTACAGAATCTTTCTTCCAATGCACGCAAGCTGCTTGATTTTGTCATACATGATGTGACATCGGATTATGAAGGATTCCTGACAATCGGGGAACAGTATGACAAGGACGGTTCTTCGGTCGATTCCTTAATGAGCGAATTCAGCACGATTGCCCAGGAGCTGTTTCAAAATATGGAACATATCAAAAGCTCCATGAATGATATTTCCAAAGCCGCAGAAGAAGGCGCAGAGGGCACGACCGAAATCGCGCATCGCGCTTCCGTCATTGCGAAGGAATCCGCAGAAGTGCTTGAACAGGTCATGAAAACAAAGCAGAGCTCTGAAACGCTGCAGGCAGAAATCGGAAAATTCCACGTAAGTCCGTCAGAAGCATAAATACAGAAAAAAACAGACAGCCCGGATGCCAGGAAAAGAACACTTTCCGGCATCCGGGCTGCGGCTTATGTCTTTCATAAACCATGCAGGCTGTATCTTCTGCTTCGGCTTATGCCTTCTATAAATCACACAGGCTGTATCTTCTGCTGCGGCTTATGCCTTCCATAAACCATGCAGGTTGCAGTAAGCATATACGGCCTCGACCTCGTCACCCTCGCAGACTGCGAAGCATACTTGCGGCTTGTCTCCCGGATGCAGCACCTTGCGCTGGTTGCCCTGTTTTGTCTGCAGGGAAACCCACTCGATGCTGTGCTCCGGCATCATCGGATGCTCAACAGAGCCTACATTTACTTTTACCAGATTCCCTTCCACCTGATACGACGGCACATGCTTTTCTACTGCAGCGTCCACGGTGCCCGGCACAAGCTCCTTCATTTTCTGTCCGCAGCACATCACCGGAACCCCGGCATCCTTTACCATCGCAATGATATTGCCGCAATGCTCGCAAATATAAAATTTCTGTTCCATGTCCTTTTCCTCACTTTCTTTTTACGCTTTCCGGATGTCAGGTGAATCCGATGCTTTTTCACTGCCTGCAGCCGGAAAGCATTTTTCTAATCTTACCCCAGATGCCCCGAAAAATCAAGTCCGAAGGCTTATGAAAATTTTACATCTTTTTCTGCAAATCCCAGAACTTGAGAAAATAAGCACCGGCTCCCAGTATCAGAACTCCCATAATGGAAAAACACGATACCACATTCATATATCCGGTAAAAACCAGCGCAAATACGACAAGAAACAAAGCTGCATACATGCAGATAAAAGCATACGCCAGGGCAGCAGTCTGTATCATCACATTCCGCTCGTCTTTTTCCTCGATTTCCATTTCCTTTGTCTTCATCCTGCTGTCCAGTAAAAGACATGCCCCGGCAAGCGCCAGAATGCTCCCGATAAGCGCCATCCCCGCCACAGCCAGGTCCGGCCTTGGAACCGGCAGAAATTTATACACTCCCATGCCATAAACAGCCAGTCCGGCCAGAATCAGAAAAACCCCCGCTGACAAAATCCAAATCATTGTTTTGTGTTTCATGCTTCTTCCTCCTCATAAATAAAAATATCTTCAATGGCCATCTGAAAATACCGTGCAATTTTAAATGCCAGAAGGATGGACGGATTGTACCTGCCATTTTCCAGCGAGCCGATTGTCTGGCGCGATACTTCCAGTGCAGCGGCTAATTCTTCCTGACGGATGCCGTGTATTCTGCGCAGTTCCCCTAACCGGTTTTTCATGTCTTCTTCCTTTCTACGGAAAGTCTGCTTTCCATATCTTTATTATAGGCATTTTCGGAACAATGTCAAGCTTATTTTCCATTTCTTATCTGCTTCCCTGCTGTCCAGGCGAATCTGCAGCAGTATGCCTGACTGGCACATTCCCATGCATTCCTGTCCGAATGCCGCTGCATTCCATGCATATCTGCAGCAGAAAACCGGACAGCTGTTTCCTTACCGCCGCTCCGCTGCCCTTGCCTTATCAAAAAACGTGCTCTTGGGAAGCCGGCAGGCCAGTGCCGCCTGGTTCAGCGTCAGCTCCTTTGCCCGCCACTTCCTGTGCACTTCCTCAAAATTATCCGGCAGCGGCACCTGGGGCCTTCCGAACTTCACGCCCCTCGCCTTTGCAGCAGCAATTCCTTCGGCCTGCCTCTGGCGGATGCTGATGCGCTCATTTTCCGCAACATAGCTTAACAGTGCCAGCACAATATCGCTGATAAACGTGCCCAGAAGGTTTTTATCCCGCCTTGTATCTAAAACCGGCATGTCAAGCACGACGATATCCGCCCCTTTTTCTTTTGTAATAATGCGCCACTGTTCATTTAAGTCCGAATAATTCCTTCCAAGCCGGTCGATGGATTTGACAAACAGAATGGAATTTTTATCCAGCCTGCGCAGCAGCTTCTGATACTGGGGCCTGTCAAAATTTTTTCCAGACTGCCGGTCTATGTATATCTTCGTTTCCGGCACGCCGTTTTCTTTTAACGCAATCAGCTGGCGGTCTTCTTTCTGTTCGTGGCTGCTTACACGGGCATAGCCAAATCGTTTTTTCTTCATCCTTCCTCCCTCATTTCTGGTTTCCGGCAGCAGGACATGCGTGCAGCTGCCAGCCGCGCCGCAAACCGTTATCTTTTGTTTTCCATAACCGTCCGGGCTGCTCCCTGCAATCCCATAAACGTTATACCCCAAATGTGTTACACTTTCCAGTAAAACAGATTTCAAAAAAGCGTTGACTTATTACCTACGCCGTGTTAATATAGTTATACCTACATAATGTTAACAAAAGAAAGGAGGCTTTTATGCAGCAGATTTCAGAATCCGAACTGATACTGATGAAAATCATCTGGAAATGCGGCGGCAGCGCGTTATTTTCCCTTATCATGGAAGAACTGGAGCAGGAACAGAGCGAATGGAAGAATAATACCGTCCTGACCCTGCTCTCCCGGCTGGCCGGAAAAAACTACTTAAAAACCCGCAAAATCGGCAGGCGCAATGAATACATTGCCACTGTAACCGAACAGGAATACCAGTCTGCGCAGACCCATGACTTTGTAGACCGGGTCTATGAAGGGAATGCCAAAAACCTGGTGGCAGCCCTGCTGCAGCAGGATTCCCTGACCGATAACGACTGGAACGAGCTGGAAGCATTCTGGAAACAGACTGTAAAAGAAAGGACGAAAGAATGAACCATTTTTTGAAAATACTGTTATCGCTTTCCCTGTCCGGCACGCTGCTGACACTGCTGCTGCTCCTGTTAAAACAGCTGTACAAAAACAGGTTCAGCAAATGCTGGCAGTACTATATCTGGCTGGCCGCAGCGCTCCGGTTCCTGCTGCCATTTACACCCGGGCATGCCCCTGTCAGCACTCTGTTCCAGGCAGCCGAAACAGCAGCCACAGCCCGCATGGCCCGGCTGTCCCCGCAGGAAGCGCAAAGCGCAGCTTCCGAAACCGGCAGCACATCACAGTCTGCAGGAAGACTGGCTGGCAGCTCTCATTCCAGCCTGGACAGCAGCATTTCCAATACTGGCAGATTAGCTGGCAGCTCTGATTACAATCCAGGCAGCAGCATTTCCGATACTGACAGACTGGCTGGCAGAACAGATACGGCTGTTCAGAAAGCAGCTCCTTACAGCCGGTTATCCAGGAATCTGCACTGGATATCAGCCTGCATATTCTGCGCGTGGCTCCTTGCGGCACTGGGACTGTTTTTTCGCAGAGTCTGCGCTTACCGGGGCTTTGTACGGCATATCCGCACAGAAGGCACCGCGGTATCGGACATCCGTCTGCTGAACCTGCTTGCGGCATGTGAAGAAGCCTGCGGCATCCAGAAGCCCGTGGAGCTTTATTACCATCCGCAGCCTGCTTCCCCCGTTATGACCGGCTTTTTTCATCCCTGCATCGCCATCCCGCGCAGCCGGATGAGCGACCGCAGGCTTGCATTTATTTTTATGCATGAGCTGACTCATTACAAACGGCGTGACCTGTTTTACAAATGGCTTATCCAGGCAGCTGTCTGCATTCACTGGTTCAATCCTTTTATCCGGCTGCTCGAGCGGGAAACCGGCAGGGCCTGTGAGCTTTCCTGTGACGAAGCCGTCGTGCGTTCCTTAAATATAAAAGAAAAAACCGCTTATGGAGACACCCTGCTTATGTGCTCCAGAATAATCCCCACTGGCACTGCTTCTTCCCTCACACTGACCGAAGGCGCAAAACAGCTCAAAGAAAGGCTTGGTGCGATTATGAATGAACAAAAAAGAACAAAAAAAACGACCGCTGCCGCCGCCGCTGTTACAGCAGGAATCTGTCTTGGCTCTTTCCTGATGGGCGGCTATGCAGCACCTGCGGCTCCTTACGCAAAGTCTGGACAGTCCCTGAACGATACCCAGCAGGACGGCACATTGCCAGACAGGCATGCCGCCGCAAAAAATCCGTCAGCACTTCCCGATGCAGGCAGCCTGCCTGATACCATGCTATCCAAATACCGCAGCCTGCTTGCATTCCAAACCGACACTTACCAGGATATGACTATTGACAGCTTTCGTGAACACGCCGTTTCCGAACTTGACACCCCGCAGGGCATGGAGCTGCTGTATGAAGCTGCCCGGGAAGACAGCATCCGTTTCAGCCGTTTTACGGATAAAGATGCATTTTTCCTGTATAATACGCTCCTGCCCCTGACAAGCGGCGTATGGAAAACAAGCCATATCACCAGTGCCGGTGCAGAGCGTCCCCTGCAAAACGGCCAGACAGCGGAGCTGGAATTCAATGCCACTGTAAAAATTTTAAACCGGGATATCAAAATATCGGAATATGAGCAGGCATACCGCGGGCTTTACCAGGCTGCACAAAGCTTTCTGTCATCCCAGACAGAATCGGTTCTTGCAGATGCTTCGGCTTCCTCCTGTAAAAAAGTACAAAAGCAGGCGGAAAAAGCACTGAAAAAATACGCCGCAGCCGTCAGCCAGAACGGAAACATCCGTCTGTCCATTGACCGGTGCCTGTACGGCCCGGAAGGCTCCGCTGTCAGCCACACAGCAGGAAAGCCGGAATTTGCCGAAACCACATCCGGCAGTATTCCGGCATATATCAGACAGGTCCTGTCCTTAAAAACAAACGGTTATCAGGACAGGAAGCTGAAAGACTTTTATAACGATGTTACGCAGCAGTATGAAAATGACCCATCTTTATGGGAAGCAAAAAACCGCCTGTTCCAGAATGGCTGCAGCCAGCTGAAAAGCCAGCTTTCCGAAGAAGATTACCTCTTTCTGACCGTAACACTGCCCTGTACAGAAAGCGAGTCGGATTATCCCCGTGACAGGACTGGAAACCTTCCGCCGGATTTCAGCCGCCAGTATGACCTGCCTTATCCAGAACTCCGCACAAGCGTGCATTTTGAATGGTGCGTCCGCTACGAGCCTGCTGACCCGGAGCTGACTGTCGGCCAGAGAGATGAGCTGATAATAAACATCATACATGGAATGGATGCATTCATGGCAGATACGCCGGAACATACGGACATTGGAAGCACGGCCTATCAGAAAAAAATGCGCCAGCGCCTGAAACAGCTGATAAAAGAAAACAGCGGCCGCGGGCTGGACATGACGATTTTCCAATGCGGCTGAACCCCATGCCGTAAATGGCCGTGCAGAAACCGGAATACAGCTGTTTCCAGATATCCCGGCCGTTTAGCATGCATAAACTCCTGCCTGTCTGCACATACTCTGATACCATAAAATAAGTATCTGATTGATTGAGAGGAGTTAGGAGCCATGACCTTCAGCGAACTGCACCGCAGCGTTTTAAAAGCAAAAAAAGACGGCACCCCGCTGCCAGAAAACCTTACCGATAAGGAGCAGCACCAGCTGGACTGCCTGCTGCACCCGGATGAACATCCGCTTGTCTGGAAGATGTCAGACTGTGACTGCAAGGATTCGGACTGTGTCGCAGCCTGCACCTTCCACGCGCTTGAAATCCATGACGGAAAAGCCGTCCTGAACCCGGATAAATGCACGGGCTGTGCGAAATGCATCGAAGCCTGCAAAAACCAGAACCTGACCTTCAGCCATGATTCCATCAAAGTACTGGAAATGTTAAAGGAACCGGAGCATCCGGTCTATGCCCTGATGGCCCCGGCATTTATCGGGCAGTTCGGGGCAGATGCCACCCCTTCCCGCGTCCGCAGCGCCCTCAAGCAGATTGGATTTGCCGGCATGATTGAAGTCGCTGCTTTTGCCGACATCCTGACCTTAAAAGAATCTCTGGAATTTACACAGAACATGCAGCAGCCGGAAGCGTTCCAGCTGACCAGCTGCTGCTGTCCGGTCTGGATTAAGCTTATCCGCAAGGATTTCCAGAAAATTGCCGGACATCTTCCGGCATCCGTATCACCAATGATTGCCTGCGGGCGCATTGCCAAGCAGCTGCATAAAGGAATCCGTACCGTGTTTATCGGGCCGTGCCTGGCCAAAAAGGCCGAAGCAAAAGAGCCGGAGCTTGCGGGCGCAATTGATGCTGTCCTGACCTTCGAAGAACTGGGCTATATGTTTGATACGTTCCAGGTAGATTTTTCCCGGATAGAAGGGGAAGAAAAAGAACACTCCGCCGAAGCCGGACGGCTGTATGCGAGAACCGGCGGCGTCAGCCACGCTGTTTCGGAATGTGTCCGAAAGATTGCACCGGACTGCCATTTAGAGCCTGTATTTGCAAACGGCGTTGCAGACTGCAGGAAGCTGCTGGAAAACATTTTAAGCGGAAAAACCGACGGAAATTTCTTCGAAGGCATGGCATGCCCGGGCGGCTGCGTGGGCGGGCCCAAAAGAATGCTCGAACCAGTTCGGGCAGCCGGCATGGTAAATGATTATGCTGCGGCCGCGCCTTATAAAACCCCGGCAGAAAATCCTTATGTCATTGACCTGATTCACCGGCTGGGATTCTTTACGATAGAGGAATTTTTAAAAGGAAGCGATATCCTTACGCGGAGCCTTTAATCCGGATATCTATTTACGCATTGCGCCCTGTTTGCAGACTCTTTACTTCGTCAAGGGAGAGGCCAGCATATTCAGCGATTTTTTCGAGGGTCAAAATCCCATCCGCTATCATTCGTTTCGCTGTATCAATCATGGCCTCTCTCCGCTCCTGGGCACGCATATCTTCAATCACTTTACACATCTCGCTCACTACTTTCGGATTTTCCTTCAAATACTGTGCCCATTCTTGTATATGTTTCTTATTGAAACAGCCTCATTTATTTACGCACTGCGCCCTGTTTGCAGGCTTATTCTGTTACAAGCTCTACCTCAACCGGAATCTCTTTTTCCACGCTCTCGCCGGCAATCAGCTTCAAAGCCGTCTCAACTGCCGTTGCGCCCATCAGATCCGGCTTCTGGGCAACGGTTGCTGCCATTCTGCCTTCTGCAACTGCTGCCATTGCATCGTCGGTCGCATCAAAGCCGACGACCAGAATGTCTTTATTCCCAATAGCTTCCACTGCGCCAAGCGCCATTTCATCGTTATGTGCAAACACGCCCTGGATATCGGAATTGGCCTGCAGCATGTTTTCCATAACCGTCATGCCTTCGGAACGGTTGAAATTGGCTGTCTGGCTGGAAACAACATCCAGCTTTTCATCTGCCACATTGTGGAAGCCTTCCCCGCGGTCAATCGTTGCGCTGGCACCGGACACGCCCTGCAGCTCGGCCACCTTTGCATCTTCGCCAATCAGTCCCACCAGATATTCCGTCGCAGCTTCTGCACCGGCTACATTGTCCGAAGCTATCGCACAGTCTACATCCACGCCATTGACTACACGGTCAACCGACACAACCTTAATCCCTTTTGCCACGGCATCCTTCACTGCCGGAGCTACCGCATCCGAATCCACCGGATTTACGATAAGCACGCTGATGTTTTTGGAAATCAGGTCTTCAATGTCGTTCGTCTGCTTGGCCGCATCGTCTCCGGCATCCACGACAATCAGCTCTGCATCCTTTTCTGCGGCTGCTTCCTTTGCACCCTCGCTCAGGGTTACAAAGAACGGGTTATTCAGTGTCGAAACTGCCAGGCCGATAGAACCGCTTCCCGTGCCTGCATCCCCGTCCCCGCTGTCCTCGGAAGACTCCTTCTGGTCTTTTGTGCCGCCGCCTTCACCGTCTACCGATACCGCGCTGCAGGCTGTCAGGGAAAGCATCATAACGGATGCCAGTAATACCGCTGCTAATTTTTTCATCTTCATAATAAAATCCTCCTTCACTCATTTTCCATTTTTATAAAATACATGCATTTCTTATCGAAACACGCTGCCTGCGGCCGCATGGACTCAATTACAATTCTAATTTCTTTATCATGCCGAAGCCTTTCTTACCGCTTCCGGTCTGACATTACCGCAATGAGAATGACAATTCCCTTAACCACATCCTGATAGTAAGAAGTAACGCCAAGGATATTCAGCCCGTTATTTAATACCGCAATAATCAAAACGCCTACAAATGTTTTCCAGATTCGCCCGCGTCCGCCGTTCATGCTGGTACCGCCGAGGGCAACGGCTGCAATCGCATCCAGCTCATAGCCGTCGCCCAGTGTCGGCTGTGCGGAGCCAAGGCGGGAAAGCAGAATCAGGCCGGAAAGCGCTACCATGCATCCGGATATCGCATAGGCTGCCATTTTCGTCAGGTCAATATTGACACCCGCCAGCTTTGCGGATTTCCAGTTGCTTCCGGTTGCATAAATCCTGCGCCCGAAGGTCGTCTTTTCCAGAATAAATACAAAGAGTGCAAAAATGACCAGAAACAGGATAACCGGAACCGGAATGCCGAAAATATTTCCTTTTCCCACAAGCTTTAAGAAAAAGCTGTCCCCCAGGTTGGAAATCGGCTTGCCGTCCATGAAAATCATGGTCAGGCCCCGGTATACCGTCATCGTAATCAGGGTTGCAATAAACGGCTGGAGCCGTCCTTTGGTTACAAGAAGGCCGCTGATAAGGCCGAATCCGGTACCGATAACAAGTGCCAGAAGCATGGCCAGGCCGACCGGCATCCCTTTTGTAATAAAGCTTGCACAAAACGCGGTGGTTAAGGCAAGCACGGAGCCTACCGAAAGGTCTATCCCGCCTGTCAGTATGACGCAGGTCATGCCGAATGCGATAAATCCGTTAATCGATGACTGCCGCAGCAGTGATAAAAAGTTGCTGACTGTCCGAAATTCCGGGCTGATGATGCTTATCATTACAGCCAGAAGGACAAGTGCGATTAATGCGCCTAATTCCTGAATATAACTGCCTGCTTTTCTGCTATTCATGTAACTCCCCTCCTGTTGCGAGTATCATTATATTTTCCTGGTCCGCATCTTCCTTATGTAAAATACCCCTGACATGGCCTTCCTGGACTACCATAATCCGGTCTGACATGCCAAGCACCTCTGGAAGCTCCGAAGATACCATAATAATGGCCACGCCTTTTTCTGCAAGTTCATTAATGATGCTGTAAATCTCCTTTTTTGCGCCGATATCCACGCCCCTGGTCGGCTCATCTAAAATAAGCACCTTCGGGTTTGTGTAAATCCATTTCGCAAAAACGACCTTCTGCTGGTTGCCGCCACTTAAGTTGCTGCACTCATGCTGCGGGCCGAAGCATTTGATATGCAGCTCCTCAATGCCGCGCTTTACCAGCTCATCCTCGGCACCCTTTTGCAGCACGCCGCTTTTGGATATGCGTCCGAGATTGGCAATGGAAATATTTTTCTGGATGCTTTCTTCTAACATCAGCCCTTCCACCTTGCGGTCTTCCGTAATAAATCCAATGCCGTTTTTCATCGCTTCCAGCGGGCTGCGGTTTTGAATCTGCTTCCCATCCAGGTAAATTTCCCCGGTTACATGCGGCATATTGCCAAAAATCGCCTGCATGATTTCCGTGCGGCCCGCACCCATCAGGCCCGAAACTCCAAGCACTTCCCCGGCATGCACCTGAAACGACACGTTTTCAAATACCCCCGGGCAGCTTAAGCCCTTTACCTCAAAAGCCACGCCGCCGGTTTTTGCATTGCGCAGCGGATAACGCTCGCCGATTTCGCGGCCAATCATCATCTTTACGACGTCGTTCATATCCGTCTCGCTGATTTTTTTCGTCCCGATATAAGAGCCGTCCCTCAGTATCGTAATCCGGTCGCACAGCTCAAAAATCTCCTCCATGCGGTGGGAAATATAGACAATCGAAACGCCCTTTTGTTTCAGCGAATTGATAACCTGAAACAGCACCGTTGTCTCGCTCTGGGTCAGCGCCGCGGTCGGCTCATCCATAATAATGACCTTCGCATCCACCATCAGCGCCTTTGCAATTTCAATCATCTGCTGCTGCCCGACCGACAGCTCATTCATCCGCTGTCCCGGGTCAATGTTTACGCCAAGGCGGTCTAAAATCTTACGGACTTCTTCACGCATCGCCTTTCTGTCACAGACACCGAACGCTTTTTTAATTTCTTTTCCAAGAAACATGTTTTCTTCCACCGTCAGGTCAAACAGCACGTTCAGCTCCTGATGAATAAACACAATTCCGGCCTTTTCTGCTTCCTGCGGATTTTTGTAGCAGACCTCCCGGCCGTCCACGGTCACTGTCCCGGCATCTTTTGTATACACGCCCGTCAGTATTTTCATCAGCGTGGATTTCCCGGCACCGTTTTCCCCCATCAGCGCATGGGTTTCCCCATGGTCCAGCAGAAAGCCCGCGCTTTTGAGTACCGCATTTCCTCCAAACGACTTGTCGATTCCATGCATCTTAATCTGCATGCCCCTTCCCCCTCTCTCCTAAAAAATGCAGCCGGACTGCAGGATAATATTTGCATATGGCGTTGTTTCGCCCGTGCGGATGACCG
>OFGA01000941.1_pt1 | contig 21608 bp, 20 predicted proteins | sample 1521471 | NCBI WGS metagenome assembly OFGA01 (sample SAMEA3504086, study PRJEB24116) | mouse gut metagenome | biome: mouse gut; feature: mouse-associated habitat; material: faeces | place: Denmark | collected 2011
GATTTCTTACCCCCAGCGCCTTATTCAATGGTGTGTTTACCATTGTCAAGCGATGCTACAGAAAGCCCTTTCATAGTAATAATAGTTAATGGTTTTTGTTTCTCGCAAGGGATTCTCAGAAAATTCCTCATGCTATTCTCAGAGTTAGTTTCGTTTTCATATGGATTATGAAAAGAGTGAAGATATTGAGCCGCACCAAAATGGATACAAGCATATCGTTGTGCAGCATCATAACTTGGAGGCACTACAACAATAGGAATCGGTCGGATTTTTCGCAAATCGTCTAATTCATTCTGTGGCATCAAATCAGTAACAATGGCTATACATAAATAATCCTTAATCGAGAGAAGGGCTTTTGCTTGAGCGAAACTATCTGCAAAATCAAATTCTATATCGTAATTAGTCCACTTGGCAGTAGCGAGAGAATAATAGTCGTAATCGTAACCGTAACCTATGCCAAGCACATGATATTTCGCCAAATAATCACCCCCTATTTTGTATATTGTCGCTTTGATTTAGTTTAGTCTTTTCTGAATCCAGGTATGGTTTCTATCTTGAATCTATTGAGCATATGCAACCGATCGATTTTTTCTTTTATATCCAAATCCGATATTTCACCGTTTAAGATATATCGATCAAGTACATCGTAAGTAAAGCCAAGGTTTTCTTCGTCGGATTTACCTGAAAGACCGTCAATAGGTGTTTTCGTAATAAGTATCTCGGGTAGACCGAGAACACGCCCAATTTCTTTCACCTCGGTGACAGTCAAATTACAAAGAGGACTGAAATCACCTGCGCCGTCTCCGTACCTTGTGGCATATCCCACATAATCCTCGGACAGATTACAGGTGTTTGCCACTCTGCCATTAATGCTCTGCGATACAGCATACAAAGTTGCCATGCGGATACGGGCAGGAAGATTCACTCTTGTCTGACGGCTGATTTCCGGCAAGGCAGAAATGCTTTTCAAAACATCGTCAACGGCATTTTTTATATTGACCTCATAATGCTTGATACCAAGATGATTTACGAGTAAATAAGCTGCTTCGATGTCGGGCTGAACTCCCTGCGGCATAAGTACACCAATTACCCGTTCTCGTCCCAACGCTTCAACGCACAAAGCGGCTACTACCGAGCTGTCTTTCCCACCGGAAATTCCTACAACCGCATTACATCCTTTTCCGTTTCTCTCGAAAAAATCTCTGATCCATAATACACATTTATCTTTTACTTTTACTGCATCAAACATGGTTTTCTCTCCTAATATAATTCCGGTCGTCTATTACAGAAGACAGGTATGCTGCCGCGAATATCAGAAAGAATCTGCATATCACAGGCTGCGGTTATGATTTCTTCATTTTCCCCGGCAAGTGCAAGCGTTTTTCCAAAAGGTTCGATGATGGCGGAATTGCCGCCATATACGGTTTTACCGGCTGTACCGCAGGAATTACAGCAAACCACAAACATCTGATTTTCAATCGCTCTGGCAGTGGTAAGCGTGCGCAGATGAAAGATGCGTTCCTTTGGCCACTGAGACACAACAAACAGTATATCAAGTCCCTGCAAAGCAAGATTACGTGTCAGTTCGGGAAATCTCACATCGTAACAAATGATAATACCGCACTTTACACCGTCGAGAGTAAAGCGACATAGGTGGTCGCCACAAGTATAGTAATCATCTTCTCCCATGGGCGTAAACAGATGCGTCTTATCATATTCGGCAATGCATATACCGTCTCGGTCAAAAACAAAAGCGGTATTATATACTTTCCCGCCTCGCACATTAGAAACTGATCCGGCAACAATATTTACTTTATACTTTTTTGCCAGTTCTCCAATACGGGTATTTACTTCATAGCCTTTCCTGCAGGACAACTCGGCAAGGTTTTCTTTCGGAAAAAATCCGGTATTCCATGTTTCCGGCAATACCAATACGTCGGCGTTATCCTTCATCGCATTACAAATTAACTGTTCTGCGTGTGCAAAATTCTCCTCCGGACAACCGAGCTTCATATTCATTTGCAAACACGAAACCTTCATCTCATTTACTCCTTTGTAAGTAGTTTGCAGAGTCTGTTTGCCGCTTCCTTGGTTTCTTCGGGTTTTCCAAACGTGGAGAAACGGAAATAGCCTTTTCCGCACTCACCAAAGCCATCACCGGGAATACCTACGACCTGAATTTCACGAAGCAGATAATCGAAGAACTCCCAACCGCTCATACCGTCGGGGCATTTCATCCAGATATAGGGTGAGTTCTTGCCACCTGTGTACCAAATGCCTGCAGCATTCAGCGCCTCTATAAAGCAGGAAGCATTTTCCTTATATATGCAAAGATTATCGTGGATCTGCTGCTGTCCCTCCGTTGTAAATACCGCCAAGGCACCTTTTTGAAGGATGTAAGAAACGCCGTTTGTTCGGGTTTCACGGTTACGCGACCACATCTCATTCAGGTTCATACCGCCGCGCACAAGATTACAAGGAACAACGGTATAACCGAGACGTGTACCGGTAAAGCCTGCTGTTTTGGAAAGTGAGCAGATTTCAATGGCGCACTTGTCGGCACCATCCAGCTCATAGATGCTGTGCGGAATGTTCTCCTCCTCAATGAATATTTCATACGCAGCATCAAACAGGATAACGGCACCGATCTCATTGGCAAAATCCACCCAAGCCTGAAGTTGATTACGATTAAACACAGCACCGGTAGGATTATTCGGTGAACATATATAGAGGATATCCGCTTCTGCTTCTTCACCTGGTTCGGGCAAAAAGCCGTTTTCTTCGCCGGATGCCAAGTGAATAATCTTTCTTCCCGCAAGGATATTGGTATCCACATATTCGGGATATGCCGGTTCGATTACCATAACGGTATTATCCTGATCGAACAGCTCTAAAATATCGCCGAGGTCATCGCAGGCACCACTTGAAACGAAGATATCCTTTTCGGTAACGTTCGCACCCATTTTCTTATAATAGCCCTCAATGGCACGGCGAAGTTCGGCAGCACCCACCTCTGGCATATACCCGTGAAACGTGCCTGATCGTCAACAGCTTTGTGAAGTGCTTTTATGACTGCATCGCAAAGTGGGAGGGATACATCGCCAACACCCATTCTTAAAACCTGTTTGTCGGGGTTTGCCTCCAGATATTCATTCGTCTTTCGATAAATCGTATTGAATAAATAGGTGTCTTTCAGTTCCTTATATCTTGTATTTGGTTTTAACATATCTCTGTTTCTCCTTCATATATGGTCTCTGCCGGACCAGTCATTTGAACGGTGTTATCGGGTGCAATTTGAATTTTGAGCGTTCCTCCGTCAAGCAAGACAGAAACCGTCTCATCATAATGGCAAAGCTTTGCGGCAATCGCAGCCATAACGGATGCACAGGCACCGGTTCCACACGCCATCGTAACACCGCTGCCACGTTCCCATACCCGTATACGCAGTTTATCTGCTTCCAGCACTTCCACAAACTCCACATTCACACCGTCAGGAAAGGCTTCGTGATGCTCGATTATCGGTCCAAGTTTGGTAAGCGGTGCTTTTTCAATATCATCTACAAAAATAACTGCATGGGGGTTGCCAACAGACACGGGAATAAGCGATACCGTTTCACCATCGACCGTGAGGTTAATCGGCTTTTCTGCTTTTGCTTGTCCCATATCTACTGCAACAGTTTTAACTTTGCCGCCTGCAACCTGCAGTGTCAGATATTTAACACCGGATAATGTTTCAATGCTGATAAACTTTTTATCTGTATAGCCCTTGTCATAAACGAATTTTCCGACACAGCGGATGCCGTTTCCGCACATTTTGGCTTCACTTCCATCTGCATTGAAGATCCGCATCTTAAAATCGGCAATATCCGATTTTGAAATATAGATCATCCCATCCGAGCCTGCACCGAAATGCCGCTCGGATAGTTTTTGCGAAAGCTCTGCAATATTCTCGGGCACATCTCCGTAAACATACAGATAGTCATTGCCGAGCCCGTGCATTTTTGTAAATTTCATTAGGTTCACCTCATTTTGCATCAATCGTAGAGATCCCGAGCGTAACCTCCTCCAACACGTCAAGAAGCATTCTCACCGTATCAAGTGAGGTCAACATCGTAATATTATTCTGTGCCGCACATTGACGGATAGCGATACCGTCGCCAAAGTGTTTTCCCGAAAGAATGGCACGGGTGTTGATAACATAACTGACATAGCCGGCACGGATGGAATCCAGAACTTCTTCGCTGCCTTCGCTGGGCTTATGGCGGATACGGGTACGGATACCGTTTGCCTTCAGAAATTCGCCTGTCAGCGTGGTGGCTTCAATATTAAAGCCCATATTGTAGAAACGGCGGACAAGCGGCAGCGTTTCCTCTTTATCCTCATCGGCAACGCTGACAAGGACGGTTCCGTAGTTGCGAAGCGTAAGTCCCGAGGCTACCATCGCCTTGTATGCGGCTCTGTGTAGTTTTTTGTCGTAGCCAATCGCCTCACCCGTAGATTTCATTTCGGGTGAGAGATAGGCGTCCATTCCCCGAAGTTTTGAGAAAGAGAACGCAGGTGCCTTTACATAATAACGTTCCTTTTCCTTTGGGTAGATATTAAAGATACCTTGCTCTGCGAGAGACATACCGAGGTTGCAGCGAGTCGCAATATCCGCAAGGCTGTATCCGGTGGCTTTTGATAAAAATGGTACAGTTCTTGAAGAACGCGGGTTGACTTCGATAATATACACATCATCATGCTCATCTACAATAAACTGAATGTTGAACAGACCGATGATACCAATACCAAGTCCAAGTTTTTCTGTATAGTCAAGAATGGCCTTTTTTACCTTATCCGAAAGGCTGTAAGACGGGTACACACTGATAGAGTCACCGGAATGCACACCGGTTCGCTCCACAAGTTCCATAATGCCGGGTACAAATACGCGCTTGCCGTCGCAGATGGCATCCACCTCAACCTCTTTGCCGCGAATGTACTTATCCACCAAAACAGGCTTATCCTCGTCAATTTCTACGGCAGTCTTCAGGTAATTACGAAGCGCTTCTTCCTTGGCGACGATCTGCATAGCTCTGCCACCGAGCACAAAGCTGGGACGGACAAGCACGGGATAACCGATTTCTTCAGCTGCCTGAATGCCGGCATCGATACTGGTTACTGCCTGACCTTTCGGCTGCGGAATGTTCAAGGAAATGAGCAGTTTTTCAAAGGCATCACGGTTTTCCGCACGCTCAATAGCATCGCAGTCGGTGCCGATGATTTTCACTCCACGGTCTCTGAGAGGTTCTGCCAGATGGATAGCAGTCTGACCGCCCAGGGTTGCAATAACACCCTCCGGCTGTTCCATCTCGATGATGTTCATAACATCTTCCACGCACAGCGGCTCAAAATAAAGCTTGTCGGAACAGGTGTAGTCGGTGGAAACGGTTTCAGGGTTATTGTTGATGATAATTGCTTCATAACCCGATGCCTTAATAGTCTGCACCGCATGAACGGTGGAGTAGTCAAACTCTACGCCCTGACCGATGCGGATCGGCCCGGAGCCGAGCACGATAACCTTCTTTTTATCCGAAATGACCGACTCGTTTTCATCCTCATAGGTGGAATAGAAATACGGAATATAACTTTCAAATTCAGAAGCGCAGGTGTCGATCATTTTATAAACCGGAATAATACCGTTTGCTTTTCTTAATGCGAATATCTCGGTCTCCGGCATATTCCAGAACTGAGCAATCACCTTATCGGAGAAGCCCACTTTCTTTGCCTCACGAAGCACCTTGAGATCACTGGGGTTATCCTTGATTTCTTTTTCTTCCTCCACAATGTTCCGCAGTTTTCGGATGAAAAATCGGTCAATCGCAGTTGCTTCGGCAATGCTGTCAACACTTGTTCCAAGTCGCAGAAGCTCGGCAATGGCATAGATTCGGTCATCGGTTCCGATCTTGATATAATCAAGCAGCTCACCCTCGCTCATACCGTCAAATTTACGGTGATGCAGATGGCAAAGTCCGATTTCCAAAGAGCGTACCGCTTTCAAGAGACTTTCTTCCACCGTTCTGCCGATGCTCATAACCTCACCGGTGGCTTTCATCTGCGTGGAAAGAGCGTTGTTGGCATCAGCAAATTTATCAAACGGGAAACGTGGCATTTTTGTAACCACGTAGTCAAGTGTCGGCTCAAAGGAGGCAGGCGTGTTTGCAATCTGAATTTCATCCAGCGTCATACCTACACCGATCTTTGCAGATACACGGGCGATGGGATAACCGCTTGCTTTGGAAGCCAGTGCGGAAGATCGAGAAACTCTCGGATTTACCTCAATGAGATAATACTGAAAAGAGTTCGGGTCAAGTGCAAACTGCACGTTGCAGCCGCCTTCAATCTGGAGCGCACGGATGATTTTGAGTGCGCTGTCACGGAGCATATGGTACTCCTTATTGGTAAGTGTCTGCGAAGGACAAACTACGATGGAGTCGCCGGTGTGAATACCGACCGGATCGAGGTTTTCCATATTACAAATGGTGATGGCTGTGTCGTTCGCATCACGCATAACTTCGTATTCAATTTCTTTATAACCCTTGATACTCTTTTCAATAAGCACCTGGCTTACCGGAGAGAGTGAAAGGGCGTTTTTCATCAGCGGCAGGAATTCCGCCTCGTTGTCGGCAAAGCCACCACCCGTACCGCCGAGCGTGAATGCAGGACGAAGAACAACAGGATACCCTATTTTCTGTGCAACTGCCAAGCCCTCTTCCATCGAGCTTGCAATATCGGAAGGAAGTACGGGTTCACCTAATTCCTCGCAGAGCTCTTTGAACATCTCACGGTCTTCGGCTTGTTCAATAGAACTGCTTCGGGTTCCGAGCAATTCCACACGGCACTCGGCAAGGATACCTTTCTTTTCGAGCTGCATTGCAAGGTTCAGACCCGTCTGCCCGCCGATACCGGGCAGTATGGCGTCGGGGCGCTCATAGCGAATGATCTTTGCAATGTATTCCAGTGTCAACGGCTCCATATACACCTTATCTGCAATGGAGGTATCGGTCATAATGGTTGCGGGATTGGAGTTACAAAGAATGACTTCATAACCTTCTTCTTTTAAGGCAAGACAAGCCTGCGTTCCCGCATAGTCAAATTCCGCCGCCTGACCAATTACGATAGGACCGGAACCGATAACAAGCACTTTTTTTATATCTGTTCTCTTAGGCATTGTTTTGTTCCTCCATTACTTCTATAAATCGGTCAAAGAGATAGGCACTGTCCTGCGGACCGGGCGCACTCTCAGGGTGGTACTGCACACTGAATACTTTATCTTTATCGCATTTCACACCCTCAATGGTTTTGTCAAGCAGATTGATATGAGTAACGATCAAATCCGTACCATTTAGGCTGTCTGCATCCACCGCATAGGAGTGATTTTGCGAAGTGATTTCAATTTTATTGGTTTCCAAATTTCGTACCGGGTGATTTCCACCACGGTGTCCGAATTTCAGTTTATAAGTTTTTGCTCCGTAAGCCAGGGATATAATTTGATGACCGAGGCAAATACCGAAAATCGGGTATTTACCGAGCAGGTTCTTAATAGTTTGGATGGTCTCAGGCACATCGGTAGGATCACCGGGGCCGTTGGAAATAAAGATGCCGTCGGGATCAAGTGCCATAATAGCTTCTGCCGGAGTATTCCACGGTACAATCGTTACTTTGCAGTCGCGCTTATTCAATGACCGCACAATGTTCATTTTCATTCCACAATCAATAGCTACCACATGGTACTTTTGTGTTTCTGCGTAAGAAATCATAATCTTATCACAGCTTACACGGGATACCGCATCGGTGGGGATGTCAGTAGATTTCAGCTTCGCAATTCCTTCTTCCAAGGGGGTAAAAATATCGGTTATCAGTACCTTACGAGAGCCAAAGTCCCGGATAGAACGGTTCAGCTTTCTTGTATCAATGCCGTATATACCGGGGATGCCGAATTTCTCCATAACCTCCGACAAGGTGGCGGTGCTTCTGAAATTGGAGGGTTCATCGTTATATTCACGGACAACAAGTGCACCAAGAGTAGGCGTATCCCGTTCATAGTCATCATCCGCCATGCCGTAGTTGCCAATCAGCGGATAGGTCATAACGACAGCCTGGTAGGTATAGGAAGGATCGGACAGTATCTCCTGATACCCGACCATAGAGGTATTGAAGACGATTTCGCACACCTTTTCATTATGTGCGCCAAAGCCGTACCCGTAATACTCCTGTCCGTCCTCCAAAATAATTTTTCTGTCAAATTCTTTTACCATCTTTATACCTCTTTCTGCCTGTCTGATAACCGCTGCTCAAATCGATCCTTTCGGGTATCTGTCGGAATCTTGGTGGGATAATCACCGTTAAAGCAAGCACTGCAAAAACCGTGGGTTCCTGTAAGAGCGCATAAACTTTCTACCGGAAGGTATCCTAAAGAATCCGCACCAATAAGGGTACAAATTTCAGGGATGCTGTATTTGCAGGCAATCAAATGTTCTTCGGAATCAATATCCGTTCCGTAGTAACACGGATGCAGAAACGGTGGTGAGGATATGCGAACATGAACTTCCTTTGCACCGGCATCACGAAGCAGTCTTACGACACGTCCCATCGTGTTGCCGCGAACGATAGAGTCATCCACTAAAACCACACGTTTGTCTTTTACACTTTCCTTAACGGCAGCAAGCTTGATTTTTACTCCGTCAAGTCTTGCCCCCTGTCCGGGCGAGATAAAAGTTCTGCCGATATACTTATTTTTGATAAGACCGATGCCGTAAGAGATACCGGATTCCTGGCTGAAACCGAGTGCCGCATCCAGTCCCGAATCGGGAGCTCCGATAACAACATCCGCCTCTACAGGATGGGCTTTTGCAAGTATTTTTCCCGCTCTCACGCGAGATGCGTGTACCGAAATGCCGTCAATGACAGAATCGGGACGGGCAAAATAGATATACTCAAAAACACAGAGCTTTTTATCTTTTTTGCCACAGTGCTCACGGCGTGACACCACACCGTTTTTACTGAACACTAAAATTTCACCCGGCTCTACATCACGAACTACCTCGGCACCGACCGCCTTGATGGCACAGCTTTCGGAGGCTACCACATATATACCGTCAGCGGTCTTGCCATAGCATAAAGGGCGGAAGCCGTAAGGGTCTCTTGCGCAGATCAGCTTTTGCGGCGACATCAGCACTAAGGAATAAGCTCCGTCAAGCGTGTTCATTGCCTGACTGACTGCATCCTCAATCGACGGTGCTTTCAGCCTTTCTTTTGTAATGATATAGGCGATGGTTTCGGTGTCGCTGGTGGTATGGAAGATCGCCCCGGAAAGTTCCAACTCATTACGAAGCTCAACAGCGTTGCTAAGATTGCCGTTGTGCGCCAATGCCATTCGGCCTTTCTGATGGTTCACTTCGATCGGTTGGCAGTTATTTCGATTGGTACCACCTGTCGTACCGTATCGTGCATGAGCAACTGCCATCGTACCTTTGGGCAGACGGGATAAAACATCGGACGAAAAAACCTCACTGACGAGTCCCATATCCTTATGGGAAACAAATACACCGTCATCATTTACCACAATACCGCAGCTTTCCTGACCTCTGTGTTGGAGTGCATACAATCCATAATAGGAAATGCTCGCTACATCACAGATTTCCGGTGCGATAACACCAAATACACCACATTCTTCATGAAGCTTTGCTTCTGATGACATCATGATTCACCTCCGGTTGTTCGTTCAAATGCTGCGCCGATAAAGCCTATGAACAAGGGATGCGCTTTATTGGGTCTGCTCTTAAATTCAGGGTGATACTGAACACCTACATGGAAGGGTCTCTCAGTAAGCTCTACTGTTTCAATTAGTCTTCCGTCAGGAGAAGTGCCGCTGAGAGTAAGACCTGCTTTCTCAAAGGCTTCACGGTAATCGTTATTAAATTCATAGCGATGTCTGTGCCGTTCACTGATATTTACCGAGCCATAACATCGTTCCATCGTAGTATCCGACTTGATGTTACAGGGATAAGCCCCAAGTCGAAGCGTACCGCCTTTGTCGATATCATCGCTCTGACCGGGCATAAAGTCGATCACCTTATGCTTTGTCAGCTCGTCAAATTCACCGGAGTTTGCGTCCTTGATGCCGAGAACATTTCTCGCGTATTCAATCACGGCAATTTGCATACCGAGGCAGATGCCAAAATACGGGATATTCTTTTCTCTTGCATATTTTGCCGCCAGGATCATACCTTCGATTCCACGGCTGCCGAAACCTCCGGGCACAAGTATACCGTCAAGGTCTGCCAGCTTTTCATCGGTGTTTTCTGCCGTGATTTCTTCAGAATCGATCCAATGAATGCGGATATGGGTGTTATGATAATATCCTGCGTGTCGAAGTGCCTCAGCTACGGAAAGGTAGGCATCATGAAGGCCCACATACTTACCCACAAGACCAATGTCCACATAATTTGCTCTTCCTTTGATACGATCTACCATTGCAGTCCATTCTGCAAGATCGGGATCAGGAGCCTTTATTCCAAGTTCACGGCAAACAACCGAAGAAAAGTTTGATTTTTCAAGCATAAGCGGTGCTTCGTAAAGGTTCGGCAGGGTGATATTCTCAATAACGCAGTCCGGCTTTACGTTGCAGAACATCGAAATCTTCTTGAATATGGATTCTTCCAATGGCTCATCACAACGTAGAACAATAATATCCGGATTCACACCCATGCCTTGCAGTTCTTTTACCGAGTGCTGAGTAGGCTTGGATTTATGTTCGTCCGAACCTCTGAGAAACGGCACCAAGGTTACGTGGATAAAGAGGCTATTTTCTCTGCCGACTTCAAGAGAGATCTGGCGTACCGCTTCAATGAACGGCTGTGATTCGATATCACCGATCGTTCCGCCGATTTCGGTAATAACCACATCGGCATTTGTTTTTTTACCCACGCTGTAAACAAATTCTTTGATCTCATTCGTGATATGAGGAATGACCTGCACCGAGGAGCCGAGATATTCACCACGGCGTTCCTTATTAAGCACATTCCAGTAGACCTTACCGGTGGTGAGGTTGGAATATTTGTTGAGGTCTTCATCAATAAAGCGTTCGTAATGTCCAAGGTCAAGGTCGGTTTCGGCACCATCCTCGGTAACATATACTTCGCCGTGTTGGTAGGGACTCATGGTACCGGGGTCAACGTTAATATACGGATCCAGCTTCTGTGCGGCAACCTTGAGTCCACGTGCTTTTAACAATCTTCCTAAAGAGGCAGCGGTGATGCCCTTACCAAGACCGGATACAACGCCTCCCGTAACAAATATATATTTCGTCATAAAACTCACTCCCACTCCACAGTTGCCGGCGGTTTCGAGGTAATATCATAAACCACTCTTGTGATACCCTTGATTTCATTCGTAATGCGGCTACTGGCTTTTTCAAGCACCTCGTAGGGCAGCCTGGTCCATTCTGCCGTCATAAAGTCGTCAGTAGTGACCGCTCTCAGTGCTACTGTATAACCATAGGTTCGGGCATCACCCATGACACCTACTGAACGAAGATCCGTCAAAACTGCAAAATACTGATTGGTACTGCCCTCAAGTCCTGCCCCTGCAATTTCCTCACGGAAAATAGCATCAGCTTCTCTGAGCAGTTCCAGTTTTACCTTTGTAATCTCGCCGATTACACGTACGGCAAGTCCGGGACCGGGAAACGGCTGACGCCAGACAAGTTCGTGCGGGATACCAAGCTGCGTTCCGGTTTCCCGTACTTCGTCCTTGAAGAGATCTCTGAGGGGTTCGACAATTTCATCGAATGCAATAACATCAGGAAGTCCTCCCACATTGTGGTGACTTTTGATAACAGCCGAATCTCCTTTGCCGCTCTCAATCACATCAGGATAGATGGTACCCTGCACTAAAACATCCATTTTGCCGAGTTTCTTTGCTACATCTTCAAACACACGGATAAACTCTTCGCCGATGATTTTTCGCTTTTGCTCAGGCTCGGTAACGCCTTTGAGTTTATCAAGAAATCTGTCCTCGGCATTGACACTTATCAAATTGATTCCGAACTGCTTGCCAAAGGTGTTTTCTACAAAATCACCCTCACCTTTTCTGAGCAGTCCGTGATCCACGAAAACACAAGTCAGATTATTGCCAATTGCTTTATGCAGAAGAACTGCGGCAACCGATGAATCCACGCCACCCGAAAGTGCAAGAAGCACCTTTTTGCCGGCAAGTGAAGTTCTATACTTTTCCACGGCGGTTTCAACGAAGTTCTCCATTTTCCAGTCTGCCTTGCAACCGCAGACTGAAAAAATGAAGTTGTGAAGCATTTGCTTACCGTAAACGGTATGTGTAACTTCAGGATGAAACTGCACCCCGTAGAGCTTACGGCTCTCGTCACACATAGCGGCACAAGGACATTTTGCGGTATGAGCAATGGTAATAAAGCCCTTCGGCAGCGTTTTTACAAAGTCGGTATGGCTCATCCAGCAAATACTTTCGCTTGGAAGCCCTACAAACAAAACATTCTCTGCGGTAAACACGGAGGTTTTGCCGTATTCACTGCTGTTTTCTGCAGAAGCGATCTCACCTCCCGCCATATACGCCATCAACTGAACACCATAACAGATGCCGAGAATCGGGATGCCTAAATCCAAGATAGCGGAATTGTAATGAGGGGATTTCTCATCATATACACTGTTCGGTCCACCGGTAAAGATAATGCCTTTGTAGTCATTCTCTTTTATTTCTTCGGGCGTAATTTTGTTGTAGGGCTTGATTTCGGCATACACTTGCTCAGAACGAACACGCCGTGCGATGAGCTGGTTATACTGACCGCCAAAATCCAAAACAAGAATCTTATCCACTGTGTCACCTCGTTTCTTACAAGTTGATCTCTGCTGATTTTCCGTCTGCGCCCGCAAGAAGAGGCTTGACTTTCTCCACAAAAGCCATCACCTGCTCGGGGCATCTGCCGATATATGAGGCAGGGTTAAGCAACTCCGTCATTTCCACTTCGGTAAGACCGAATTCCTTTTCTGCTGCAAGTCGTGCAAGTAAGTCACATTCTTCACCGTTTTTCATCTTTGCAGTCGCTTCCATGGAGCATCTGCGGATGATTTCGTGAATCTGCTGACGGTCGCCGCCGCGCTTGACCGCCTCCATCATCAGATTTTCGGTTGCGATAAAGGGCAGATATTCCTTTACGGTCTTTTCGATGATCTTCTCGTTTACATGAAGTCCATTGGTAACATTCTGCGTCAGTCTCAGGATTGCATCGGCACAGAGAAAGCCTTCAGGCAGAGAAATACGGCGGTTCGCCGAGTCGTCCAAGGTTCTTTCAAGCCACTGTGTTGAGGCGGTCATTGGTGCGTTTATCGCATCCGCCATAAGGTATCTCGCCAGGGAACAAATACGTTCACTGCGCATCGGGTTACGCTTATATGCCATTGCTGAGGAGCCAATCTGATTCTTTTCAAAGGGTTCTTCTACCTGACGGTCATGTTGCAAAAGGCGGATGTCGTTTGCCATACGGTAACAGCTCTGTGCCACGGAGGAAAGTGCGTTCAGAACACGGCTGTCTACTTTACGGGGATAGGTCTGACCTGCCACATCAAAGCATTCGTCAAAGCCAAAGTCTGCGGCAATCATACGGTTCATTTCGTCTATTTTTTCCGTATCACCCTCAAACAGTTCCACAAAGCTGGCTTCGGTTCCGGTGGTGCCACGGCAGCCGAGGAATTTGATGTTTTCGATAGCAAAATCAATTTCATGAAGGTCGGAAAGGAAGTCCTGCATCCAGAGTGTTGCACGTTTGCCTACCGTTACCAGCTGAGCAGGCTGATAGTGAGTATAGCCAAGAGTAGGCATATCTTTGTATTTTTCGGCAAATTCCGAAAGATTCGCTAAAACGCCCAAAAGCTCTGAGCGTAAATACGTCAGAGCATCCCGATAAATAATAAGATCAGCATTGTCGGTTACATAGCAGCTGGTAGCACCCAAATGGATGATGCCCGCTGCTGTCGGAGCAACTTGCCCATAGGCATAAACGTGTGCCATAACATCGTGACGCACCTCTTTTTCACGCTGACTTACACACTCGTAGTCAATATCTGCAATATGTTCGGACAGTTCATCCACCTGTGCCTGTGTGATAGGAAGTCCGAGAGACATTTCTGCTTTTGCGAGAGCCACCCATAGTCTGCGCCAGGTTTGGTATCGAGTATCGGAGGAAAAGAGTCCGAGCATATATTCAGACGCATATCTTGATGATAATGGGGATTCGTATCTGTTAGTCATGATCTATCTCCTTGTTTTTATCTGATAACGATGCTGTCTCTTTCGGGACCAACCGAAACATACTTGATGGGACAGCCGATTTGTTTTTCTATAAAGGTCACATATTCCTGTGCCGCTTTGGGAAGATCATCCCAACTACGTGCACCGGAGATATCGCACTTCCAGCCATCAAAGTATTCGATGACCGGCTTTGCATTTTTCAGCGCGGATGGGAACGGGAAACGGTCTGTTTGCTCACCGTTCAGCAGATAATGGGTACAAACAGGAATCTTATCCATATAGCTGAGCACATCCAGCTTGGTAAGAGCAATTGCCGTTGCCGCCTGAACCTCAACACCGTACCGTGTCGCCACGATATCAATGGGACCGACTCTGCGGGGTCTGCCGGTTTTAGCTCCATACTCAAATCCGTTTTTGCGGAGCTCCTCGGCTTCATCACCGAACATTTCACACACGAACGGACCTTCACCGACACAGGTGGAGTAGGCTTTTACAACTCCTACCACATCGTCTATCTTTGTACTCGGGAGTCCCGAACCAATGGGAGCATAGGCTGCCGTTGTGTTGGAGGAGGTTGTATAAGGATAGATACCGTAATCCAGATCTCTGAGAGAGCCAAGCTGCGCTTCAAAAAGGATATTCTTGCCGTTTGCTTGTGCTTCCTTCAAAAATGCACCGGTATCGCATACATATGGCTTGATCTTCTCGCAGTAGATTTCAAGCCATTCTTCTATCATTTCCATCGTATACGGCTTTGCGCCGTACACCTTCGTCAAGGTCAGGTTTTTCCATTCCATCAGGTCTGCAAGATGGACTTTCAGTTCCTCTGGGTAGAAGAGTTCACCCGCAAGAACGGTCTTCTTTTGGTATTTGTCAGAATAAAAGGGGGCGATGCCTTGCTTGGTAGAACCGTATTTTTTGTCAGCAAGACGTTTTTCCTCAAGTTCATCCATATTCCTGTGCCAAGGGAGCAAAAGAGAGGCACGATCGCTGATTTTTAAGTTATCGGGCGTAATTTCAACCCCTTTTGCCATTACATCTTGCATTTCCATCCAAAGGTTTTCAGGATCCATAGCTACGCCGTTTCCCAAAATGTTGACGACACCGCTTCTAAAAATACCCGAAGGCAGAAGATGAAGCGCGAACTTTCCTTTTTCGTTGATTACTGTATGTCCTGCATTGCCGCCGCCCTGAAAACGAACGACCACATCATAATCCTCGGTAAGCAAATCGACCATGCGGCCTTTTCCTTCGTCACCCCAGTTGATGCCTACGATTGCACAGTTTGCCATAATCACACCTCCGTTATATATGTTCGCTAAGACGCTTCATCACTTCCGCATAAGCAGCTTCTACTCCGCCAAGATCGCGGCGGAAACGGTCCTTGTCAAGTTTCTCTCCTGTCTCGCTGTCCCACAGTCTGCAAGTGTCGGGGCTGATCTCATCTGCAAGAACTATAGTGCCGTCCGATAGTCTGCCAAATTCCAGTTTGAAATCCACCAAGATTACGCCACACTCTGACCAAAACGCTTTCAACTGCTCATTGACGCCAAAAGCATATTTCTTTATGGTCTCAATTTCTTCTTTGGTTGCCAGTTTCATTGCAACAGCGTGATATTCATCCATCAGCGGATCGCCAAGTTCGTCGTTTTTATAGGAAAATTCGATGGTAGGCGTTTCAAACACAAAGCCTTCCTCCACACCATAGCGCCCCGAAAAGGAGCCGGCAGCGATGTTGCGGATAATAACTTCCAGAGGAACAATGGACACTTTCTTTACAAGTGTTTCTCGGTCACTCAGTTCTTCTACAAAATGCGTGGGGATACCTGCCTTTTCAAGGTGCTGCATTAGTAGATTGCTCATCCGGTTGTTGATAACGCCTTTACCAACGATAGTTCCTTTCTTGAGCCCGTTGAACGCTGTGGCATCATCCTTGTAGGAAACGATAAGGAGCTCCGGGTCATCGGTTGCAAATACTTTTTTGGCTTTTCCTTCGTAAAGCTGTTCTTTCTTAGTCATCTCTGTGTACCTCCAAATATTCTTTACGGCTTTGAAAACAAAAAAGGGCAATGATGCTTTAATGCGTAAACATTAAAGACACCATTGCCCTTATATGCTATATAGTTGTTGACAAAAAAAGAGACAAAGACCCTTAGAGTTTATAACCTAAAGACGCCTTTGCCTTTTACCCAAATATTATACTCTTTTTCGAGCGTTTTGTCAACTACTTGGAGAAATATTTTGAAAAAAGTTTGAGATTCAATTTTAGAACCAGTATTCATAAGCGTTTAAGCAAAGTGTGGATATGAGAGATTTTGACCATAGCAACAGCAGATGAGAGGGAAATCTCATAATCTTTGCTGAGACGTCTGGAATGATTGAGCCAGGAGAGAGTACGCTCAACTACCCACCGCCAAGGAAGCCTTTCCCATTGATGAGGCTTGATTTTCTCTGAAATATCAACATCAAGGTCAAGCTGCTCCTTCAAATCAGAAACAAACGTGCCCCGATATCCAGCATCTGCACAGAACTTCTGTATAGATGGATATCGCTCATATGCTTGTTTTGCGGTAGATATGCCACTTTTTGTGTCATGAATATTGGCAGCATGAACCACAACAGACAACAAACAGCCTAGCACATCCACTACGATGTGCCGTTTTCTGCCTTTCGTTTTTTCCCTCCGTCAATTCCCCGTTCTTCGCTGGCTGCCACCGTTTTCACACTCTGGGAATCAACGATTGCGTAGCTTGGACTCTCCTTGCGTCCAGCATTTGTTCGCGTCTTTTTTACAAGATGCTCTAGAATTTTGCCCCATAGCCCACTGAGCCAGGCACGGCGATAAAAGCTGTGTACTGTTGAATAGGGCGGAAAATCATGGGGTAATTGTCTCCATTTGCAACCTGAATTTACCACGTACAGTACTGCATCCGTCAATTCCCGTTTGCTCCACGTGCAGTTACGCATCCCTGTATAGAGCGGGGCGATTTCTTCCCATTGCTCATCTGTCATGTCGCTGGGATACGACTTCCTTATTTTCTCTTCCATGTTCCTATTCTACCACACATTTATCCCCTTGTGAATACGGGTTCTTACTTACCGCTATCGCCGTAGTTTGAAAGAACACGTGCGGAAGGATCGTTTACGTCGCAGCCCTCCCAGGACTTGTTCGGCATCCAAAAGTCTACTACCATTTCTGCCTGACCCGGATAATACTTTTCAAAGATTTCACGGTAAAGCAGAGATTCTTTCGTAAACGGTGCGGCATGGGTGTATTTCCTGCGGGCAGCTTCAAATTCTTCATCCGAATACTGCCGCTCAGCGTATTCTTTGAGATAATCCACCATAGAATGTCCTACCGCGTCGGAAAAGGCAGCTTTTTCACGCCACAGGATTTCATCAGGAAGATATCCTCCGCCTTCAAAGGCGTGGCGGAGCAAATACTTGCCCTTGCCGTATTTGTTAAACTTCATTTCCGGATCAAGAGCCATGACGTATTTTACAAAATCAAGATCACCGAAAGGCACTCTTGCCTCCAGAGAGTTTACAGAAATGCAACGGTCGGCACGGAGTACATCATACATATGAAGCTCACGGATACGCTTTTGTGCTTCCTCTTGGAACGCTTCAGCAGATGGAGCAAAGTCAGTGTATTTATAACCAAACAGTTCATCGGAAATTTCCCCGGTCAGAAGTACGCGAATATCGGTTTGCTCATGGATTGCCTTGCAGATGAGATACATTCCCATGCTTGCGCGAATGGTTGTGATATCGTAGGTTCCGAGTATCTGAATTAAGCTGTCGAGCGTGACAATGACTTCTTCGGGTGTCATATAGATCTCCGTATGGTCGCTGCCGATATAGTCAGCAACCTGCTTCGCATATTTCAAATCAATGGCATCCTCGCTCATACCAATGGCAAAGGTTTTGATTGGTGTTTTACTTTTTCTGGCGGCAATCGCACATACCAGGGATGAATCAAGTCCACCTGAAAGCAAAAAACCTACCTTCGCATCGGCAACAAGGCGCTTTTCCACGCCGGCCACCAGTTTTTTACGGATATGTGCACACGCAGTCTCAAGATCATCATGGCAAACGGCATCCACCTTGGCAATATCGCAGTAGCAGATAAATTTGCCGTCTTTGTAGTAATGACCGGAAGGAAATGGCATAATCTTATCGGTAAGTCCTATAAGGTTTTTTGCCTCACTGGCAAACAGAATCACACCCTTACCGTCATAACCATAGTATAACGGGCGAATGCCGATGGGATCGCGGGCTGCAATATACTCACCTGTTTTTCCGTCATAGATGATGCAGGCGAACTCTGCGTCCAGCATAGCGAACATATCTGTGCCGTATTCGAAGTACATAGGAAGCAGGATTTCACAATCAGAATCACTCATAAATGTATAACCTTTCTTCTTCAGTGTTGCTTTCTGCTTTTCAAAGCCATAAAGCTCGCCGTTACAGACAATATTACTGCCCTCCAGTTCAAATGGCTGCATTCCCGAAGGGGTCAACCCCATAATAGCAAGCCTGTGAAAACCAAGAAGACCTTTACCCGTATCAATAATTCGACTATCATCCGGTCCGCGTGATACTGTACGGTCAAAACCTTTCTTAAAACTGTCAAAAGTGGCACCGCTGCCACAGTAACCCATAATAGAACACATGGAAAATACCTCCGTAAAAATTAAATTCAGCATCCTACAGGGCGATTGCTGTACTCGCGGTGCCACCTGTATTTGTTCTCATTTCCAAGCCTCAAGCGAGGCTCTGTCAACTGACGTGTGACGCTACGGCGCACCTACTAAGAGTTCTCTTTTCGGATTGCAGCTCGAAAAGTGTTATTCGTGCAGGCTCACCATACGGCTTCCACCGTCCCGTACTCGCTAAAGGTAAGTGATCTGCATTACTTGTCTTTTCTCAAACGCTTTTAAGATATTCAGTTTTGGGACTTAATCCCGGGGATTCAATCCTATGTTGTCGTATTCAGGGCATATTCGGATGTGTTTTTATCGTCACGAGAAAGAAATGCCTTTTCATACAGCGGATCCGGCTTTGGAGAATGGATTTCCACCTTCGGTGTCTGTTCCTTAAAATCCACCGAAATCTCAGAAGTGGATTTTTGTAATATTTTTTCTTTTTCCTTCGGTTTCATAAATCGAACTCCTTTCACACTTTCACATAGTCGCGAATCAGATGATAAATATCATGATTACATTCACAGTAGATTGCATTCCAGTCAATATTTTTTGGCGGATGGCTGTGCCTGCGCTGTATATGTGTTCCCAAAAGAACAGTACAAAACACCGATTTCGCGGACAATTCCCATGGACTCCCGTTTTCATCCCGTCCCAGCAGACGTACATCCGCATCAATCTGCTGCACAATCTCCGTAAATTTCTGAACATCCTGGAGTGAATCCAGAACCAATGCATACTTCATATTGTCTCCTATTCCACATCCTGAAGGGCATCATATCCTTCTTCTCCGGTACGAACCTTTACAACATTCTCAACATCGTAAACGAAGATCTTGCCGTCGCCGATATGTCCGGTATAAAGAACCTTTTTCGCCGTATCAATGACACTGCGGACAGGTACTTTGCTTACTACGATATCTACCTGAATTTTTGGGAGCAGGTTTGCTTCAACCTGAACACCACGGTAATACTCGGGTTTGCCTTTCTGTACACCGCATCCAAGAACGTGGGAAACGGTCATACCGGTAATGCCGATATCCATCATCGCAGACTTCAGTGCCTCAAAGCGAGATTCCTTGCAAATAATTTCGACCTTGGTAAGTTTTGGTGCACCATCATCAAAGCTCGGCATTTTCTTTACAGTAACAGCTTCTGCTACAGGAACATCACCGGTTACATTGACTGCTTCTTCATAGCCGTAATCAAGGCTCTCAACCGCAGGTAAGAAGTCAGCATAAGCACTGGCAAGACCATGCTCTGTACTATCAAGACCCTTGATTTCTTCTTCCTTTGATACGCGAAGTCCGACAGTCTTTTTGATAATCAGGAAAGTTATCGTCATTGTAACGGCAGTCCATGCAAGGATTGCAGTAATGCCAAGCGTCTGAATGCCGAGCAATTTGAAACTGCCGGTATAGAACAAGCCTTTAAGACCTGCAGGAGCATCTGGATTTGCAAGCAGTCCAACGGCAAGGGTACCCCAAACACCGTTAGCTAAATGAACACCAACTGCACCAACCGGATCATCGATGTGTAATTTGAGATCAAGCACTTCAACGACCACAACAACAAGAATACCGGAAACAATGCCGATAATTGCGGAACCAAGTGCATCGACTGCATCGCATCCTGCCGTAACGCCGACAAGGCCTGCAAGTGAGCCGTTCAAGCACATAGAAACATCGGGTTTGCCGTTCTTAAACCATGTATACAGCATTGTGGTACAGGTTGCTACTGCGGGTGCGATTGTAGTTGTTACAAAAATGGATGCAAGAGAATTACCGTCCCAAGCGGCAGCACCGTTAAAACCGTACCATCCGAACCAAAGGATGAAGCAACCAAGAGCACCGTGTGTAATCGAATGGCCGGGGATCGCGTTTACTTTCTTAACCTTACCGGCTTTGTCTTTTACATACTTGCCAAGTCGGGGACCAACCATAATCGCACCAATCAGTGCAGTGATACCACCAACAGAGTGAATTGCTGCAGAAAACCGAGCTGCGCAAGCCATCCCTGAGAATTCCATACCCAACCTGCTTCAATCGGATACACAAACAGCGAGATTACGCCGGAATAAATACAATAGGAAACAAACTTTGTTCTTTCTGCCATAGAGCCGGAAACGATGGTTGCGGCAGTTGCACAGAATACAAGGTTAAATACAAAGGACGGAGCGTTACCGCCTTTTAGAAAAGCACCAAAATCTGTCAGTATCTCAAGATTCGGTACACCAAAAATTCCGAGGACGTAATCTTCTGCCATCATCAGGCTGAAGCCAAGCAAAACGAATACAACCGTTCCGATGCAGAAGTCCATCAGATTTTTCATAATAATGTTGCCGGCGTTCTTTGCTCTGGTAAATCCGGTCTCTACCATCGCAAAACCGGCCTGCATGAAGAATACCAGTGCAGCACCAATCAGGAACCACACACCGAAAACTTCACTTGTAACAGATTCTTCCACCAATTTTGTGATTTCTTCTATTAGACCTCTTGCGAAATTAAGCTAAACGGTCAAAGTTGCAGGTACCAGCAATCAAGGAAAAGCGGAGAGCAAAGCGCTTTCTCCGGTTACGGTAACG
>OFGA01000945.1_pt1 | contig 21555 bp, 18 predicted proteins | sample 1521471 | NCBI WGS metagenome assembly OFGA01 (sample SAMEA3504086, study PRJEB24116) | mouse gut metagenome | biome: mouse gut; feature: mouse-associated habitat; material: faeces | place: Denmark | collected 2011
AACACGGCTTCCTGATTTTCGTCCTGCCATACCAGCTTTCCCTGCCAGGTATAATGCTCCCGAAACAGAATCTGTATCCGGAAATCCGCCATACGTTCCCCGCCGCTTTTCTCCGGAGAAACCAATGGCAGCGGACTGTCCGGACAGTTCTCCATGTCCAGCAGCGCGTCCAGCATCAGAACCAACTGCGCCAGGCTATGTATCTTCACAGCCTTCCCCTCCAGCCTGGGGTGCCGCACATAACCGTCCATACTTCCGCCGCGGTAGGACGTTACGGTAACAAGCGCTTCCCGGCTTTGGCAGGGAACCATCTTCCCACATAACATCATATCCGCCACCTCTTTCTTGTTTCTGTCTATACTCTAGCAGACCTCTGTTTACGGTCCGTTTATTTCCCCCCCAAAAACGGCACAAATTGCCGGCTGCGGGGTCCCTTCCCGATTAGATTCTACGATTATAAAGCAGCTTCCGGCGCCGCATCACCGGCATCGCTTCCGCACTTCCGTTTCAGATCCGCCACACGGAAAGAAAGCCTGGCCCTGGAATGCCGGTAGGTTCTGTGGAAGGCACAGTCAATACGCCCGAACACCCAGCGGGCACTTTCCTCGTCGGCCCCTGTGAGCATGACTACATAGGAGTCGGCATCCAGTCTGGCAATGGGGTCTCCCGTCCGCAGTTTCTCCAGCAGGATCCGCTCCAGCCTCCTGCCGTCCGTGTTCGGCACGGCACCGCTGTCCAGGCTGATTACCATCAGCGACGAACTCTGTCCCGAACGCTCCATATGCCGCCGCTCCAGGGCCACAATGCTCCGAAAGGTTCCGAAGGTACAGAAAAAAGCCTGTGAATTCTCCTCCGCCTCGCAGACCAGGTTTAGAATGTCCTTCTCTTCGGCGTTTTTCTTCACAAGACCCTCCGCCAGCAGATAGAGCTGCTCTATCCGCTCCGTGGGCGGCATCGCATATTCCTCCATGATTTTATCCCGGAAGGAACGGTACCTTTCCACCGCCTGGCCGGGCTGCCCCAGCGCAATGAGAGCCTGCATATGGTAAGCCGTGAAGTCCTCCTGCCCGTCATCCTCCGCATATGCCTGGCTGCAGACGGAGATGCTCTCCATCCACCGTTCCTCTTTGTATAAAAGCGGAAGTACCGCCCTGCAGGCATCCAGGTAGAGTGTGCGATAGTACTGCCGCAGCATCCCGACCCATTCATCGTCATTGCCCGCCAGAAATTCTCCCTTATACAGGGCAATGGCCCCCAGGAGCCGTCCGCAGTATTCCTCCTCCGGCTGTCTCCTGGCTCCCACACAGGCGGACTCAAACTGTTCGGCATCTGTCTCCAGGCGCACCTCGGGAGCCCATCTGTAACAGTTCTGCAGGGTGAGCAGCAATCCGTTCCCCTCCGGGACCATTGCCTTCAGAAGATTTCTGACTTTAAACAGCATATTCCGCAGCAGGCTGGCCGGGTCGCTGCTGTCCGGCCAGAACTGCCCTATCAGTTCCTCCGATGTAATATTCCGCCCATGGTTCACGATAAGGTACTGCAGAAAAGACAGCAGCTTTTTTCCCGTCTTTCCTATACGTATACTGTTCTGGGCTTTTTCTTCCTCGGTAGAGCCGCAGGAAAATACTCCCATCAGGCGAAACGATAACACTTTTTCCTTTTCCATTTTCCTCAATTACACAGCCGGAATCTCCGCCGCTGCCTGCCGTTCCCGCCGTGCCCGGCATGCTTGCATGTCTGAACCGTTTACGGGAACCGCAGCCGTCAGCTCTCCTTCCTGCCTTCTCCTTCCCCCGAAATATCCCCGCCTGTGCTTTCCATCCGTTCCAGGAATTCGTCGTAGATTTCCTCGCCCAGCCGCCTGGCTTTGACGGCATTTTCCAGTTGGTCGAAGGAGCCAAGGTATTTTGTCCTGCCCTGAAACGTAATCTGGGCAACCCAGCAGCTTCTCCTCTTGTCGTAATACACACCGTTGTAGCCGCTTTTATTGGATTTAATCAACCGACCGCCCTTTACTGCCTGCAGCAGCGTGACGGAGGTTCCCTCCATCAGTTTCAGGTTGTCCCTGTAGGTCATTGCCTGCAGGCAGCCGCAGCTTTTGGTTTTGCCCGTCTGCAGGAGCGTCTGCCCCACCACGGTTTCCCTTCCGCAGTCACAGCGGCATTTCCATCTGTGCATCCCGGCTTCTTTCCCCGCATACTCCAGCACCGTCAGCCTGCCGAACCGTTTCCCCGCAAAATCCTTCAGGGGCGGATGCCTTAAGCAGCCGCAGCTTTTCCGGCTGCCCGAAATAAGCCGGCTGACATCCGCCGTAATCTCCTTTCCGCAGTCGCAGCGGCACTGCCATACGGTACTTCCCCTCCCGGTTCTCTCCTCCGTGGGCCGCAGTGCCGTCAGCATCCCGAAACGCCGGCCCGTGATATCCCGCTGTCCGGGCCGCAGGCCGCTGCAGCCGCAGTCCTTCACGCTTCCTCTACGCAGGGTACGGCTGTCCGCCAGAATCTCCCTTCCGCACTGGCAGCGGCATTTCCATACCACATAGCCGTTCCTTCGCTGCTTCGTGGACTCTTCCACCGTCAGCCTCCCGATTTTGCTCCCTGTCTTTACCGTCTCCAAGATATCCCTTCTTTCACATGTCACTTTTCCAAAACAGCAACGCTTCCCCAAATGACGCAAAGGGCTGTACTCTGCGACATTTAAGAAAACGGCATCTGAAAGGACAATCAACAAGGATATTTTCGGGAACAGACCTGTTCTCCGTGACTGCTGAAACGACTTCTGAAATGACTGCTTTTTCCTCCCTACGGGGAAATGACGGATTTCAGGCGGCCAAGACTCTCCCGCTTTAAATCCAGATTCGGATGTACATATTGATTCATGGTGATGCCGATATTGGAATGTCCCAATATCTCGCTTAATGTCTTCACGTCAACCCCGACTTCTACACACCGTGTCGCAAAGGTATGGCGCAGGGTGTGAAAATGCACTTCCTCAATCCTGCATTCATCCAGATGCTTTTTCAGCCTGCGCTGAAGCTTCCGGGGATCCATACACTTATCCGTACCTGTGAGGACAAAATGTTCCGGGGAATCCGTCAGGAAGCGCTTACACAGCGCCGCAATGTCCGGCATAAGCGGGATCTGCCGCAGGGAACTGTCGCTTTTCGGCGCACCGATTACCAGCCCGGTCTTACCGCCTTCCCCGTCCCCTTTCTCCCCGAGATGTCCTGTCTCTCTCGGCAGTCTCTGGGCGGTATGGCAGACGGTAATGAACTCGTTTTCCATGGAAATATCCCGCCAGCGGAGTGCGCATACCTCCCCTATCCGCATTCCCGTGCGCAACGCCAGATAGATACCGAATTTGCTTAAATCCATATTCTCTGCCAGAATCTGCAGAAGTGCCTTCTCCTCTTTTTCCTCCAGTACCCGGACTGTCTTCCGTCGATCCTTCGGATAATGAATTTCCAATGCCCGCGGTTCCTCCTGCACACGCTTCTTTACATAGGTAAATATAGAACGAAACAGCCCGAGGATGTCGCGCACCGTTTTGGGAGATAACCCCTTTTCTTCCAGGAGAACGCGGGTAAAGGCATCTACTTCCTCTGACCGGATCTCGCAGGGATATTTTGTTCCGAAGTAAGGCATGATATGATTTTTGATGTCCGAACGATATTTTACATAACTGGAGGGTTTCAGGCCCGTACGCTTCATAAGCAGCCAGTTGTCACAGAAATACGATATTGTATTCGTGTTTTCGCCTTTCCCGGATTCTCTCAATTTCCGCCTTTCCAACTCGGCTTTTTGTCTGGCTTCCTCGTAGTTCCTTCCATAACAGAAGCCGTAAATCAGCTTCCCGTCCGCTCTCCTTCCCTTTACATAACGCGCTTCGAAGCGTCCGTCCTTTCGATAAAATACATTTTCTCCTCTTGCCATGGCAATTCTGTCTCCTCTTTTGTATTCATGTGTACCGTAAAATTCACGATACTATCATGTCACTTTTCAGTGTACAAAAAGAAGGGCCTGTATAACAAGCCGGGATAAACGGGATACATAAAAGAAGTTCATTTTTGTTGCAAAATGTCCGGAATTTGAGTATAATATTTTCAGAATCTTAAAAGAGAACCGAGTAGGGGTAAACTTCCATTGCAAGGGCCTGCGCATAAAACAAAATGTCGCAGAGTACAGCCCTCTGCGACATTTTTCCGTGATATTTTCAGATAATTTATTCTATTTTTTCTGATTGACTTTCATAGTCAAGCTGATACGCTTCTTGGCTTCATCCACGCTCAGGACCTGTACTTCCACAATATCTCCCACACTCACCGCGTCCAGGGGATGCTTGATGAATCGGTCCGTGATCTGGGAAATATGCACCAGTCCGTCCTGGTGTACCCCAATGTCCACGAACACACCGAAATCAATAACATTGCGGACGGTTCCCTTCAGAATCATCCCCGGTTTCAAATCCTTCATATCCAGTACGTCACTGCGCAGGATAGGCTTCGGCATATCATCCCTGGGGTCCCGGGCGGGCTTCTCCAGCTCTTTCAGAATATCAGCCAGCGTAATCTCACCGATTCCCAGTTCCTCCGCCAGCTGCTTCCTGTCCTTGATCCGCCTGCCGAACCTGGCCGGGATATCGGAACCGTCCGGCTGCTCCTGTACCTGTACCCGCTCCTGTACCGTGCCGCCCACGGCTGCCGCCAGCGCTTTTCCCATGGCCGTATTTGTATTGGAGATACGGATTCCCTTCCGGCCTGCCTTGCCGCCGTCTGCCCCGGCATTACCGGGCTTTGGCCCATTGCCCGCTTTCGCCGTATTCCCTGCCTTTCCGGGGGATGCTTTCTTTCCGGCAGCCGCCTTCTTCTGCATCTCACGTACATCCTCCAGGGAAAGCTCCAGCTTGTCCAGCAGCCTCATGGCGGCATCATAGGATTCCGGATGTACGCTGGTTGCATCCAGGGGATTGTCGCCGTCCAGGATGCGCATAAAGCCCGCGCACTGCTCAAACGCCTTGGGTCCCAGCTTCGCTACCTTCAAAAGCTGTTTCCGGTTAGTAAACCGTCCGTTTGACTCCCTGTAATCTACAATATTCCGCGCAATTGTCTTATTAATTCCCGATATATACTCCAGGAGGGATGCGGATGCCGTGTTCAAATCCACCCCCACCTTGTTCACGCTGTCCTCCACCACGCCGCTCAAGGCTTCGCTGAGCTTTTTCTGGTTCATATCATGCTGATACTGCCCTACTCCAATGGATTTCGGGTCAATCTTTACAAGCTCCGCCAGCGGATCCTGGAGCCTCCTTGCTATGGATGTGGCGCTTCTCTGCCCTACGTCGAACTTTGGAAATTCCTCAGAGGCCAGCTTACTTGCAGAATATACGGAGGCCCCAGCCTCGTTGACGATTACATACTGTACCTTCTGAGGAATTTCCTTGAGCAGTTCTACAATAAACATCTCTGATTCGCGGGAGGCAGTACCATTTCCCACAGAAATCAGCGTAATATTATATTTCGCAATAATCTTTTTTAAAAGGTCCTTAGATGCTTTAATCTTCTGAGGCGTAGTCGGCGCCGTGGGATAGATAACTGTAGTTCCAATCACCTTGCCCGTAGGGTCTACAACCGCCAATTTACAACCGGTACGGAACGCAGGGTCCCACCCAAGAACAGTCTGTCCCACAATCGGCGGCTGCATCAAGAGCTGCTCAAGATTCTTCTTAAACACTTCAATCGCACCGTCCTCTGCCTTCTCCGTCAGATCGCTGCGAATTTCCCTCTCGATTGCGGGCGCAATCAACCGCTTATAGCTGTCCTCAACAACGGCTTTCAAGATAGGCGTGGTGTAAGGATTATCCCCATGGATGTTCTTTTTCTCCAGATAACGGATAATGTCCTCCTCTGGCGCCTCAATCTTGACGGATAAAAACTTCTCCTTCTCCCCTCGGTTCAACGCCAGAATCCGATGTCCTGCGAGACGGTTTACAGGTTCTTCAAAATCATAGTACATCTCGTACACGGACTCTGCCTTTTCATCCTTCGCTGCGGAAATGACCCGCCCTTTCTGGGTCGTAATCTTCCGAATCCAGATACGGTAGTCCGCCTCGTCGGAAATGCTCTCTGCAATGATATCTTTGGCGCCTGCAATGGCCTCCTCCACAGTATTGACATCCTTCTCAGGATCTATGTACTCCGCTGCAAGTTCTTCAACAGGCTGCTTCGTCTTCTGCAAAATAATGATTGCCGCCAGCGGCTCTAACCCCTTTTCCTTCGCTATGGTGGCCCTGGTTCTTCGCTTCGGGCGGTAAGGGCGGTATAAGTCCTCCACAACCACCAATGTCTCTGCCGCAAGAATCTGCTTCTTCAATTCCTCTGAAAGTTTTCCCTGCTCCTGTATACTGGATAATACCTGCTCCTTCTTTTCTTCCAGATTGCGAAGATAAGTCAGCCGCTCATGCAGTTTCCTAAGCTGCTCATCGTCCAGAGTTCCGGTCGCCTCTTTCCGGTATCTTGCTATAAATGGTATGGTATTGCCTTCGTCGATCAATTTGACTGCTGCATCCACCTGCCATTTCTTCACACCCAGTTCTTCCGTAATTTTCTGATTAATATCCATGCTCTATACCCTTTCTCACTATTCCTTTATCATCAACCGTAAGATGATAGTCTTTGCCCATTTCACAGGCCCCCTCACACTGTTTTTTATTATACCTAAAATCTGCTAAATCTGCAACGAAATACTTAATACAGAGTTCACTCTGTTTGAATTTCTTCCATAATACTTACCCTATAGAGTTCACTCTGTTTTCTTGAAAACCAGAATCCTCTATGCTATAATTGCACTTGAGAACTACACAGTTGCAGTTTCTATGCATAATACTTAAAAAGTAATATTTCCCAAGGAGTTTTATAAATGAATCAAGAGTCACAGGAACTATCCAAACAGCAGCTAAAATCACAGGAGACGAAAGCGAAAATCTTCCGCGCCGCAAAACATATTTTACAAAAAAAAGGCTACGAGCAGCTCTCTATTAAAAATATCTGCGAAGAAGCCGGCGTCTCAAACGGAAGTTTTTACCATCATTTTAAGACCAAGGATGACCTTCTTTCCTACTATATAGAAGAACAGCCGCGCATCAACCCCAATCTTCTGGACATGCCGGCAGATGCGGATGAGGCAAAACAGGCAATCATCTATGTTTACTTGAATTACGTACATTACTGCCAAAAATTAGGCGTAGAATTTATGGCGAATTATTATACGCCCAAGAATCAATCTCTAAATCCACTCATCTGGTCAGAGCGTCCCTATCCCATTGTCACTGTCTCAGATTATCTGCGAAAAGCCATTGACGCAGGGGTGGTATCCCCGTCGGTGGAGCTTAACGACATTGCCACAGATATCCGGATGATTGTCATTGGAAATGTTTTTGAATGGTGTTTAAAAGACGGCAAGACTGATTTTGAGGGAAATATGAAGCGTTCCCTCGAAATCTACTTAAACGGATTATTTTAGCAACGCTTTCACCGCATTTTTTGCTAAAATAAAAATCCTTCGAGCAAGCGGACTCAAAGGATTTTTTAGAAGGGAATATGGTAGTGAAACCATTTACAATAATATCTTGTAAGTGTATTATAACGCTGCCTTTCCAATAAATCCAATCATTATTTATAATATAACTTTTCAATTTATAGGTAATATCTATAAGGAGGTCTTTATGCAGACATTTACCGACGAAATCCGGCTAGACAGCGACACAAATACTGCTGGCTGTCCTGATGAATACACCTTCATCGTCAACCCCAACTCCCGCTCTGGTCTGGGATATCGGATCTGGAATCAGGTAGAGCCCATCTTAAAGGTGCGGGCAATTAAATATAGCGTACACTTTACCAAATATCGCCAGCATGCCGCTAAGCTTGTTCAAGAGCTGACCTCCGATGGTAAATACCACACGCTCGTCGCATTAGGCGGAGACGGAACGATTAATGAAGTAGTGGACGGTATTCGATTTCTGTCCAAAGTCACGCTCGGATATATTCCCACTGGTTCGAGCAATGATTTTGCACGCAGCCTCCATCTTCCCACCGAGCCCCTCCAAGGACTTGACAACATCCTTTCTCCAACCCGCTATCTGCCTGTCAATATTGGAATTCTTACATACAACGGTAAAAAACGGCGTTTTGCCGTGAGCTCAGGAATGGGGTTTGACGCGGGTATCTGCCACGAAGCCATGGTTTCACCCGTGAAGGCGCTATTGAACAGGCTGCACCTTGGGAAATTAACCTACGTAGGAATTGCGCTGCGTCAAATTCTTACTCTGACTCCCCAATGCATTACCCTAACATTGGACGATTCCCGAAAAATCAACTTTAAGAGAGCGTATTTTGCCACGGCCATGAACCTTAAGTTCGAGGGCGGCGGCTTCAAATTCTGTCCCAACGCTAACTGCCAGGACGGGCTTTTGGACGTCATCGTAATCTCCGGCTTATCCAAGCTAAAGATTCTTGCCCTCCTTCCAACTGCGTATAAGGGATGGCATACACGCTTTAGCGGAGTATATATCTATACCTGCAAAAAAATGGAGATTACAAGCAGCATTTCTCTCCCTCTCCATACAGACGGGGAGCCCGTCCTTAAACAGACTAGGGCTTCCATGTCGCTGGAGCCAGAAAAGCTGCGGATTATTGCCGCTCCATAATATATAATTTTAAATTTATCGAGGTCTTTGATATGTTTTTAGCAATTTTATTAACAGCTCTCATTATATTATATTTATTTGCAATATCCCCCCGCTTCACACGCCAAAGGGATATGCGCTGCTATCGGCACACCATGTTTGCCCATCGGGGCTATCACTGTATGGAAAAAGGAATTCCAGAAAACTCCATGGCAGCTTTCCGTGCCGCCTTAAACAAAGGCTATGGGATCGAGATTGACCTTCACTTAACCAGAGACGGACAGCTTGTAGTCTTCCATGACGACACACTGGAGAGAATCTGCGGCCGTCCGGATATCATCGAAAATATGACATACGAAGAATTAAAGGACTGCCGCCTCTGCGGTACTGCTGAGACGATTCCTGCTTTTGATGAGGTTCTGTCTCTTGTAGAAGGACGTGTTCCACTCCTGATTGAGCTTAAGATTCCGGATTCGTCCGTACATATCTGCCGTGAAACTCTTAGGCAGCTTAAGCATTACCAAGGCCCCTGCCTGATACAGTCCTTCAACACCATGGGTATCCGGTGGTTTAGGCTTAATGCGCCCCACATTCTGCGCGGGCAGCTTTCCTCTAATCTGACCCGCGACCCATTAAAGGAGGCATGGCTTTTTCGCTTCATGGTAAAACATTTATTGTCAAATTTTTTAGGAAGGCCTGATTTTATCTCTTATAACCTGAACGATCTTCCCATTGTCAATGTCTGGATACTCAAACATATATTTCATGTGCCTGTCGCTGTATGGACACTAAACACTCCGGACATGCTAAAAAAAGGCTCCCAGTATTTTGATATGCAGATTTTTGAAAAAAGGCATGAAAATTATTAACAAACCGTGAACTTTATTGTTGATTCTTTTCTTTCATGTTATAATTTAGTCTGAACCATGAATACATTGTAGGGACCGCCTACATTTTCAAAATAAGCGGGATAATAGGCTTATAAAGGGGTATGAATTATGAACGCTATTCAACAGACGAAGAACTTTATCAAGAAATATCGGCATGCATGGGTACTGCTCTACGGGTTAATCTACATGCCATGGTTCGTTTATCTGGAGAGAAGGACAGACGTTCATTATTTCGTGATTCACTCGCCCCTCGACGACTATATTCCTTTTGTTGAATATTTTATCGTTCCCTATCTGTTATGGTTCGGGTTTGTGGCTGTGGCAGCCGGATATTTTTTCTTTACGGATAAGAAGGGGTTCTATCGCCTCTGTGCTTTCCTGATTACAGGGATGACGTTTTTCCTGCTTTTATGCACCGTTTTCCCTAATGGTCTGAACCTGCGTCCCATAACTTTTGCACGAGATAATATTTTCGTGGATTTGGTAAAATACATCTATGCAACGGACACACCGACAAATGTGCTGCCAAGTATCCATGTATTTAATTCCATCGGCGTCTGCATTGCCATCTGGCGCAGCGAGGCGTTAAAACGGCGCCGAATGATACAGTGGAGCGCCTATGTGCTGGCTGTGCTGATTATTCTGTCTACCGTATTTTTAAAACAGCATTCGGTAACAGATGTGATTGCGGCATTTGCGCTGGCATGTGTGATTTATCCCTTTGTGTATGCTGCGCAGGAAAAGAAGGCGACAAAATTATCCCATCAGCCAATTTAAAATTTATTTTTATAGATATACTTTTTTAAGAGGAGGATACAGATTATGTATGCAGAATTTAGTGAAAACCTGGTAACTGGCAACGAGATGATTGATTCCCACCACAAGGAGTTGATTGACCGCATCAACAAATTATTGGACAGTTGTGACCAGAGCAACGAGAAGACCGCAGCGATTAAGATGATGGATTATCTTGCGGATTACACAGACTTCCATTTCTCAGCAGAGGAAAAACTTCAGCAGGAGATTGCCTATCCAGGGTATGAACAGCACAAGGCACAGCATGAGACCTTCAAGAACACCATCAAGGACCTTGAGGAGATGCTTGTGGAAGAAGAAGGCCCCTCCAATGCATTTGTAGAAAAAGTACATGAGAACGTAATCAAGTGGTTCTACACACATATTGAGGGCTTTGACAGGTCTGTGGCAGAATATAAATTTATGAAGGATAATAACGAAAGATTATGATTACAAAAGAATTTCATAAGTTAAAGAGAAGCTTATACAGCGATTTACTGGAAGACGGGTCCGTAGGATTCGTCTTTTCTGGCAGAGAAAGGGAGGATCGGGGTGATTTGATGCACCGCTTTACCCCCAATGCTAATTTTTATTACCTTACCGGCTTCACGCAGCCAAAGGCAGTTCTGATGGTTACAAAAACAGCGGGAAAGGTACGGGAGGAATTATTTATCGACCATCCTGACGAAAAGGCAAAACGATGGCTCGGACTTTTCTACACCAAAGAAAGCGTTCAGGAGGATACTGGTATCGAGAACGTGGAATATCTGGAAAAGTTTGAGGAAGCCCTTCCGTTTCTCAGACATCCGGACCGTGTGCGGCACGTTTATATTGACCTTGAAAACTGGGAGGGAACCTTCTCTATGAATGAAGCCCAGAGATTTGCCGCCCGCGTCCTTAAATATAATCCGACGCTTCAGATGCACAATTCCTTTCACCATCTGGCTTTGATGCGGCAAGTGAAGTCTGCCGAGGAGATTGCCCTGCACAGAAAGGCTTGTGACATTACCACAAAAGGAGTTGAGAATATTCTTGCTCATCTCCATCCAGATATGTACGAGTATGAGATTGAGGCATATTTTGACTACACCCTTCGATCTATGAATGCACGTCACGCATTTCCTACGATCGCCGCATCTGGAATCAATGCCTGCTGTATGCATTATGAAGATAATAACCAGAAGCTTCAGGATGGGGATATGATTCTTTTCGACTTAGGCGCCGAATGGGGATATTATGCCTCTGACGTCAGCAGGACATTTCCGGTGAACGGAAGATTTACCCAACAGCAAAAAGAGCTCTATAATGTGGTGCTGAAAGGGCTTGACGCAGCCATTGCCGCCTCAAAACCAGGTCAGCCTAAGGAAGAACTTCAGGAATTGAGCAAATCAGTGATGGCTGATGAGCTAATTCGTCTCGGTTATATGAAGAAGCCTGATGAGATTTCCAAGTATTATTTCCACGGCTCCGGCCACTATATCGGGCTTTATGCTCATGATGTGGGGGAAAATGATGTTCCTTTAGAGGAAAATATGATGTTTACCCTTGAGCCCGGACTGTATTTTGATGACTTGAAGCTTGGAATTCGTATTGAGGATACGCTTCTTGTGACAAGGGACGGTTGCGAGGTGCTGTCAGGAGGAATTCCGAAGACGGTGGAGGAGATTGAAGAATTTATGGCACGCCATAACCTTAGATAGTCGTAAGTCAAATAAAAATTTAAAATACAAGATATGGCATCACACAAACCAGTTTGTGCCATATCTTGTATTTTTTTGACACCATATTCCTAACTCAAACTACCTCTGCCCGTATTTATTCATAAAGAAATCATGAAAGAATTTTATATCCTCCTGGGATATCTCCCCCCCGCCGCCAATACTCTGGCAATTAATATAAACCATGGCGGTTTTCTCTAATACCTGAGAGCCTGTATATGCTTCTGCAAGGGTTCTTCCTACCGTAATCGCCCCATGATTGGCAATCAGTGCGCCGGCTCTTTCCTTCAGAGCCTTTACCACCTCGTCGGCCATTTCCTTCGTCCCTGGCATCGTATAGGCTGCAAGCCTCACCTCGCCTCCGAGAATCTGAACCTGGTCGTCGCAGATTGGCGGAATAGTCTTTCTTGCCGCCGCAACCGTAAGGGCATAGGTGGAATGGGTATGCATAATTCCATTGACCTCTGGTCTGTCCTTGTAGATTGCGGAATGGACAATCGCCTCTATGGATGGTTTTAAATTTCCCTCATACTCTAAGGTATTCAGATCTACTACAACCATATCCTCTGGACACAGGCTGTCATAATTCATGCCTGACGGCGTAATTACCATATAATCCTCGTCAATCCTTGCGGAAATATTTCCCCATGTCCCCGCCACAAGACCGCTGTGGTACATAGACTGCGCTGTACTGCACACATCAATCTGCATCAATTTTGCCTTTTCTCTGTTCATTTCATCTTCCTCCTGCCTTTTGCTCTATTGTTGACGGATTACCTGACACTACCTTCGTACCCGTTGTGTCCCTTATCTATATTGATATAATAAGTGCTCTCCGTTTAAGAAACGGCGCACGTCTGCAACAATCTGCTTTGTATGATTGACTAACACATCATCCGTTGCACCGGCAATGTGGGGCGTAATCACCACATTATCCAGCTCTGCCACATATGGATGGTTGCTTGCCAACGGCTCGCTGGCATATACGTCAAACGCCGCGCCGGCAATCCGTTTCTCTCTCAAAGCGTCAATCAACGCTTCTTCATCCAGTATTGCCCCTCTGGACGCATTAATGAAATATGCGGTTTTCTTCATATATGATATCATTTCACGGCTGATACAGCCTTTTGTCTCATCAGTAACCTTCATATGGCATGTCACAAAATCCGACTCCTGCATCAATTGTTTGAGATTCAACGCCTTCCTTACCCCAAACTCCTCTACGTCTACTTCTCCTACGAAGGGATCGTAGATTAAGAGCTCCATACCGATGGCCCTTGCAATCTTGCCTACTCTGCGTCCGATACTGCCGTATCCTACGATTCCAAGGGTTTTACCATGTAATTGTGTTCCTTTAAACACCATATACGGAGAATCCATATTCATATCCCAGATCATATCCACCTTAAGCCCGTCTTTTGTCTCCTTCCTGGCATCAGGATTACCAGTAAACCGCCCCTCCTTCAATGCACAATGAGCCATGGGTATCCGTCTGGCGATAGACAGCATCAGGCCAATGGTCATCTCTGCCGTAGAATCTGAATTTCTGCCTGGCGTATAGAGCACCGGTATTCCCCTCTCCTTGGCCGCCTCCATATCTACATTCACAGGCGTTGCCCTTGTACATGCAATCAGCTTGAGCTTTGGCGCGCTCTCGATGACTTTTCTCGTAATATCGTCATAGCTGGTTATGATCATGTCGGCATCCTTCGTCTTTTCAACCAGTTCTTCTTCCGTCATCTTAGGAAGCCCCAACGCCCAGCCGTCTTTGATTACCTCCCCCATCTCATACAACGGTTTTAATTGTTCTTCATCATATTCTGCCGTAAAAAATATCTTCATGAAATTTCTTCCTCCTTGCTTAACGCTTTAATCTTTTTATTCATCTGATGCCTGTAATCCCAAATCTCCTGGTTATGTATCCGCACCTTACGGTAAAGCTCATAGAGCAGATCATACTTCTTTGTGTTCACCGGATTCGGCTCATAGATATGCCGGAAGGTACAGGCTCTCTCTACCGCTTCTTCATAATTCCGATATAATCCCTGACTCACTCCCACCATCAGAGCCACGCCTTTCGCACCAAGCTCTTTTCCTGATGGAATCATAACCTTCATGCCCAGCACGTCAGCGATCATCTGCGCCCACACCGGACTCTTAGCGCCGCCTCCTGCAAGAAAAATAGTGGCATTCTTATCCACATTCTGCAGACAGTCGCGAATGGACATACTAATTCCTTCATACCCCGCGCGGATTAACATTTCCCGCGTCGTCACCTGACTGATGCCAAAAAAACTTGCGCGGGCATAAGGATGATAGACCGGCGCCCGCTCCCCTGCCACACTGATATACGGATGATAGACCACCCCTCCGCAGCCCACAGGCGCGTCGGCAACCATTTTATCTATCTCATTAAAATCCTTTGTTTTTGCTATATTTTCCAGTATCCAGTCAATGTTGGGTGTCCCGTTTAAGGTTGGCTGCAATTCCACATACAACTCCCCCAGCGGATGCTTCTCATACCTGGAATTCTCTGCCCCAAAATCGCAGTCCTCCTTCTTGAGCACAATCTCATTGGCACAGGTAGTTCCAAGAATCACGCACACATCCTTCTCATGAATCGCCCCCAAGCCTACCGCTGTTGCCGATGTGTCAAGAGCGCCTGCAATCACCGGAAGCCCTCTCTTAAGCCCCGCCTCATCTGCAAAAGAATCAAGAATTGTTCCCACTACCTCGTCAGAACGGACCGGCTCTGGAAGGTAGCTGCGGTATTCCTCAATATCCAGAGCCTTCATAAGCTCTAGTGCAATCTCCCCGCTGTGCACATCAATCAGCGAAGTAAGGCTGTCCGTGATCTCTGTTTTTATCTCACCTGTAATCTTATAGCGTATCCAGTCTTTACAGAATATCATTTTATCTGCGCGGTCCAGGGCTTCCTTCCGATTCTCCTTCATCCACTTAAGCAGCATCATCTGGTTACCCAAAAGAGGGGGCGTTCCGGTGGTCCTGTGGTATAGCCTCCCAATCTTTGGATACTCCTTTGTAATCTCCCCCACCTCGTTTACCGCCCTGCCGTCGCACCACAGGATCGCATTTTGTACCGGCTTCCCTTCCCCATCAACCAGCCAGCAGCCTTCTCCCTGTCCGGTCACGCCAATTCCAATGATACTGTCTTTGACCTCCGGCCTTGAGGCTGCCACATGCTTTACACATGCTTTGACATTCTCCCAGATGACAGTCATATCCTGCTCAGCCTGATTTCCCGTCGCATTGATCGTCTCGCTCTCTTTACTTGCCACACAGATCTCCTGTCCGAACTCGTCGAATAATACCGCCTTCACATTCGATGTTCCAACATCTATCCCAAGCATATATTTCATTCCAGCTTTACCTCCCCCATATCATCCATCACAAGACGAGCCGACGTCTCGTCAATGATTAAAGTATCAATACACCCTGAGCGAAGTACGGCCTGAATCGCTTCCACCTTTTCCTCACCTGTCGCGATAAGCACCACATTCTTAATATTCTTCAGGCAATCCATATCTGCATTCAACAGACGGCCTGTCAGCGGGCAGTTGTCATAGGTTCCATCCTTCCTGACGGGATTCATCGCAATATCTCCCACAAACCCCTGCTCCCTTAATATCTGTACATCCTTTTTTGTGATATGACCTCTGGTACACATGGTAGAGTGCTCCGTCAGCTCACCGACTCCCAGGACAGCAATATCACAGCTTTTCATTAATTCATAGGAAGCCTTGATACTCCTCTCCTGAAGCAGCCACTCCTTCGTCTCCTCATGCTCTACAACGACTGGGGCATAGAGCATATAACTGGGACAATCCAGTTTATTCGCAAACCCTCTGGCAATCTCATCTGACTTTTCCACCAACTGTTCAATATTCTGGGCGCCCATCAACTGCACAACCCGACATGAGCTGCGTCGCTTATAGGACATCTGCTTCGTCACCTCTGCCAGTGTTCTCCCCCATGAAACACCGATAATATCTCCCTGCTGGATAGTCTCATCCAGATATTGGGCCGCCACATTCGCCAATTTATAGATTGCCGTATCCTTTTCCCCATAGTCCGTCGCCACGATGGCTTCTCTAAGCCCGAACTGCTCCTCAAGCTGACTCTCAAGCTCTACATTATCCCTCTCGTACCCATGTATATTCACGGTGACAATTCCCAAATCTGGCAGGGAGTTGACAATTTGATTCACCTTCTGCCGTGTGAAGGATAATCTCTTTGCAATTTCATCCTGAGTCATTCCTAGCGTATGATACCAGTAGGCAATCTTTACGTTTAAATTCCGCCTCATTTTACCTCCAAAAAACGCCAAAAACACGGGGCAAGCCTTACTCGTCCCGTGTTCTATCGCACATTACAGTAATTCCATAATTCCGTCTGCCATAGCTGTCAAAATAATACAACAAGATGTCGCTCCTGCATCCAGAACGCCTCTTGAACGCTCGCCAAGCCGACTGGAACGTCCGAATTTTGCTACCATATCTTTGGTAGAATCACGGCCTTGTGCCGCTGCTGCCTTCATTTCTTCTAATGCTTCTTTATAATCTTTGCCTGCTTCCCCTGCTGCCTTCAACACATCTACCGCCGGAGACAAGGTATCTACCAGTGTCTTATCTCCTACCTGTGCCTCTACAATATCCTGTAACTCCTTCAAGCCATTCTCAAGCATTGCGGCCAAATCTGCTACTCCAATCTCGTCAAAATCTTCGCCGGCATCTGCCATCCCCATTAAAATATTTCCGTAAATCGGACCGCCAATCTCAGAAAACAGGATTGTTCCAAGTTCATTCAGCCCTTCCGCGAAGCCGAATTCCTTATCTTTAAAACGGTCTTCAAACAAACTGAACCCCTTGTTCATATTCATACCATGGTCACCGTCTCCAATCAGTCCGTCCACTTCTCCAAGGTATGCTTTATTATCTTGGATGCCTTTTACCATCTTAAGCAGTACCGGTTTGCCGTCTGCGTTCTTAAATGTGCCCATCTTGCACTACCTCCATCCTCTCAGAACTCGTCTAAAACTGCTTTAATCCCATGCTGTTTGCCGGCATATCAATTAATTCCTTCAGCTCGTCGTCCAACTTCATAATTGTAAGGGTTGCGCCCATCATCTCCAATGATGTAAAGTAATTGCCCACATATGCCTTATGTGTCTTAATTCCTTTTTCTGCAAGCAGTTTATCAATCTCATCATAGAGAACATAAAGCTCCATGACCGGTGTTGCCCCAAGACCAGATACCAGTACAACTACCTCATCCCCTGACTCAAAGGGATAATCCGGCACAACTACGTCAACCATTCTCTTTGCCATCTTTTCAGCGGACTCAAGCTCACACACTTCGATTCCAGGCTCTCCGTGATGGCCGATTCCAACTTCCATCGTTCCGTCTTTGATTTCAAAATTCGGATGTCCAACTGCTGGAAGGGTACATGGCGTAAGACCGATTCCAACGGAACGGGTATTGTCAATGGCTTTCTGCGCCGCTGCAATAACCTCGTCAAGATCTCCGCCTTTTGCTGCTTTGGCTCCGCCTACCTTCCACATTAAGACTTCTCCTGCAACACCGCGGCGTTTCTCTCTCTGATCCTTCGGTGCAGAAGCCACATCATCATTCGCCACTACTGTCTTAACAGTAACTCCGGCCTTCTTAGCCATCTTTACTGCCATCTTTACATTCATGTTATCTCCGGAATAATTACCATACAGGCACGCAACACCTTTTCCCTGGTCCGCAACCTTTGCCGCATCCAGAAATGCCTGAGCCGTAGGTGATGAGCAGATCTCGCCTACCGCAACTGCATCACACAGGTTCTTTCCGCAGTAGCCTACAAAGGCCGGCTTGTGTCCAGAGCCTCCTCCGGTAATCACGCCAACTTTTCCTTCTGGAATATCTTTTGCCTTAACAACACGGGGATTCTCAGTTGCCTCCACAATATCGCTGTGGGCCTTCAGGAAACCTTTCAGCATCTCGTCTACAATTATATCTGGGTCATTCATTATACGCTGCATATCTTGTTCCTCCTAAACTACCGATAATTTATTATTTTCCGGTGCCGGACTGATTCTCATGATGAATCAGTCCAAGCTTAAACAGTTGTTTTTACTACTATGCCTCCATATCAGGTACAAGGACAACCTTCAAAGCGCCGCCCTCACCAGTCTTAGCAATGTGGAAGCCCTCCTCCCATTTCTCAAGTGGGAACTTGTGGGTTACAACCCCTTCCGTCGGCAGCTTTCCATTGCCAATCCACTCAATAACTGTGTCATAGCAGAACGGACTTAAATGTACGCCAAGAAGATCCAATTCTTTTCTGTCAGAGATAATACTCCAGTCAACCGTTACAGGAGCCCCGAATACTGAGAACTCAACGAAGCGTCCCATCTTACGGATACAGTCAAGCCCTTGCTGTACACTGGAGGGATGTCCGCTTGCCTCAATATAGATATCACAACCATAACCGCCTGTCATCTCTTTAATCTTTGCCACAACATCCTCTTTTCCAGGATTCATAACAATATCTGCACCGAACTCTTTTGCCTTCTCAAGACGTGCATCATTCATATCCAGAACAACCAGACACTTTGGATTCGCTTGCTTGATTGCCCCAACCATACCAAGTCCAAGGGTTCCTACACCAGACTGTACGACTACATCTGTAGTCTTAATCTGCGCGCGGTCTACACAGTGGAAGGAACAGCCATAAGGCTCAATCAGAGCTGCCTTCTCAATCGGCATATCTGCCGGTACAAGATAAGGGATGGCTTCTTTTGTTAATTTAACATACTCAGCCATACCGCCGTTTACATTGTTCTGGAAGCCAAAGAGGTCATGCTTCTCACACATCCAATGGCGGCCCGTCTTACAGAACATACACTCTCCACATGGAACAATCTGCTCAGGACAGATTCTGTCGCCAATCTTCCAGTTACCTTTTACGTTCGGTCCTATCTCAACAACCTTACCTACAAACTCATGTCCCGGAATCATAGGCTCTTTAATGTACTTCGGCTGTCCGTCAAATCCCCAGAAGCTTGCCGCGCCTGCAAATGCTTTGGTATCTCCTGCACAGATACCACATGCCTCTACCTTCAAGATCATCTCGCCCTCGCCGGCTCTGGGTGTATCCACCATCTCGAATCTGTAGTCTCCAGGTGCATACGCTACGATCGCTTTCATTTTTTCTGGTAAATTGCTCATAATAAACTACCTCCTGCTCTTATGTTGTTTATTTTTTAACCGACACACCGTCGATTTGATACCTTCTTAAATTACTTCTCTCTGATACGATCTCCTGACTCAAGATCAAACAAGTGGGTCTTCTCTCCGCGAACCTCCAGCTTGATGATATCGCCCTGTTTATAACGTGTCTCAGCATCCGTAATCAGCATCAAAAGCGTCTCTCCCACATGGATACCAATACGCCGCTCATCTCCAAGGTTCTCAAAAGTAGCAACCTCCTCTGAGGTACCCTTGGAATCAGGTCCGCCAATCAGCACGTCCATAGGACGAACGCCCATCTTACATTTAAAACCGTCTTTTACAACATTATTATAACGCTTCGGAACCTCAATCTCAAGGTTACTTCCGTCAAATGTAAATACAAAGTGATCCCCTTTGCCTCTGATCGTCGTCTCCAGAATATTCATCGGAGGCTCACCGATAAAGGATGCAACAAATTCATTGACCGGATCATCATATACCTCTGCCGGCGTACCGTACTGCTGAAGAACGCCGAAGTTGATGATCGCAATCTTATCTGCCAGTGACATGGCCTCTAACTGGTCATGTGTAACATAGATGGTGGTACACTTAATATCATTAATCAAACGCTTAATCTCTGTACGCATGGCCTGACGCGCCTTGCCGTCTAAGTGAGACAGCGGCTCATCCATCAGAAGCAGTTCCGGACGGCGGATGATCGCACGTGCGATATTCACACGCTGCTTCTGTCCGCCTGAGAGCTTCACCGGCATCTTATCCAACAGGTCGTCGCACTGCATCAGGGGCGCGATCTCACGGACGCGCTTGTCAATCTCTGCTTTATCTACGCCCTTCGCCTTCAGGTTAAACGCAATATTATCATATACTGTAAGCGGCGGATACATGGCGTAATCCTCGAACGCCAGACCGATATGCCTATCCTTCGGGTGGAGGTTGTTCACAAGGGTGTCCCCAATGTAGATCTCGCCCTTCGTGATATCCTCAAGGCCTGCCGTCATACGCAGCGTCGTCGTCTTGCCGCATCCGGAAGGTCCTAGCAGGGCGATGAACTCCCCCTGTTCCGCCACAAGATTCAAGTCTTTTACCGCATAGTCGTTCTGCACGGATTTCTTCTTACCGGAATTCTCATACCGTTTATAAAGATGTTCTATTCTCAATCCTGCCATATTCTTAATCCTCCCGTTTCGCAAAAGATTTAATCTCAGCTTCGTTGTATCGGGCTACATATTCTTTCGTATCGGCATTAAAGAACATCGCATGCTCAAGTTTCATATCAACATAAACATCCTGATCGATCTTTACGGATAACCCGTTCGGCGCGATCATACGAAGCTGCAATTCTCCCATCTCCGCAACAATAACCGATTTGTTGCCAATACTCTCATAACTGTATACGGAGCACTTAAGATAACCTTCCTTCGGTTCGAAAGAATATTTCAAATGCTGCGGCCTCATACCCATCTCGATCTTCTCAAGGCTTGCCTCGTCAAACTTTGCGAACAGATCTGCGTCCGCCGGCAATTCGTATGCCCTGCCGCCTGCATTCATCGTATATGTATAGCCGCCCGCAGTCTTAGTCAGGGTTCCTCCGATGATATTGATCTCCGGATCTCCCATCAGCTGGGCTACAAACTCATTGCACGGCATATAATAGATCTCATCTCCGGTTCCGATCTGAACGATGTGCCCTTCGTTCACAATGGCGATCCTGTCGCCTAACGACATGGCTTCCATGAAATCATGTGTAACATAGATACTGGTCGTACCAAAGTTTGCCTGGATCTCTTTCAGCTCCGTACGCATAGCGTTGCGAAGTTTTGCGTCCAGATGTGCAAGCGGCTCATCCATCAGGTATACTCTGGGAGAACGCACCAGAGCCCGCCCCATGGCGACACGCTGTTTCTGTCCGTTGGACAACTGGCTTGGAAGACGCTGCAGGAGATAGTCCATCTTCATCATCTCGGCGATCTCCTGGATCTTATTCTTGATATACTCTTCATCTTTCTTGTACAGATTGCTTCTTAATGGAGACGCCATGTTATCGTACACCGTCATCTGCGGATACAGCGCGTAATTCTCGAATACCATCGCCGTGTCTCTGTGCGCCGCGTCTACAAGATTCATAACCTCTCCGTCGAATTTCACAACGCCTTCTTCCGGAATCTGAATACCTGCGATACAGTTAAGGATCGTAGTCTTACCGGCGCCTG
>OFGA01000947.1_pt1 | contig 21534 bp, 20 predicted proteins | sample 1521471 | NCBI WGS metagenome assembly OFGA01 (sample SAMEA3504086, study PRJEB24116) | mouse gut metagenome | biome: mouse gut; feature: mouse-associated habitat; material: faeces | place: Denmark | collected 2011
TGACGTCGGCAGGCGAGGCACAGCTCCGTCTGTACAGTGACGAGTGGAAGACTTATTCACGCAAAATCAGCGCATTGTTTTCGGGAGAGGAGTTTGTATGAACAAAGACATGTTTTTAATGCAGCTGGAGCAGCTGTTAAGCAAAATCCCCAGGGAAGAACGGGAAGAAGCCATGGATTATTACAGGAGCTATTTCGAGGATGCCGGCATGGAAAATGAAGCTGCCGTCTTAGAGGAGCTGGAATCCCCGCAGGTAATCGCGGACAGTATCAAAGAGGCATTAAGCAGCACGGGAGATATGACCGGGGCCTTGAAAAATCCGCCGCAAGTGCGTGAAGGACAGTTCCAGTCTGGCAGATATGAGTATGGAAAAAAGACACAGGATGGCCCGCAGAATACAGGAAATACGTTTTCCGGTTCTGATTTCGAAAAAGAAGGAACCAGGGGGCCGGATTACCAGAAGGCGTCCAGGCAGGCCTGCTACCGGCGGTATGACCAGTATGAAAACAGGAGCGGCAGGCATCTGGCAGGAGGCATGGACAGACGGACGAAGCTGATTTTATTTGTAATTGCAGCGGTTATCCTGCTGCCGGTCTGGGGCACGGTTTTTTCCGTCGTGGCTGGCGCTGCCGGTGTTCTGCTTGCAGCCGTAATCCTGCTTGGCATATGTTCCGTCGGCGGTGTCATTGGCGGCGTGGCATGTACGGTAGTGGCAATTGTTAAAATGTGCACGCTTTCGATAGCGCCGGGCCTTATCCTGTTAGGAATCGGCATGCTACTGATTGCAGGCAGCGGAATCTGCACGGTACTGCTCCTTCTTGTATTCGGAAGGCTGGTGCCATGGGCGTTTCGCCAGATAACACAGCTGTTTCAACGGCTTTTGCAGCAGGGAAGGAGTGCAGCATGAACAGACTGATTCGAATGATTTTATATATTACAGCAGGGTGTGTCGGCGTTGGATGCGCGGCCCTGATTCTTGGATTTGCGCTGGGCGGGACAGACGATAGAACACAGCTTAAGGAAGCAGTATTTGTCACGCGAAAGGCGAGAGATACGGCAGACAGCATTGCAGAAGCTGTCCAGGGCCGGTTCCGGGGCCGAAAGCATGTCGAAGCCGAAGAAGCGACAGAAAATGTACAGGAAGGAACCGGTTTTGAATATGCTTACACAGAAGAAGCGATAGAAAATGATGCGGAATGTACGTATGATGAACAATTACAGGATAATGATGCGTATGTCTATATGTATGAGGAAGATGATTATGACTATGACGGGTATGGGCAGCAGCTCATATGCGTGGAAGCAGATGCGGTACAGGATATCGCGGCTGATTTGCGGCATGCGTATTTTGGCATTACAGAAGGTGAAGGCAGCCAGATAAGGGTCTGTGTCAAAGACGAGACAGATGGCATCCAGGCAAGGCTTTATGATGGAAAAATTGAAATAAGCGACAGCCGGAAAGGAAAACAGAGCCGCAGGGATGCCAGCGTATACCTGATTATTCCAGAAGATTCTCCAATCCAGTTTCACAGCCTCAGCATCCAGAATGATGCCGGAGTAGTAGAAACAGACTGTGCGCTGGATGCAGGAAATTTTTCTGTAAAGACAGGAGCCGGACAGATTCTGCTTGATGAAGTGAAGGCAGATAAATTTACGGCATCGGTCGGCGCCGGAGAGATTACCATTGAAGAAGGAAATTTTGGAACGACAGCGCTGGACTGCGGTGTCGGCGTGATTACCATCGATGCACAGATTTATGGAGATGCAGATATCGACTGCGGCATGGGCGTGGTAGACCTGGAGCTGGAAGACGGGGCAGACAGTGTCAATTATGTGTTAAAATGCGGTGCCGGACATATTCAGATTGATGATGAATCTTACAGCGGATTATCCAGGGAAAGACGGATTGACAACGGGGCTTCGGCACTGTTTACCTTAAACTGCGGTGTGGGACAGATTGTCATTGAATAGCTGCGGCAGAACAGCGGGAACAAAATTGGCGGTAATGGAATAGATGGCAGAAAATAAAAGATACTATGACAGGAACCTGAAAACAAAAATGATAAATCATTAAAAAGAAGAAATCATAAAAATAAGAAATCAAAAAAGAAATGAAAATCCGGAATAAAAATTCAGGATAAGCATTTATAAAGGAGGACGAAAGATGGATATGAAACGGTTAGTAAAATCAAATCAGAACAGGATTTTCTGCGGGGTATGCGGCGGTATTGCAGAATACTTTAACCTGGATGCAACGGTCATCCGGCTGGTGTGGGCATTGTTCTGCTTTGCAGGCGGAAGCGGGGTTTTAGCTTATGTCATAGCTGCGATTATTATTCCGCAGTCCATATAGGAATGGTAAAAATGAATTCAGGATAAGGAATGGACGGTTCCATATCCGGATGCAGCGAAAGCCGGGACAGTATGTTTCCCGGCTTTTTGCCGGTTACTGGTCACGGAGTGGACAGGAACGTTTGCGGCTGCAGGAGATCAGTTTGTCATAAAAAACACTTGAAAGAATTTCCAAAACCGATTACAATAGATTACACGGCACAGAAAAAACCAGCTGCATGCAGCACAGGCATAAACACAAGTACAACAAAGGAGAATACAGTATGCTGGAACAAAAGAATATTCAGGAAATGACCCGCAGGGAATACTGCAGCTATGTACAGCGCGTTTACTGCAATGACCCGCAATGGGTGCGCACAAGGCTGATTTCCAAATGGGACCAGGAACATGAAAAGAAAAAAAGTGAAGGGGCAGATGCATGAGCCGGACAGCACATATTATACGGGAAACCAAAGAAACACAGATAAAGGCTGCACTGAATCTGGACGGGACGGGAAAAAGCAGCCTGGACACCGGGATTGCATTTTTTGACCATATGCTGGACGGATTTGCCAGGCATGGATTATTTGACCTGGAGCTGTCCTGCCATGGCGACCTGCAGGTCGATGCGCACCATACGGTGGAAGATACCGGAATTGTGCTGGGCAGCGCAATCAGGGAAGCAGCAGGGGATAAAAAGGGCATACGCCGGTACGGGTATTTCATGCTGCCGATGGATGAAGCGCTGGCTGTATGCGCCATTGATTTATCCGGCAGGCCGTATCTGGTCTTTGATGCACCGTTTTCGGGGGAAAAATGCGGGGAAATGGACACGCAGATGGCAAAGGAATTTTTTTATGCAGTCAGCTATGCCGGTGCCATGAACCTGCATCTGAAAGTACTGTACGGTGAAAATGACCACCATAAAATGGAAGCAATGTTCAAGGCATTCGCGAAAGCGCTGGATATGGCGGTTTCATTTGATGAACGCATTACGGATGTACTTTCCACAAAGGGAGTACTATAGGAAACACTTGATGATAATCACGGGAAGATGGACCAGACAGCCAGGGTTCATCTTTTTTTACAAAGCAGATACTATATATTGTGGTTTGATTGGGGGATAAATAAAAAAATTCATAGATATAGTATTAGGCATTGACATCACAGCCAGGTTTGGCTACAATAACATGCATAGGCAAAAACCCAGATAAGGAGCAGGTTGAGATGAAGATTATTAAACGAAGTGGTTCAGAGATGACATTTGACATCGATAAAATCAGTCAGGCGGTAAGCAGGGCCAATCTGAGCGTGCAGGAGAGCGCCAGGCTGAATGAGCTGCAGGTCGCATTGATATCAGATAATGTGAGAAAAATCTGTGAACGGATGGAACGGGCGCTGAATGTAGAGGAAATCCAGGACCTGGTAGAAAATGAGATTATGAACCAGCGTGCCTTTGATGTTGCAAGAAATTATATTACATATCGTTATAAGCGGGCGCTGGTACGCAAATCGAATTCGACGGATGAACAGATACTCAGCCTGATTGAGTGCAATAACGAAGAAGTAAAGCAGGAAAATTCCAATAAAAACCCGACCGTAAACAGCGTGCAGCGCGATTATATGGCAGGCGAAGTCAGCAAGGACATTACCAAGCGTTTCCTGCTGCCGGAAGACATTGTGAGCGCGCATGAAGAAGGGATTATCCATTTTCATGATGCAGATTATTTCGCACAGCATATGCACAACTGCTGTCTGGTCAACTTGGAGGACATGCTGCAAAACGGCACGGTTATCAGCGAAACGTTAATTGAGCCGCCAAAAAGCTTTGCGACGGCATGCAACATTGCGACGCAGTCCATTGCGCAGATTGCAAGCGCGCAGTATGGCGGGCAGAGCATTTCCCTGTCGCATTTAGCACCGTTTGTCCAGGTCAGCCGGGAAAAATACAGAAAGCGCGTGCGGGAAGAATTCGAAGCGGAAGAACTGGATTTAGACGAGATTAAAATTAATGAGATTGCAGAAAAAAGGGTGCGTGATGAAATCAGGCAGGGCGTGCAGATGATTCAGTACCAGGTTATTTCCCTGATGACCACAAACGGGCAGGCGCCTTTTGTAACAGTCTTTATGTATTTAAATGAAGTAGAGGAAGGACAGACGCGCGACGACCTTGCCATCTGCATCGAGGAGATGTTAAACCAGCGGATTAAGGGCGTTATGAATGAGCAGGGCATTTACATCACGCCAGCGTTTCCAAAGCTGATTTACGTGCTCGAAGAAGATAACATTCACGAAGACAGCAAATATTATTACCTGACAAGGATAGCGGCCCGGTGTACAGCAAAGCGCATGGTGCCGGATTATATTTCTGAAAAAATGATGAAAAAGCTGAAACAGGGCTGCTGCTATACCTGCATGGGCTGCCGTTCGTTTCTGACTGTTTATAAAAATGCGGAAGACAAGTATCAGTTTTATGGCAGGTTTAACCAGGGTGTCGTGACGCTGAATCTGGTGGATATCGCATGTTCCTCGGGCGGGGATATGGAGCAGTTCTGGAAAATTTTTGATGAACGGCTGGCCATGTGCAAGCGGGCGCTGATGTGCCGCCACAACCGCCTGAAAGGAACGCCTTCGGACGTGGCACCGATTTTGTGGCAGCATGGCGCGCTGGCAAGGCTGAAAAAGGGCGAAACCATTGATTCCTTATTATATGGCGGCTATTCCACGATATCGCTCGGTTATGCGGGCCTTTATGAATGTACGAAATACATGACCGGAAAGTCGCATACCGACCCGCAGGCAAAGCCGTTTGCGCTGTCTGTCATGCAGCATATGAACGATGCCTGTGCGAAATGGAAAGCCGAGGAACGGATTGACTTTTCAGTTTATGGGACGCCGCTTGAGTCTACGACTTACAAATTTGCAAAATGCCTGCAGAAACGGTTTGGCAAGATTGCAGGCGTTACGGATAAAAATTATATTACAAACAGCTATCATGTGCATGTTACGGAGCAGATTGACGCATTTACAAAGCTGAAATTTGAAGCCCAGTTCCAGATGCTTTCCCCGGGCGGGGCTATCAGCTATGTGGAAGTGCCGGATATGAAGACAAACCTGGAAGCAGTCTTATCTGTCATGAAATATATTTATGACAATATTATGTATGCCGAGCTGAATACCAAGAGCGATTACTGCCAGGAGTGCGGCTATGACGGGGAAATCAGCATTATCAATGACGGCCACGGAAAGCTGGTCTGGGAGTGCCCGCGCTGCGGCTGCCGCAGGCAGGATAAAATGAATGTGGCCAGGCGGACCTGCGGGTATATCGGAACCCAGTTCTGGAACCAGGGAAGGACACAGGAGATTAAAGAGCGGGTGCTGCATCTGTAATCAGGCATCCTGCAAAGCAGGATTTTGGCAGATTTCGGATTTTCCACCTCTTGAAAAAGACGAAAACATATAGGAAAAACAATACTGCAAAATCTATGAAATATTTTGTCAGGACTTCATTGCATCACTGTTTTCTGTTTACTGTACTATTAAGTTTACCACCAATATGAATAGCATTCAACCCTTATTTATAGGCGCTGATAGCAGTGGCAGGCAATGCACTGGTATATTCAATAATGGAAACTCCATTTTCCGTTTCCAAAAGGCATTGTCTGATGTATAATGAAAACAGCGAAAGAAGGTGGCATTTTGAGTACAACAGCGCATACCCATCAACAGGATTCGGGAAGATATAATAATAAAGCCGGTTCGTACTCAAGAGCTGTTTAAGAATTTGCAAGGGCGTTCTGCTATTTTAGATGTCCATGCAGTTGACAGCACTAAGAAAGAATTTGACGTGGAAATTCAAAGGTCAGACGCAGGAGCATATCAATCAAAATCAAATATAGTAACAGCATTAGAACGTGTTTATAAAATCATTTCCACAAACTGTGAAGCACATCCTGCGAAAAGCATTTTTCAAATACGCTTGAGCATATAGAAACTCAAATCTATATGCTCTATTTTTTTGCCATGAAAGAGGAACAATGGGCGACAGCATTCAGACCAGCATTACAGGGCAGTTAATTTGCAGCATAGAAAACAGGGCAGACCAGGAAAAAGTGATGAAAAATGATGAATGCATGCATGATATGATGGCATTTGTTCCGATGGGGTTTTTTGTTTCGATTCTCTTTTTTCATAAGAACGGGCTTCGGACGTTATTTATGTGTATGGCAGTTCGCTGCCAGCTTTTTTGATTTTCTGGAAATATGAAAAAACAGACTGGGTGCTGAACAGGTACCCCATCCGGCCGGAAATGAAAATATGGGACTGCCTGTTTTGCACCATTGCGCCGCTGGAATTTCCAGCTGATGCCACCGCATCGCCGTCGAAATTTCGCCTGCACTGGTACGAAACAGGCAGCCCATGCCTGAAAGCTGCTACTTCTTTTTTTTGTCTTTTTTCTGATGTTCATAATCTACCGCTTTTTTGCCGTCATGTGAAAGCTTTGTCAGTGTATGGCGGATGACCGTTCCTTTTTTCATATAACACCATGGGTAGCCGTCTACGGCTTCACACGAATAAATGCCGATAAATGCCGGGGAAGAATCCGGTTCTTCTAAAAGCTGTGTGCCGCGCAGCTGGTACTGCACGCCGTTTTCTGCATAAAATGCATAAGCTGCATTCTCATAATTTGCCGTATTTTCATCGGTGGTACGGAAAGTTTCTTCCTTAATCTGATATTCAGCTGCCAGGCTGCTGGATAGAATCTGCGTGCCCTGCATCGAGGAAAAGACATAAAGGGCGGCAGATGCAAGAATTCCGGCTAACAGAATCGAAAAAATAACAAGGCCGTTTTCTTTTCCAAAAAGAAATTTGCGGATAAACAAAAAAGCAATTATCACAAATGTGGCAAAAGCAATCGCGGTAATCCATAAATAAATACTCATAGTGCTGGAACTCCTCTGTGAATAATCTATGCTGGCAAACAGGAAGATTTGCCCGGTAACGCCGGCTCACAGGCACCGATTTTATGGCATGGAAAGCTTTCCTGCCCGTGAGTACCGCTGCTGCGCGGCTTTTATCTGGAAAGAATGGCGCAGATGCGTTCTGTCTGCTATTATAATATATTTTCTGCTGTATGAAAAGGGAAATTTTATGAAATTTGCAGGGAATTGAAAAATTATGCGTTTTTGTGTTTCTGGTTTTCCAGATGAAACCATTACAGATTTTTAAATATGTAATCCAGGTCTGTCAGGACGATTTTGGTTCAGTTTTGCGAATTTATTACGGTATTCGTCTGTTAAAAAATAGAATTTGTCTTTGGTCATCTGTACTCCATAAAAGAAAAGGACTCCGCAGAGTCCTTTGTATTTTGGCCCTGTGCTTTTTTTACCCGCTTTACAGGCAGCGGGAAATATTTTGTTTCCGTGCTTTTATATGCCGCTTTACGGATAGCGGAAAATATTTTGGCAAAACCATATGAAAAATCTGAATTCTGCTTTATGTCTATTATATTACATGGAAAGCGGCCTGGTGTCAAGAAGGAGTTTTGAAACCGTTTCGTGACACATGGCTGTAACGCCTGGATTTGTAACAGTTCAGACAAGCTGACCTGTTACCTGCAAAAATCCATTGAAAATCGCTTCGCGATGGGATTTTTGCACTCCTGAATCATGTTCTTACGGTCTTTGCAGCAGGGTGCAAAGACCTGCCTGAACTGTTACCTGGATTTTGCATTTTAAGAAAGAATTCTTTCGATTCCTATTGACAAAAAGTTATCATATATGATAACTTTTTTAGGTACATGATGAAAAAACGCGGTTTTTGGTGAAAAATGAAAACTGCTGTCAGGGGAACACAGATATGGATCAGGGAAACCTTGAAGCAAGGCTGGAAGTTATCAGCCAGATTAAGAAAGTGCGCAAAGAGCAGCACATGACGCAGGAGAGCCTGGCAGAGCGTGCCGGGACGAAAAAGTCCAATATTTCAAGGCTGGAAAGCGGGAAATATAACCCGAGCCTGGACCTTTTGATACGGGTCGCGGGCTGCCTGGGAAAAAGAATACATATATGGATGGAATAGGGGGAGAGAAATGGAATTTATCGTGTTAGACAGGCAGACAATCCAGTGTGTCATGACCGAAGCAGAAATAGCTGATTACGGCATGGACAGGCAGGCAATTTATGAAAATGACAAGCGGACAGAGGATTTTTTCCGCAAAATCATGAAAAAAGCACAGCAGGAAACCGGATTTCGAAAAAAACGGGGAGACATTACGGTTCATGCGTCATTTCTGCCAGATGAACTGCTAAAAATCACCTTTTTTATAGGAAGAAAAGAACTTTTTGATGATTTTGATGAAGAAGCGTCTGCGGAATTTTCCATCGCAGTTTTGAAGTCAAAAGAGCTGATGAATATCGCTGCATTCTGCGGGAAAACCGGCAGCAGGCTGAAAGCAGCGCTATATAAATACCGCGGGGTTTATTTTCTGCTGGCAGACATCAGCAGATGCCAGGTGCGGGAAATTGCGCAGCTTTTGTGCCTGGCGGATGAATATGTGGACGAAATCTGCTACACAAAGAGCATCGCGGCCTTTTTAAGGGAGCATGGGCAGTGCGTGATAAAAGAAAACGCGGCAGCCGTGCTTGGAAACCTGTAAGCCCCTGCATGGACCAGGGTTATCTGAAAATCATTGGAAATATGCATGGCAGGCCTTCTTTTTGGAAATAGTAAGGAGTGTATTTCAAAGCAAAAAGGAGGCTTTTTATGTCAGCAAGGTTGGAAATTATAGATGTGTATGCAAGGGAAATTATGGATTCGCGCGGGAATCCGACCGTAGAAGCCGAAGTCACGGTAGAAAATATGCAGAACGGGGAAATTGTCCGTGCAAGGGCCGATGTGCCTTCCGGTGCCAGTACCGGGCAGTTTGAAGCAGTGGAGCTTCGGGACGGCGATAAGGCATATCATGGAAAAGGCGTGCATAAGGCTGTTTCGAATGTCAACGGGCGGATTGCAGGACAGCTTGCCGGAAAAGACGCCCTGATGCAGAACCGGATTGATGAGCTGCTGATAGATTTGGACGGCACGAAAAATAAATCCTCGCTTGGGGCCAATGCCATTCTCGGTGTGTCGATGGCCTGTGCAAGGGCCAGTGCCGATGCGCTGAAAATCCCGCTTTACCGGTATCTGGGCGGCTGCGGAAAAGGGACGGTTCCGGTGCCGATGATGAATATTCTGAATGGGGGTGCCCATTCCAAAAACTGCATCGATTTTCAGGAATTCATGATTATGCCGGCTGGCGCAAAGGGCATCCGCCAGGGCCTGCAGTGGTGTGCGGAAGTCTATCAGGAATTAAAAAAACTGCTCGACCAAGACGGCCGCAGCACAGGCGTCGGCGATGAGGGCGGTTTTGCACCGGATTTAAAAGACACTTTTGAAGTGCTGGATTACCTGATGAAGGCTGTGCGTAATGCAGGCTTTGAGCCAGGAAAGGACATTTCATTTGCCATGGACGCAGCTGCGAGCGAGCTGTTCCAGGAAGATGCCGCCATGTATTATTTCCCGGGAGAAACGAAATCCTTAATCCGCAAAAATGCAAAAGCCATTGAGCAGAACAACACGCAGGAAAGCGAGTGCTGCTGCGAGGGCACGACCGTTGTAACGGAGGAAGTAAAGGACGGCTGCATCTGTGAGCCGGACTGCAACTGCCTGACACCGGACACGGACGGGCAGATGATTATGCGTTCTTCGGATGAAATGATTGATTACTATGAAAAGCTTGTGGACAAATATCCGATTGTATCAATCGAAGACCCGCTGGACGAAGAAGACTGGGACGGCTGGAAAAAAATAACCGAACGGCTTGGAAAACGGATTATGCTGGTCGGGGATGATTTGTTTGTGACAAATGTAACCCGGCTTCTGCGCGGCATTAACAATGGCTGTGCAAATGCCATCCTGATTAAGCCAAACCAGATAGGCAGCCTGACCGAAACCATGCTGGCCATCCGCACAGCAAAAGAACACGGCTACCGAACAATTATGTCGCACCGCTCCGGGGAAACGGAAGATACGTTTATCGCAGACCTTGCAGTCGGAATGCATACCGGGTATATCAAGACCGGTGCGCCCTGCCGCAGCGAGCGTGTGGCAAAATATAACCGGCTGCTGCGGATTGAGGAAGAAATCGAGGGCGTGCGGGAATAACCGGCTGCTGGCTGTAAAAAAATAAATTTTTTTCAGATTCCTGCAAGGAATCCGGCTGCTGAATCGTATATAAGGTATAAGAACAATACAAAATCAAGCATTCAACCGGATGAAGGAGGAAAATCATCATGAAACTTTTCAACAGCTGGAAAAAAGCAGCCGCAGCAGGAATGGCAGCACTGATGCTTACAGGCAGTTTTACCATGCCGGTCATGGCACACGGACATCATGGCAGCAGACATCACAGCAGCAGAACGTACTGCACGTACCATCACAAAAACCACAGCAGCAAAACAAGCTGCTCCAGATACTGCTCGTATCATGGAACCATTCACAATAACGGGAAGGTGCACTGCTATTAAACAGCTGCCGCCTTGCCGTTTGTGAAAAGAGCAAAAGAGCAGGGAAGCTTTTGACGGCTTCCCTGCTCTTTTGCGTTTGGGCAACAGTCATAGGTTTTGCTTTTTATGATAAAGTAACGGTTGATTTCCCAAAGCCTGCCTCTGGCAGCTGCATTGGATATCTGTATTAACAAGCAGCCAGTTTTTAAGGCTGTAAATTCTGCATCGGACGTAAAGCCCGCGAGTCTGAAAAAATTACATTGAAAAGAAAAATGTTATGGTTGTTTTTTGCCGTTCCTGCTATTATAATGGAATGTATGGAATGATTAGGGAGGATAAGAAAGCATGAATATCAAATTTAAACTGATTTCCCTCGAAATGCTGTCGCTTCTGGCCCTGAGCGTTATTTTGATTATATGCAGCCTGTGGACTGCCTTTGGTGAAGTAGATATCAGGATTGAAGAAACCCTGCGGGTAGCGGTTGCCGGTTTTGAGGGAGATACGTCATATTTAAGGAATGAGGGCGAAGAAATTGACATTACGGTATTTGAGGGCGACACAAGGATTGAAAGTTCGATAGAGGGGGCTGTCGGGACGAAAGCGGACCAGGAAGTCATAGACCTGGTTTTAAATAAAAAGCAGTCCTATTTTACTTCTGATATTGATATTAACGGTATTGCATATTATGGCTATTATATGCCGGCAGAAGGCGGCATGCTCTTTGCCGGAAAGCCAAGGGCGCATATACAGGAATTTAAAAGAATTATTATTATGATTCTGATTGCCGTCGGCGCGGCGGCTTACCTGATATGTTCAGCAATATCGGTGCTTTTGTCAAACTCGATTACTAAACGCATCCGGCGGGCGTCCGAACGGATTGAAGTGCTTGCATCGGGAGACCTCAGCGGGGAAATTCCGCAGGAAAAGCAGGGACATAAGGATGAAGTGGATGTAATCGCAGATGCGGTATCAACCCTGCATATGCATTTAAAGCAGATTGTTTCCGCAATCAGTGAGCAGACGATACAGCTAAATGCGAGCAATAACGAATTTTCGGAAAAATTTTCCCATATCGCGGGCAGTGTAGGGACCATGAGTGCATCCGTGGAAGCCATAGCGTCTGGAAGCAGCACCCAGGCACAGGAAACGGCTGCTGCGCGCGGGCAGATTTGTGATATGGCAGATGTGATTGAACAGGGTTCTGAAAACAGCATGAGCCTGGAGCATGCGGTAGCCCGGATGACGGAGCTGTCCGGACAGGCAAACGAGATACTGGACAGGCTGATTGAAATGAATGAAAAAACAGCGGAAAATATTGTGACCGTTTCCGGTCAGACAGCTGCGACCAATGTTTCAGCAGAAAAAATTCAGGATGCGATACAGATGATTCAAAATATTGCGGAACAGACCAACCTGCTGTCATTGAATGCGTCCATTGAAGCAGCACATGCCGGTGAGGCCGGCAGGGGATTTGCAGTCGTGGCAGAAGAAATCCGCCAGCTTGCAGAAAGCTCCTCAGGCAGCGCCCATGAAATAGAAACTGTTATCCGCGAGCTATTGGAAAATTCCAGTATCAGTGTGCGGAAAATGGAAGAAGTCCGGCTCGATTCGGACAGCCAGAAGCAGATGCTCAATGAAACCAGGACGGCATTTTTGGAGCTGAAAGCAGAAGCGGATTCTGTATACAGTGTTTCTGGCAATATTTACGAACAGACCAGCCGCCTGACGCAGCAGAAGGAATCTATCAGCGGCGTTGTGGAACAGCTTGCGGATATATCCGGCCAGAACGCATCCTCTGCCCAGTCGACAAGTGCGGGCATGCAGGCCTTATCCGAAACGGTAGAAGACTGCCGCCAGGAAACAGCGGTTCTTGCGCAGCTGAGCGAAAGCCTGCAGCGCGAGACAAGCCATTTTAAACTATAGCCTGTACGGCATACATATGGGAGGTGTTTTATGAAAAACAAAAAGCTGCAGTTTGATAATCCTGACAGCCGCATCCGGTATTATGAGCTGATGCTGGAACGCAGCCTGGACAATATCCCGGAATATGCACTGCCGCCCGGGTACCGGTTTGTATTTTACAGACAGGGTGACCGCGACAGCTGGATTCGGATAGAACAGTCTGCAAAGGAATTTTCGTCCTATGAACAGGGACTGGACGCATGGAACCGCTATTATGGCGGCAGGGAGCATACGTTACTGGACCGGATGGTATTTGCAGAAAATGCAGAAGGGAAAAAAATTGCGACTGCGACCGCGTATTATGACATTTCAGGACGTGACCAGTCCGGGGATGCATGGCTGCACTGGGTGGCTGCGGACAGGGAGTATCAGGGCAGGGGCCTGTCAAAGCCGCTGATAACGCATGTGCTCGGGATAATGCGAAAGCTTGGCTATACGCATGTAAAAATACCGACACAGACGACCACCTGGGTTGCCTGCAGGATTTACCTCGACCTTGGATTTGTCCCGGTGCCGCAGAATGCTGCCAGCAGCCGGGACGGGTGGAATATGATAAAAGCACTGACCAATCATCCGGCATTGGAATCTTATGATGCAGCAGCCGGGACAGAGATGCTTTTATCAAACAGGCTGGTGTAAGGGTATACATGATGAAACCCTTTGGAAGCCGCAAACAGAAAATAAGCGCCGCCATATAGCACAAACAGCAGCATCACCAGATAATAAGCGCGTTTTCCAGCCGTCTTGCAGGAGCTGCTGTTTTTATCCTGACAAGAAGCGTCCTGATAAAAATCATTTTGATAAGAAGCAATGATTTCGGGAATGGCTGCAAGCGAAAAGATAAACGGGTACACCGCAAACCGTTCCAGAATAAAATGCTTTGTAATAAACAGGCTGATTAAGAAATGATAAAGCGCGCTGCTGCAATAGATTGTCCGGCGTGTTTCTGACGCAATCCGCCTGCGGAACAGGAAAATCAGAACCATGTAAAGCCCGGCAGGAACGACATAGGAAAACGTGCTGGCGTTCCAGAAATAGGAGTATTCATAAGCAGCATATTTATCCGGCAGCAGCGGCTTTGCACAGGCAAACATCCGGTCAAAATTCAGATAAGCAGCCAGCGCAGCCACAACAAGGCAGCCGTTCCATTTCAGGGAATGCTTTTTGGGCAGCAGGAAATACAGGACAGATGCAAACCATAACGAGTTGTGGAACAGCCCGCCCACAGCCACAAGCAGGAAAAACGGCACAGGCTTTTGGCCCAGCAGATACGGGTATGCCAGCAGGAAAAAGGACACAGCGATGGCCTGGCGCATCAGGTTCATATCATAGGCGAGAAACTGCAGGGTAATATAAAGATAGACACCCATCCATGGAAGTGCTGCATGGCGGTAAAGAAACCACATGCCGGCAGACAGCACAAACAGGCTGACAGCTCCAATCAGTGCCTGATAGCCAAGCCCGCACAGATAAATGGCCCTGCATGCCAGATGAAACAGCGGCTCATACGGATAAGCCTGTAAAATTTCCTTTGCGGTCATGGATGCGTTTCTGTCAAACAGGCTGCGGTAGGAGAAGTAATCAAAGCCGATGGCATAGCGCAGCGTGGCAAATACCGTCAGGACAAAGAGGCAGACAGCCAGATAGGCTGCCGTCTTTTTTTGTGTTTTCTGGTTTCCGGTCAGGAAAAATCCCAGCCCGGCCAGTGAGATAAGGAGCAGATAGTAGACAGCCATATCCCGTGATTCCTTTCTTGTGATTCATATTTTGATTTATATAAACATACTGTAACAGATGCCTTTCCTCATATGAATGGTTCTGTGGAATAACTCAAATCATTAGTTCTGTGAAGCATTCCTTACAACAAAAGTCGGTGTTACGTTAAAAGCAGCATTTTCGGAAACATTCTGTCCGAGCGTGCCTACAACGTAGAGTGCGCCTGTTTCGTTTGCATCCAGGTTTAAAACGTTCAGGTTCTGCGGCCTGTTCGCCTTGAGCCAGTGTGCCTGTGATAAATCTTCCGGCATTTTATCGGCTGCGGTTCCCTTTTTTAACCCGATTGCAATCTGGTTTGGCCCGACGTTTCCCGTGTCGCTCCACTGTGTGTTCTGTAACTTGCTGATGTTTACATCTGTATAAACAACATTGATTTCCACCGGAACATAGGAGTTGTTTTTCATATGGATTCTTGGAGAAACAACCTTATTCTGGGAAGGAATGCTGTTGCTGATGCTGAAAGGTACAAACGTCGGCATGGTAACGGAAAGAATGTTCGGCTCAATCGTGCCAATCATTTCCATCTGTCCGGAACTGCCAATCGCAATATCTCTCGTGGAAGAAATTTCAGCGGCATAAGCGGCTGTGGTAAACAGCAGCGATGCAGCCAGTAAAATTTGTAAAAAGAGAGCTTTTTTCTTCATAAGTACCTCCTGTCTGCATCTGTTACCGTATGTTTATGTCTGAAAATAAGCCGGCGGGTCAGTTCTGTACGGTAATCGCAATCTGTGCGCCGGTCTGGCCGATATAGGCAGCGGATTCTTCTTCGAAGGCTGAAAAATAGGCGGTTGCGTCATAGGTGCCTTTTTCGAGTACTTTATCCAGCTTTGCAGATTCAATATATGTGCCAGGCTTGATGTATTTGGAAGCATAGACTTCTTCGCCGGTATCGTTGATGACGATGCGCACCTGCAGCAGCTTTGCATTGTTTCCAGGGTTTTCAATCAGAAGGTTGCCTTCCGAGGTTCCGTTGAGAAAGACCGGGGAAGTGTTGATGGAAAATGCAATCATGCTGCGGTCGAGCATTTCCTGCAGCTGCCTGCGCCGTTCATCGATATCAATGCCGGGCAGTATGCCGGTGGAAGCATTGTTGTCGTACAAAATTCCGGGGTCGTCCTTCTGCCGGAACAGGATATAGCAGACAAGTACAGTTGCTGCAATGAGGACAAGAATGCCGGTAACAGTCAGCACGCGTTTTTTGCTTTTTGACATAGGCTGAAAACCTCCTTTAATTGAAATGTGCGGAATAAATATATGTAGTCGGTTTATGTTTATCAGTATATGTCAAAAGATGACAATAAACAAGCAAAAGTAATCGACAAATTTCGACAAAAAACGATAAACATATCCTTGAACATCGCAGGAAACTCTATTATAATAAGTAAACAAAAATCTGGAAAAATAAAGGACAGCTCATGGAAGCAGAAAGAATAGAATAACGAGGGACAAAGCATAAAACTAACAGAATAAAATATTGAAAAAATAAAAGACAAAGCATGGAAACAGAAAGAGCAGAATATTGAAAAATAAAGGAAAGAGCATGATACAAGCAGAATAGAATATTGAAAAAAATAAAGGAAAAAGCATGAAACAGATAAATCAATCAGAACAAATAAATCAAATACAACAAATAAATCAAATACAACAGCCAGAACCGGCAGGAGACGGACAAGCCATCCAGCACCAGGCCGGGCTGGACAGCAAGGGCCCGAAGGAACACAAAATCATATCCGTGCTCCCGGGCAGCATTGCCGATGAGCTGGAAATCAGCCCGGGTGACGTGCTGGTTTCTGTGAACGATATGCCTGTACGGGATGTGTTCGATTACCATTACCAGCTGAATGAAGAATACCTGACCGTGCTGATACGAAAGCCCGATGGGGAAGAATGGGAATATGAAATTGAAAAAGACTATGCGGATGACCTTGGCATGGAATTTGAAAATGGCCTGATGGACGATTACCGCAGCTGCTGCAACAAATGTATTTTCTGTTTTATTGATCAGATGCCGCCGGGGATGCGAAAGACGCTGTACTTTAAGGATGACGATTCCAGGCTTTCTTTTTTGCAGGGCAATTACATTACGCTCACAAACATGAAAGAAGAAGATATCGAACGGATTATCCTGTATAAGCTGGCACCGATAAATATCTCCATTCAGGCGATGAATCCCGCACTGCGCTGCAAAATGCTGAATAACCGCTTTGCCGGGGAAGCTCTTTTGAAAATCCGCCGCCTGTGCGAGGCAGGCATTGAAATGAATGCGCAGATTGTACTGTGCAGGGGAGTTAACGACGGGGAAGAATTAGAGCGCAGCATCCGGGAGCTGACGGAATATATCCCGCAGCTGCGCAGCGTGTCCGTTGTCCCGGCGGGCCTTACCAGATACCGGGAAGGGCTTTATCCGCTTAAGCCGTTTACAAAGCAGGAAGCACGCGGGGTGTTAGAGCAGATTCACCGCTGGCAGGATGCCTGTTTCTGGAAATGGGGCACGCATTTTGTCCATGCAGGGGACGAGTGGTATCTGCTGGCAGGGCCGCTGCCGCCGCAGGAAAGCTATGACGGATATGTCCAGCTGGAAAACGGTGTCGGCATGCTGCGCCTGCTGCTGGACGAATTTTACCAGGCGCTGGATGCAGAACAAGATATGGATGAACTGCCGGCAAAAAAGATAACTGCTGCGACCGGCATGCTGGCAGCTCCCTTTATCCGGCAGCTTGCGGAAGCGTTTATGCAGCGCCATCCGCAGACGCAAATAGAGGTCGTTGCTGTGCGCAATGATTTTTTCGGTGAGCAGATTACGGTTGCGGGGCTTTTAACCGGGCAGGATATCTTAAAGCAGCTGCAGAAAAAGCAGCTTGGCAGCTGCCTGCTTTTGCCGTGCAGCCTTCTGCGCAGCGGGGAAGAAGTATTTTTGGATGATATGACAGTCAGCGGACTGAAAAAGGCTTTACAAGTTGAAATAGTTATTGTAAACTCTAACGGTCAGGATTTGTACGATGCATTTGTAAATCCGTTTCAGGAAAAGGACGCAGGAAGAATAGGAGATAATTATGAGCAGACCAATTGTAGCGATAGTAGGGCGGCCGAACGTCGGAAAGTCGACGCTGTTTAATGCGCTGGCAGGCTCGCGCATTTCGATTGTGCAGGACACGCCGGGTGTTACCAGGGACCGCATTTATGCGGATGTTTCCTGGACAGGCCATGATTTTACGATGATTGATACCGGGGGAATTGAACCGGACAGTAAGGACATTATTTTATCACAGATGCGCGAGCAGGCACAGATTGCCATCGATACGGCAGATGTGATTATTATGATGACGGATGTGCGCCAGGGGCTGGTGGATGCGGATGCAAAAGTTGCAGATATGCTGCGCCGATCCCACAAGCCGGTGATATTGGCCGTCAATAAAGTCGACAGCTTTGAAAAATACATGATGGATGTATACGAATTTTACAATCTCGGACTTGGGGAGCCAGTGCCTGTTTCAGCCGCTTCCAGGCTCGGGCTTGGCGACATGCTTGACGAGGTCATCGGGTATTTCCCGGAAAGGAACGAGGAAGAAGCCGAAGACGAACGCCCGAAAATTGCCATTGTCGGAAAGCCGAATACCGGAAAATCTTCCCTGGTTAATAAGCTCTGCGGAAAAGACCGCGTGATTGTATCGGATATTGCAGGAACGACACGCGATGCCATCGATACCGAGGTCGTATATAACGGCCAGGAGTATGTGCTGATTGATACGGCAGGCATCCGGCGCAAAAATAAAATCAAGGAAGAAATCGAGCGCTACAGCATTATCCGTGCCGTGACAGCGGTCGAACGCGCGGACGTGGTCATGATACTGATTGACGGCGCAGAAGGCGTGTCCGAGCAGGATGCCAAAATCGCAGGCATTGCCCATGACCGTGGAAAAGGCATTATTATAGCGGTCAATAAATGGGACATTGTCGAAAAGGACGACAAAACGATTTACCGGTATACCGAGCGCATCCGCCAGGTACTGAGTTTTATGCCGTATGCCGAGATTATGTTTATTTCTGCAAAAACAGGACAGCGGCTGCACAAGATATTCGGCATGATTGACATGGTTATCCAGAATAACAGCATGCGTGTGTCAACCGGTGTGCTGAACGAAATTATGACCGAGGCAGTGGCCATGCAGCAGCCGCCTTATGACAAGGGCAAGCGGCTCAGGCTGTATTATATCACGCAGGTATCGGTGAAACCGCCAACGTTTGTCATATTTGTAAATGACCGGGAGCTGATGCATTTTTCGTACACAAGATATATTGAAAACCGGATCCGGGATGCTTTTGGATTCCGGGGAACAGCGTTAAAATTCATTATCCGTGAACGAAAGGAGAACAGAAAATGACAGCAGCACGCATCCTTTCCATCGTTATCGGCTATCTGTTCGGGCTGTTTACGACAGGCTATTTTTATGCAAGGCATGTAAATGTAGATATCCGCCAGATGGGCAGCGGCAATATCGGGACGACAAACACGTTCCGCACGCTTGGAAAAAAGGCAGGCGTGCTTGTGTTTCTTGGCGACGGGTTTAAGGGAGTATTTGCCGTGCTGCTTGTATGGCTTATCTTCCGTGGCCGTTATCCGGACGGGGTAAAAATACTGGAAGCGTATGCAGGGCTTGGGGCAGTGCTCGGACACAATTTTCCGGTGCATCTGAAATTCAAAGGCGGCAAGGGCATTGCCACGACAGCCGGAATGATGCTGGCGTTCTGCCCGCAGGCTGTCCCGGTCTGCCTGCTTTTATTTGTACTCAGCATATTTGTGAAAAAATATGTATCGGTCGGGTCGCTGCTTGTCTGTATCGGATTTTTTATCCAGACCCTGATATTCGGGCTAAACGGGGTGCTGGGAGCGCCGCAGCAGGCATGCTTTGAAATTTACCTCGTCGTCGGAGCCGTCTGCCTTTTGGGATTAATCCGGCATCAGTCCAATATCAGAAGGCTGTTAAACGGGACGGAAAACAAGGTCGGCGTGCAGAAATAAGCCGCAGGGTAAAACGGATTGTCTGGAAACCGCAGCATACATGCGGACAGAAAACGGAAATGCATGCAGGAATGCATGAGAGTAGAAAAACAGGAAAAACAGGAAGGGACAGAAATGGCAGAAATAGGAATGATTGGTGCGGGAAGCTGGGGAACAGCGCTGGCGGTAGTGCTGGAGAAAAACGGGCATGCAGTAACGGTATGGTCTGCGCTTCCTTCGGAGATTGCAATGCTGCAGGAACACAGGGAGCATGTGGAAAAGCTGCCGGGGGTAAAGCTGGCAGAATCCATCCGGTTTACATCCGATATCCGTCAGGCGGTATGCGGCATGGAAGCGCTTGTACTGGCGGTACCGTCGATGTATGCCAGAAGCACGGCAAAAAGCATGGCCCCGCATGTGGAAAAAGGGCAGCTGATTATCAGCGTGGCCAAAGGCATTGAAGAAGAAACGCTGATGACCTTATCACAGGTTATCAGCCAGGAAATTCCGCAGTCGGTTACGGCGGTATTATCCGGCCCGTCCCATGCAGAAGAAGCAGGGTGCGGGATGCCGACCGCTGTCGTAGCCGGGGCGAAAAGCAGGGAAACAGCCGAGCGCGTGCAGCATTATTTTATGAATGAAGCATTCCGCGTCTACACAAGCCCGGATGTAACCGGCATGGAAGTCGGGGCGTCTCTTAAAAATGTCATTGCACTTGCAGCGGGCATGGCAGACGGCCTTGGATATGGCGATAATACAAAAGCAGCGCTGATTACCAGGGGCATTAATGAAATTGGCAGGCTGGCGCTTGCGATGGGTGCAAAATTCGAAACCATTAGCGGGCTGACCGGAATCGGGGACCTGATTGTCACGTGTGCGAGCAGGCACAGCCGCAACCGCAGGGCGGGCATGCTGATTGGACAGGGCTATACCATGCAGCAGGCTATGGATGAAGTAAAAATGGTCGTAGAAGGCGTGTATTCTGCCAGGGCAGCCATCGGGCTGGCCCAAAAATACAATACTTCACTTCCGATTATCGAACAGGTGAATGCCGTTTTATTTGAAAACAAGCCGGCAAAGGATGCTGTCTATGAGCTGATGACAAGGGACAAAAAGGCAGAAAATGACGAGCCTGACTGGGAGGCATAGCCGATGAATTATCAGCAGGCCAGGGAATTTGTGAAAGAAGCGGGAAAAAATGGCAGCATTTACGGGCTGGACAGCATCAAAAGCCTGATGTCCCGCCTTGGAAATGTTCACAGGCAGCTTTCTATCCTGCATGCTGCGGGGACAAACGGCAAGGGCTCTGTATGCACGATGCTTGCGCAGATTCTGGCAGCACAGGGCTATAAAACCGGGCAGTATGCATCCCCGGCAGTATTCCACCCGCTGGAAATCATAAAAATCAATGGAGCTGCGGTTTCAAAAGAACAGTTTGCACAGGCAGCAGGGGATGTCAGGGCAGCCTGTGCGCAGATGACGCAGGAAGGGCTGGCGCATCCGACTGCTTTTGAAATCGAGACAGCCATTGCTTTTTGCTGTTTCCAGCGCGAAGCGTGTGATTTTGTGGTGCTGGAAACCGGGCTGGGCGGGGAGCTGGATGCCACAAATGTGACAGAACATCCCATCTGCAGCATCCTGACTTCCATCAGCAGGGACCATATGGCCATTCTCGGTGATACGTTGCAGGAAATCGCAGCGGCAAAGGCCGGCATTATCAAGCCGGGCTGTCCGTGCGTGACAGCCGTGCAGCCGTCCGAAGTAATGGAAGTGCTTCAAAAAGCGGCGGCAGAAAAAGGAAGCATGCTGCGCATCGCGGATGTCCCGCTTTTTTTAAGCCGGTTTTCTTACAGCGCACAGGGAAGTGCGTTTGAAACAGGAAAAAGCAGCAGCCAGCAAGCAGGCGGGCTGCTGCCGCCGGGT
>OFGA01000955.1_pt1 | contig 21434 bp, 21 predicted proteins | sample 1521471 | NCBI WGS metagenome assembly OFGA01 (sample SAMEA3504086, study PRJEB24116) | mouse gut metagenome | biome: mouse gut; feature: mouse-associated habitat; material: faeces | place: Denmark | collected 2011
ATGGTAAGTTTGTTACGATGCAAGCATCGGGGAATTGTACCCTCCTGTGATTAAAAGGCGAGACCTATGAGGAAATCGTCTTATTGATCAGGCAGAGGCTTCAAGAGACCTATCCTCAGACAAAATTAAAACGCATGATGAAAAGCGTTCATTTTGCAAATGGTTTCCCTGATGAACGCCTGAAACGGGTTGCAATTATTCTCACAGATGAAATTGAGCAATATCTGTATTTAAATAAATTCCTTGACCACGATACATCGGTTGAGTTCTTTAATAATAAGATCACATCTGCCGATTTTGTCATAAATCCGACTTCACTGGTCGAGGTTACATTTGAAAGCTTATGTATCTGCAAAGGACGAAAATTATAAGTATTCTCTTCTGCTTTTTTTCAGTGACTATTATGTTGAAAGACTAAGCTGATATTTATATATCGATTATTATTGGTTTATGTTTGGCGTAAGGCATAAACTTCCTTGTCAAAAACTACTTGAATATCTCTTTCCACATCAAGTAGAACACTAAAAACGGTCGCCGCACCGATTTTTGTACCAAGCATTTCAAGCATCAACTCCGCCGGGGCAAAAGAAATGCGTGAAACTTTTAATGCACTGCTAAAATCCTTCGAACGGAACGGTTTGTCTCCTGTCGTTATAAAAAGAAAAAAAGCAGTCTGCTGACGATTGCAAAGAAATAATGTTTTTACCATTTTCATATCCAGCTTATCATCAATTTGAATGCAGTCGTCCATCGTAATCGCTTCGTCAGTATCAACACGTTCAAATGGAATTTTTAGTGCTTCTAATGCTTGATATGTTTTCTCCTGCAAAACTGTTTTAAATTCTTTTGCTAAAACTTCTCAACTCTCTCTATCACACAGCTATGCGGCTTATCCTTATTATCTCTGGCATAATTGATCCCTACCAGCAGGATTTCTCCAACATATCCGTCAAGCGCCTGAATATACTGTCTGTCCTTAATCTGCTGTATAGCTGCATTTGCAGTTTTGTCATACTTCAGTTCTATCACAAGCGCAGGCTTATTGACTTGCGAAAGCGGCAGAAATACCACATCCGCGAAGCCCCGCCCGGAAGGTAATTCCCTGATGAGCCGGTAGTCTCTCCTCGCGCTGTAATATGCAAGCCCAATTGCACAGCTAAGGGAATTCTCATCATTATAAGTCAATATAGACGCCGCTTCCATATGTGCTTTGTCAAGCCCTAAGGCAACGCTTTCCTCATTCCCGTTCAAAGTATCCGAAAGAAGCTGTTCTGACGCCCTAAGAATACGCATAATCTCCGACCAGCCGCTTACACTCATGGCATTCTCAAATTCTCCGATAATCTCCTTATTCGGAATGAACGCCTCCCCTGTCTCTGGTTCATACCCCAGGTAGCCAAGGTGGATCAGCAACGTAAGGACATCATCCTTCGTCTTAAAATTACGCATATCATTCTGGAAACTCAGAGTATTCACTTTCACCCGCTCCCCTCCGAGCATCTGCACAATATCCATCCTAAGCCCGTCAAAATCCATATCCATATAGATCTTCAGCGCCTCATAAGTCTCTGTAGAAGTCCAGTAATTAGAGAGAATGCGATTTCTCATTGCCGCTACGACCGATCTTGGATTATAGATATGTTTAAACTTCCTAAGACGGTATCCGTCGTACCAATTACTGACCGCGTCAAAGTCCATATTATACCGGCCGCACAGACCTTTTACTTCATCTTCTGTAAAACCGGTATATTCTTCAAAGACAAACTGCTCCGTCATAGAATATTCCCAGAACATATTCAGTGCAGAATGCTGCCCGTACTTCTTCACAGGGAGAATCCCTGTCATATACGCAAGCGCAACATAAGGCTGGTCTTTCAGAAGATTCCTCAGAAAATCAAGGTATTGCTTCTGCAGCGTTTCAGACTCCTGCCGTTCCCGCATCACACAATCCCACTCGTCTATCAGAAAGACAAACCGGCTGTCTGTCTTTACATAGATCCGCTCAAGAACCTCCGCTAAAACAGTTATCCGTTTGGGGATCAGATCGCCGTATTCCTCCCTGAGTTCTTCTATGACAGCTTCTTCGATATATTCTGTCACCTGCCGGTTCTTCGCCCTAATCACAAATTGCTGCATATTCAAGAGAATCACGTCATATTGATTCAGATGTTCCCGAAACGTCCCGTTATCTTCTATCTTAAGTCCTTTGAACAGATCGGAAGAATCACACCCCCGGCTGTAATAAGCAGCCAGCATCTTAAGCGCCATCGACTTGCCGAAACGCCTGGGCCTGCTGACGCATACATATTTATCCTCCGTATTAAGAAATCTATTCGTGCATGCGATCAGATGCGACTTGTCCACGTAGATCTCAGAACGAACGGATTCCCAAAAACCTTTATTCCCCGGATTCAGATAAATCCCCATAAACCACACCACACTTTCCACAGAACTTAAGAACTCGCCTTTTTATTTAGTTTACCATTGGCGTATGCGGTAACGCAAGGTCTACTTATTCTCCTCCCGCAGAAGCTTCGGCTCCACCTTACTGATATGCGTCTCCAATGTATTCCGATCCACCAGCGCAGGCACAACTCCCTGTCTGGATACACAAAAACCCGCGGCATACGTCGCTATTCGGATCGCGTTATCCATTGAAAATCCTTCGCTCATATAGGATGCAAAAGCAGAGATGAACGCATCCGCCCCGCCCGTCGCGTCAATCGAGACAAAATCCGCCGCCGGATAATACTTCGCAGTATCATCCGTCTTCAGATAACATCCATCCTCCCCAAGTGTAATAATAACCGCTTCTATCCCTTTTTTCAGAAAATATTCTGCCTGCTCCTCCACCGAACTTAAACCGGGACACAATGTAGCCGCCTCCTTGCGATTGGGGATAAAGATATCGGTAAGCTTAAGAAGTTCGTCTGGAATCATCTTTAAAGCCGCAGGCTTCAGAATATTCTTCACACCGTATTCTTTCGCCGTCCTGGCCGCTTCGATGACCGTCTCAACAGGGATTTCCGTCGCAAGAAGACAGAACCCGGCATTCTTGAACAGATACTGCCGCTTGCGGATCCCTGCTGCCGACAGATTCCCATTCGCCCCCGACAGAATCGTTACTGCACTCTCGCCGCCTTTCTCAATATAGATATAAGCCTTCCCGGTCTGTGCGTTCAGATCTCTGTGCACGCCCTGCGTCGTTACATTCTCCCGCTCTAACGTATCAAAAAGAAACGCCGCGTCTGCATCATTGCCGATCTCACCGATCAGAGATACTTCCCTGTTAAGCTTCGCCGCGCCTACCGCCTGGTTCGCCCCCTTCCCGCCTGCCGCAGTAGCAGAATTCAAGATCGTTGTAGTCCTTCCCGACTGCGGAAGCCAGTCTACATTGAATGTAACATCAAGGTTGATACTGCCTACAACCACGATTTTTCTGACGCGCATAAATGACGGCGGCTCAAGGCTGTCCTCATTGTCAAAAACGTACGGCGCCGCAAATAGATATTCCGGGTCATGCTCCCTCTTCTCACACTTATCGATCAACTCCCTGCATATATAACTGCCAAATTCACAATACGGAATCTTAACGCTTGAAATATGAGGAAAGGAAATCCCTTCTCTGACATCGTCCTTCAAACTTACCAGCGACAGATCCGACGGAATATAATAATGCAGCCGCTCCATCTGCTCATACAATATCAGCGACGACGCAAAATGAGAACTGACAATCCCCGATATCCCGTAATTGATTATTTTAGAGAAATATTCCCTGTCCGAAATATATAACTCCATCTTCTCACTGTATGGTATCTGATTCTCATAGAGACACTTCTTGAAGCCTTCTAACACAAGGGCGGAACGCTGACTCTTCTCTTTGAGCAGACAGGCAAGTCTCGTGTGCTTGTAATCTAACAGCTTTTGAGTCAGTATGTAGCCCATCCGTGCAAAATCTATAAGAAAAGAACACTCTGTATAGCCGTTAATATAACAGACCGAAATGTTCTGCTCCGTAAAATAGCGTTCATACTGCATACTCTGTTCAGATACCGGCTCCCATATGATCCCGTCTGCATTATTCTTACACAGAGACGTAATATGCTTAAGTTCCATCTCCATGTCGTTCCCGCTGTCATACAGCAAAATGCTGTACCCGCTCTCCTGTGCCGCATGCAGGATACCGTTCAGCATCAGGTTCGTCTGAGAACCGCTTCTTAACAGCACCCCAATCTGAAAGCTTTTTGCAGTAGATATGTTTTTCACATTACCATATGGTGTATAATTATAATCTTTTACAATTTTCAATACACGGCTGCGGGTTTCTGGATTGATATTCTGATCTTTGTTATTAATGATCTTGGAAACTGTAGATATGGAAACACCGGCCAGATTCGCAATCTCTTTAATTGTCATAAGTTTTTCCTCGTCTTATGTTTTATGTAACCATTATGTATGATAATCCATATTTTGTCAACGTTCAAAAGCGTCAAGCTGTATAATATGCACAAGAAAATGCTATAAGAAAAAATTTTCATTATATATTTTTCAAAATATATGTTGACATCCGCAAAAATGTAATGTAGTATATACGCATAAGAAAACTGTTTAGGAAAACATTTTCCTAAATAATATGCCAATTCATACTTTTAACAAGCTTTACAACAGAAAGGAGAATTATGAGTAAGGACGAAGCAAAGAAAGAATGGGAAGCATTTACCAGCGCCTCCGTAACAAACTGTCAGTCTGACCAGGCAAAGCTCATCTCACGGCTGAAGAAGCCGGAAGGGAAAGTGGACGTAGTCATCGACACAGATACATACAACGAGATCGACGACCAGTTTGCCCTGGCATATCTGATCAAATCAGACGAAAAATTAAACTTAAAGGCTATCTACGCCGCACCTTTCTTCAACCAGAAGTCTTCCGGCCCTGCCGACGGAATGGAGAAGAGTTATCAGGAGATATTAAGAGTCCTGACATTGATGGACAGAGAAGACCTGAAAAATGTTGTGTTCAGAGGGTCCACCCAGTATATGCCGTCCGAGGAAGAACCTGTATTGTCCGACGCATCAAAGGATCTGGCCGCACGCGCTATGGAATATACAGAAGAAAACCCGCTGTACGTCATCGCTATCGGGGCAATTACGAATGTGTCTTCCGCTCTTCTCATGAAGCCGGAGATCAAGGACCGGATCGTACTGATCTGGCTTGGCGGCAATGCAACGCACTGGCCTCATAACAAAGAATTCAATCTATATCAGGACGTGGCCGGAGCCAGAATCGTATTCGGATGTGAAGTACCGCTTGTACAGCTGCCTTGTATGGGAGTTGTGTCTGCATTCACCACCAGCGGACCGGAGCTAGAGTATCATCTGAGAGGCAAGAACAAGCTCTGCGACTATCTCGTAGACGTCACGACCAAAGAGGCAATGGAATGCTACGGCGGTTCCACATGGACAAGGCCGATCTGGGACGTTACTGCGGTAGCATGGCTTTTAGACGGTGATTTCATGGAAGAAAGCCTGATCCACAGCCCGATCCCTGAGTATGACGACCGGTATGCATACGACAATAACAGACATTTTATCAAATATGTATATTACATTAACCGAGATAACCTGTTTGCGGATTTATTTAAAAAACTTACCAAATAATAATAGAAAAGGGGAATTGTTATGAAATTAAAGAAGATTATGGCACTGACACTTGTAACAGCAATGACAGCCGGTATGTCTCTCACCGGATGCGGCGGTTCTGACGGCAAGGATTCCGGCTCTGACGGCGGATCATCTTCTGACAGCGGGGATTCTGTCACGATCAAATGGATATCCCAGGGAACCGGCGAAGACGGTTGGGAAGGAATTACAAAGCCTATCCTCGAAGCTTACGAAGAAGAAACCGGTGTTCATATCAACGCAGAATTCTATACATTTAACGATCTGTTCGAAGTAATCGAGACAAAATCTGCAGCAGGAGACGCCGACTTTGATGTTATGAGCGTTGACGTGACCTATGTATCCAAGTACGGTTCAAGCGGATATCTCGAGCCGTTGGATCAGTATTTCAGCGATGAAGAGAAAGCCGAATGGGATGACGCTTCCTACCAGGCAGGCGTATGGGAGGACACAATGTATGCCGCGCCGGAGAATACGTCTACTCAGGAATTATATTACAATAAGACTCTGCTCGACAAAGCCGGTATCTCTGTTCCTGAAAATGATGCCGATAACCGTCTGACCTATGAAGAGGTTGCAGAGCTCGCAAAGCAAGGACTTAAAAAGCTCGACCCGGACGGCTCCCAGGGATATATCGGTTTTGATTTCCAACAGGTAAGCCGTGTATATCAGATGAATATGCTCGCCAATTCCATGGGCGGCAAGAATATCAGCGATGACGGATATTCCCTGGACGGTGTTGTTAATACAAAGCCATGGATCGACGCCATGACCTGGTATCAGAAATTAGTAGACGACGGAATCGCTTCCAGAGGATACGACGCAGACCAGCTCGGAGACCAATTCTCTGCCGGAAAAGTATTATTCATGATCGGCGGGACCTGGACGCCTTCCAACATGACTTGCGACGACGAGGTCGGCTACACTTACGCGCCTTGCTTTGAAGGACACGAAGATGAAGTCGCCACTTCAACCGGAAGCTGGTACTTTGGAATCAATTCCAAGTCAAGCAACAAAGACGCTGCCGCTGACTTTATCAAATACTTCACCCTGGGCAAAGGAAGCGATATGTGGCTGGAGATCAACGGCGACGTTCCAAGCCGTATCGACAAGCAGGACGAGATAGCGAATAACCCGGATGCTTCCGAAGATATGAAGATTGCAGCCTATGAAGCGGCAAACACTGCAGTACCCCGTGCAGTAACGCCTGTATTCGGCGAATATTCCACAGCTCTTGACCAGGCTTGGGAAGATGTCCGAAACGGAGCCGACGTAGAAGAATCTTTGAATAATGCAGTGGAACAGTTTGACGCTGCAACCGCAGCATACAAATAATTGGCAGGACCAGGCTGCTGACTCCGTCAGCAGCCTGATTTTCTCATGAAAACAGAAAGGAGAAGGTCATGGGCGGTATCTATATAAAAAACAAATGGCTTCCATATCTTTTGATATTGCCAACTATATTAATGATATGTATTTTTAAGATATATCCTATTATCGACAGTGTCATTCAGGGATTCTCTTCTGCGGACAGCAATTTCACTCTGGATAATTACAAACTGTTATTCGCAGACAAGACTTTCTGGAACTCTCTGAAGGTCACACTGAAATTCAATATTATCATCATTCCTATCCAGATCGTTGTTTCATTCATCATGGCTCTGTTTGTCAATGTGAAAATCCGGGGAATAGAGGTCTTCCGTACCGTATTCTATCTCCCTTTTTGTATATCTCTTACCATATCGACCGTAATCTGGCAGATGATGCTGAATGTTAACAACGGAGTTATTAACAGTATGCTCGGCGTTCTGGGCCTCAGACCGATCGGATTTTTGATCGATAAAAAATGGGCGCTTCTTTCTATCGTCCTGATCTCCTCCTGGAGAGGATGCGCGTACTGGATGATGTTCATTCTTGCAGGACTAAAAGGGATCGATTCCGCGGTCTATGAATCTGCGAAGATCGACGGCTCCGGGTTCTTCAACACAATGTTTCGGATCACGATCCCGTTGCTCAAGAATACATGGCTGTTCGTACTGGTTGCCAATACCACCGCCAACTTCCTGCTGTTCGCACCGATGCAGATCGCCACAGACGGAGGTCCTCAGGGAAGCACCAATGTATTAATGTATGAAGCATACAAATCTGCTTTCAAGTATTCAAACAGGCCGAGACAAGCCTGCCTTGTAACTATATTGCTCATCATAGTAATGCTGATCTGCTTTGTGCAGAATAGATTCATGACAGATAAGGAGGCGCACAGATGACGTTAAAACAAAAATCATTTACCAGAAAAGTATTGATCTATATCGCCCTGATCATTATGGCTGTCGCGGCGCTTTTCCCGATTTTATTCTGCCTTTCCGCGTCATTGCGCACACAGGATGATCTGTTTCGGAACATGTTTCCGTTCTCGATCAAATCTCTGATACCCACTGCCGCTACTCTCGAGAATTATGTGATCATTTTTACAAAGCATGAATTCTGGCGGCCGATCATGAATACGATGATCGTAACCGTATTCACGATCATATTCGGATGCATCTTAAACTCCATGGCGGCCTTCGCATTCACGTGCTTTGAATTCAGAGGCAAGAAGATTCTCTATCCGCTGGTTTTGATCTCTTTCATGGTGCCTTTTGAAGCTATTGCCATTCCATTATACAGTGTGGCAAGCAACCTCAGTATGGTGGATACATACGCCGGAATGATCATACCCGCCGTTGCCGACGGACTGGTTACTTTCCTTTTTATCCAGTTCTTCAAGGACATTCCCCCAAGCCTGGTAGAAGCGGCAAGAGTAGACGGAGCCAAATGGCCCACGATCTTCACCAAGATCATTATGCCGATCTCCGTTCCCGTGTTTGTTACGGCAGGGCTCATGATCTTCATGAACCAATGGAATTCTTATATGTGGCCGTTGCTCGTCGCACGCTCCAAGGACATCCGCACAATCCAGATTGCGATCAGCCAGTTCAGCGGAGAACGTTCTATACAGTGGACCTATATTTATGCAAGCTCCATGGTATCCGCAATCATCCCAATCTGCCTGTTCCTGCCGTTCCAGAAACATTTCGTGGAGGGAATCACAGCAGGCAGCGTGAAAGGATAGACAACTATGAAGAAAATATTAGTAATAGGAAGCCTCAACCTGGATATGGTCGTGAATGTAGACCATACGCCGGCAACAGGCGAGACAATCTTAAGCAATAATATGGAAATGATCCCAGGCGGCAAAGGCGCCAACCAGGCATGCGCCGCAGGATATCTGGGCGCCGATATCACCATGCTCGGCGCTGTCGGCTGCGACATGTATGCAGATATCCAGATGGCGAGCCTTGGCAGCGCCGGCGTAGACACGTCGCGGATTATAAAAAGAACCGAGACAACGACAGGGACCGCACTGATCACCGTAAACAGTGACGGGGACAACTGCATTGTAGTCGTCTCAGGCGCGAACGCCACCTTATCATGCAGCGATATTGACGATAACATAGATCTTCTGAAGGAAGCTGATCTTATCATCTTCCAACTGGAGATCCCGCTTGAAACCGTATGTTACGGCGCAAAAAAAGCAAAAGCATTAGGGAAGACAGTTATTCTCGACCCGGCTCCCGTTCCGAAGGAATTCCCTAAGGAACTATACCGCTATGTAGATATCATCAAACCGAACGAGACTGAGCTTCGGATGCTGACGGGGATCGACCGCATCGAATCTCACCTTCCCGAAGCCTCCAGACAGCTCAGAAGTCAAGGAGTTAAAAACATTCTGGTAACCCTTGGAGAGAAGGGCGTCTATGTGGATTCCGAAGAGGCCGGGATATGCAGGATCCCCGCCATTCCTGTAGACGCCATTGATACAACCGCTGCCGGCGATTCCTTCACAGCGGCGCTGGCTGTCATGCTGGCAGAAGGAAAGAGCCTCCAAGAGGCCGCCGTCTTCGCTAACTATGTATCCGCTATCGTAGTTACGCGAAAAGGCGCCCAATCCTCTATTCCTACGCTTCAGGAAGTACAGCAATACATACAGCATATAGAAGCCGAGAAAGCAAGCTGATACAAACGGGAAGTCCGTACACCATACAGACTTCCCGTTCAATTATGACAGCCAAACTGCCCCGCCCAAACTGCCGCGTTCAATCCTCACTCTCCTGCGGCGCGGCGATCCGCAGGAATTCCTGCATAGCCCGTGTCAGATAAGCATTCTTCTTGTAATACAGATATACATCCCTCTGAGCCTCCGGGGCGTCCAGCTTATAATAGATCACCGTCGAATCCGCATGCAGATGCTTGATCAGGGTATCATTGACGATCGAGATCCCCATTCCATACTGTGTGAGATGATAGGTCGTCATTACCTGATCCAGCTTCAATATATAATTAGGCTGGATATTCTCCCTCTGGCAGATCGCGTCTATCCTCTCCCGCGTATCGTTGTGGGCGCGCAGCACCACAAAAGGATCATCCTTGAATTTCTTAAGCGGCACCCCGGGAAACCTGGGATTCCGGTGAAGGTCCTTCTCCACGTCAGATGCAGTCAACTGGTAATTCGCTGCTCTCCGATTGCTGTCATATGACGCCGGAACCGCCAGTAGAAGCTGTTCGCGAAAACAATGCTTCCTATGGTAGATCTGCGGATTCAGATCATAGTTATCTATCACGATATCCAACTCTCCGCTAAATAACTTCTGCTCCAGCTCCATCGTTGACCCCTCGTAAAAATCCAGGTTCACATGGGGATATTTCTGCCGGAACTGTTCTATAAACGGCGGAAAGATAAAAGAAGCGAAAAAATACGTTCCCCCAAGGGACAGATGGCCTGCCCGAAGTTCCTGGAGATTGCCGACATGATAAGCAAATTCATCCTCCAGATCCAGTATCTTCTCCGTAGTCCGTATATATTCTTTCCCGCACTCCGTCAACTGGATCGGGCTGACGCTCCGGTCGAACAGCGGGGCGCCTATTTTTTTCTCTATCTTCTTGATCGCTGCGCTGAGCGCCGGCTGAGAGATATATAGATTCTGCGCCGCCTTCGAAAAACTTTGCTCCTTATATACTTCCATCACATAGTTCATTCCATGAAACATCTTCTTACCTCATATTCACGGCAGATCATCCGGTTTTTTAATTCATAATATCCCACTTTGCCATCGAATGCAAGTATATATACATAATCTTTTGACTCTGATATTATATAACATATATAATCATTTCTTTATAATCATTTCTTTTACTTACGCAGCAGACTATAGTTTTTTTGCAATATTTTCCACATATCATAAGTATTTACTTATAACAAATATATAATTATAAGTATTTGATTTTTATGCCCTGAATTCCTATAATAAAATCATAAGTCAGAATAAACCAGTCAAAAATAATATAACCTAAAAACAGCAAGATAGCATGGAGGACAAATTATGAACTATGCTGAAGAATCATTGAAAATGCATTATAACCTGAAAGGGAAGATCGAGGTCACTGCAAGAGCCGCCGTAGATTCCAAGGAAGCTCTAAGCCTTGCCTACACGCCGGGAGTTGCAGAGCCTTGTCTGGAGATCCAGAAAAATCCTGACAAAAGCTTCGATCTCACCCGCAGATGGAATACCGTAGCCGTCGTAACCGACGGAACCGCAGTCCTTGGATTAGGGGATATAGGACCGGAAGCCGGAATGCCGGTAATGGAAGGCAAATGTGTCCTGTTCAAGGCATTCGGTGATGTTGACGCGATCCCATTATGCGTACGCAGCAAGGATGTCGACGATATCGTCAAGACAGTAAGTCTTCTGGCCGGAAGCTTCGGGGGCATCAACCTTGAAGACATCTCCGCGCCGCGCTGCTTCGAGATCGAAGACAAACTCAAAGAATGCTGCGATATCCCGATCTTCCACGACGATCAGCACGGAACCGCGGTGATCACCCTGGCCGGACTTCTCAACGCCCTGAAGGTAGTCGGCAAGAAGCTCAATGAGGTCAAGATCGTCACATCAGGCGCCGGAGCCGCTGGAATCGCCATCATCAAGCTTCTGATGTCCATGGGGCTTAAGAACGTGATCATGACAGACCGTCAAGGCGCTATCTACGAAGGGCGCGAGGGTCTGAATGCTATTAAGAAGGAAATGGCCAAAATTACCAACAGCGCCCGCCAGAAGGGAACTCTTGCCGAGGTAATCAAGGACGCCGACGTATTTATCGGCGTATCCGCTCCTAAAACACTGACCGCCGATATGGTAAAGACCATGGCCAAGGATCCCATTATCTTCGCCTGCGCCAATCCTACCCCGGAGATCTTCCCGGAGGAAGCCAAGGCAGTCGGCGCAGCCGTAATATCCACCGGGCGTTCCGACTACCCGAACCAGGTCAACAACGTGCTTTGCTTCCCGGCGCTGTTCAGAGGCGCTCTGGATGTACGGGCTTCTGAGATCAACGACGAGATGAAGGTAGCCGCAGCGCATGCGATCGCGGACCTGGTGACACCGGATGAACTGAACGCAGAATATATCCTGCCGCAGCCCTTCGATCCAAGGATCAAGGACGCCGTAGCCGCAGCAGTAGCCAAGGCCGCAAGAAGAACCGGCGCGGCAAGGATCTGACGCATATATTCTGCAGCTCTCAAAACCATGCAATAACAGATACCAACAGAAAGGACGAAAAATAATGAATACAGATAACATGATCACAGAAGAGAAGGATTACCGTACAGAAGAAGACTCTATCGGTACAAAGGCCGTACCCGGAAGCGTTTACTATGGTGTACAGTCCTTAAGAGCCGCCGAGAACTTCCGTATCACAGGGCTGAACATGCACCCGGAGATCATCAACAGCCTGGCATATATCAAGAAAGCATGCGCGGTCACAAACTGCGAAGTGGGTATTCTTGACCGGAAGATCGCCGACGCCATCGCTAAGGCCTGCGACGAGATCTTAGAAGGGAAGATGCACAAGGACTTCATCGTGGACCCGATACAGGGCGGCGCCGGAACCTCTATTAACATGAACGCCAACGAAGTGATCGCCAACCGCGCTATAGAGATCTTAGGCGGCAAGAAGGGGGATTACTCCATCGTCAACCCCAACGACCATGTAAACTGCGGCCAATCCACCAACGACGTTATCCCTACGGCCGGGAAGATGACCTCCCTGCGCCTCCTTAAGAATCTTAAGGAAGAGCTGCTCCGCCTGCATAAAGCATTGGTTGCCAAGGCCGAGGAATTCGACCATGTGATCAAGATGGGACGCACCCAGATGCAGGACGCCGTACCGATTCGTCTGGGGCAGGAATTCCGCGCGTATTCCGTCGCGATCATGAGAGATATCCGCCGTATGGACAAGGCCATGGAAGAGATGTGTACTCTGAATATGGGCGGTACTGCAGTCGGAACCGGAATCAATGCGGATGCCGCTTACCTGAGACGGATCGTTCCTAACCTTGCGGAGTTATCCGGTATGGAACTGGTACAGGCCTTTGACCTGATCGACGCCACACAGAATCTTGATTCCTTCGTAGCCGTATCAGGAGCCATCAAAGCATGTGCCGTCACATTATCGAAGATCGCCAACGACCTGCGTCTGATGTCATCCGGTCCCAGAGCCGGATTCGCAGAGATCAACCTGCCTGCACGGCAGAACGGTTCCTCCATCATGCCGGGTAAGGTGAATCCGGTCATCCCGGAGGTTGTAAACCAGGTAGCGTTCAACATCATCGGCAATGATGTGACTATCACCATGGCTGCGGAAGCCGGACAGCTTGAATTGAATGCATTTGAACCGATCATCTTCTACTGCATGTTCCAGTCCATCGATACACTGGCCTACGCAGTACAGACCTTCGTCGACAACTGTATCACCGGAATTACCGCCAATGAAAGCCGCTGCCGTTATCTGGTCGAGAACAGCGTTGGAATCATTACCGCCATCTGCCCTCACGTCGGATACCAGAAGGCCGCGGAGATTGCCAAGACCGCTATGAAGACAGGCGAATCCATCCGCTCCCTTATCTTGAAGGAAGGAATCTTGAACGAAGAAGAGCTGGATGAGATTCTGGAGCCTACACATATGACCGAGCCGGGAATCTCTGCCAAAGAACTATTGAAGAAGAAAAACGCAGAAAAACTTTAATATTACCTCTGAGGCTATGATCTTCTCCTCAGCTGCGGTCCTCGCGGAGATATAAAAAGGTGTAAAGTCCTTAACAACTGAACAAGGACTTTACACCTTTAATTTTGGTCATTTAATTTTTACTCTTTTATCTTATCAAGTTCAGTCAGATTAATTCCTGAAGCAGTTAAAATAATTTTTAATTCAATGTACCTGTCTTTCATAACTCTGTACGCCTCAGAATTCTTATCAGATAGCAGCATATAATTCTGTAACCGGGAAAACTCTTCTACATTTTTTTGAAGCATTTCTTTTTCTGTCATATCTTCACCACCTTTTTTAAAGTGCTGTTTACTTGGTACTTTTATTATATCAATCGGTGATTGTGGTGTAAAGCCTTTATTCCCTTCTTCTAATGAATCCGTATGATCTGCTCATACAGCAGGATCTCTTTATTACTCACACTTTTGTTATCATGATAGTGTCCGAAAAACCACTTCTTATACCGGCACATCTCCTTGATCTTATCAAAATATCTGGTCAGGATGTCCGGCTGATAGGTTCCGTCCGCTATCCTCTCCTGCGTACTGGTCGCGCAGCAATGCGAAAAGATGAAATCCACCTCCCAATCATTCCTGATCAGATTGCGGAGCCCCTCCGCCAATTCATCCTCCGTAGGCATCTCTTCCTTCCACCAGCTTACATGGTTGATCCTGTACAGCTCCTTCTTCTTATCCAGCTTCTTCCTCTTCTCCCGAAGCCTTGGATCTCCAGCCTCCAGAATGCCGCCGGATATATCATGGCTCTTCGCGCCGCCAAAGGTAAATATCTTAAGTCCGCTCAGTTCATAGATCTGTCCCCGCATCAGATGAATGACTGACGGCATGATATGCTGCACCTTCCCGCCGCACCACTGCGATACCTTTTGCTTTTTTAACAAATCATAATTCTCATGATTTCCATCCACCCAGAGAGTCGTGAAGGGCTTGTCATCCAGCCATTCCAGCCAGTATTTCTGTTCCCGCGATTCATCCCAATAGCCAAAATCCCCGCATATAATGACATAGTCGTCCTTGCCCATACTCTTCTGCTCCGGGAATATTCCTGTGCCAAACCGCCGGTAGTCCCCATGACAATCTCCGGTAACATAAATCATATTCCCCAGTCTCCTCGTATTCTTCTCTTAACTTTAGATTTTAACATCTTTTCATGCTCCAGGCAATTGTTATGCACATATTCATAAAAAGATTATAGAATAGCAAAAACAGGGCGGTATACCGCCCTGTCTGTTCGCTTTTTATAATACTTAACGGCTCCTTACTCCGCCTTCACCTGGACGCAGTTCTCGGTCAGCCATTCCTTGACCATATTGTTAAGAGCCATATCCTTCAGGTCATCTTCCTCCGCCGACTCCTTCAGCGCATCTACATCCTCATAGCCAAAGCTCTTGGCGATCTTCTTAAGCTGCTCTTTGTATTTGTCATCGCTCAGCTTGATCTTCTCCTTGTCAGCGATCGCCTCTGTCACCATGGTCTGCTTAATGCTGGCCTTTGCAGCGTCGTCCACCTGCTTCTCGAATTCCTCCACGCTGTATCCCATCTGATCCTGGATAAACGTCTCATAATCCTGCTGGTAATACTCTGCCGTTGTCTTATACTGGTCAACCAGAGAATCTGAGATCTTCTTAACCTCTTTCTCTGGATATTTCTTGATCTCCGTGTTATCCAGCACCTTCTGCCATACAGACTGGCTGATACTGTCTTCATAATTCTTCTTGTTGTCCGAAGCGATACGCTTCTTAACTTCTTCTTTATATTCCTTCACAGTCTTGGATTCACTGGATACGCTCTTGACAAATTCATCCGTAAGCTCTGGAATAGACTGCTTGGATATCCCCTTGACCGTAATGGAAAATACAACATCCTTACCGGCGTATTCTTCCTTGTTGTAATCATCCGGGAATTTCCCCTGCCAGTCATACGCGTCGCCGATATTATGGCCGATCACGCTGTCTTCGAATCCTTCGATAAATGTACCGGAACCGATCACCAGCGGATAATCCGTAGAGCTTCCGCCCTCAAATTCCGTCCCGTCGATCTTCCCTGTAAAATCAATAGTAGCCGTATCTCCTGACTCTACCGCACGGTCCGTAATCTCTTCCGGTGTTGCGTTCGTCTGGAGCGTCGCCTGAATCGCACTCTCTACCTCTTCATCCGTAACCTCTCCCGGCTTCGCCACCTCGGTAATCTCGACTCCTTTATAGACAGAGATCGTCATCTCATCCGTCTCCAACCCCTTGCTGCCGGAACAGCCTGACAGCATCATAGAAGCTGCCGCTACGCCTGTTAATAACATTGCAAATTTTTTCTTCATACTGCACCTCATCTGAATCATACTATAAATATCGTCTGCAAAACTACGCTTTCTACGTGTATTTTTGAGATACCCGCCCGGGCATCCTATTATGTTATACCACATTTGCCCCAACTTTCAAAGCATTTTCACATATATTTCACCATTTCTTTTAGAGCACCGGCGACAACAGTCTGCAGAACTGCTCCTTCACACGCACCGCAAGATCCCGCTGTTCATAATTCTTCCTTGTCACCAGGGTGCTCCTGGTGATATCATTCTCGAACGCCTCCATCAGCCTCTCCGTCGTCCTCGCACTGTACACCACCGCGTTGACTTCAAAATTCAGGCTGAAGCTTCGGATATCCATATTGGCCGTCCCCATACAGGTGACCAGACCGTCCACGCACATACATTTCGCGTGGAGAAATCCGTTGTCATACGTGTAACATCTTGCCCCGGCCTCGATCATCTCTCCGATATAAGAATAGGTCGCCCAATATACAAAGGGATGGTCGGGCTTGCAGGGAATCATGATGCGGACGTCTATCCCAGACTTTGCCGCGATCACAAGCGCATCCCTGATATCATTATCCGGTATGAAATACGGCGTCTGGATGTAGATATTCTTCCTTGCCATATGGATCAGCCGCATATAGTTGTCCCGGATCTCCTGACTGCTGGAATCTGGACCGCTGGAGATGATCTGAACAGGATCCCTGCCTCCTCTCACATAGGTCGGAATCTCAAAAAGCCGGTCCTCCAGGAACAGATTCTCTCTGGCCGCATAGTTCCAGTCCAGCACAAACCGCACGGCCAGGGACGTCACCGCGGAACCCTCTATACAGATATGCGTATCCCTCCAGTAGCCGAACTTCTTATTCTTCCCCAGATACTCCCGCCCCACATTAAATCCGCCGACGAACCCGATCCTTCCGTCTATCACTGCGATCTTCCTGTGGTTGCGGTAGTTCACGCGAAGCTGAAGCTTCCCAAGGAGCGCCGGGAAGAACTCGGCGACCTGGATACCGGCCCTCTCCATCCTGGCCCAGTCTGAGCGATGCATCCCCCTGCATCCCATACTGTCAAAGAGGACGCGGACCTCCACGCCTTGTCTTGCCTTCCGCGCAAGGACCTCTTCGATCTCCTTCCAGAGCTCATCATTTCTTATAATGTAATACTGTACATGGATATAATTCCTTGCGTGATCCATCTCCGAGAGAAGGGCCTGGAACTTCTCCCGCCCATCCGTAAAGATACGGATATCATTATTATCCGTCAGCACGGCCTCCCCTTCATTCAGATTATACAGGATCAGCCGCTTGAACCGTTCAAGCTCCGGATCCCGCAGCTTAAGCTTCTTCCGGTAAATGGATTCCTCCTGCCTGCGCACGGCATACTTGATCTCACCCTCGATCTCCTTCATCTTGAACATCCTGTCCTTGCGGAAGTTCTGACCGAGAATCAGATACAGGATGAATCCCAGGCCCGGAATAAAATACAGCAGAAGAAGCCACGCCCATACTGTCGTGGGATTCCTCCGCTGAAAAAAGATGATCAGCAATGAAAATACAATATTGATCAAAAAGAGATGATCGAGCATCCATCTGTATCCGCCGACGGCGCCCTCTCCTATTATCTCCAGCATTCACTTCCTCCTACGTCTTGATATATTCCAGAAGAGACTGCGCATCCATTGTCATCCTACACCTTGATATATCTCAGAAGAGACTGCGCATCCATTGTCATCCTACGCCTTGATATATCCCAGAAGAGACTGCGCATCCATTGTCATCTTGCTCATCTTCCGGTAGTTCGCACACTGCGCCTGCCTCTGCCCGCTAGCCACGATCTGCGCGCCGTGGGCCTGCAACTCCTGCGTAAGCCTTGCACCGATATCCTCCGGCTTCTCTGCCTCCTTCTTAAGCAGTTCTTCGATCTTATCGATCAACTGCTCCAGTTCATCGATGAGAGCCTCCGTCACCTTCGCCGTCTTCCAGAAAGCATCCTCCGCCGACCATGCCTCCGCGTCGTCCTGCTTATCAGCCCCTTCTTCAAAGCAATAGGTCTTCTGGGCATTCTCCTTGGCGATCTGGACTGCAACGTCCTGCTTCAAAAGACCGAAGGCCTTCTCCATGCTGTCAAGCTCCTCTTCCATCGTAAGCTTGCGGTAGCGCACCGCATGCCCGTCGATCTCGAACTCCACACCGCTGAAATCTTCTCCCGTGCTCTGATCCAGCACCCAGACCTCTCTCGTACCGTTGGCATAGCCTTCCCTGATCTTCTCCTGCATGGCCAGATGCGTGCGCGCCAGGCTCTCGGCATGATCCGACATCTCTCTTCCTTCCCGCATGCCCATCTCTTCCTCGTAGCGGGCCGCCATCTCATTATAGAGATTGCTGCTCGCGCCGTTGACGCCGATGTTGTCAAGTCTCTTCAATATATAAGACCTGCACAGACCGTCCATCAGGGATAATCCGTCGCCCATAACCAGCTTCGTGCCGTCCTTGGGCAATGATCCCTCCTCCATAACCGTATCATCCGGCAAATGATCGCGCAGGAAATCCATCCCCTCTTTCGAGATCGACACCTTATCCTTCGCTGACGCCTTCTGGGATTCTATGAACTGATCCGCGAATTCCACCACCTTCGTGCCATTCTGAAAAACCTGTACCTGAGAATGATTCCGAACATTCAACTTGTCCAGTAAAAACGTGTAATCTCCATACATCTTCATACTATGTCACCACTTTCTCTCCCGGGAACTGCCGGTGCAATTCCCGCCCTTACTTCAATTATCGGCCGTCTCTTTATAAAACATAAGGTAATACACAAATCTCTTGCACTTGCCCCTAAAGAATGGTACAATATTTTTCATGAAACGCAATGTACCAGGCGCAAAAGATTCCGGGAGTACATAATAGATTTTAGGAGGTTTACCCATGAGTACGTTTACCATCGTAATGCTTGTCATACTGGTCGTTTTGATTATTGCCTGTATCGTACTGTATTTTCTTGGAAAGAGGGCTGAGAAGAAGCAGGCGGAACAGCAGGAGCAGCTGGCCGCTGTAGCGCAGACCATATCCATGCTGATCATTGACAAAGGACGTCTTCGTCTCAAAGATGCCGGCCTTCCCGCAGTCGTTCTGGAGAATACTCCCAAGTATCTCCGCAGATCCAAGGTTCCGGTCGTCAAAGCCAAGATCGGCCCGAAGATCATGACGTTAATGTGTGATGCAGACATCTATCCGCTGATCCCCATTAAAAAAGAAGTGAAGGCTACCGTAAGCGGAATCTACATCACCGCTGTCAAGGGCTTAAGAAGCCCTCTCGAGACGCCTCAGAAGAAGAAGGGCTTCTTCGCAAGGATGCGCGACAAGGCGAAGTCAGCTTCCAAATAACGTATAACTATTCCAAAAGCATTGGATCACGGCCGGTCCAATGCTTTTATATTCATATCTATGTTGCAGTCCGCGATCGTCTCGCTGTTGACATCCAACGCATAATTCACATGGACGTCTATACTCTTGTCGGTCACATCCACCTGCATATCCTTCGTGTGCGTCCCCACCAGCAGTTCTCCGTAAGGAGTCTCATACTGTGTAATATTGATCTTATCCTTCTCAAAGATCATGTGGGTATTCGACAGGCCGCTCTTTAGGATCTCCAGCTTACCGCTCTCTGTGATCCGTACTTTGTTCCTGATCGTTCCCGGCATCCCCTCTACCACTTCGTCGTAGATAACATAATGCTTATCATTCTTATAATAATATGTCGCCGGAGTGATCACTTCAATAGGCTCTTCCCCGTCCTCTTCCGGTACGCCGGCCGTCTCGTAATGCAGGCCGGATATTCTCAATAATACTTCCTTCGTCATAATACCACCTAATATTCTTCTATATTGACTACCTTCGTCGCTGCCACATCATAAGGAAGGATGGTGTTCGCAAGCCGCGTAAATTTCTCCGCCGCATCGCTTACATAGAACTCATATGCCGCCGCCGCATCCGACAGGTTCGCCATCCCGCTCTCATCAAGTATCTTCTTAAGATCCACGGCTGTCTCATACGCTGGATTTACTATATGTACTTTTTCACCGAAATATGCCATGATCCTCGAACGAAGCAATGGATAATGAGTACATCCAAGTATCATCGTATCTATATCCGTCTGCCTCATCTCTGACAGATAGATATCGATCACCTCCTCCGTGATCCTGTGCTTGGCGAATCCCTCCTCCACCAGCGGTACAAACAACGGGCAGGGCTTGCCGATCACAGCCGCGTCTGGCCGCATCTTCCTGATCACATTGGTATAAGTCTCGCTCTGTATCGTAGCCTCCGTCCCGGCTACTCCGATCATCCCGTTCTCCGTCGCCTGTACTGCCGCCCGGGCTCCCGGTTCGATCACCCCTATTATAGGGATATCTGTCTCTTCCTTGACAGTATCCAACGCTAATGCGCTCGCGGTATTGCATGCGATCACGATCGCCTTGACTTCCTTCGTTTGAAGGAATCTGATGATCTGTCTGGAATACCGTATGATATTATTCCTGGACTTGCTTCCGTACGGTACTCTCGCCGTATCTCCGAAATACACCATATTCTCCCTTGGAAGCTGGCGCATGATCTCCCTTGCCACCGTCAGGCCGCCCACACCGGAATCAAATACTCCGACAGGAGCCGTTCTATTCGAATTACTCACATCCTGAATCTCCTTTATGTCATTCGTAATACTCATTGTACCGCCTGATACTTAGATTTTCAAGCACAAAATACAAACTGCGGATGACTGTTGCCCGGACAGTCAGATTATGTGAATGCAAAAAGAGACGATAAACTTGATTATCATCTCTTTTCCGTCACGTATTCTTCACGGCCTCACGCGCTGTAAGAAGCCTTACCGCCGCATGCCGCCTCCAAGCCGCCGTCCGCTCTTACAGAGCCAGCTGCTTCGCAATCTCATATTGATACACAGGAATTCCCTTCTGCATGCCGAGCGCCTCATTGATATCAAAATCAACATACTGGCCGTGCTTATATCCGACAACCCTGTTTGACTTGCCTTCGATCAGAAGGTCAACCGCCATCGCACCCATGATAGACGCATACACTCTGTCCTTACAGGTCGGGCTTCCGCCGCGCTGCATGTGCCCGATGATCGTTGCTCTGGTCTCCATACCGGTTGCAGCTTCGATCCTCTCCGCCATCTCTATGGAACCGCCGATACCTTCCGCATTGATAATGATGTAATTCTTCTTGCCGCGCTTCCTGCACTCCTGGATATCCGCTACGATCGCCGCCTCAT
>OFGA01000957.1_pt1 | contig 21427 bp, 20 predicted proteins | sample 1521471 | NCBI WGS metagenome assembly OFGA01 (sample SAMEA3504086, study PRJEB24116) | mouse gut metagenome | biome: mouse gut; feature: mouse-associated habitat; material: faeces | place: Denmark | collected 2011
GAGCATCTCCCCAAAGAGACGCTCCATGTTTGCAAATTTACCGGGCCTCACTGTGGCTGATCCGCTTGATCTGGCCCCAGGTCCCCTTGTTTTTCCGATAGCTGACCAGGGCGCTGAGCCGGGTGAAGTCAAAGACGAACCGAAAGAAGACGTTTTCAATCAGGTACATGACGCAGGCCCGCAGGACATCCTGAAAGCTGATGTGGAGGTTCTGAGTATAGATGCGCTGGAAAAAGGCGGTGATGGTGAGGATGGAGCTGTACAGGGCGAAGAGCAGATAGAACCGGAGGATAAACTGCCAGTCCAGCGGCCCCACGACGGCGGCGGCGAAGGTAACGGCCAGGCCCACCACCTCGATGATGGGGGAGTACAGCTCATAGAGCAGGTAGTAGAGGTAGGAGGCGGTGCCCACCATGCCGAAGCGGGATTTCAGGAACATGAAGCGATACCGGGTGATGCACTGAAACAGGCCGATGTGCCACCGGTGGCGCTGCTTGAAGAGGTCCCGCAGGGTGGAGGGGGCCTGACTCCAGCAGACGGCGTTGGGCTCATAGCGGATGGAGTAGCGGGTCATATTGTTCCGGCAGTAGACGTGGAGCTTGGCCACCAGCTCCATGTCTTCCCCCAGCACGTCGGTGGCATAGCCGCCGGCGGCGATGACCACGCTCTTTTTGAACAGGCCGAAGGCCCCGGAGATGATGAGGTTGCCGTTGAAGCCGTCCAGCAGGATACGGGAGGCCAGGAAGGAGCGGTCATACTCCATGACCTGCATACTGGTCAGGAAGTTCCAGGGCAGGTGGTAGGTCATGGACTGGCCGGGGTCCCGTTTGACGGCAGGGTTGAGGTCGATGCACTGGGCCACCCGGATCAGACCGCCCACGGCCACCACGTTGTCGTCCTCCATGACGGGCTGGACGATTCGCTCCAGAGAGTCCCGCTGGAGGATGGAGTCGGCGTCGATGCACAGGAAGTAGGGGTATTGGGAGGCGTTGATGCCCGCGTTCAGGGCGTCCCCCTTGCCGCCGTTCTCCTTTTGCAACAAGGTCAGCTGAACCCGGGTACCGGGGGCCTCATAGATGGCCCGGATTTGTTTGCAGGGGATGCTCCGGCGGATGGGGCGGCTGACCTTCTTCATATGAAAGTGGTCGATGAGCACCTGGAGGGTGTTGTCGGTGGAGCCGTCGTCCACCACGATGATCTCGTAGAGCTGATAGTCCAGCTCCAGCAGGGACTTTACGCTGTCCAGGATGGTGACCTCCTCGTTGTGGGCGGGCACCAGAACGGAGACGGGGAAATAGAAGCTGTGCTTCAGCTCGTTTTTGATGGTGCGCATCCGGTCCACCTGATAGAGCCTCCAGGCCCTGATGGCCACCGACAGGAGGAGATAGGAGGCGTAGAACAGCAAATAGAGGAGGAAAAATACCTCCATTATGATGAGAGCACTGTAAACAAACTCGCTCATACCGCCACCGGTACCTCGCTTTCCTCCTCCTCCGTCTGGACCCCGAGGATGTATTCCAGCATTTCTGTCGCATAGCGGTCCGCGCTGGCGTCAATCCCGCATTCCTCATAGGGAACGCCCAGCGCCTTCAGGGAGCGGAGATAAATCTCCGGGTCCGGCTTGCTTCTGGCAAACCGTGTCCCGCTTACCTTTATTTCAAAATAGTCCTCAATTTTCAATGCTGACAAATATCGATATATTGTATCCTCCGGCGAGGAGGTCGCCAGTGCGATGTGATACCGGCGCTCCTTCAGCCAGGATAAAAGCGGATAAATATCCGCATCTGCCAATGCCGCGGCATCTATCGGTGCCCGCCGCGCATAGGCCCTCTTTTCCCGTTCATAATCTTCAAAGGCCATCTGAAATCCCTCCACATGCTTGCGGAAAATCTCATATGTTTCCTTTAAATTAGAACCGCAGGTAAGATTGTACACCTCATCCGAAATCTGAAATCCTTTTTCCTCAAAAAACGCTTTTGTTCTTCGCCTGTATTCCGGTTCTGTATCTACAAGAACCCCATCCATATCAAAAATAATATGCTTCACGCCCTTACCCTCCGAATCTGCGGAAATCCAATCAGGTTCATAATAGACAGAATGATCGCCGCACATCCCCCAATCTGTATCACGGATACCGATTCGTTCAAAAGCAGTACTCCGAAAAAAATAGAGGAAATAGGCTCCAAAAGGGATACAAAGCTTGCCATCGTGCTCCCCAATATGCGGACTCCTTCCTTTAAAAACAGATTTGCCACGACGGACACCAGCAGCGCCACCAAAAGCATCAGCCCGTATACCTTCGGGGACTGTTCAAAAATCAATTCCTTTGTTCCGATATTCATAAGATACATCTCTGCCGCCGTAATGGAGCAGGCATAAAACATAAGCATATTCCCGTCAAGCTCGGAAAGCTTCAGCTTGTCAAGAAGCATCATATAAAGGGCAAAGGTGATACTGCTGGCAAAAGCCAGCAACATTCCTTTGGCTTCACCCATCCGGCTGTTGAAAAGGAAGCAGAGAATCCCTGTGCCCGCCAGTCCGATGGAGCACCACTTCTGCGGCGTAATTTTGTCTCCGTAAAACAGGAAACTGAAAATCACCACCAGCAGGGGATAAAGGAAATGCAGAGTCGTAGCCATCCCCACGGAAATATAGCTGTAACTGGAATACAAAAGCAGTGTGGTAATAAAGGTTCCCAGATTCGCCACCAGAAATATGTTCAAAAAAGTCTTGCGGTCCGTGCGCAGATCTGTTTTCTTCCATACAGCTAGGACCAGCAGAGCCGGAACCGCCAGAAAATTCCGAAAAAATGTCATGGACGTATGATTATTGCCCATTGCATATGTAAGAGCGCAGATGCTCGGTGTAAAGCCGTACAGCAGGGCTGAGGACATTGTTTTCGCAATACCGCTTCGCATTTCCTTATGCATGTTTTATTCCTTTTGAAGCCTTTCTCTCAATTCTTCTTTTGCCTGCTCCAACAATGCCGGCCTGTTCAGAAGCTCCATAGCCGTTCTTGCCATTGCCTTGGAGGACTGGCGGATACAGCGTACTCCCGCCTCGGAAACCGCCAGATCCCGGAACTGTTCCGTGTGATTGGATATTTTATAATCTGGAAAAATGGTCATATAGGGATTGCAGATAGGAATCAGCCTGGATACATTTCCCAGATCCTCGCCGCCGAAGTCAACCGGCATCCCGTCCATCAACGGTTCTCCCAGCTTTTCAAATTCCCCTCTGCACACATCGGACAGGATCCGATTGGGAATCCGGCCCTCATATCCGTCCGCAATCTCCACCTCGGTCCGGCATCCCATAGCCTGGCCGCAGCCTTTTGCACAGTCTGCCACCCGATTTGCCAAAGTATTCAGCTCCTTTAAGCTGAAGCAGCTCATGGAGCCCTCAACCTCGCTGATTTCCGGAATCAGTCCCGTAGAGTAACCGCCCTTCGTAATAATTCCAGACAAACGCCAGTCTCCCTTGAAATGCTGGCGCAATAGTCCGCTGCCGGACAAAAAGAGGGCGGCGGCGCTTAAAGCACTCGTCCCGTTGTCCGGGTGGGAGCCTGCATGAGCGGATACGCCGTGATATGTCACCTTATAGCGCTTGGATGAGAGGCACGCCCCTGCCAGACGGGTGGTGTCACTGGTGGGATGCATCATAAGAACCGCATCCACTCCCTCAAAAATTCCCTGCTTAATGAGGATAATCTTCCCGCCTCCCCCTTCCTCCGCCGGGGTGCCTATTACCTTCAGGGTTCCGGCCGTTTCCGTTTCCTCCATATATTTTTTAAGCTCAATGGCCGCTCCCAGGGCGGAGCATGCGATCAGGTTGTGACCGCACGCATGCCCGATGGGAAGTGCATCATACTCGGAAATAATCGCTATCACCGGCCCGGAGGAAGTCTTGGAATAGGAAGCCTCAAAAGCCGTGTCCAGCGTTCCGATGCCTTTTTTCACCGAAAAGCCGTACCTCTCCAGAAATTCACACTGCACCTTGCAGGCTTTTACCTCCTCAAAATTCAGCTCCGGATTTGCATGGATATATTTTGACACACTCCAAAGCGCCTCCATCTGCTCGTCCAGGTACTGATCACATTCCGCTTTTTTCTTCTCTAACCATTCCATATTCCGTCACCTAACCTAAAATTCCCAGGAGCGCACACAGCAGGGAAATTCCCAGCAGTCCGAAGATAACCTTGTTGTAATTGGCCCCCTTGTGTGTGAAATAATAGTAAATTCCGAAGATAACCGCCAGGGGCAGCATACCCGGCAGAATCTGATCCAGGATATTCTGCAATACAATCGGCTCCGTGGTGTTTTCCATACTGAATTGCAGCACCGTCTTTACCTTCACATAGGAGCTTGACAGCGCGCCCATCATAAACAAACCCAGAATACTGGATCCCGTAATGATGTCATTGATAAGGCCCGACTGCATCACCTTCAAAATGGAATCCTTGCCCACCTTATAGCCAAGGCTCAGGCAGTACCATCCGATCAGGTAGCCCGTCAGTGGAAACAGGAAGGGCACCAGTGCTCCCAGAGCCTGTCCCTGCATGGCGAAGGTACAGGCAAGAGCCAGAATGATCGCTTTTAGCGTTCCCCAGATAATCGTATCGCCGATGCCGGCCATGGGGCCCATCAGACCTGTCTTGATTCCCGTAATTACCTCGCCCGGAATCTCCGCACCTCCGGCCTTCTGCTCTTCCATGGAAAGTACGATTCCGTGAATCATACAGCCGAAGGTTCCCTCGGAATTGTAGAACTGGAGATGGCGCTTCAATGCGTCCTTATATTTCTCATCATCCTTGTACAGCTTGCGCAGAGGCTTGGAAATGGCATTGCAGAATGCCAGAGCCTGCAGACGCTCATAGGAATTACTCAGCTCCGTGGAAAAATACCAGGTATTGTAAACGCCGCGCAGATCCTTTTTTGTCAGTTTCTGTTCCTGCTCCATAATAGCAGCATCATATGTTTCTTTTCCGGACATTACGCTTCAGCTCCCTTCTTATTTTTTCTTGCGTTAATGGTAAGCAATATGGCAATCAGCGTTCCGAATACGGCCGCTGCCATTGTGCCGATCCCCAGGTATGCAACTGCAAAGAATCCAAGAAGGAAATAGGGAAGCAGCTCTTTTCTTCCAATCGTGATAATGATAATCGCAAAACCAAGGGCAGGAAGCATACCGCCGGCCACGCTGAAGCCCGTGATAATCCACGCCGGAAGAACATCCATCAGCCAGGAAACGGCGTCGGATCCTACCAGGTTAATACAGAATACGGGAATAAAGCGCAGACAGAAGGCAAAAACGGCCGGATATACCACCGCGCATTTAAAAATTCCCTTCCTGTCGCCTTTTTCCGCATAATTATCCGCCCATCTTACCCAGATGGAATTGGAGGTGCGGCGGATTTGATCCATAAAAACGCCAAGTACGCCGAAGGGAACGGCCAAACCTACGGCAACCTCTGCAGTCATGCCGGTCTGCAGGGCAATGGGAATGGCAATCGTGGCTGCCAGAGCCTGATCCGCCGGAACATTTCCTCCCGTAGCAATTACCCCCAGATAAATAAGCTGTATGGAAGCTCCAATTAAAAGCCCCTGAGGCACCTGGCCGTAAATCAGTCCCAGCACAAAGCCGATTACGACGGGGGACCCCATAGCCGTTGTCAAATGATATCCTATTTTTGATGTACCGCCGAAATACATCAATCCGCAGATTGCGGCAACTAATGCAACATTCATACTCTCCAGTACTCCTCTCCGCTAAATGTCAAATAGCTTTTTCTCCAGTATCTTTGTAAATTCCATGCTCGGATCGTCAGGAACCTGATGCAGATATACGCGGACGCCCGCATCCTGCATCTCCTTAAGCTTCTCCGCATCCGGCTGATCCAGCGTAATCGGCCCGAACACTACCTTTCTTCCGGGCGCCGATCCCAGCCCTCCAATCTGCAGCTCCTTCACAGGAAAGCCCTGCCTGAACAGGCTGTAAATTGCGGGCACATCCTTGATGAGAACAAACAGGCGGCATTTACCATATCCGTCACTGTTCCATTTGGAAACAGCATCCTCTACCGTGTCAATAACAACCTCCATTCCCGGAGGCGCCGACATTGTATAGATGGAGGACATAAAGCTGTCCTTTGCCAGCAGATCATCCACAATAAGAATCTTGTCCGCCATAGTCTGCTTGGCCCATTTTGTAATCACCTGCCCGTGAATCAAACGAAAATCCGCTCTGATTAACACAATGTCTGCCATACCTATCTCCTTTCTTTTAATAGCTCCGTCGCAATCTTCCCGCTCTCTTTTAATGTGGAAACCGCAAGATCCGCCAGCTCCCTGCCTGATAAGCGGTCTTTATTCATGTAGACCTCCATCAGCATGGCCAGATTCAATCCCGCCACCACCACATTCTCATATTCGCGGCTCAATGCGCAAAAGGCGTTGCACGGTGTTCCTCCAAACAAATCCACCAGGCACAGGGTTCCCTTTGGCAGCTCCTTCAGCGCCTCCGCCGCCGGCGGAAGGTAATCCTCTAACGCCATCCCGGGCAGAAGTGAAAAACTGCGCACATTTTTCATCTCTCCCAATATCAGCTCCGCCGATCGAATGAGCTCCTCGCCAAATCTGCCGTGTGTCCCCAACAGTATCATGTTTTCCATCTGTTCTTCCTCCTGATATCTAATTTCAGTTCCGTATCTGCCTTTCTGGTCTAATTATAATCGAAAAATATTTTTTTGTAAATACTTTTTAGAAAAAAATATTTTATACCCGTCAGTTTTCACAAGGCTCTATTTACAAAAAATTTTTTTTATGATACCCTGAACATAGAAAAAAATTCTAGGACTATTTTATTATGGACAATTTAACTGTAAAAATGCGGATCAAAACCATGTACCGCGATATGAATCCAAAGGAAAAGCAGATTGCCGACTACATTCTGGAGAATCTCAAGCTTGTGTCCCGGGGAACCATCAATGATATTTCCAGTACTCTGAGGATTGCGGATTCTACCGTTTACCAATTTACGAAAAAGCTGGGCTATGACGGATTCAAGGATTTTAAGGTGCATCTTCTCACGGAGGAGTTTGATTCTGAGATTTCAATTCATGAAAAAATATCAAAGGACGACTCGGCAGATATGATGATCGCCAAGGTATTTGATTCCAGTATCAAGGCGCTGGAGGCCACCCGGCAGATCAGCAGCGGGCAGCATTTCCGGGAAGCCGCCGATCTGATGATAAAGTCCGAAAGAGTGTGGTTCTTCGGCCTTGGCGGCTCCAATGCCGTGGCTCTGGACAGCTTTCACAAGTTTCTGCGCTCTCCCGTCAAATGCGGTTTTGCCTCCGACTATCATATGCAGCTGATGAATGCAGGTCTTTTAACCGAGCATGACTGCGCCTTTGTCATTTCCCATACCGGGCTTAAAAAGGAAAGTATTGAGATCGCTAAGATTGCCAGGGAAAACGGAGCCGGACTGATCGTACTGACCAGTTATCCCCTGTCTCCCCTTGCAAAGCTTGCGGATATTGTGCTGACCTCCACCTCGGAGGAGATTGCCTGGCGTTCCGAGTCGCTTTCAAGCCGGCTGTCGCAGCTCTGTATTATAGATACGTTGTTTGTTATGGTGATGTTTCGGGATGAGGGACAGGCCAATTCCTCTCTTCAGAAAATCCGCCATGCCATCTCTTATACACTTCCGGATGAGGTGCGACCAAACCGAAAAGGCATAACTTAACCGATATGTTATGGATGTGTGATTGTGATATCAAGCAATGATGTTTGCTTTTATGAAATATTGATTTTGAAAAAAGAAAATACGGAGGTATCCATATGAAAAAGCTTCTTCTTGTTATCGACATGCAAAATGATTTTATTGACGGCGCTCTGGGAACTAAGGAGGCCGCGGCTATTGTTCCGAATGTAGTGAAGCGCATTCAGGAGTTTGAGGGTGATGTCCTCTATACCAGAGACACCCATTCGGATAATTATATGGAAACCCAGGAGGGGCGCAATCTGCCTGTTCCCCACTGTATCAAGGGCACGCCCGGCTGGGAGCTTTGCCCGGATCTCAAGGCTCTGCGGGATGCCGACAACTCCCCGGTGCTGGACAAAGTGACCTTCGGAGCTAAGGATCTGCCTGCTTATCTGGAGGCGCGCTATCCGGGCGGGCTTGAGTGCGTGGAGCTTATCGGCCTCTGTACGGATATCTGTGTCATTTCCAATGCTATGGTATTAAAGGCATTTTTCCCGGAGCTTCCCGTAAGCGTCACCGCCTCCTGCTGCGCGGGTGTAACGCCGGAAAGCCACGAGAACGCTTTGAATGCCATGAAAATGTGTCAGATTGCCGTTCTCTAGTAGTCCGTATCGGAAATATGCACAAGGATTTCCGGTACGGACTACTAGTCCTGCCGACTGCAATCCATACCGGCTGTTTCAAGGTTACTGTTCTCTCTGTGACCAGTAACGCTTGAAAGACATCATTCTTATTCTTCACCTTCCGGCAGATCTTGAACAGCCGCAATTCCGAAATACTCGTCCAGGCCGTCCGCCATGCCCTGGGCGAGTTTTTGCTGGTAATCCTCCGAAGCCATCTTAACATCCTCCTCCGGGTTGGTCATAAAGCCCATCTCTACAATCGTAACCGGCACCTGGCACCAGTTGATGCCGCTCATGGTGTCTGTCTCCCAGACCTTTCTTGCTTTTGCTCCTGTAGCGTCGACCATATGATTTAAAACCGCTTTTGATAAGGCCCGGCTGTTTTCATAGATTCCCGGCGTGTAGGGATTGTTTGCCGTGGGGCAGATAGTCATAATGCCGCTGGCTGAACTGTTCTCCGAGCCGTCGGCGTGGATTCGGATAAATGCGTCCGCCTGAGCTTCGTTTGCCATCTGAGCGCGCTCCGCATTGCTGATATTTACATCATTGGTTTCCCGGATCATCAGCACCTCATATCCACGGGCTGTCAGCTCCTCCTTCAGTTTTAATGCCACCTGTAACGTCAGTTCGTATTCTCTTAATCCGCTGGCTGTTCCGGAGGTCCCTCCCGCCACCTTGGCCTTCATCTCGGGAGCTCCCGGGCCTATAGGCTCCTTTTCGGAATTGCCCTTTGCCTGATGGCCCGGGTCGATGGCTACCAGATATGTGCCTGCGGCGGCCTTTTGCTCTTCGGCCAGCCGGGCTTCCTCTTCGGCCTTCTCCTGCTCCGCACGAATCTTTTCCGCTTCTTCCGCCTGTCTGGCTTCCTCGGCAGCTTTTCTCTCTTCTTCCGCCTTCTGCTCAATCTCCAACCGGACCTCCCGGCTGGCCGTCTCTATTCCCGCTGAACCGGCCCGGAGTATTCCGGAATTATCTGACATACCTTCCTTCACACAGGCGGAGAGGAAGACGCACAGCACAACTGCCAGTCCAAGCAGACCGTACCGCAGGCCGCTTCTTAGGCTGTGAATCATATCCTTCCCCGCTTCCAATTCCCCTTTCGCGTAAAGCTTGTCCCTGTTTTTGCTGTTTTTACTGATTTTTCGCAGCCTTCGCAATTGTTTCTTAATCATTTTAAATTTACCCCTTTACAAAATGCTCTTTTTGGATTATAATATCAAATGCTGAAAAGCACAAGCTGGAATAGCTCAGTCGGTAGAGCACTTCACTCGTAATGAAGGGGTCGAGAGTTCAAGTCTCTTTTCCAGCTTTTTTATTTTAGGTAAATATTTTAGGAAGATCCTGTTTTCTTTGGATCTTCCTTTTATCTTTTCCTGCCGCTATACCATCTCATTTTCCAGCTCAATGCATTGTCTGGTCCTTAGGCTCCCGCTTCTGAATTTTGGGAACTCCATTTGCCTCTGTTAATGCGGATTTCGCCAGCTTATCCACCTTCTCGTTGTAGTAATCACCGGAGTGGGACTTTACCTTCCGGAAGGAAATGCGGATCTGGGTCTGCTTTCGGCGCATAAATTCCGCATACTTCTTTGTAAGCGTATTGTTGGCTTTCCAGGCGTTTGTAGCCCATTTTTCAATTCCCTCATAGTCATAACGAATCTCTATGATTTCATAGCCGTTTACAAGCGCCCACTGAGCCGCATACATGGCCCCTAGCATTTCTCCCGCCACATTTCGGATAGCTAAAGAATCAGGTTCGTTTCCATTCCCAAATTCTTTGATAATTCTGCCGTCCGAAAGAAGGAGCAGACAGCCAAAGGAGTATTTGCCAATTGATTTGTCAAAGCTTCCGTCCACATATGCGATCACTTGATTTTCCGCCATTTTTTCCGTGTGAGTTTCTGCTTCTTCCCTTGCTTCTGACTGTTTGGATGCCTCTTTCTTTTTTGGAGGCGTTTCTCCTAAGTATGCCCTTGCCTCCGCTTCTTTTGCAAATCCCTTAAATTCCGCACCGGGATATCCGTTGACCGCATCGCTGCACTCGTCCCAGGAATAAAACAGTCCTGTTGTCTTTCCCTTTTTTACGGCATAAACCTTCTTCTGGCTCATAAATCCTCCCTGCCGCTCTCCTTCCGCGTTACTGTTCACTCCGTGACCAGTAACACGCTTCGCGATGCACAGAAATCGCAAAAAGATACGATTTCGCGCTGAAAAACTCGGGATTTCCGCACAAATTGTGCGGAAACACCTCGCGGAACAGTGGTATGTGAACAGTAACCCTTTCGCCTCCCCTATGATGAACCGGAATGGCCGGGGAGCCTCTGTGTTTATGAGAGCTTTGACCTACATTATACGTTGTTGAAATAAATGCGTCAATGAATTTTCTTTCTTAACATCAGCGGAATAAAATTTAGAAATAATTTAGAATCTTCTCACCATTTTTTCAGAATTCAGACACATATTTGACATAATCTTTTTATATGATAGAACTAACAAAGAAAGAGGCTGCCGGTGCTTATGGGTGCTGACCAGCTTCGGCAAACAACAACAGGCAAATGCCTTTTACATAAGATGGGCTGCCGGTTTTCCGGCAGCCTAAAATAATGAGGAGATGTGCGAGATTACGGGCGCATCTCTTTATTTCATCTCTGTCAGTGCGCTCCACATTGGATTTGTCTCATCATTGCCTGTGCCGTTGAAGCAAAGAACGATATTCGCAAGGCTGTCACTTGGCATACGGTCCGCATCTACCGCAAAGATGAGGGTGTAGTCTATACTCTCGCCCTTTGCCATCGAACGATAGAAGAAGGAATGAAGCCTCTCTTCACCATTTATATTCTTCGGACAGCTTAGGTAGAAGGCGGAAGCATCCATCTGGAGCTCATAACGTTCGCCGGGAACTGCCTCGTAGGTATCCTTCCTAAAGTTCCAGGTTCCGTCGGCACGCTTTTCCACATAGACCAGACGTGCATCCAAAGCAGTAGAATCCTGGGTGCTTCCGTCGCTAAATTCATCATAACCGATATACTGCTCCGCCGTAACCTGTACTGCCAGGAACTTGGGTGTTGCCGTCGTTTCTTCCAAAATTTCACCCTCTTGATCAAGATGCATGCGCTGATAAGACTTATGAGTTCCGTCGGCGTTCAGCCAGGGACTTAATCTCTCCAGGTCGTAGACACCCTGCTCCGTGTATCCGGGAACATCAAAGAGGCTGTCGTAAATCTTTACGTCATTTACGGTATAGCTGGCGCCGTAGCCTTCACATTTCAAGGTTTCGCCCGGCTTGGTAATCTGATCTATAGTAACGCCTTTTTCTACCAGACTCTCCCACTGTGCATCGCCAGCTTCTGCCGCCGCCTGCTTCTGCTGCTCTTCCGGGGTCAGACCGTAAGTCAAATCCTCACTTTCCGTAACAGTGATTTTTAAGCCCTCGGCCACTTTCTTTAATTCCTCTGCCGGAACTCCATAATCTGCGAAAATGCGGATTACATAACCGTCCTCCGGGTTGAAGAGGAACAAATCCTCACCTGTTAAATATTTGTCCGGCTCCTGATAGGTAATAATATGGGCCTCCATATTCCCGATGGTGGTTTTTTCCACCTGCTCCACATGGCTGAAGTCCAGCATTTCCTTTTGTGCGTCAATATTTACCATGTTCATCGGCATAATGGAAATACCATGACCATAATTGCCTTCAAAGAAGTATTTTCCTTCCTCCTGCTTGATCATGCCTTCCGGCAGGTAGGTTGGCTCCGCTTTGACTTCCACCGGCTTTAATTCGTAATTTACCTCAAAGGAGTAGGACACTTTGCCGTCTGCCTCCTGTACATTCTTTGTAAAATATCCCATAGACGCCATAACGCCCAGGCCGGAAACGGCTATGAGAGCCGCTGCCAGGCCGGCCGCCCAAACATGGCGGAGGGAACGTCTGCTGCGCATAGGTGTTGCCTTCGCTTTCTGACGGCTCTTGGCCCGTACAATGTCATAGGCTGCCTGAATCTTATCCTCGGTTATCTTGGATACGGGGATACTCTGCTTTAATACCTGCTCTTCTAATCTTTTTCTATCCTCACTCATAATCTTTGCCTCCTCTACACCACCATTGGGAAAAATGCCTGCTTGATTTTCTGTCTGCCGCGCTGCATCCGGGATTTTATCGTTGCTTCTTTTATGTGAAGGATTTCCGATATTTCTCTCGTTCGGAAACCCCACACGTAATACAGAATCATCAGGAGCCGATCCTGCTCTTCCAAGGGTTCCAGATAATCCAGAAAGGCCCTGGTCCTCTCGTCGGTTCTGCCGTCTCCCGACAGGATTTCTATTTGATCCGTGTATTCGGTGCGCTGGTTGGATTTTCTTATATTGTTGCAGTTATTGATCAAAATCCTTACCAGCCATGTTCCGAAATAACGTGTTTCACGTAAGCTTTCCAGATGTTCGAAGCAGTCCAGTATGGTCTCTGATATGGCGTCCGCCACATCTTCTTCCCGTTTCAGATATGCCTTTGCTACTTTGTACATGGACTGCTTGTGCAGCTCCATCAGTTCCACAAACGCATCCCCGTCACAGGCTCTGGCTTTCAAAAGCAGTTCTTCTGTTTTGTCTCTTTTCATTCCTTACCTCCTTAGGGTTGCTTGAATGTACATTCACTTATTAGACCTGGTAAGATGGGGTTTGGATGCGTGAGGAATAAATTTTTTGGGAGTAGACGGGCTAGCGGCGGTGGGGCCAGGGTTTTCCATATCCTGTGTTCGCAATTTCTCGTTACAGTTATATGCTCTGTTCGGACACTGTCTCTTCGGCTTTTTGTGCTTCGCCTTTCTGTTTTGTGGACAGCGTCCGCCCAGATCATACAACTGTCTCGAAAAGGGGTACACTGGATATCGGAAATCCCTGACCCCACCGCCGCCAGCCCTGTTTGTTGGCAAAATTTTATTGGTGTGAGGTCAGTTTTTTCTAAATTAACAATGATGCTTATGTTGTTTGATTAGTGATATGATTGTAGATTGTTGGGTGGAGTGGGTTTGCGTTTACAGGTCAAAGTACATCTTAAACTCCGCCGGATTTGGAATCTGGTCCAGCTTCTTTAGTTCTGCCCGTTTTCTGGAAATCCATACATGAATGAGATGTTCCGGGAATACGCCGCCTTTGGTGAGGTAGTCGTGATCCGTTTCCAGGGCATCCAGAGCTTCGCCTAAAGATTTCGGCAGACCCTTGATTTTTTTCTGTTCTTCTTCGGACAAGGTGTACAGGTTGAAGTCGTAGGGGCCCCAGCCCTGTTCGGATGGATCGATCTTGTTCTCGATTCCGTCCAAGCCAGCCATAAGGATTGCGGCGTAGGCATAGTAGGGGTTGGCTGTGGCGTCAGGATTCCGAAGCTCGAAACGCTTGGTTTCCGGGGTTTTCGCATAAGCCGGAATCCGGATAACGGCGCTGCGGTTGGAGGTGGCATACCCGATGGTTACGGGAGCCTCATAACCCGGCACCAGGCGCTTGAAGGAATTGGTGGAGGGATTGGTAAAGGCGCACAGGGAGGCGATGTGCTTCAGCAGCCCGCCCATGAAATAATGGGCCGTCCTGCTCAGCCCCGAATACCCCTCCTCGTCATAGAACAGGGGCAGCCCGTTCTTGAACAGCAGCATATGTACGTGCATGCCGCTGCCCGCCTCCTGGTAGATAGGCTTGGGGAGGAAGGTGGCGGTCTTGCCCTCCTGGGCCGCCAGGTTCTTGATGATGTATTTGACGATCATGGTGTTGTCCGCCATTGCGGGCATGTCGTCCAGCTCCACCTCGATCTCCATCTGGCCCGGGCCGCCCACCTCGTGGTGGTGGTATTTCACCCGGATGCCCCAGTCCTCCATCATCATGCACATGCGGCTTCTGAGATCATACCCCACATCCTGGGGCGCCGCCACATGATAGCCGCCCTTATAAGGCACTTCATAGCCGTTATTGCCGTGCCGGAAGGCATCCATGCTGCCGTTCCACTCCGCCTGCCTGGTGTTGATCTGGTAGCCGCACTGCTGGGGCGTCACCTCGAAACGGGCGCTGTCCAGCAGATAAAACTCGAATTCCGGCCCGATGATCATGCGGTCCGCGATGCCGCTCTCCTTCATATATTCCACCGCCCGCAGGCTCACATTCTTCGGATACTGGTCGAAGGGTTTGTTCTCTCCCTGCCCGATGGTGCACACATTACCGCACATGGTCAATGTGGGCACGATCGCAAACGGATCCACATATGCTGTGTCCGGATCCGGCAGAAATACCATATCACTTTTTTCCACCGGCGCATACCCGTAATTCGAGCCGTCGAACCCGATGCCGTATGTAAACGTGTCCTCGCCAAACCGTTCCACCGGAATGGTGATATGACGCCATCTTCCGTCGATATCCGTCATCTTGAAATCGATCATGCGGATATTCTGCTCCTCGCACAGCTGCCTGATTGCTTTACTCTTGTCCATAACCTCCTGCTCCTTTCGCAATAGTTCCCTGATTTTGCTTAAGTATAACACAGTTTTCATCCTTTTTGCACTATACTTCTTTACTGCCGCTCTTCTTTTTGCCATAATAAAGGTGGTGCAAACACGATACCGGACTGTCAGGCCGTCCGGCTATCTCCACCGACTCCACGAAAGGACTCACAACCATGCCCCCTTATAAGATCATGATCGTAGAAGACGATCCCCTCATCCGATCCCAGCTGCAGACACTTTTGAACGGAAACGGCTATGTGACGCTCACACCCGATCCGCTTGCCGACATTGCCGACGCTGTCAAAGACAGGCAGCCCCATCTGCTCCTGTTAGACATCAGGCTGCCCGGGGAGAGCGGCTTTTCCCTCTGCTCGAAGATCCGGACGTTCTCCGGCCTGCCGATCATCTTCGTCACAAGCTGCAACACGGATATGGATGAGTTAAACAGCATTCTCCTCGGCGGCGACGCCTTCATCACCAAGCCCTACAATACCGCGATCCTGCTGGCAAAGATCAATGTCCTGCTGAAACGCCACTATGCCTGCGGGCAGGAGGAATCCCTGACCTGGCAGGGGGCCGTGCTGCACCCGGAAAGCAGCCGGCTGGAATACCAGGGCAGACAGGCGGAGCTGACGAAAAACGAACTGAAGATCCTCGTCTTCCTTTTCCGGCACGCCGGCAGGATCTGTTCCCGCAGCGACCTGATCGATCATCTCTGGGACAACCAGCTCTATGTGGACGACAACGCCCTAAGCGTCAATATCAACCGGATCCGCGAGAAGCTGTCCGCCATCGGCCTTGACGACTTCATCAAGACCAGACACCGACAGGGGTATACTTTATGAACACAAGACTGTACTGGAAAAACCGGATTCCCTTTTTCCTCCTGAACGTGCTGTGTATGCTGGCGCTCTCCTTCTTCCTCTTTGCCACCGGCAGCAGCCCGGACACTGTCCTGTTCATCGTGCTCGTCTGGCTGCTGCTCCTGCTTCTCTGTACTGCGGTCAGCTGTCACCTGCGCAGGAAAGAACTGGACAGGCTGCTGCACATAACGGAACAGCTTAAGCGGCGCTGTCTGATCGCCGATGTGATGAAGCAGCCGCCGCGCGCGGAAGACCAGGTCTACCGGCAGATCCTTCGGCTTTCCGAAAAGTCCATGCTGGAAGAGATCGCCGGCATCGAACGTGAGCGGACAGACTACCGGGAATATATCGAACAGTGGATCCACGAGATCAAGACGCCCATCACCGCCATGCGCCTGCTGTGCGAAAACAACCGCACCCCCTTCACGAAGGAACTGCTGGCGCAGCTTGAAAAAACCGACCGCTACACGGAACAGGCGCTCTACTACGCCCGCAGCGAACACACGGAGAAAGACTTTGTAGTCCGTGAGATCACTCTCTGCGACGTCATCCATCAGGCTGTCACGGACAACAAATACCTGCTCATGCAAAACCATATGACTGTCGATGTGGAAGAATCCGGTCTCACTGTCTTTGCCGATGAAAAGTGGCTGCGTTTTATCTTAAACCAGTTGATCGCAAACGCCGTGAAATACCGCCGGGATGACTCCGTCCAATCTGCATCCCCCGCGATCCGCTTCCATATGGAGCGCCGGGACGGCACCGTGCGTCTGTCTCTGTCGGATAACGGCATCGGCATTCCCGCCGGCGACCTGCCCCGCATCTTCGACAAAGGCTTCACCGGACAAAACGGCCGCAGCAGACAGGGTTCCACCGGGCTTGGCCTGTATCTGTGCAGATGTCTTTGCGACAAGCTGGAGATCGGCCTGGAAGCCCATTCCCCCGCAGTAAGCGGCTCCGGCAGACTGCCCTTTCCCGACGCACCGAACACCGGAACGACCATCATACTATCATTTTATGTAAACCACTTCATCAGTCAGGTGCAGGAATAACGGACATTCCTGCACCTGTTATAGTTCACGACATTAGAAATTTCGCTTTCGGCCCTGCAAAAACTTCCGCATCTTACTATGACTTCTTACAAATCTGTTAGAACTTCGTAAGAAAAAAGGATACAAACAGATCCTTATTCGCTTTATCATAAAGCCATAACACATGAAAAGAAAGGAAGACAGCGTATGAAACCTGTTCTGACACTGGATCACATCCAGAAATATTATGGAAATGAAGGCAATCTCACACAGGCGATCAAGGATATCAGCTTCACGGTCGAAGATGGAGAATTCCTGGGAATCATGGGAGCCTCCGGCTCCGGCAAGACGACGCTCCTCAACTGTATCTCCACCATCGACACCGTCAGCGCCGGTCATATTTACCTGGACCAGACTGCCGTTACCGACTTAAAACCCAAACAGCTGGCCAGATTCCGCCGGGAGAAGCTGGGCTTTATCTTTCAGGATTTCAACCTGCTGGATACACTGACCCTGCGGGAAAATATCTCCCTGGCGCTGACCATCAACAAAGTGCCCTGGCAGCAGATCGGTTCCCGCGTGCAGGAAGCCGCCGAAAGCCTGGGCATCGCCGGAATTTTAGACAAATACCCGTATCAGGTATCCGGCGGCCAGAAGCAGCGCTGTGCCTGTGCCAGAGCGCTGGTCGGCAATCCCCGGCTGCTGCTGGCGGACGAACCTACCGGAGCGCTGGACAGCCATTCTTCCCAGATGCTGCTCTCCACTCTGCTTATGATCAACGAGACGAGACTCGCCACGATCCTGCTGGTAACCCACGACGCCTTTTGTGCCAGCTACGCCGGCCGCATCCTGTTCTTAAAAGACGGTCGCATCTTTACGGAACTGCACAAGGGCAGCGATTCCCGCCGCACTTTTTACGAAAAAATCTTAAATGTACTTACAATGTCAGGAGGTGGACAGACCAATGTATGCTAAATTGATCCTGCGGAATGTAAAGCGTTCCGCCAAAGATTATCTGATCTATATTGTCACGCTCACGATCTGTGCTGCACTTTTTTACGCTTTTTTATCCATTACAAGCCGTTACTATCATCCCCAGACGGGAACGGAATACGATTTCACCGTGCTGGGCGACAGCATGAAACTGGCCATCCTTTCCATCACGCTGCTCATCCTGTTTCTGATCCGCTACGTGAACAACTACATGCTCCGCCGCAGACAAAAGGAGTTCGCCGTGCAGTCCGTACTCGGCATGGAACAGCATACCATCAGCCGGCTCTTCTTCGCGGAGACCTTCCTGCTGGGCGGCATCTGCGCCTGCGCCGGCATCCTGCTTGGCATGTTCGGCTCCCAGCTGATCACGGCCCTGCTGCTGTCCCAGTATGACCTGCCGTTTCGGCTCTCCTTTATGCTGTTCCCGGATACGGCGCTCCTTACCCTGTGCTTCTTTGCCTTGAGCCTGCTCGTCATCGGTCTGTTCAACGTCCGCACCCTGCGCCGGATCAAGATCATCGACATGCTGGCGGCCGACCGGATAAATGACCCGCAGCTTGGGAAAAGCCGCTATATGCCTGTCGTCACCGTCCTGCACAGTGTGTTCCTGCTCATAACGGTACTCTCGGGCATCTCCAATATGCGCTACTACTTCGATCCGCGTTTCCCTCTGCCCGTGTGGGTGATGTTCTACGGGGTTCTTCTCTCACCGGCACTTGCCTTTGTCTGGCCCCTGATCTGGCTCGCCGCAGGAGCCTGTACTGCCCGGCTGCAAAAACGCAGGTGGTCCCTGCAAACGCTGCTTGCCGTAAAACTGCTGTTTGCGCTGCTCAATATCTGCCTTTTTGCCAGCGTACCACGCATCTGCTTCCACTATCAGATTTCCTTCGGCTCCTCGGCTCTCGGCTCCGATACCGGCGCCAACAGATACCTGTTGTTCCTGCTGGCAGACTTAAGCTATCTGATCTGCGGCCTCCACTATCTGGCCGGCAGTGCCCTTAACCTCTGGAAAGAAAAAAGACCCGCATACACTTACAGCGGCCAGAACCTTTTCTTCTTCGGACAGATCATCTCCCGGCTGACGACCACAGCCAAAAGCATGACCCTGATCTGTCTGACGCTGGTGCTCTCCCTCTTTCTCTTCCTGGCCGCTCCGGCGCTCACCGGGTGGGCCGAAGGATATCTTGCACTCCGGGCGCGCTACGACATACAGATCAGTACCTCCTACAACAACGTCTCCGAAGAATCGGACCTGCCTGCAGGAGAGGACTACGAGCTGGTCAGCGCTTTTCTGGAGGCACACCGGATCGAGAAAAAGAGCGACTGCACCTTCCATCTCTACCTGCCCCGCAGGGAAGAATTCCACAATCGCATAAAATGGGATTTTCCGGTAGTGGCGATCTCTCTTTCCGACTATAATGCCCTGCGGGCCATGCAGGACTACGCTCCTATATCGCTTGGGGATACGGAATTCGTGACACAGTGGCAAAGCATCGCCACCGAAGAAGAACGGGAGATATTTCTCGCAGAACATGCCGCAGTACAGACCGACGCCGGTACGCTGACCATGGCTGTCATACCGGATGATACGCTGCCGGACGGCCAAAAACCGCTCTATTACACGGAAGCGCTGGGTGAAACACTCTACAACAGATACACGGATGTGCTCTATGTTTTCCCGGATGCGGTCTGCGAACAGCTGCTTCCTGTCATGCGAAACCGCTTCCTGCAGACGAAGACGCCCATCGCCTACGCCGATGCCCTGCAGCTGCAGGAGACATTCATGGCGCAGTACCCGGAAGAACCGGCAGGAGGCGAGGGCGTCAACTACTACCTGCGTACCAGGACAGAACAGGTCAACGGCACGAAGGCCAGCATCTTCATCACCCACGCGGCCATGCTCTACGGCGGGATCGTCCTGATGGTGATCTGCCTGACGATCCTCTCCCTGCAGCAGCTTCTGGACGCCTCAAAATACCGCTGCCGCTTCGGCATACTGCGGAAAATGGGCGTAGAAGAACGCGACATCGAAAAGCTTATCATCAAACAGCTGGGGATCTGGTTCGGACTGCCCGTGACGATCGCCGTGCTCACTGTCATCGTACTTGCCGCATTCTTCTTTACCACCATCCGGCAGCAGATCGACGCCTATATCGGTCTTGGCACGCTGTCCGCACAGGTCGCCCTCACGGTGCTTGTCCTGTTGATCCTGCTGGTGTGCTATTTGATCAGTACCTGGATTTTATTTCGAAATTCCGTGGAGGAATGAGGAACGCGGCACCGACCGCAAAAACCGAATACGATATGGCTACAGCTCCTCGACAAACAGGATATACTCCTGGCTGCGGATCCACTGCACCAGATCCGGCCGGTCCTTACCCCTGTACATCTCGAAGCTGGCGATCACCGACTTGTCGTTCGGATCGATCCTGCCTCTCGCCATCTCCATTCCCTTAAGCACCGCATTCCGCGAATTCACTTCTTTCATGAATTTGCGGATATCCGCTCCCTCGTCGAACTCCACATAAAGTTCAAAAGATTTCGCATGGCTGTGCAGGTTCTGGTCCAGCTTTACCAGAACCCGCAGCGTGAGCATGATGAACACGAGCGCCACCACTGCGCCCTTCCAGAAACCGATGCCCACCGCCATGCCCTCGCAGGCACATACCCAGAGTCCCGCCGCCGTGGTCAGTCCGCGCACATGGTTACGCCCGGTCACAATGATCGTTCCCGCTCCCAGAAAACCGATACCGCTGATGATCTGAGCACCCATTCTCGCCATGTCTCCAGTGTTATGTAAACTAACCCGCATATATTCGCTGGTCAGCATCACAAGCGCCGCGCCCATGCTCACCAGCGCATGCGTCTTCACACCCGCACCGCGTCCTCTGCTGCTGCGCTCGACGCCCACCAGCGCCCCGATGAAAGTCGCAAACGCCAGCCGCAGCACAACCGACAATAATGAGAGTTCAGAGGTTATTTCTGCCGCCGTAGTTCCCATGATGATCCCCCCTGCCGCTTTATGTTTTTACTTGTTTCCATCTTATACGCCATCTTCTTTTCCCTCCCATAATGCAAGGAACTCTGTCACAAGGCTCTTCTCTCTTTTATCCGTACATTTCCCAAGCAGGGCTTCCTTGTCATGTAGCATATCTGCCGTGTGGTATATGCCAAATTTCTTGTTCAGGCGGAGAATAGACTTTATAAGTTTGCCATCTGCCCGTATTCCTGCGGCTGCAAGCATTTTTTCTATGCCGTCCTGCTCCCTCTGTTCCGCCTCCACGCTCTGGTATATGACTTCTTTGTGCTTTGTTTCTTTATTTTGCCTTACAATCCTTGTTATCTCATAACGAAATGGCAGGTCACGGTAAAAAGAATCCCTGTCACGGTCATTCTGATACGTTGTCATAAATGAATTGCAATGGTAAAGACCCTTACCCCTCTCCGATTTGACAAGCCCCAAATGCAGTATTTTCTTCCCTGTCTCATGCACAAGCAGGTAATCACTCTGAAACTCCGATCCCTTATTCTTCTCTTTTTCATACAGGTACAGCTTTGAATAAGACGAAAACATTTCCCCTAATTCCCCAATGTTATCCAGCTTTCTGCGGAGCATCTCCAACATTCTGCGCTGTTTTTCCTCTGTCTTATAATATTTCCGCACCAGTTTTTCCACT
>OFGA01000961.1_pt1 | contig 21374 bp, 21 predicted proteins | sample 1521471 | NCBI WGS metagenome assembly OFGA01 (sample SAMEA3504086, study PRJEB24116) | mouse gut metagenome | biome: mouse gut; feature: mouse-associated habitat; material: faeces | place: Denmark | collected 2011
ACAAAACACCCATTGAATCAATCCCGACCCGCTTCGCCCCCAAAATATCGTATTCCCGGTCTCCAATCATCAGCGCCTTCGGCCATTCCGCAACGTTTCCCGCCGTCAGCGCATACGAAATCACCTCGTCTTTTTTCGTCCTTGTCCCGTCCATATTTGCCCCTGCAATATAATCAAAATACTCCGTAAGCCCAAAATGCTCCAGCACTATTTTTGCAAACGGCTCCGGCTTAGAAGTCGCAACCAGCAAAGTCCTGCCCGCCTGCTTTAACTCACAGAGCAGTTCCCGGATCCCTTCATACACCGCATTCTCAAAAATCCCCCGATCCCGGTAATACTCCCGGTAAAACGCCACCGCTTCCATCGCATGTTCCTTCCCGAACCCATAAAACCGTTCAAACGATTCATGCAGCGGAGGCCCGATAAACTGATAAAGCTCTGTTTTGTCTTCTACCACAATCCCATATTTTTCCAGAGCGTACGCTACGGAATTGGTAATCCCAACCCCGGGATCCGTCAGGGTTCCGTCCAGATCAAATAAAAGCGTTTCATATTTCATTTTTCTTCCCTCTTTTTCCATTTTATCAGCAAAATCGCCGTAACAAACACCAAAATTCCTACCGCCGCGCAAACAAAAACAATGACGCCGCTGTTCCATTTCGGAGTGATACGCCCTGCGCCGGACTCTAAAACCGCATCCTCTGCATTAGGCCTCCTGCGCTCGGGCGCATTGTCCGGATAAAGCTTTTCAAACGGCGCGTCCGGCTCGTCCAGACAAATCCAGACATCTTTATAGCCGTAGTAATACGCCGTATTTCCCCAGTCCCTTCCCTGCTCGTCGGTAAAAACAGCGCTGTACTCCGGCAGGTTTGTGCCGTTTTCCCCAGGAGATACGGCATAAAAATTCTCAGAACCGGGATATTGCCAAAGTAAAATTTCTTTTTCCATATAAGCGGCATCCAAAGAGCCGCTTTGCTCTTTGATTTCATCGGCGTAAGCCTCTTCAAAAGAAATTGCGTCATATACGACTTCCAAATATGCCATAGGCGTCCAGCCTGTTTCGTCCGCATACCCCCATTCGATCCCGTCCTGATCCGTATAAACGTAGGAAATATTCATCCGCTCCCCATTTGTAAGACGACTGACAACTGACGGCGACTCAGGGTTTTTATATATAATTACAATGTTATCAGGACCGTTTGCCGTATACAAACGGTTCACATAAACGCATTCATCTATATGTTTGCTGTAAAACCCATCTTCCGGTTCCCATATAATATCCGCCCTTACCGGCTGTATACAGACAACGCAGTAACACAGTAAAGCCATTATGCAAATCCATTTTTTCATAAAATCCTCCTTTTACATTACCAGTAAACCAAACAGCCAGGAACCGATATTTGCGGCTGCGGCAAGGACAGCCGGATTTTTTATCCTCCAACGGGGCAGCTTTGCAAAACTGCAAAAAATATAAGTTTCTGCCGACACCACCGCCGCTTCAATTGCAAGCTGCTGTATAAGCCATGGGATATCCGGCAGATATTGCCGTCCCAGCCAGTATAAAAGAACGGCCGGCGGATTAGTAAGCACATTTACCAGTATTACAAGGCATAATGCTTTTAAAGAACGCAGGCTGAAAATAAAAACAACTGCCAGTTCCGCCACAATTGTAACTGCCAGGGAAACGCCAAACATATTAGTCAGGGAAATAAAATCCATCCCGCCCTCCTTTTCGCATACCAAAGCGCAACAAGAGCAAAGACAATATGCTTCCGGCACATCCGATTGCCGTTCCGCCAATACAAAGCTTCCAGCCAAAATAAACCGGAAGATATCCCAAAAACAACGCAAATGTAAGCAGCCCAAACGCAAATCCTCCCATCGGATGAAATGCGCCGACCAAAAGATACAACGTCATGGGCATTGTCATATTAAATAAAAATAACGCCATAAGGCCCACCGCGCATATCGGCGAATACCAATAACAGGCCGCAGCAAATGCCAGCGACAGGAGAGCCGTTTTTGGGCATCCATACCGCGCCGCAAAAAACCCGCCCGCCACTTTTCCGGCAGTCACAGCAAGCACGGCAGCGCCCCCGTATAAGGCCGTGGTTTTCCACGGGAAAGCGACCGCAAGGCCTATGTATGAGCGCAGGATTACCACGATAAAACAACAAACTGCCAGGCAAAACCTGCCGCTTCCTGATGCAGCGCTTTTCTGACGCTGATACGCAAACTGCTTTACAGGCCTTAATACAACATACTTTTTCACACAAAAAAGTACTCCGTACAAGCAAAACATCACACTGCCTGCCATTGCAATTACACCCGTTCCCAGACGGTATTTTGCCATCCATGTCCCTGCAAACAGCCCGAGCGCCCCTGGCGCTACAAATACTCCAAGCCTCCTGCCGTGCCAACCCGATAACATATCTTCCCGAATGGTTCCCAGTCCTCCGCCAACATGGAATAACGCGTTTCCAATTCCCAGAACAGCCGGATGTGTAACTGCGCCTGTAAGTGTCAGTAAAACTCCTGCCGCCACAGCTGCAAATGGAATATCCCACCCGGCCTGTTTCATCTTTACCGCAAATATATCGAACAGCGCGCCAATCGGCATCTGGAGCGCAAAAGCGCAAAAATTATACAGCAACAAATAAAAATTTCCGTTTTCCTGTAAAACATACGTCCCAAACATTGCATAGGCACATACGCCATCCACAAACATATGTAAAACGGAATAAAAAAAGCACATCATGGTTTACAGGTTTTACAGGGTTCATACCCTTCGTCCGCCAGAGATTCTCTGCTGCCCGTATACTCTCTTTTATTGGATTCTATCATGCTCTTCGCCCCTTCGCAGTCCGGCAGGTGAAATTTGCGCGTATTTTCATTCAAAACATACGTCCCGTTATCATCCGCATCCTGATTATTGTTCCCGTCATCCAGCTCTTTATCCGAAGAAAGCGCGCTCTCCCCGGTTGCATAGTCAATCGCAACGCCAGGCTGGTTATTATAAACATAGACATGAAAGCTGACGCCTTCGCCCTCATCCTCCACGGAAGACGCTTCCATTACTACGCCGGACGCCACAAGGTTATCATCTTTAAAAACCGGCGTCACACGGTACAGCACATGGTAATCCGTTTCTTTTACAAAATCCGCCACCATATTTTCAAACGGCAGCATTCCCTGCACATTCATATACCGCGTGCCTGTAATCAGATTTCTTTTGTTCGCATTTTCTCCCGCAAGCTGAAAACCGATCAAATGACACCTGTTATACAGATACTTGCCATCCACAAAATCATACTTCGCGCTGCGCCAGCCCGAAGGCTTTACCGAACTGATTGCTTCCCGCTTTTCCGTTGGCATCAATTCCCGGCATATATTGGCGTATGCCACGCCGCACCTGCCAAGCCCGTCCAAATCACTGTAAAGCTCAAACGGCTCCGTTACATAATCCTCTTGTGTAAACAACGGTTCATTCCCGTTTAACTCAATATACGGTTCCCCCAAAAAATCCGGAACCATCGATACGTCAGATACATAATCCTGGCTGCCGGTACTCTCTGTCCCCACCGTACATCCGGCCGCCAGCATACCAAACAACGTAATAATCACCAAATAAAAACTTCTTCTTTTTTTCATCCTGTACACTTCCTTTTATCCATATACTTTGCCCTTAATTATACGTAATTCACCCATAAATAGCAAGAAAAGTAACGTGCGTATTTACAGCAAAACAAAAAGACATATTCCATTTTCATGTCAAAGAGAGTACGTTAAGATCGATTTCATAATCGCTTTTATATTTTTAACTTCATTAAATATATATCTTTTAATAGTTCTTTTAGACGATTTTATATTTTCTTTATAAATATTTCTACATTTTTCTTGAATTAATGACAAAATTGTAATATGGTATATATGATGGGTTTTATACTGTGATGTTCCTCAAAAGGAAAATGGTGGAAGGAGTTTTAAAAATGAGTAACATCATTATGTACATGGGACTAAGTGGGAGTATAGCATTAGCACTGTATTATATTTTTCTGTTTATTTGGCGAAAAAGCGCGACTGCGGTATTTCGATATCGGCTATTAAAACTGGCCATGTGTTTTTATCTGATACCGCTTCCATACTTTTCTTCCATAATCCGCGATATCATTCAGACATTTATCCCTGGTTATTCTGTAAATATTCTTCCGGAAGAAACCTGGATCCATGATATCAGTGATAAAATTTATAATACGCCGAAAGGATATGTTTTTCCAGGGCATTCTCTCTGGATTGTTATGTCATTTATATTTGGAACTGTTATAACAATAATTATCCTGTTTCAGCATTACAGAAATTATTGTAAATTACGCGAATTGGAAGGATATCTTTCAGAGGCGCCTGCTTCCCTTACAATGACAGCCAACAAACTCAAGCAAGAACTTCATATTCGCAGAAAAATTTCCTTACTTTATTTAAAACAGCCATATTCTCCATTTTGCTATGGCTTCATAAAACCTAAAATTGTAATATCAGAGGGTCACGCTTCACAAGAGTATGAAATGCTCTTACTCCATGAATTTTGGCATATCAAATCCGGTGATTACATCATCCGTCTTTTAGCATTTTTCATCATAGCGCTACATTTTCTAAACCCAATGGTGTATTTGTTGTTTTATGAAATAAACAAAGTAAGCGAACTGGCCTGTGACGAACATGTCTTGCATGGCTACTCAAAAGAACAAAGAACATTATACGGAAATTTACTGTTAAACATTACTCCCACTCCCATTACAAAATGCAGCAATTCCTTTGGAAGCAATAGTAATAAAATAATGAAAGAGAGGATTACCATGATTAAATATCCAAGAAAAATGAAACGTTTTATTTCCACATTCTGTGCCGCAATAATTGTATGTTGCAGTACTTTACCTGTAGCGGCGTATGAGCCACTTCAGGTAGAACAATATGATTCTGATTTGGCAAACAGCACAGATATGTATATGTTTGCCCTTGAAACCGAAACTGATGCCTTTACCGATTTCAATGAAAATTATTTTGCAGACTGCGATTGTTTCTTTGTTACAGAAGACGGCGCAACTTTTCAAAATCCTGATACTTCAAAAATAGAAACAAAAGGTCTCTGTTTTCATACATATAAACATGGAAATCTTTACAGGCACTCTACCCACAGTGACGGCGGATGCACATATACGGTTTATTCAGCAGACGTATGTACTAAATGTAAAAAAGTAATTAATCAAGAATATGTTGCTACTGTTACATACGCAAAATGTCCACATAAATAACATACGTTTCCATCCATTTTTCCAGTTACATAAATAAAATCCCTACCATCATTTATAACTAAAACAAATACATCTATTACCCAACAAACCGCAGCAGCACAGAAAATTATGTGCTGCTACGGTTTATTTCTATCACAAAATCACCTATTTCATAAACCACAACTATACATTTAAACCATTCTTTTTTGCGTTCTCTCAAATTTCCCAGATAGTACGCTTAAAAAATATGGAAATACCTCCCTAAAAATCCCAGATTTCCCGATACAGCAAACCAATGAACCACAAGCTTACAAACCATCTTATCTGACAAAATTTGAAGAACGCAGCCAGTGGAAGGCTGTAGCAACGGGAGCTGGATTTCCGGGCATTGGATATCTACGATTCTTTGTGGCGTTAATTATGTGTGTCAACTTGTCATTGTTCCAATGCCAGCCCAATCAGCCGATCCGTCTGGTCAGCCATAAACAGCGGAATGTTCAGCACATCATCGTCCAACTTCAAATTGTCTAGGGAGAACCGTACACGGAGCTTGACTTGATTCGAGAACAGCTCCTTGAATTTCTTTAAACTCTTGCTGGTGACGTTGGTCTCGGACTTGACCTCTATAGGGAAAATATCATTCTCCCGCTGGATAAGGAAATCCACCTCATAGGGCGGATTATTCCGGCTCCAGTACCGGGGAACCACTTCAAACTGCGTGATTAAGGTCTGCAGCACAAAATTCTCAGTCAGTGCGCCTTTGAACTCGGTGAACAAACGATTGCCTTCTCCGAAGGTCGTAGGAGCCAGCTGAGCCAGGCGGCGGAGCAGTCTCACAGAAATACTTCATGGAGTTGATAACCTTGGGGCAGTCTTGTACCTCGTCAAAAATAATGAGCGTCTTTTCCGGCACAATCGAAAAATAAGAACTCCATCATTCAAAGCCTCCAAATCGTCTCCCATAGCACCGGAGACCGCCGCCACCTGGCTCATGGCGGAATCAAAATCCGCAGCCGTCTTCACTGCCACCGTCCCAAGCCCCGTAACCGGCAGGAACTTCTTTCCCACAGAAGAAATATTGTCCCCCAGCGCCTGCAGCTTCTCCCCCGAAACCGCTATTTTTTGCACCGCCGTAGCCGACTGGTTCGCCTGCTGCTCCAGATTCCGCAGGGCATTCTCCGTCTCTATGATCTCCCGCTGCAGCGCATCATACTGCTCCTGCGATATCTCCCCATTGGCGAGGGCGGTATTCGCCTGCTCCGCCGCCGTCTTCAAAGTTTCCAGCTTCTCTTTGGTCTCCGAGACCGCCTGCCCCAGAAGCCGGTGCCGCTGAGCCAGCAGCTCCATATTGCCGGGGTCAAGTTTCAGCAGCTTCTCCACATCCCGCAGTTGGAATTAGGTATTCCGAATCTCCGAATTGACCCCTTTCAAGGCGGTCTGAAGCTTGGTAGTATCGCCGCCAATCTCCATCGTAATGTCCTTGATCCAGTTCGCCACCAAGACCACCTCCCCACAAAAACGGCATGAAAAAAGCCCGGACGAATCCGAGCCGCAGGCATAAAGAAAACACCAGTCATTTCTAACCGATGCCCCATAACAATCTCAATATGGAATTTTTTGTATACAGAAATTCTTCTGTTTTTCTATTGACAAAACCTCATCCTTCCGATACAATCATTTGTAAAAGAGATGGGTTTTCACCGTACAGTTTTTACTCAAGCGGGCTGCTCGTTTCTTTTTTTATTGCCAGCAGGTCGTAAAGATACTTTTTCCCATCCGCATCATGGCGCACCAGCATCCGGGCAAAGAAGATATTGTACCGGCAGACCTCGCCGCTCTTATCATCATATACCGGCAGGGCAAACCGCACATCATACCGATACCATCCATATTTAGCGTCCTTTTCATGCTTCTTTTTCGTATTCTCTGAGTATTCCCCATTCGTAGCGATCTGGATTAGTTCCGGTATCCCCTGCGCCGCATTGGCCTTTGCCTTCGCAACAGCACCTTTCAGAGCAATCCTGCTCTCTGAACCGGCATATTCATCTGGAAAACTGCTGGAAATGAATATCTTCTCAGATGTTTCCGCAATCTCGTAAAACTCCCCGACATATTCTTTGAGATAGTTCTCTACCTCTTTCCAGTCTTCCCGCTTTTTGCCTTTAAAACGGATATCGTTGATCAGGACGATTTTCTCGCCATTCAGACCAACAATAATATTTACATTTCTATCCATAGTATCCCGCTTTCTTTCCAATTTGAAGGTTCTCATTCATGCGCTTTTTTTAATATCTGTTTCTGTATTTTTAAATAACGCTGCAATCCTTCCAATTCATCATAACTATTTGTATCTTCTTTCTGTATTTCTAATGCGTTGGCTTCTGCAAATTTTATTGTATAATCTCTTACCATGCCAAGTAAAATACTGATATTTTCAGCAGAAAAAGTTATAGTAATATTTTCTTTATCCTGATTCTCTTTTATTTCCTCCAATGCCATTATAACGTTATCTATTTTTTCTTCACTTACGGCACCTTTTTTATAGCATCTACATATTCCATGAACGAATCATTAAAATCAACTACACATTTCGGTATCTTTTCCTCTTTATTTTTCTTATTTTTAACAACAACATATATAATCCCTGCAGCTATTGCTGATGCAATCGCAGTTCCCAATAATAAAATATTTATTCTTTTTTGCAAATTCGACAATCACATTCTCACCCGTACTACTATCCGTTTCTGGTATAGGAACTTCTTTCAAGTGTTTCACGATATACCCTGCCCTGTCTCAAACCACACCACCAAACCTTAATAATACACCAGCATCGATTCCTTCTTGCATTGCTTGTGGTATATCAAGTGCAATCTGCGTCACTGCCATAGTCCCTCTCCTTTTCTATTATATATTTCAAATATATATTAAAAATAAATTATTGTTCTATTTTCCATAAATAATTTCATTTTTCTTAAGTTACTTCCAGCTGTAATGTATCTCCGTCCCTTATCTCCAATTTATCCAATACCCATTTAGGGATACAAATCTGTCCGCCGCTAAATATCGTACATGACTTAGACAGCAATGATTCTCTGGTCACATTTGGAATCACCCCCTTATCATTTTCTGCCAACAAATCCACTATCTTCTCCGGACTTAAATGCTCCGTCAGTATCAATTCAGAAATATATTCGGCCAAATCCTTATTAGAAAGTTTACATTCTGACCGCCCCTTTTTCTTTAACCTTCCGTCATATAACGACTGCGCATAATACGGATCATATCCGCCCTCTCTGCCACCTCTTTCAATCTCCCGGTATACAGCAGACCGATGCACGTCTAAAGCATTGGCAACTTCAAGAATACTGCCGCCCGAATCCAGCATTTCTTTTAGTTTCAACCTCTGTTGTAAATCCATATGTTTAAACGTCTTTCCCATACATTGAACCTCAGCTTTTGTTCCCGCCCCATTAAACCGAAATCAAGCAGCTACAGCAATATTTCCCACAAAAAAGAAAGCAGATAATAGTTTTCTATTTCAGGTATGTCACGCACATCATACTGCAGATTAGACAATTTCAAATCCTGAAAATTACGCTCAATAAAACTCCCCCTTATCCTGCGGGCTTACCTGACCGGCTTTGTAGCTTTCCAAAATCTGCTTCTTAATATCTGTTTCATTCCACACATCAGCCAAAACTACACCATAACACTTTTTTATCCTATCCATCTCAATGCGGTCTTCCGTTTTCAGTTCTGCAACCAGACTATGTATGCGTTCTATATCTTTTGATATCTCCTTCATCTTCAATGCAGGATTGCTAAACCGTTTGGCCTCCACAACCAACAATTCATTTATGGATAAATTTATGATAACGGCATCCACATGCGAATTATTCCGTTCTCCAAATTGCAGTTCAAACGAGCTTATACTTTTCTGCCCTTTTGCTTCCGCAATCTTCTCATATGCCTTTGATAAATTTACAGACAGATTTCTCTCTGGAAATCCTGTACTGTTCTTGGTCGGATAAAAACTACCGAGAATTTCTTGATAAATCCTCTGATACTCTGCAAAGACATCATTCATGTTATCCATGGCACTCTCCCTGCCAATTTTCTCATATTCTAATCTTCTGTTAAAAAATGCAGCCTTCTCCCAACAAAAAGTATACCAGAAAAAGGCTGCTTCCACAATCCGAACATACTCAAAAACTGTCGAAATCCGCCTGCGTCGCCAATTCCACATACGCCTCCGGACACCCAGCATTCCGGCTCTCCACATACATACCATTCACCATCCCGATAGTAAGCAGATCCCCAGATTGGAGATCCCCTCATCCGCCTTCCCCACCGCCTTCTCCAACGCGCTCAGGTCTTTATAGATATCCCTCTGGAACTTCAACCGGTAAATCCGGGGAATGGCGGCAGAGGCGTGGAACGCCACATCCCGCCCGTCAATCTCAATCATCTTCGTCATGCTCATACCGTTTCCTCCCCGCTTTCATTCCCACTTTCCGGCGCAGCCGCAGGCATATACACTGCCGAATACCAGCCCCGCTCCGGCGAGGTTTTTGATGCACAAAAATTTTCCAAGGCAATTCCGCATATAAAATTATCCGCTAAAATGTTCTCCTGGCTTAATGCCGGAATTATACTTTTTAGCGGATATTGATTTTTGCCCTTGCCGCTCTCCGAGAGGTGTGCATCTCCCAGTACAATGCGATTCTCATTGTGTAAAGATTCCTTTTTCTATGGAAATTAAAGAATTTGATAAAATAAATGCGGAGCCTGTCGTATAGCGTTAGAAACATAAAATGGATGAAATGTCACAGGATGATGTTGTTGGGCTTAAACTATAGTTATTTGCTTTACGTTCTACCAGTGTGCTGACCGTTTGTAATTAACGATAATTTATTCAGGAATTTTACTTCCCAGATTCTCCAAATTTTGGATAAATAGAAATGAGTTTTGTACAAGCCTGTGGTGTTGATATAACGCCGACACAAAAATATGTTGCAAAGGACCGCGCCCATCCAGAAGATTTCAGAAGAGCAAGCCACCTAACGTGCAAGCCTACCAAAACCGCAGTCAGCCGGAGGACAGGGAATGCGGCATTCGCATTGTAACAGGATTTAGCGGCTCTTAAGTATCCCCTGCGATTCCCAGCAATTCCCTGTCCTCTGGCTGACGGAACTTTGCCAACATTGTTCGCTGTAGTACCAGTACTCCATCTGCATCCCCCTAACTTCTCCAATATCTCCATAACATCCGGCTGCGTTGGCGTGAATTTAAAAACCACTAATATATACTTATCCGCCAGCAAAGCGATTACCGTCTTTTATTACTTGCTGTATTCATACCTTGAGAAATTTGTTTTTTTACCTCCGGCATCTTCATTGCCTCAGAGATAAGCGTATTCATCCTATCACCACCTAATTGATTTTCAAATTGTTTTTGTTGCAGCTCTAATTGATGTTTATGTTCTAACTGCAATTTATCAATTTCCAATTTATGCTTCTCTTTCCTTTTCTGCTGTTTCAGTTCAAACTGTTTCTCTGCTTCTCGCTGTTTCCGGCTCACAATCTTACGTTCCGTTTCCAACTGCTCCTGCAGTAATTTCAATTCTATTTCACTTCTCCATCCGCACCACGCAGTCCTTCCCGAAAAACGCCATCCCATACCGCACTACAGATGCATACCCATCATCGTTTAACTCCCGCACATACTTCCTCTCTTCAATCTGGCGCAGCGCCTCTTCCGCCCTCTTCTCCAGTTCGTCAAAACGCTTTGCCACCTTAAATTCCAGCACATATGCGGTCTTCCTCCGGGTCACCGGCTTAATAAATAAATCGCTCCTCCCCGTTCCGCCTTCCCGGTTGGATTTTACAATATAACCCTTCATACCGGAAAGAATCCCGGTTAAAAATCCATGGTAAAAACTCTCATACGCGTCGTTAAAGCTGATTGTATCCAGCAGCAGTTCCGCGATTTCCTCTTCTAACGCTGCGGGTTCCTGGTTCACCAACGACGCAAAAAGGGCCGTGCGGTCTGTTTGCTTTACCTGCTCTCCAAACCATGACAGGATCTTCGTGCGAAATATATATTTCACTTCCTCATTTGGGATGGAAAATGTCACAAACAGCTGCTTCGTCCGTTCGTCCATCCGCTCCCCTTCTTTCCGGAAATACCCCGTAAAGAACATAAAGTTCCACAGGTTATCCATGCTTTGATATATTTCGTCGTAAGTAATATCCTCATGCACCGGCTTTTCCACGGCCTTCCCTTCTATCAGGCTTTCAATCTCCTTCTTTGTCTCCTCGTCCGCCATCTCAATTAAACTGCGCACGATGCTGTTGGAACTTGTATTTGCCCAGTATGCGGACGGGAACTCGTCCTCATACGCTTTCAGATCCTTGATAAACCGGACCAGGCTCCAGGGATTGTATACATTTGTATCTCCAAATACATACCCGTTATACCACTCCCGGATCAGTTCGTACTTGTGTTCCAGCTTATAATCCCTGCAGATCTGCCTTACTTCCTCTTCCGTAAAACCAAAATATTCCGCATAGTTTTTTGTTAAGATTGAAATCATTTCCAGGTTATTCATCCCTGTAAAGATAGATTCCTTGGAAATCCGCAGGCAGCCCGTCAGCACCGCAAACTCTAAGCTCCCGTTTGTCTTGAGCGACGACTCAAACAGGGAACGCAAAAAATCTACCATTTCCTTATAAAATCCTTCAAAAAAAGCGTTTTCCAGCGGCACGTCGTATTCGTCGATTAAGATAATGGCTTTCTTTCCGTAATACCGTTCCAGGCATTCGGACAAATATTTCAGGGAAGTGCTGTAACTCTCCCGGTCAGCCCTTCTCCACATAATATCCTCATACTTTTTTTGATCCTCTTTTGACATATCTCCCTGAAGAATAAAAGAATGGCGTTTGTACTCGTCTGCAATCTCCTGGAGCAGAAGACCATACGCCAATTCAAAATCCGGCTGCTTCGCCGATTTTAAAGACAAACTGATTACCGGGTACTGCCCCATCCGGCTTACATAAGCTTCCCCTGCATCTAAGATCCGAAGACCCTCAAACAGATATCTATTGTCCTTCTTTGTCCCGTCTTCCTCCCTCGCATCCTCAAAAAAGTACTGCAGCATGCTCATATTTAAGGTTTTCCCAAACCGACGGGGACGGGTAAACAGGTTTACATCCCCCTTTTTATCCAACAGTTCTTTGATCAGCATCGTCTTATCCACAAAGTAATAGCCCCTAGTCACTAATTTTTCGAAAATATCAACGCCGATTGGCAATGGTTTATATTCCATATTTTATCCTCACACCTTCATCTGCGCTGCACAATCCTTCCCGAACAACGCCATCCCATACCGCACCATGGACGCATACCCGCCGTCATTTAGCTCTCTCACATACCGCCGCTCTTCGATTTGGCGCAATGGCGCCCTTCTTTGCCCGCCTGCATCCTTATCTCTGAGCATACCAAAACCGCAGCCAGCCACGTCCGCCAATCTCAACGCCGGCTGGCAGCGGTTCATAGCCTGCTATTGCCGCTCTGCCAATTCTGCCAGTGTTTTTACACAAAGATCAATCCCCAGCTTTCCGCTGTCTAAACAAATCTCAAAAAATGCCGGGTGTCCCCATTCCCATTTGGTCACGGAATTATAAAATCCGCTCCGGCGCTTGTCATTTTTCTTCAACGCATCTTCTGCTCCGGAAGCTTTAATTCCCTCCCGTTGTATCGCACGTTCTATTCTCTTTTCCTTGCTGCAGTGGATAAAAACATTCAGACAGTTTTCCCTGTCCTTTAAAATATACCCGGCCGCGCGCCCGACTATAACGCATCCTCCTTTATCCGCAGCTTCTTCAATAATACGTTTTTCTGCCTGGAACAGTTTTTCGGACATGGACTGTTCCCCGCCCGTACTTCCCCCCAACGGCGTTTTGGAAAGATTAAATAAAAAACCGCCGGCATGTGTTTCTTCCAATCCCTCAATGTACATAGACGGGATCTGAAGTTCCTTTGCCGCCATAGATAACAGGTTCCTGTCGTACAGTTCATACCCCAGCTTATCAGCAAGTTTTCTCCCGATTTCATTGCCTCCGCTGGCATACTGGCGTTCAATTGTAATGATTTGATACATAAATACCCGCTCCTTTCAAACTTTAATATTTCATATCTTTATTATAGCATTTCGGCGCATATAATTGGAAGGCTTATTTTCAAACGTATCCAAAAACAAACGGGAAAATGAAAAGATGGCTGTCGCACTAAGAAAAGCATATACAAGATTTCGTAGAATTTAATCCCAAAATAATACTATATCCCGTATACTCAATCCTTATTGCGACAGCCCCTTCTTCACCTGAATCAGGCTTCTGTGTCCAATAAACGACTTACTTCTTTACTATTTTTACGCTTTTTGCCACCTTCGCATTATTCAGCAATTTCTGATAATTTTTAAATTTCTTCTTCGGCACCGAAATCTTTGCATTTTTCTTGATTCCCTTAAACGCATTTTTTCCGATATCCTTAAGCGCCTTGGATTTCACGGTCACCTGTTTTAAATTCTTACATCCGGCAAACGCTTCTTTCCCAATCTTTTGTATATTTTTCCCAATCACAACCGTTGTCAGTTTCTTATCGTTCCGAAATGCTTTTGCGGCAATCTCCGTTACCTGATACGTATATCCGTCCACTTTTACGGTTTCCGGGACAGTAAGCTTACTGCCTTTCTTTGCTGCCTTCGTAATGGCTACGGTCTTTTTGGAAGCCGAAGATGAGGTAACGCGCATCCCAAATGATTTCGTATTAACAACCGTCCCTTTCTTTGGCAAAGCCGCAGGCTTCTCAGGTTCCGGTTTCGGCTGCGGCTGCGGAGTCGGATCGACCGGAGTTGGCGGAACCGGATCCGGATTTGGTATATCCTGCGCCTGTTCCACTGTAATGACCAGGCTGGCAGAAACGCCGCTTCCGTCTTTCGCCTCCGCCGTAATGACCGCCGTGCCGGCAGCTTTGGCTGTTACAAGGCCTTTGCCGGATACGGACGCCACGCCTGAATTGCTTGATTGAAAGCCAATTTCTTTATTCTCTGCATATTCAGGCCGCACAACTGCATGAATCTGCACGTTCTCGCCCGTTTTAAGCGTTGTTTTTTCTGCCGTAAGTTCAATCGCTTTTACCTTCGCGCCCAAAACCGTAAGCGTTATCGAATCCGAAACGCCGTTTCCGTTTTTTGCTTCTGCCGTAATCGTAACGGTTCCTTTTGCGTTTGCAGTCACAACCCCGTCTTCATCCACGGATGCAATCCCGGGATTGCTGCTGCTCCAAGTAAGCAGGCGGCCGTCCGCTGTTTCCGGAAGCACATCCGCAGAAAGCCACAAGTTTTCACCGACAGAAACTTCCGTGATATCCGTATGGATACGAACGCTTTCCACATCATCCTGGGGTTTGTCAGCAGAACTATAATTGCTCAAAATTCCCTTTCCGATTAAGTTCAAATCCGCACCGGATGCTTCCGTAGTATATTCGGTATTTGCCCTGGCCCATGCCCATTCCATTTCAAACCAGTTGATAGACGCAGGATTCTTTCCGGAAAGCTTTTCTTTTTGCCAGGAAATCCACTTGCCCCAGCGTTCTTTGTATAAATCCTTCGTCAGCCCTGCCCACTGGCGGTTGGAATAGTCCTTAAGGCCGCCTGACTCTGCCTGCGGATAAGCGCCCCATGTGCTTACCAGCGACTTCGCGTTAAATTCATACAAATCCTTTGAAAAATCATCCGCACCGTCCGCTAACGCTTTTGCCTGTTCCACCCATGTGCCAAGCAAAAACTCTTTCCTCGTGCCAAGAACCTGATCGATTCTGTCTATCAGGCGGAGGAACTCGTCCGAAGTTTCCGTAAATTCCTGCAGATCCCGTGCGTTTAATGCGTCTACCATCCGTTTATGGTAACTCTGGGAGGAATTGGAAAGCACCTGTTTTAAAATATCCGCCAAATCATAGAGATAGCCGTCGCTTTCTTTTAAAATGTCGTAATCATCCAAAAGAAGCTTCGCCGCCCTTTCCAGTTCTTTCATGTCGTATCCGATTACCGCATTTCCCCAGGTAGACGCCGCATTTATGGCGGTACTCGGGCGTGCATTGACAAAGGATTCCGGCGCGCCCTGTCCCCGCATATTTAAAGACGCCTTATAAACTGTATTTTCCAGAATCCGCATTGCCTGGTATGCATTTTCGCTCTCTGCGCCGTAACGCCTGGTTACATAATCCCTGAGCCATTCTTCCGTATTGATTTCTTCAAGAGGCTCGTTTGCATCGTCACACCATACCGTTTCAAATAACAGATCATATAACACCGGGTTATTCTGGGAACCCTCCGGCGTAATGCCAATCCCTGTCATTTTCTCCGCCGTATTGGCCGCGTCCACAACGCCGCTGACCAGATTGTCCATATGTCCGTGCAGGCCCATACGTCCGCCGAAGTTATTTAACATACAATATACCCACGGCGTTGACTGGAACTCTCTTCCTCCGGAATAACCTGAATCGTTCCAGTGCGTATCCTTCTCCGCATATAAATCCAAAACCAGAGCGTGTTCTTTCCTGCCGGCAAGCCCGTTTACAAGCGCGGCGGATGGATTGCCCTGCCATGCCTGGATTACCCATACGGCGTCCGCGTCAAAGCCAATCATAGAATCAAGTACCCTGGAACTGATTTCCGCCGGATTCATGCCGCCCGTATTCCCGCCTTCGTGGAACGGATCCGTCGCATAATAATCGGTTACGTCCCCAAACACGTTTTTCTGGCACTGATAAAACAGTTCTGCATATTTTTCATATGCGGCGGCAGTCGTTTTCAGCATATAAGGACGCTGGAAAGAACACCAGGTAGGCTGTGATATTACGTCCGCGCCGTCCAGCGCATATTCCCCCTTGGCTTTCTGCGCAATATCTACCGGTACCATGCCGCTGTAGCCCTGCAAAATCGGCTGCATGCCAAGCTTTCTCATAACAAGCTGGTTTTTGCGCGCAAGTTCGGTCCGCTTTGCAAACCACGAATCATGCACCGGGCCGCCGTAACCGGATAAGTTTGCCATATATGCCCATGCATAATACGCGGGGCCTGCAATATAATCTTTCGCATCCTGGTGGCTGTAGCCAAGCGCGTTTAAAAACTGTCTCCAGACCTCTTCCTGCGCCGTTACGTCCAAAACAACATTGACCCCGTTTAAAGCCAGCCAGTCCAACTCCCTGCGCCATTCCTGCTCGCCCCAAAACGGCATGGAATACGACATGGTACAGTAGTTATACGCATAACGCACCGGAACCTTACATTCCTTATGTACAGCCGTATCCACCGAAACCGCCTTGTCCGGCATCCTGACCTGGTTTCCTACCTGCGTAATGGATACGTTGCAGAAATATTTCAGATAATGGTTTAAGCCGCTGGCCAGGGGTATCCCGTCGTTTCCGGGAATCTTTATCCTGCCTCCCCTGCCATTTTCTATGTCATAATAATCATATTCGCCTTTCGGCCCGATTTCAAAGGTAAACCAGTCTACATATTCCTCGCCCAAATTACGCCTAACAATGCCTTTTACCTCGTCTATCGTATCCTGGACCGTTACGGGCACATTGTACTTGGAATCCTTATACGAAACCGGAGGTACAAACGCCGCTTTTTTCGAATCGCCCGTCCGTGTTCCCTTGATACGCACTTCATTTAAGACAGCCTTTTCATTTTCGGAGTGATACTCCATTAAAATCCTGACGCTGCTTGCTTTTACTCCGTCCGCCGGAAACAATTCCCCGCCGCCGGGACAAGACTCGGTCCAGTCTTTTTCACCTAACTTCGTATAATTTACGCCGTCATTGCTGTAGTACAGCGAATACTGTGAATATCCGTTTTCCGGCGTATACACCTCAATTTCGGAAAGGCTGTACTCGCCGCCCAGGCCGATGTCCACATACGCCGGATACTGCGTGGCCGTCCAGGTGTTTTTTGTATTCCCGTCCACGATCCGGCTGACCGTACTCTGGTTGGTATTGGTATGCAGATCCTTGCTGCCCCATGCGATATTGCCTTCGTCCGGATTTACGATGGAAGCTTTGTTTGCCAGCGCCTGAAATTCCGCAAGCTTTGGCGCCGTTGTCCTGGCCGCTTCGTTCTTTGCGGTAAAAACAGCCTTTATAAACTGATATTCCCGCTCTTCTATCGGAATTTCCACTTTGCTGCTGCCGGGCGCCGTCCCAATGCTGCCGGACACGGCCTCTTCATAGCTTTCACTCCATCTCGAACGGCCGTAAACCGTATATCCGTACTGCGCGCCTTTTGTATCTTCCTGCATGGCAAGTACAAACTGGCGTATTTTCTGATCCGCGTTCAGTTCTGCTTCCACAAACGGAAGTTCGCCGCCTTCCGCTTCGATCTCATTGAAATTCTTTGTATGCAGCGGAGCAGATGTTGTAAAATCGTCATCCGCCGCAAGCCTTTTGTCCTCGGACGCATCCACGCTTCCGTCCATTGTCAGCCGCACTGCTTTGCTGACCAGGTTTTCTAACTCAATTACCTCTCCCGCGCCCTCGTCCACAAAAATCTGTATTTCCGCAATCGCAGGCCAGAACTGCCCCGCAGCCCCGTCGGTCAGCGGATTGTCAAGCGTTACATACAAATGCGACATAGACTTCGCTTCATCAAACACATATTCGTAGCCTTCGCTGAGTACCGCCGTTTTTTCGGATCCCTCTACGGAAATCAAATCGGTTGTCACATTATTCAGCGCATACTGCAGCTTGACGTCCATACTGCGGTTACTGTGCTTTTCAAACTGCATTGAAACTTTTTTGACCCGCTTCGTATTATCCGCCGGAAGCACAAATTCTACCATACAAGGCCAGTCGCCTCCATTATTTACCCACATGGTAGAAGGATTGCCGTCCGTCATCTGATCCGGCCCTTTTCCGCTTTCCGACGAAGGCGGATTGATTTCGCAGTCGCCCGCGATATCCCGAAGATTTTCGCCTGCGTCCCCTTCGGCATACGCCGTTACCGGAACGGCCCCGAGCGCCAGCAGGACAGCCATAAAAAAGCTGGCCAGACGCTTCGTTACATTTGTTTTCATGAAAAAACCTCCCATCTTTTTTTGCTGCTTTCATTATATCAAACCGGTATGTATAATTCAATCTCGGAAATCTTTTAAAAGAGATATTCAAAAGGGGCTTATGAAAAGCCCCTTTTATTTATCCCTGTATCCCGGCCACCGCAACGGCCCCGTCGCTGACTGCCGTTACAATCTGCCGCACTTTTTTTGTCCTGACGTCTCCGGCTGCAAACACGCCGTCTACGCTTGTTTTACAGTCTTCCCCCGCGGCCACATACCCGTTTTCATCCAGCTTGACCTGTCCGTCTATCAGCCTGGTATAAGGCGCCATCCCTACCGCAATAAACACCCCGTCCACCGCAAGGTTTTTTTTCTCTCCTGTTTTTTTATGGACGCAGAGAAGCTTTTGTACGCGATCTTCCCCTGCGATTTCCTCCGGAGCCGTATCCAGCGTAAGTTCAATGTTTTCTGTTGCTTTTACCCGTTCCACAAGCGTCCTTGCCCCCCGGAACGTATCCCTTCTGTGCACTAAATATACCTTTTCGCACACATTTGCCAGAAACAGCGCGTCTTCTAAGGCCACGTCCCCGCCGCCGATTACCGCCGTTGTTTTGCCGCGGAAGAATGCGCCGTCACAAGTTGCGCAGTAAGATACGCCTTTTCCCGCGAACGCTTCTTCTCCTGGTATCCCTAACTTTTTATGCCCGGCTCCCGCAGCATAAATAATCGCTTTTGCCTCGTATTCCTGTTTTGCGGTTATGACTTTTTTGACTGCGCCCCCGCACGAAATACGGATTACTTCCTCCGCAACCGGCTTTATGCCAAGCTTTGCCGCATGCTCCGTAAACCGCTGACCCAATTCGAACCCGTCCGCGCCCGGCAACCCCAGATAATTATCTACTTCCGCCGTATTTAAAATCTGCCCTCCGCCCATCGGATGTTTTTCAAGCAGCAGCGCATTCAGGCACGCCCTCGCCGCATATACCGCCGCCGAAAGGCCGGCCGGCCCGCCGCCGATAATAATGACATCATACATATTTTTTCTCCTTTTTATAACCTGCGGATACAATTTTCCTTAATTTCAATCTTCCGTTCCTTATAAAGCCGCCCCACTGCGCGCTTAAACGCATTTTTGCTCATCTTAAGTTCGCGCATAATCACTTCCGGCGAAGCCTTGTCGTTAAACGGCAGCACGCCCGCATACGCTTCGAGCGCTTTTAAAACCTGCTTTGCGTCCTCGTCCATCTGCGCATACGCTTCTTTGCGGATTGTCAGATCCAGCTTGCCGTCCGGCTTTACTTTGGTCACTTTTGCCTCAATCACATCCCCGATGTTTAAATGGCTGCAGTCTTCAAATGCCGGGATCATGGCCGAATACTTATCGTCCACAGCTACAAAGGTTCCGAAATTGCCGCTAAATTCATATACCCTTGCCGATACCGTCTCCCCCTTCTGATGCGGGGAATCCTTTGCCAAAAGGTCGTAGAGGTTTCTCATGCTTGCGCACAGCCTGCTGCTTTTGTCAATATACAGACGCACCAGGATTTTATCCCCTGCCTGCAGCTTTTTTGTCATTTCCTTATAAGGAAGCAGCAGATCTTTTTCCAAACCCCAGTCTAAAAACGCCCCGATTTCCCCCATTTCAATTACTTTCAAAACGGCCAGCCTGTTTAACGTTATATAAGGTTCCTTTGTCGTTGCAATCAGCCTGTCTTTGGAGTCCTTATACAAAAAAACCTCTGCCTGATCCCCTATCTCAAGCCCTTCGGGCGCCTGGCTGGCCGGAAGCAGCACGCGGCGCTCTTCCTGCGGCCCTTCTGCCAGATACACCCCAAAATCCACTTTTTTTACCATTACAAGCGTCTGTTTTTCTCCCAGTTTCATACGTCTTCCTCCCAAAATTCCACTACCGCATACGGTTTTTGCTCACTGTTTTCCAGTTTCTCCATCTGCCCGACATTAAGAAACGTATAATTATGATTATTAAATCGTTTATCTCCTCTCGTTAGGTCTTCATGTATTTTCTTATGCCCTACGATATAAATCTTCCATTTTACAGCTTGATTATTCATATCCAATTTTTCCACTATTCATCCAACACCTATATTTCGTCTATAACATCATCTATTCCATATCTCCCTAAATTCCAGAAATAAGTGTAATCGTACTCCGGCTGCATGACCATCACCGCCACGCATCCGCTTGTCCGCCCGCTAATCAAACAATTACATTGCAATAGCAATCCCACCTGCACCATACACTCCATTCCTTTCAGATAATTATCATGCTCTCTGTGAAAAGAATGTTCTGCAATACATTCTCCCGCAGACATTTTTGAATATCTTGCCTGTTCTTTCACATAAATGAGTTTGTCTGCAAATGACTTGATAAAAGCATCTAATATATGCTGATCCTCCGTTACAAGAAAAATCCATTTACATTTCTGCTGCTCCATTACTTCCATAGATTTTTGAACTGCTTCCTCAATCGACGGTTGTACCGGATGCTCATATGGCTTCGTCAATAGATAATCTGTTCCTCTTAAAAAGACCCCCAATATCCTGTCACTCTTTTTGGATTGTAAATACTGTACATATCTTTTATCTATCTGATCTTGAAGTTCTTCGCTAAAACCTACATACTTTTCATAATATTTATGCCACATCCGCATCCACTTTTGTCTTGTCAGAAACTCCATACTGTCATTCGGATATATTCTTGGTGGAACCCCTTCACTCAAAATGACATTCTTGCTTTGATATATTTCATCAAGGCTATACTCACACGGCTGTTTAAAATAATACTCCCATGCATTTTGCCTACCACGGTCATCTTCATCCAAAAGCGCATTAGGATAATTTTGCATGTCAACAATCGGAATCCACCCATTCCGCAATGCGTATCTTATATGCCCCATGTTAGATATAAAATGAGAATTCACTCCAGCAAGCCTGTCGCCGCGCCTAAT
>OFGA01000963.1_pt1 | contig 21368 bp, 17 predicted proteins | sample 1521471 | NCBI WGS metagenome assembly OFGA01 (sample SAMEA3504086, study PRJEB24116) | mouse gut metagenome | biome: mouse gut; feature: mouse-associated habitat; material: faeces | place: Denmark | collected 2011
CTTCGGAATCGCCTTTATCTTCAGCCGTAAGATTGTAGAACAGCACAATGTCCTCGCCAGCTAACATCTCTTTTCGGTCACATTATTCCTATTCCTCTTGAAATCTTCTGCTTTTATCTGCATAATAAAAAGGCAGTATGACTATAAAGCCTTGACTGCCCGTAACTCTTCGATATTTACCTTTGATTGCTCCTATAAGAAAAGAGGAAGGGCCTTTGCTCGCCAGCTTCCCTTCCTCTTCCTTCTCTGGGCATGGGGGTTCCATGCTCCACCTCTACACACTATTATGATAAGACTTTTCTTAAACATTTGCAACCTTTTTCCTAAAATTAAGCATCTTGATGACCTTGCTCTCTTTTCCCTTTTTGAAAAGCGCCTCCCCACATCACTCCGTCCCTGTCCTTCCTGCGGCTCCCCCTCTTCCTCCTTTTCCTTCAATGGCTCTTATTACAGGTATCTTATCTCCTATTACAAGGGGACTGTTCTCTGCCGCAGGATTTCTGTACGCTCCCTTCTATGTGCTTCCTGCCATAAGTCCCACGCGCTTCTTCTCTCCATCCTCATCCCTCATTCCTCCTTCTCCCTTTCCTTTCTCATCTCACTTCTTTATGCCAGGCTTACCAGGCAGTTCCCCTCCATCCTTTCCCTCTGTGAGCATTTCGGCATTTCCGAATCCTCCTTCTACCGCCTCCGAAAACGCTTTACCCTGGACTCCAAAGAGCTTATTCGCATCCTCAAGTCCTTTTCGGACAACCTCGATCTCCTGGAGTTCCTCCGGTCCTCCACTCCCTTCATCCTTCATTCTGCCCTGGAGCTCTTTTTCCGCTCCGCCGGTTATTCCTTTCTGCAGCCCTGCGTCAACTTAAGGCCAAGGATAAACCTTAGAAGCATCCCTCCCGGATTCTATCAGATTCCTTGACAGTACCTCTATACCTTTCCTAGTGTTATCCTGTCTTCAGGAGGTGATTTGTATGAATCAAAAACAAATGAACAACGCCATTGCCACGGCCAGCCTGAGGCTTGCGGTTATACAGCCTGCTTTTAATGGGACTTATCCTGACATGTCCAAGCAGGATTATTATGCACGCATCGCCGAAAAGCCCTTAAAGCTTCCCGACGGCCGGGAGGTCCGCTATTCCCCTGGCACTTTCTCATGCTGGGAATCCGCCTACCGCAAAGGCGGCTTTGACGCACTTATACCCAAGGAACGTTCTGACAAGGGACACTGCCGCAGACTGGATGCGGATTCCATTTCCAAAATCTATGAGCTTCGTGAAAGGTTTCCCAGGCTCAGTGCCTCCGGCATTCGCTCTATCATGATTGCCGATGGCCTCATCAATGCATCCGATGCGTCCGTCTCCACCTTTCAGCGCTTCATCCGCAAAAACAATCTCAAGGGCCTCTCTGCTCCCGGCATTCGGGACCGGAGGGCTTTTGAAGAGGAATTCTCTACCGGCATGTACCAGGCTGATACCCTTTATGGTCCCTATATAAAGGAAAATGGCGTTTCCAGAAGGGCCTACTGCATCATGATTCTGGATGATAAGTCCAGGCTCATCGTCGGCGGAAAGTTTTTCTACCAGGATACCGGCGTGAACTTCCAAAGAGTTCTTCATGATGCGGTTGCCACTTACGGCATACCCGGAAAGCTTTACGTGGACAACGGCTCCCCCTATAAGAATGAACAGCTTTCCCTTATCTGCGGGCAGCTTGGCATTGTCCTTATACACACTCCTTTAAGGGATGGCGCCAGCAAGGGCAAGGTGGAACGAAACTTCCGCACCCTCCGCCAAAGGTTCCTCAATACCTTGGACGCTTCCTCCCTTAAGGACATCAGACAGTTGAACCGCATGCTGGCTGATTATATCAGGAAGCATAATACTACGGTCCATTCCGCCACCGGCATGCCTCCCTATTCCAGATATATGGAAGATCTCTCACATGTCCGAATGCCGAAGAGTTCCGATTGGCTGGAGGAATGCTTCCTTCACCGGGTCAAGCGCAAGGTTCGCAATGACGCCACTGTCATGCTTGATAAAAAGCTTTATGATGTCCCCATGGAGTTCATTGGCTCTACCGTGGAGATCCGTTACCGGCCTGGGGAGCCTGGAAGCGCTTTTATCCTTCAAAACGACAGCCGCTTTCCTGTAATTCCCACGGACAAGACCGCCAATTCAAAGGCCAAACGCAACAATCCTTACAGCGGCAGATACGGAGGTGACAGACCATGATCCCTTTTACCACCTTTTACGGCATGAGAATGAATCCCTTTGATAAGGAGCTTCCCTCCAGGGATGCTTATAAAACCCTGGACATGGAACAAACCCAGGGCAGGCTAAACCACTTAAAGGACCATCCCGGCCTCGGGCTGTTCACCGCAGCTCCAGGGCAGGGCAAAACCTTTTCTCTTAGATATTTTTCCGACGGCTTAAACCCCAACCAGGTGAAATTTTATTATATTTGCCTTTCCACCGTCTCCGCCACTGAATTCTACCGGCAGCTCTGTGTCAAGCTGGGGCTGGAGGTCTCCTATAAAAAGACTGTCATGTTTCAGCGTATTCAGGAGTATTTTTATTCCATGTGTATGAACAAGAACGTCCACTGCATGATCTGTCTGGATGAGGCCCAGTACTTAAACAGTGACATCTTAAGGGATTTGAAAATGCTGTGCAACTTCTGCATGGATTCCAAAAACTGTTTTTCCCTGATTCTTTTGGGGCAGCCCGTGCTCGTTAGTCTTATGATGCGCCAGCCCAATGAAGCCCTGCGCCAGCGTATTGCTGTAAGCTACAGCTTTGTTGGACTTTCCGAGGATGAGGCCAGGGACTATATAAGGGACCGCATGGAGCTTTCCGGAGCCACTCCCTGCATTTTTGATGAAAATGCCGTTACGGCTGCTTATGCAAGCTGCAATTCCTCCTTGCGCCAACTCAACCTCATCCTCACCAAGGCACTTACAATTGGGGCCCAAAACCAAAAGCAGAACGTTGACACGGACATGATTCTGGCCGCCGTGAACGACATTTCCCTGGCCTGATCTTGCGGGGATGCTTTGTAAAGCCTTCTCTTATGAATCGCCCATGTCGTTTTAGGCTGTCTCTTTCCCTGCCGGAAGGAGGGAAAGGGGAATGCCATGTGGGATCTGTGAGAAAAACGGACGTTTCGCAAAGTGTTTGAAAGCCACGGACAATTCACCCGGTTCCTTCATCTGGAACCGGGTTTTCCAGTTACTTGGGGCGAACATAAGGAATTGTTCCAAATACATACACAAATCCGGTTTTTAAGCATTTATGGACAAAGGGGAAAAGTCTGACAGAGAACGAAGCATCCGGCTCTTCAGCGCCATGCGGGTATACAGCCAGCAACACGTGTATAATTGTATGGACAATTTTTAGGAATAATCTGATGGGATGGAGGAAAACGCAGGAATAATTTGCGGGAATAGGGTAAAAAAGCTTAGATTTAATTTGATGTTTGGATTAGCCACAATTTGACGTTCTACATTTCCATCTGCATCTGTTCCTCTCTTTCTTAACCTAAAATTTCATCCTATCTTTCAAATGCGGCAGCTTGGCCGCCCTGTCCCGCATATCTCTTTTTGATCCCCCCTTCCCTGATTTGCATGGTTCTCTCACTACAGTTCGGACCATACCTTTTCACATGTGGTTGAGACACACTGAGCGCCAGCAGAAAGTGCATTGATAATATCCTCTTTGTCACTGATTAAACCTCCTGCTATAATGGGCACCGGTATGTCTTTGTACACTTTTTTAATGATTTTTGGAATCACTCCCGGCATCAGTTCTACCAAATCCGGATCACATGTAAAAACCTGCTTTCTGATATTATCCAGCGCCAGGGAATCAATCACAAAAATCCTTAAAACCGTAAGAAGACCTTTCACCCTCGCACGCTTTACAAGCTGTGGGCGGGTACTGATAATTCCGTCGGCTCTTGTAAATTTCTTTACAAAATCCACCGCAATCTCCTTTCCTGCAAGGCCCGTTGTCAAGTCCAGATGTACAAAAGCATAGCGATCCTTTTCTTTAACCCTGTCAACCAGCTCATGGATATTGCAGATATCGCCAAAAAGCAGGAAAAATATGCTGCACTCCGTCTTTAACGCCTCTTCCAATTGTTCTTCATTTTTTACGGCGGCTATAATAGGCATCCTTTCAAAAGCATCCAAACATTCCTTCATACAATCCCCCCTGAATTCAAATCAAATCCCCCTCGCGGCAGTACCCGATAAAACAGGCCGTATCCGTCTGTCTCGCTGCCCACGGGAATAAAAAATGCAGAAAGACGAAATAACTCCTTATCTCATCTTTCTGCACCTCAATTCTCCCGTGCCAAAATATATTTTATTTATTTTCAACAGTATACCCTACAATATATGGTTTTGCAATATACAATTCACACAAATTTAGGTCTCTCTATTTGTCTAATATGCCCCTACATACTCTCTCCCCTGCACGCTCTAATACCCGACCGCAAACATCAGAATCGGAATCGTAAATACACAGAGAACCGTTGTCAAAATAATGGCGGCGCTTCCGTTGGTTCCGTCAATTCCCTTCCGCATGCCCATCATAACGGCAACATTGCCAACCGGCATTCCCAGCATCACCATGCTGACGGAAATCAAAGGCATATCCTTTGTCACCAGCTTTAAAAGAGGAAGCAGAAGAAGCGGAATGACCAATAGCTTCACAACGGAAAACACATAAAGACGGGGCTGGCAGAAAATTCTTTTCAAATCCGACTGAGCCAGGGTAAATCCGATGACAATCAGGGCCATAGGCGACGTAACATTCCCAAGATAGGTTGACGCTGTTTTTATAAAATCCGGAAGCTGAATTTCAAATATAATAATTATCATCGCGGCTATGCTGAAAACAGTCCCCGGATTCAGCATTTCCTTTAAGGAAGAAACAGAAAGCCTGCGGCTTAACACGGCCGTTCCGTAGGAATAAAGTATCACATTATAGATAAGAATAAATTCCGTCACATAAACGATGTATTCCTCTCCGATAATACCGGACACAACAGGAATTCCGATGAATCCCAAATTCGAAAAAACAAACATCAACTGAAAGATCTTACGCTGCTCCGGTTCCCGTTCAAAAACAGGCGACAAAATCATGCCAACCGGAATAAAAACCGCAAACATCCCAACGGCAATCAATCCGACTGTCTTCATATCTCCCGGCGAAATAAGCCCCACGGAATTGGCCGCACCGGATAAAATCAGCAGCGGATTGAACAAATTCACAAGAAGCCCCGACATCTGGTAGTTCGTATGCTCGTCCAGCATACCCTGCCTGGTAATAAAATACCCCACGCCAATCATAATCAAAAGCGCAAGCATTTGAAAAAATACCGTAAAAATTGTCATCTCCATCTCTTCCTTCATTTGTCTTTTACTCCGAAGGCCATTATACTATAGAAGACGGCCTGCCGTAAACAAAATAATTCTGTCCCCGCTCCCTTTGCAGGCTTATCGCCCGTTAATTTTTTCCAAAATCCGCCGATATTTTTAATAAGAACACTGAGTCGCCGTTCATAATCGGAACACTTTAAAGGCGTACCGCAGCCATGCTCCTTTGAAACAGAAAGATTTCATTCGGTAACAGACAGGGGGGAAACATACATGAATTTTTTTACGGTCCAATCCTTAAACAATTACACAAAAAACATGGAAATGCAGATGAAATGGCAGAAGAAAAAAGCAACCGGCGACTTCAAGGCCGACGGCGCCATGACCATTGCTGACTCCGTAAAGCAGCAGGCGGAAGAGATCCGCAGGGCCAACAAGGACGGCACCACCAAAATGTCCGCCCAGATTGAGCTGAAGCTCAACTCCGGCCAAAAGCTGACCGCCGAGGAAATGGCCTACCTAAGAGATCATGACCCGCAGGCCTACCAGCGCGTCAAAGCTATGGAATCGGAGCAGAAAAATTACGAGCAGGAACTGAAGCGCTGCAAAACCAAGGAAGAGGTCCAGCGTGTCCGCATGGCCCACGCCGCCACCTCCTTAAGCAACGTAAACGAGATCAAAAACAACCCCAACATCCCGGAGAGCAAAAAGCTTGAACTGGTCTGGAACGAGCACCGCAAAAACATGGCTCTCCAACAGTCCACCCAGGACTTCATAGAGAGCGGCAAATATGCCAAGCTCCCCACCGAGGCCGAAAAGCAAAAAGCCGAAAAAGAGTTGGAGGAAGCAAAGAAGGCAGAACTGGGCATCGAAGATCCCACCAAGACCGACAAACCAAAGGAAGAAAACGAAGCCCCTTCGGAAGACATTCCAAAGGAAAAAGAAGTGGAAACCGAAAAAGCCAAAGCCGCCCTGACCCACAGAGAAATGACCCGTCAGGAAGCCGAATCCACCCCCGAGGCTTTAAAAGTAAAACGGGCGAAAGCCCGCGCCGCCTACCGCGAAGCCCAAACCGCAACCCCAGACATCCCCATGCCCTCCCAAACTAAAAAAGCTTGATATTACTTCCGGGCTTTTCCAATATCCAATGTCCGTTCGGAACAGACAGCCTGTACACGAACCGTCCGAACAACGGATATGGAAAAGCCTGTCTCCTTATTCTGCTGCTGTCCTGCCTGTCCCTCCATACTGCCTTAGGATCTCATGAAACTGACTCCCGCATCTCTCCAATTCTCCCAGAACAACATCAATTTTATCCTCTTCCAAAAACCAATTATCCCTGCTAATCCCCCTGGTAACCGCCGGACAAACAAAAAACTCCGTATCCGGATACAAAACCTCATAATACAAAAGCGCCCTCCGTGCATGGCAAGCCTGCGGACAAAGAATCGCCCGCTCAACGGTAAGCCCCATAGCATCTGTCACTTTCCGGGAAAAAATCGCATTTTCATAAGTAAAAGTTGCCTCTCTCTCCTCAAGAACCGCTTCCCCGGGAACCCCGTTCTCTATCAGAATGTCCCGCAAGAACTCCCACTCCGTCTCATACCCCGGAATCATACACCGCCCTACCGGCTTACTGAACCTCCCCGAAGGCAGCACCCGCGGCGCATACCCCTCCTGATACAGCTTCGCCGCCTTCACCGCCAAAGCTCCCTGATCCCCTCCGGGAATAAAAATAATATCTGCTTTCTCCGGTTTATGCTCCACAAAAATAAAATCCGTCATATCATCAATGAATTTCATGCTCATCCTCTCCAAGCAGCCTTTTTGCCAGTACTACGGCCTCCGCCGCATTCTGACTGTAGCCGTCCGCTCCAATCTCCTTTGCAAACTCCTCCGTCACCGGCGCCCCGCCCACCATAATCTTAATCCGTTCCCGAAAAGCCTGTCCGTTCAGAGCATGTACCGACTCCCGCATGGCCGGCAGCGTAGTTGTGAGCAGAGCCGACAGCCCCACCAGAACCGCGTCCGGATGCCGGGCAACGGAATCAATCAGCTTTTGGGCAGAGACGTCAATCCCCAGATCCACCACCTCAAAGCCCGCATTTTCCAGCATCATGCCTACCAGATTCTTTCCAATGTCATGGAGATCTCCTGCCACCGTCCCAATCAATACTTTTCCCAAGAGCCTGTTGTGATCCGATATAAGGTACGGCTTCAATACCTCCACACCCTTTTTCATGGCCCGGGCCGCAAGAATCATCTCCGGCACAAAGATTTCACCCAGGCGGTACTTCTCCCCTACATTTCCCAATGCATCAATCATGCCGCGGTTCAGAATCTCATTGGGCGCTTCTCCGCTTCGCAGCGCTTCTTGTATCAGTGACGTCACCAGCTTTACATTTCCTTCTTCAACTGCCAGTGCAAGTTCTTCTATTGCAGCCATCATTCACCTTCCTGTTTCCATGTTTTCTTTCTTATCATTATAAAAAGAGCCCGGAATAAAGTCAACAACGCGCAGTTTTCTATTCCAAAACAGGTGAAAGGATGTTATAATGTACCTGTATGAAAAGAGCGGCGGATATACGCCGTGAGATTTATGTATTATTGAGGGGAGAACCGCATGAATAAACAAGTGATAACCGACCAGAGTCCAATTGAATACATCCTGTCCGTGCTTTACGGCCTGGAGCATGGCTCCGATCAGAGAGACTCCCCCTCATTTTGCGATACTGCCGATCTCAAAACCGCTCAGGAGCTCAAAAAGTTTATAGACGAGATCCCCGGGGGCTTCTTTATTTATCATGCGGATGGGGATGAGAAAATTATCTATGCCAACAAAGCCATGCTTCGGCTTTTTGCCTGTGATACACTTAAGGAATTTCAGGAACTAACGGGCAACACCTTCCCCGGCCTGGTGCATCCGGATGATCTGGAGGCCGTGGAATGCAGCATCCGCGATCAAATCAGCCAAAGTCAGTATGATTTGGATTATGTGGAGTACCGTATCATCCGAAAGGACGGTCAGATTCGCTGGGTAGAGGATTACGGTCATTTCATCCGCAGTCAGTTTGCCGGTGACATCTTCTACGTCTTTGTGGGCGATGCCACGGAAAAAAGAGAAATGCAGTCCGAGGAAGAGCTGCGCAGGCTTGCCGTTATCGAGGGACTCAGCAGCGAGTATGAGGCCATTCTTTATGTGGATCTGGATATGGACAAGCTTCTTCCCTACCGCTTAAGCTCCCGCATTGAATTTCAGTTCGGTTCCGGCCCCCAATGCTATTCCTTCCATGAATTCTGCACAGAATATGTAAAAACCTGGGTGTATTCGGAGGATCAGGCTTTAATTACCCTTGCTCTCGATCCCCACTGGATTCGGAAAAATGTAGCTTCCCAGGATACTTATTATGTAAACTACAGAATTCAAACTCCGGAGGCTGTCCAGTGCTTTCAGCTCCGCATTGCCCATGCAGGGCATCAAGAGTCCTGCTCCCAGGTTGTCATTGGTTCCCGAAGGGTAGACGACGAGATTCAGCATGAGATGGAACAAAAAAAGCTCTTAGAGGATACTCTGAACCATGCCAAACGGGCCAACATTGCCAAGAATACCTTTCTTGCCAATATGTCCCATGACATGCGCACTCCTTTAAACGCCATCACCGGCTTCACGGCTCTTGCCAAAAACCACATGGGGGAACCGGAAAAGCTTGCCGAATATCTTCAGAAGATTCAGGACTCGGGCGACCAGCTCCTGTCTCTTATCAATGATATTCTGGAGATTTCCAGAATCGAATCGGGCACCCTGCAGACAGAGGATGTTCCCTGCTGCCTGTCCGACCTCATTTCGGACTTTCTGAAGTCCTTAGAGTCTCAGACAGAAAAAAAGCATCTGTCCCTGACCATGGATTTGTCCGGTGCGGAGCACACCCGCGTATACAGCGATCCCGGCAAGCTCAAGCAGATACTTGCCTGCCTCACAAGCAATGCCATAAAATATACGCCGGACGGCGGCCGCATTAACATCTCCGTATCCGAGCGCAAAGCACCCTCGAACAATTATGCCTCCTATGAAATCTCCGTGGAGGATAACGGAATCGGAATCGCCCCGGAATATCTGGAGCATATTTTCGAACCCTTTGAGCGGGTCAAAAGCACTACCTTCAGCGGAATTCACGGAACCGGCTTAGGTCTTACCATAGCCCGCCGCCTGGTGGAGCTTATGGACGGCACCATTGCCGTAGAAAGCACTCCCGAGCAGGGAAGCCGCTTTGCCTTTTCCCTCACTCTGCGGATTCAGAGCTCCAATGCCCTTGAAAAAGAGGATGCAGCGGAAGCGCTCCTGAGACGGTTAAAAGGCCGCAAAATTCTTCTGGTGGACGACAACGATCTGAATCTGGAACTGGAGTCCGAGCTGCTTGAGGATCTCGGCTTTTCGGTGGATACCGCTATGGATGGCCGCATTGCCCTGGATCTGCTGCTGCAGGCCGACCCGGGAACTTATGCCCTGATACTGATGGATATCCAAATGCCCATTATGAACGGCTATGAGACCACACAGGTGATCAGGAGCTTAAATGATCCCCTCCTGCACAGCATCCCCATCATTGCCCTGTCCGCCAACGCCTTTGAGGAGGACAGGCGAATGTCCAGAAAAAGCGGCATGAACGCCCATTTGTCCAAGCCGCTCAATACGGATCAGCTTCTGGAATTTCTGGCGGAAATTATTTAATCCTGGTTTACCGTCTAAGGGGAGGGCTATTCGCCCTCCCCTGTAATAAGCTCCGGCTCAATCACCAGATGCTTCTCCACCTGCTCCCCGTCCAGGATGCGGATGGCCGTTTCGCAGGCCAGGCTTCCTATCTCCGGACAGCGGATGGTTGCATTGAGTATCCCCCGCTCTACCAAATCAAGACCTCCGAAATTCCCCGCAAAGCCGTCCACTCCCAGAAAGCAGATTCCGCTGACCCGATACTGCTTCTGAGCCAGATAGGCCCCGTAGGCCATCTCATCGTTAAAGGCAAAGACAATATCTGCCGTCTGCCTTGACACCAGATAATCCTTCATGCGGTTTTCCGCCTTATCCCGAAGCCATTCTCCATTGAGATAGTGAATATTTTCTTCCGGAAGCGCCCCTTCCACCGCATCCTGAAATCCCTCCAGCCTTCGGGCGGAAATGGGAGAACCGGCGGAGCCTTCAATCACAATCACCTCATTTCCCGGCTCATACCGCTCCTCCAGGATATAAGCGCCGGCAATCCTTCCAATCTCATAATCATTAAACTCAATAAAGGTCGTATAACTCTCCGTTCCCGGGTCCACTCCCATCACAACCACCGGAAGCTCCCTGCAAAGCTCTTCCAGCTTTTCCTTCAGAGATTCGGAATCATTGGGGGCCACAATCAGCAGATCCACGCCGCATTCCATAAGCTGATCGATATCCTGAAGCTGCTTCCTGCTGCTTCCTGCCGCATCCTTAAAAATTATATTTACCCGGCTGTCCAACTGCCGTTCCTCGGTCATGCTGTCGATAGTCTGGCTTAGCCACGGCTCCATCACATTCGAAAGACTGACCCCTATGAGGTATTCATATTCATTTTCCTGTATAATCTCCTTCTCACGGCAGCCTGTCAAAAGACAGAGCAGCAGCCCCAAAGCCAGCGGCAGGAACCTTTTTTTCATAAATGCTTCTCCCTTCGTCTGAACGCATTTTCCTTTCAGACAATGTTTTTTCGGTGCTCCGACGGCGATATCCCCATAATATTCTTAAAGGCCGTAGAGAAATAATGCTGACTCTTATACCCCACCATATCCGCAATCTCATTGATCGGCCGGCTGGTGCCCCGCATCAGTACAATAGCTTCATTGATCCGAAGGCTGGTAAGAAAATCCTTAAAGGACATGCCAAGCTCCTGCTTCATCAGACGGCTTAAATAGGCCGGGCTGATACCGATGGAGCGGGCCACCAGATTCAGATCCATATCCGGGTCCCGAAAATGCTCAAAAAGATACTTTTTCGCCTCCGTCACCGCCGGACGACATTCCAGGGACTTTTGGACCTCCCTTAGCGCCTCGCCATAATTCTTTGAGAAAAGCGCCTCTTCGCATCTTTGAACCACGATGGTGCATGTTCCGCCCAGGATCTGCTCCAGACTTCCCTCCAGATGCCGCCGCAGCTCTCCAAGCTTTTCCTCCCTCTCATGAAAAATGCCGGCCACATTCTGATACCGGTCCGTAAAAAGATAGACCGGATCACATTTTCCCAAAAGCTCCCCCAGAATATTTTTAAGGGCAAACTGATACACGTCATCGGAGATATGGCTGTCCCCCATGCGCAGGCTTAAGGAGCGGTTATTCTGGGTCGATACGAGGACCAGAGCCGCATCCTCCCCCATATGCACGGACAGCAGCTCCTTCTGCCCCTCTCGCTCCGTATCCGTAAGCCTCCCCTCAAGCCAATCATTGAAAAACACCCCCTGAAGGTACTCTCTGTGCTGATCCAGCTGGTAGTTTGCCAAATCAATAAAGCGCTGCCTGGATCGCTCCCGGCTTAACTCCTCCGTAAGCCGCAGAATGGCTTCGTAAAGCTCCTGCTCCTCAATGGGCTTCAGAATATAGCTGCGCACCCCCAGAGCCATCGCCTCCTTGGCATAGGAAAATTCATTGTAGCCGGATACGATGATGGTCCGGCACTCCGGCCGCACGCTGCGGATCTGCTCCAAAAGCTGCAGCCCGTTCAGCTTCGGCATACAGATATCCACCAGCGCAATATCCGGCTGCTCCTCCCCCGCTATGCGGAGCGCCTCCAGCCCGTTTTTCGCCTCTCCACAGACCTTTAGGGGAAGATCAAAGCTTTCCACCAGCTCCCTGAGACCCTGGCGTATCTTCGGCTCGTCATCCGCAATCACGATTTTCCACATCGTCTTTTTCCTCCGTATTTCTGTCACGCCGGCCCTTCAGCGGAAGCCGTATCTCAGCGATAGTTCCGCCTCCCGTCCCCGGCCGGTAGAAAAGACCGTAAGCCTCCCCATAGGAAAAGCGAATCCGGTCGTGAACATTGCGCACCCCAAAGGCTCTTATCTCCTCGGGACGCTCCTCCATCCGCAGGATTTTGTTAAGCCTTCCGCACTCTTTTGCACTCATTCCCGCCCCGTCGTCCATCACAAGAATCAGCAGGATATCCGGCTCCTCTTTTTCTATCCGGATACGGATATTTCCCCGCTCCTGATCCGATTCCTTGATTCCGTGATAGAGGGCATTCTCCACCAGAGGCTGAATGATCAGCCTGGGTACTTCGCAGCCCAAAAGCTCCTCCGGGCAGAAAGGCTCGTATTCAAACAAATCCTCATACCGGAACTTCTGTACGTCCAGATAGCTGCGCACCAGGGACATTTCCTCCCGCAAAGTTATGTATTCCTTGCCGCTGCTCAGACAGATGCGGAAAAAGTTGGAGAGGGCGCGGACCGTCTCCACAATGTCCTTCGCCTGATACCGCTTTGCCATCCACTGTATACTGTCCAGGGTATTGTAGAGGAAATGGGGCTTTATCTGTTCCCGGAGAATCTTCATCTCCGCCTCCCGCTTCTGCTTCTGTTCCGCATAGACCAGGCGGAGCAGCTCATTGATCTTATCCACCATAGCGTTAAAGGCATCCCCAAGCTGGCCGATTTCCCCCTGATAATGGTTGTCGAACCGCACCGTCAGATCTCCTGTCTGTGCCCGCTTCATGAGACGGGAGAGGTTGGAAATAGGCGTGGTAATGGTTTTGGAAAAGAGTGCCGACCATACAAGAGCCACCCCGCAGCAGAGAACGGCCAGCAGAACGGACACCCGCTGAACCCGGGAAACGCCCTCTATGGTTTTTCCCATATCGTAAAGTCCTACGGTGGTCAGCCTGGTATATTCCGACTGGTTGTAGATGATCCGGTACTGGTCCTCCTGAATCCTGCACTTGAAGCTTCCGCTCTGAGCCTCTAAGAACCAGGCCGGGTTGATGCGGTAGACCACCTTATTCTCCGGGGTATAGAGAATGTTTCCCTTGCTGTCCATAATAAATACAAAGCCCGTCTGCCCCAGGGTGATATCCCCCACCAGGCTCTGGATGCTTCGCTTATCCAAATCAATCAGAGCCACTCCTATAAGCTCCCGGCTCTTTGTCCCATAGATAGCCTGGGCCACGGAAACATAACTGTCGGAGCTGTAATTTCTCCAGTCCTGAAGGTTCCGCCCGATGGAGGTGCTGATCACCACCGGACGCCCCTCCGCCCGGACCGCATCCTGATACCATTTCTCTTCGCTTAAATCCTGCTTCTGAATCCGGTAGGAATCGTTGGACAGATAATGCCCCAGGCTGCTTGCCAATACGATGTTCAGATAATCCCGGTGAACGGCGGAGTATTCCAGCAAGAGATTGCGGACCTCTGTCTCAAGCTCCACCCGCTTTCCCTGCTCCCGATCCTCATCCACCACAAGATATCCCTGAACCGCCCGGCTTTCCCCTAAAAGCTTCAGCGTTTTCTCAATGTCCTCCAGCTTCAGATCCACGGACTTCTGCACCTGATTCTGCATCTCCGCCGTGCTGGCATAGGCATGCTCCTCAATGGAGTCTATATAAATCCTGCTGCCCGTCATAGTAAGCACAAGGGTTACGGACAGAACTGCCGTAAAGGTAAAGACCAGAAACGAGCGCCTTAAATTTTTTGTGAATAACAATTCCTGTAGGTTTTTCATAAACACCCGCCTTCACGTCAGAGTATAGTAGTTATACTAAAAAATTTACGGCATCCCGTCAAGTATTATGTGAACTAAAAAGCACAAAGGGAAAGGGAGCATCAAAGCCGCAGTCCGAAAACGGCCCACCTGCTGTACACAGATGGGCCGCTTCCCTTGCAGGCAGTTTTTATGCCGTAGCAATATTTTTATTCGCCGCCGTATTTCTTTAACAGATCGGGAGCTGTCTCCGGAGTGATAATCTCGGATTCCAGAGTGATTTCCTTCTCAAGCTCCTTCCCCTCAACCAGAAGCTGATATGCGCTCTCAATTGCCTCTGCGCCGCCGGTGGGGTATACCATAGACAGGCTTAATCTGCCTTCCATTACGCTGCGGATGCCGCCGTCGGGTGTGGGAAGTCCGTCAACGCCGATGAAGATGATATCCTGCTCGCGTCCTGCGTTCTTGGCCGCAATGTAAGCGCCCTCTGCCATCGGATCGTTCAGGCAGTAGAACAGGTCGATCTCGGTATTGGTCTGCAGCATTTCCTCCGCAACGGTGATAGCCTTCTCACGCAGCCAGTCCGCATTGTTGGCCGCTACGATCTCTACCTTGGGATTTGCCTTGATTCCCTCGCGGAAGCCATTGTCTCTGTCGATACCGCCGGAAGTTCCCTCAAGACCCTTGATCTCGCAAACCTTTCCTCCGTCGGGAAGAAGTGTGTTTGCCACATACTCGCCTACCTGTTTTCCGATTGCCACGTTATCTGCGCCGATAAACTGTGTATATCCGTCTCCGTCAATCTTTCTGTCCAGAAGGATAACCGGGATTCCTGCCTCATATGCTGCGGTAACCGCATTGGTCAGAGGAGTCGCCTCGTTGGGGGAGGTGATAATCAGATCCACGCCCATCTGTACAAAGTTCTCGATGTCAGCGATCTGCTTGGAGTTATCCTGTGCTGCGTCTGCGTAGATAATCTCGAACTCGGGATGTGCTTCCGCCGCCGCCGCAATCTGATCATTCATAGCTACACGCCAGGGCTCGCCTAAGTTACACTGTGACATACCAATCACATATTTGTCCTTTGCGCCTGCCTCTGCTCCTGCGTCCGCTGCCGGCTCCTCGGTCTCTGCCGGCGCCGGCTCTTCCGCCTGCTCCTCGGTGCCGGAAGGCTCTGCTGCCGCCGGTTCTTCCGCCTTGCTGCCGCAGCCGGCTAAAAGGGTTGCCAGCATTGCCGTACACAGTACCACACTTAAAATTCTCTTTTTCATACTTTCCTCTTTCTTCGATAGCTTTTTATTTTTTAATCTGCAAGGGGCTGCTATCGATCAACCCCCGCAGATTGCGCACTGTAATGATATAACTGTTACTCCTTCCGCTCCGCCTGCATAAATACGGCGATGATGATAAGGAAGCCCTTTACCATCAGCTGCAGATTGGAGTTTACGCCTTTCAATCCGAGTACGTTGTCTAACATACCCAGAATCAGCGCTCCGAGCAGGGTTCCGAGCATGGTTCCCTTGCCGCCTGCCAGACTGGTCCCGCCGATGGCGCAGGCCGCTACTGCATTCAGCTCGTAGCCGGAACCTTCGTTCGGTCCGCCCTGGCTTATCTGCGCCGCGTGAATCATGGCTGCCACGGACGCCAGCATGGAGCACAGCATAAAGGTAAACAGCTTGATCCGATCTACATTGATGCCTGCCAGATAGGATGCCTGACGGTTGCCGCCGATGGCGTAGAGCTGACGGCCGAACCGCGTCCTTGTCATAATAAAATGGAAAATCAGAAGCAGTATCAGGAAAATAATGGCCGGTACGGGTATCAGCCCGTTGATACGCATCTGGAGTACCTCAAACTGGGGCGGCGCAAGTCCTTCTCCCTTGCCGTAGGTCAGGGGAATCCCGACGCCGTTTGCCCAGAATCTTGCAAGTCCTCTTGCAATGTTCATACTGGCCAGGGTGACGATAAACGCCTGTAACTTCAGCTTCGTAATGCAGATGCCGTTAAAGAAGCCGAAGGCTGCTCCGATAAGCAGGCTTGCCAGAACTGCCGGTATAAAGCCCAGGCCGTTCCACACCATCAGAGCCGCGCAGCCGGTGGATACCAGACCCACCACGGAGCCTACGGAAAGATCAATATCGCCCAAAATCAGAATCATGGTCATACCGATAGCGATAATGCCGTTTTCCGACACGGCACGAAGCACATTCATCAGGTTTCTGGCATCCAGAAACACATTTTTTCCATCCTGCACACAGATTACGCTTGCCACAATAAATATGAGGATCAGCGCAATTACACTTTGCATTTTCTTTATTAATACCTTTGTCTGGTCTGTTTTCATCTCTGCCTCTCCCTATCATTCAAGTTCCGCAGCGCCCATGCCGCACAGGCGCCGCCGTTTACACAACTTATTTTGTAGCGCTGTGAAGCAGCTTCTCCTGGGTAGCCTCCGCCTGCAGAAATTCGCCTGTCAGCTCTCCCTCACAGAAGGTCACAATCCTGTCGGAAATCCCGATGACCTCCGGCAGCTCCGAGGACACGACGATAATCGCCATCCCCGCCTTGGCCAAGTTATTGATAAGCTGGTAAATCTCCGCCTTGGCGCCCACGTCAATGCCCCTGGTGGGTTCATCAAGGAGAAGCAGCTTCGGCTTGGTCAAAAGCCAGCGGGCCAGAATCACCTTCTGCTGATTTCCTCCCGACAGGGCGCTTGCCAGGGTCCTGCTTCCCGGAGCCTTTACCTTGAGGGCCTCTATCTGCTCTTCCCAGGCCCTTCCCTCATTCTTTAGATCCATCACAAAATATTTGCTGAACTGACGGAGAAGAGGAAGGGAAATATTTTCTCCGATGGAACGCTGCAATACCAGTCCGCTGCCTTTGCGATCCTCTGTGGCAAAGGAGATTCCCGCACGTATGGCGTCTCCCGGCTTTCGTATGCTTACGGGCTTTCCTTCTATATAAATCTCTCCTGTGACTTCCCTTGCGTGAACCCCTGCCACGCACTCAAAGAACTCGGTTCTTCCGGCCCCTGCCAGTCCTGCGATTCCCAGAACTTCCCCGTGATGCACCTTCAGGGATATATTCTTAAGGGAGCGGCGGAAGCTTCCCGGCGCCGGCGTGTAGGTGAGATCCTTTACTTCAAAGGCCACATCTCCCTTTTCCGTGGGGTCCTTGGGATACTGCTCGCTCACATCACGGCCTACCATCATGCGGATGATCTCGTCGGTATCTGTCTCGGACGCATTGACCGTGCCGATGTATGCGCCGTCCCTCATAACGGTGAGGCGGTCGGCAATCTTGAAGATCTCCTCCATGCGGTGGGTAATGTAGATAATGCCCCGTCCCTCGCTTCGAAGCCGGCGGATGATGGTAAAGAGCTTTTCCGCTTCCTTTTCGCTGATGGCGGAGGTCGGCTCATCCATAACAAGAATCCGGGCGTCTAAGGAGAGGGCCTTGGCTATCTCCACAAGCTGCTGCTCTCCGATACGCAGATCCTTTACCTTCTGGGTGGGCTTTACGTCAAGCTCCAGCATATCCAGGTACTTCTGTGTCTCTGTGATCATGTTCTCAAAGTCCACAACCGGCAGCTTCTTTTTGAACCAGCGGCCCAGAAAGATGTTCTCGGCCACGTTCAGCTCCGGTACTACCTGCAGCTCCTGGTGGATCTTAGCAATGCCGTGCTTTTTGGCGGTCACCGGGTCCGTGACGCTGACTTTCTGGCCTTCCACATAGATCTCGCCCTCCTGGGGAAGCAAGGAACCGCTCAGGATGTTCATCAACGTGGATTTCCCGGCTCCGTTCTCGCCCATCAGGGCGAGTACTTCTCCCTCATGCAGATCTATGGAAACGTCCTTCAGGGCCTGGACCGCTCCAAAGCTTTTGCTGATATGCTTCATTTCCAAAAGAATCTTCCCCATCTTTTCACCTTCTTTTGTCTTTTTTTCTCATTATGTTTATTATAGAGATCAATTTTTCTTCTGTATTTATAATTTTCGTAGAAATAATTATAAAAACATGACTTTTTGTTTAAAATTACCCACTTTCCGCAATTACACTTCTCCCTTATAGTTTAGAACGTCAAAAAGAAAGAGGATATTCCTCTTCCTTTTTGGGATACTGTACAATTTGCTGTTTTATTTCCGTTCAGTCATATCCTGAAGGAGCCTCCTTCATGTATGGTATAAAGTAATCCTATTCACAAAATGTAAACGAAATATTATGATATTCCACATTGCAGTCCTGCGCAAACACACCGATTCGGTACGGCATCTCCTGATAGGTCCGGTAAGAAAATGCCACTTGCTCTCCTACAAATATTTCGATCATGGTATCTGTCAGCACACACTTAACCGGAATGATATCACCATCCTGAAATGGAAATGTCTTTTCACAGACACGCGGTCCGTCCACTTCGGCCGGAATAATGGGTTTTCCGGACAGAGTAGACCAGAACGGATCCAACGGCGCAGGAAGTTTATTTAAGGATACCATCTGAGTTGCACGGTTAAAAGCTAACAAATATCCATTATCTATATCTTCATCCGTATTGATCGTCAGTCCGAAATAATCCGCACAGTCCGAAGCCTTGATATTACACTCCAGCATCAGGTTCTTCTGCTCCACATCGAAGAATCCATACGACAAAGTGCCGATTGAAGAAACCTCCAGTGCCTTATCCCCATATTCCCGGATCGTTCCAAGCCTTTTTGTAAAAGAGTATGACAGCTTCTTTTTCCGGAAATATGCACAAATCTCCTCCGGCATTACAATTTTCAGATTGCCGTCCTCCATAGGAATCACCTGGTGAGGAACAGCATAGTCGCCGCCCGTCTGCCACAGCTCGTTATCGGACTTCTTTTCCCGTTCCGGCGTCCAGGCAAAGTAAATTCTTCTTCCCCGATCATCCAGAAGAGATTTCGCCGCATAGAATCTGCGGTTATCAATACCATCAAATTTTGGAGTTCTCCACGGCCCATACGGTGATTTTGATACGCGGTAAATGGTCTGTGCCCGTTCCGAGAATCTGGAATATACCAGATACCAGTAGTCTCCCATCTTATACATTTCCGGACATTCCGGACAGTTGGTATGCCAGGGCTCGTAAATAACTCCCCTGTGCTCAAAATGCTCCAAATCCGCAGAGGTATACAATACTACCACACCTCTTCGATTGGAAGGACCTTCATTTTTTCTGGCCGCAATCAGCATCCAATAACATTCTTCCTCATCATTATAAAAAATGTAGGCATCCCGCCAGTCGATGCTCTCATAATATTTTGTATCCGGAACAATCAGGGGACTTTTGGGATCCTTGGTAAAGGTAATGCAGTCGTCGCTTACCGCGTGGCAGATAGTCTGCGGAAATTCCGAATCAATGTGATATCCCGTATAAAAAATATGATACTTCCCATCCGCATAAATCACAGACCCCGTCCAGCATCCGTCCTGATCCAGCTCTGTCCCGTCTCCGGGAAGCAGTACCGGCGGAAGCTCCTCCCAGTCAGTCAAATTTCTCGAAATCACGTGCTGCCAGGTGTTCCGGACGCGCTCCGGATAACGAACTGTATTTTCCGGAACCGACAGAAAAAACAAGTGATACACACCATCATGATAAAACGGAATGGAATCTCCGCATGAAAGGCCGTTTGATAATCTTCTGAATATTGCCATAAACTTCTCCTTTTTATACATTATTTCACTTAAGACCGAAACTTAGTCTTCTTCATTTAATTTTATATTTGTCACCTCTAAGGTTCCGTCTTCTACAAATAATCCAAACTTGTGGAAAGGCTGTCCATAGGGATCATAGATCCGGAAGGAAAGGGCCAGCTCATCATTTACAAAGCATTCCACAAAGGAGCCATCCACAAAGGCCTTCACATCAATCTCTTTTCCTCTCTCAATATGAATGGGACGTTCAATGGTTCTGGGTCCGTCCACCTCCATAGGCGCATCCTTTACCTTCGGGTTCAGGGTTTCCCAGAAGGGATCCAGTGCACAGGGATAACGGGTGATGCTTACGCGGGAGCGGGTGGGCTCAAAAATCAGTTCCCAGGAAGGAGAAAGTCCCTCCGTACTCTTAAGAAGCAGGCCAAATGCGCCATAACCATCCTCTAATGTCAGCTTTGCATGGAACATCAGGGCATCTCTGCTCTCTTCTTTAAAAAATCCATAAGAAAAGGTCGCCGTAGATTCTACCCTTACAAAGTCCTCTCCCTGTTCCCATGTTCCCATAACCGGGGAGAATTCTTTTGCCACAGGCTTATGGAAAGAATCTACAATCTCATGAGGCACACAGACCGCCAGGGAGCCGTCTTCCCGCTGCAGCAGCTCATGAGGTATTGCCATGTCGCCGGCATATGTCCACTTTCCTTCATTATTGAGCCCTTCCCGCTCATAGATATTTCCCCATTGGAAGCGGCGCTTTCCGTCTGTCAGAGATTTTGCCGCATAGAAGCGTCTTCCGTCGAAGCCCGGCAGGCTTGGCGTACGCCAGGGTCCATGACAGCTTTTTGAAATCCTATATGTAGTTTTTGCATTTTGATCAAAGTGAGAATAGCACAGATACCACCAGTCCCCCATCTTAAACATCTCCGGGCATTCCGGACAAATCATATACCAGGGGGCATACAAGATATGATCTTCGCTCCAGTTCCACAGATCCTCAGAGGTCCGGTAGGTAATCACTCCTTTTCTGTGGAAAGGGCCGCCGCTTTCGTATCTCGCTGCAAGCACCATCCAGTAAATTTCTTCATCCTCATTCCAAAACACATAAGAATCCCGATAATCAATCTGTTCCAGATAAGAAGCCGGACGAAGAATCGGAAAGTCCGAGCGCTTTGTATAACGATAACCATCCTCGCTTGTCGCCAGGCAAATCTTCTGAGGATTCCCGGCATCATGGTCAAAGGCACAGTAAAACAGATAGAACACGCCATCATCGCGCTTGCGGACCAGACTTCCGGTCCAACAGCCATCCTCGTCTACTTCTCCCGGATTGCCCGGATAAAGAGCCGGCTCATGTACTGTCCAGTTTACCAGATCCGTACTGCTGATATGCCGCTGTGTATCCTTGCTGCGGATCTCCGGTGTAATATATCCCAATGAATCCCAGGGGGGACTTAAATGGATTACGTGATAGACTCCATCAACAAAGAGCGGAATCGGATCGCTGCAGGGCGCAGCATTTTCACCGGAACGGCGATAGATTTTTGACATAGTAACTTCCTCCTATCTCAATATTTGAAATTTGTCAATATATCTCCCGATATATTTTTAT
>OFGA01000965.1_pt1 | contig 21354 bp, 18 predicted proteins | sample 1521471 | NCBI WGS metagenome assembly OFGA01 (sample SAMEA3504086, study PRJEB24116) | mouse gut metagenome | biome: mouse gut; feature: mouse-associated habitat; material: faeces | place: Denmark | collected 2011
GCTCCTTTGTATGTATGAACATGCGGTGCAGGCCGTAATCATTGAGGATGCGGTTATTGATACGTTCCGCGGCGGTGCGTTGATTATAAATTTTCTTATAAGTATCTGTGCCGCGGGGAACGTCGGTGTAAAGCCGGATATCCCATTCGGGCCGGGTCTTGACGACTCTCCCATATTTGGAATCTGTGCAGGAGTTTTTACATTTGGAACAGTGTTCTTTCCCATAGGGGCAGCGCCACATGAGGTAACCGCTGGAACTGTCATAACCGTTAGGCTTCATGCGCAGTTTTTCCTGACATAGAGGGGTTCCATCTTTGTCAATGGTGATGACATCAGGAATTGTTTTTGGCCGGCCGCATTTGTCATTGAGGTCGATGAATGCCCGTATCTCCCTTTTTTTGAGGAGCCTGTAAGTGGGGTAATTGTCCATTGCGGAATCCAGGCACATATTTTCAATGGGAACTGCGGGCATATGTTTTTCCAGTTCGTGGAAAGCGACAAGGAAATTGACCGAATCATGCCGCCTTGCGCTGGTAAAGCGCAGGAGAAGGGGAATGTCTGTCCTGAGTTCACTGTTATAGCATGATAACTGGAACAACGTGTAGCCGAAGTAAAATTTATCCAGGTCACTGTCCCAGCCCCAGGAAGCGTCAGGGTCGGGGAAATGCCGAAGGTTATCGGGTGCGCCGACCCTGTGGTGTCCGCGCGGGCAGGCATGGGTATGCACGGCGGTGCCGTCCCCGGAAACGGTAAGGTGTTCCATTGGGATCAGGCCGCATTCCATGGAAGGCAGGACAGCCACAAGATAGAAGAAGCGCTGCAGCCGCCCCTCAAAGTTAAAAGGGATATCCTTCCCGTCCATGAGGCGTTTTTCGATTGCTTCAGTAATTTTGGGCTTTGTTTCCTGTGCTTTCTGTTTTTTGCCATTGGGCTTATCGGGCTTTTTGCTGTTCCAGGAAGCGGGAAGCAGTTTGTCCCGCGCATATAAGTCCGTTGGCGGTGCAGTCCAGAGCCTGTCCATGAAGTCAAAATAAGAACCGAGGGGCGGCAGGGAATCCGGGGTACAGCCGATGAGTGCGGCGAGAACGCGGTCATGTTTGAGTCTGTCCACCCAAAGGGTAAGGGAGAGTTTGGTCAGACCATCTGAAAATAGAAGAAAGAAGAGGATAAAAGACCTTAATATTTGCGGCTGGTTCATAGCAGGCCTGCCGGTGTTGGAGTAAAAGGGCAGAAGGAACTCCATGGCCTTATCGGTATCGAAAAGGCGGAGTTTCTGCCAGGGTTCCCAAAGCTCCGTATGGAGCCGGTTCCTTTCAGAGGAATCGAAATGGGATTTGGATTCGGTGAGAAAGTACTTGTAATCCTGCATAGACTGCCAGTACTTGATCATAAAGTGCACCTCCTTGTAGTTTAGTGCTGTGCGTGTGGCACAGATGCTTCTTAACTACAAGGGGCGCGTTTGGTGACTGGCGTATATGGTCATCAAACGCGCCGCACATTTTGGCTTATATGTCAATACTTTTTTGAAAATTTAACAAAAATGTTTTCCGGGATATGGAGGAAAGCAAAAAAGAAGAACATGAAAAAAGAGCGGAAATTCGGGCTTAAAGAGTTTCCGAGACCGCTCACTATCAGAAATGGAGGTTATCAGTGTGGAAGAAAGTTTAAAATATCAACCAGAGTACAATTTGTTACAAGATGCATATTTAGGTTCTAAAGATGTTCTTCAAAAGAAGCTAGTATTTTTGGCTAATATGGCTCAAGAAGAAAAGTGGGATTATAAAGGTACATCAGATAAACAAATATTATATAATTATTTGTGCTATACATATGATAGAGTTAAGGTAGAGAATAAAATTGAAATATTGGACGACAAGACAGCAATGTGTTTTAATACAGGACTGTTAACTGAACATGGTGCGGATATTTATGCGTACTTTGTTAAAAATACAAGTCAATATAAGAAAGATGGACAAGATTGGTTTTTGTATGGATTTAAGCAACGGTCGGATTCAGAATTGAGAGTTTTTAAGCATTATCCAGATATTGCAGATTATTTTACTGTTCCGGCAGATTTTATCTATGATAAATCAATGGAACTTTCGATTGATTACGATCATATCATAAATGACAATTATGAAAGATTTGTATCAGTAGGATTGACGGATACATATATGATAAATGGTTTGCTTGAAAATGCTGTAAAGAAAATTGTGGAAAAAGTAAAACGTAATTATAAACTGGCAATTCCACAATATTATACAGATAAATCAACAAGTGAATCAAAAATTCAATTACTGTTACCACTTTTTTTACAAAGTAGGGATGTGGCAGATTTAGCATTGGTGGTTGATAAAGGCGAATATAATTATGTTGGTAAAACAATTTTAACCATAGAATGGGCATATGTAAACTCAAGGAGAATTGTTCGACCAGATGTTGATTGGTTAAAAATTTAAAAAATGGTTGTTTTTTTAGAGAAAATAGTATATACTAACATTAGATTTACACATTTATGTATATTATATTTATAAAGTATATCAAAAAGACTAGATTTATAAAGTATAATTAGGTTTATGAGATGAGGGTTGCAGAAGCAACCCTCTTTTACTTACTTTGATTTCTCTTGAATTGTTGTTCCAAATGTTCATTTCGGAGTTTCATTCTTGTAGCATTGTCTATATCCTCATACACTTTCTTTGTCACTGGCAAGGTGGAGTAATCAGCAATTTTCTGTTTTTTCCAAATATCAAACATATCCTTTGGCGTAAAGTAAGATTCAAAACTTTCCCGGCTCTCATTCAGCGAAGCAAGGAATTGACACATATCCGCATTATATAAGTGTCCTTTTTCATTTCCATAGAATTTAATATTGGCATGCCAACGGTTATTTTCGGTTTCTATGTCATTAAAAAATTTATTGTTGATTTCCAGTTCATAGCGCAATTCTTTTAATTCATTCAACTCCAATAGAAAACTGATAATATCGCCCATAGACGATAAAGAAAATTCATTGTCTGAAATACCAAAAAGCCAATCCAAAGAAACGTGATATTGCTTTGCTATGGCATAGAGTACCTCGTTGGACGGAGATACCGTTCCGTTTTCATAACTGGATAGAGTGGATTGCTTTATGCCTAGCTTTTTACAAAATTCACTTTGGTTCAAACCTAGATTTTTACGGAGTTGTTTTATCCGTTCTGCTATCTGAATTGTATTATCCATGCCGTTACCTCTTTTCTTTTTTGCTTTCTTATAGTATAGCACTTTCAATAAATATTGACAACAATAATAAATATGAAAAATACAGATAAAAATTATTGACATAAATGATAGTGAGTGCTAGAATATCATTAGCACTAATAAATAGTGAAATAAATGATAAGGAGAGGTTGCATGAACGGACAGAACTACTTATTGACTGCCGGAGAAGTTGCGGAAACATTGGGTGTTTCCAAAGGACACGCTTACAAACTGATAAGAGAATTAAATGAAGAATTACAGAGCAAAGGCTATCTTGTTGTTGCCGGGAAAGTGCCAAAGGCATTTTGGGAAACAAAGTTTTATGGTTACAATCAGCCGAACCAAACCGCATGAAAGGGGGATAGGGTTGAACGCGCTGCAAAACCGATTATTTTCCATAGCTGGACTGATAGCATTTAGGTGTTTGAAACCCGCTTGTATCAAGGGTTTCCGGGCGCGTTCGGCAGGGGGTGGTATGTTTATATGTCCTGCGCCCTATTCGTTCCACAAAAGCTAACATGGACGGCTGTGCTTTGAGACATTTTGTCCCAAAGGTGAGGGGGAGACAGTGGCGCAATGATTTTAATTAGGTAGCCCCCCCACTATTCTATACAGATTATAAGAAAAACTTTTGTAAAGGAACCTTGACAAAACCGCCCTATGCTGCTATAATGGAAATGTAAAGGAACCTTGTCAAAACAGGGGGTGACATTATTTGGAAAACAGGGTTGAAGAATTACGAAAAAGGTTAGGCATGAATCAAGAAGATTTTGCAAAAGCACTTAAAGTTTCAAGACAAACTGTCAGTTCAATAGAAACGGGGAAATATAATCCCTCTTTAGAATTAGCTTTTACAATATCAGATTTTTTCGGTAAGCAAATTGAAGATATTTTTATTCATGAAAGGAGTTGCAAAGATGAAAAAAGGTAATTTATTAGAGGGTATTTTGTTTGTTTTGACAGGCATTATTCTTTTGGGTGTAGCACTACTGACTGATAGTGTGCTGGACAGTTTGCTTATTGGTTTTGCTGCCGCAACTATCTCTTCTGGTATTTTTATGACCTGTAAATACTTCTATTGGAGTACATCTAAAAACAAAGAGCGTTATCAAGAAAAAATAGAAAATGAAAAAATTGAACTTCACGATGAATTAAAATCAAAATTAAGAGATAAATCCGGGCGCTATGCGTATGCTATCGGGCTTATGACAGTTAGTATTTCAATAATCATTTTCTTCATACTGGGACAACTTGAAATCATTGATAATTCACGCTTAATAGTGCTATATCTGGGCGGCTATTTATTATTTCAAATTGTAATAGGTATCGTAATATTTAAGCAGTTGCTAAAGAAGTATGAATAGCAAACCCAACCGAGCCAGTCAACGGCAAGTAAATGGGCTTCACTTCGCCCACCGTTGACAGCCCCATTTGTCTTTGCTGTTCGATAATCAAGGGGCGACAGCCTAAAGTGTTGCTATCTTATTCATAAGGAACCGGCGCGACAGCGGCGGTGACACAGCCAACCTCTTTGGGACATTTTGTCCCAAAGAGCCGGGTTTGGGGAGGCTCCCCAACAAGCATTTTTGACGGCCCCCGGCCAGTCAAAAATGGCAAGTGTGGCCACACTTGCATTGCTTGCCGTTTGTGGAATTATATAAATTGCGCGTTTTAAGACATGGTGCGGATTTTATACCTTTGGGACAAAATGTCCCAAAGTTGGGGCGGTACTTTTCGCAGTGCCGCCCCCTTTTCATGCCCGGCGGCATCCTTGCCGATACCCCTAATCGGAGTTATAATATAACTGTAATGTGATAGGGAAGGAGGAACAATGGCACGAACAAAAAACAGAGGGTATCAGCAGATTTTGCCCCCTACCTATGCGACCCGGCGCTGGAAAATGGGCGGCTATATCCGGCTCTCCAAAGAGGATTTGCAGAAAATCAATCGTGGCCTTGACGATAGCAACAGTGTGAAAAATCAGCGCGATATACTCAACGATTTTCATTTTAATCATGCGGAAGAATTTGAAAGCTACACCGAGTATGTGGAAATGAAAATCGCTTAATTGATACAAAAGGAATAAACAGAATAACGGCAAAAAGGCAGAAATAAAGGCTTTCAATACATTAAAACGTGACTGAAAGCCTTTTTCTTTTTATAGTGATTCATAGCATCGGGAAAAAGATATTTGAAAGTGAACCCTCTCCACGGATACATGAACCCTCTCGTTTTGGTAAACATGAACCCCCTTAAGGAAAAATCAAAAAGTATCACCCTTGTCCGCTGATGGCATATATTCTGTGTCACAACAGACCGCTGAATTTTTGAGAATGTTCCTTTCTGCAGACCAGATAGTAACTGACATTAAATTCAGGGTCCGTGATAGGCACTGCCACACGGGACGGGGCAGGTATGGAGTCAATGAGTTCATTGTGGTAGTAGTCCGTGGTGAAAACCGGCATAGTGGAATTCTCAATCAATTCCAGGAAGGTGTAGCGTTCTGTCTGGACGAGGAACCTGGAATCGGGCATTTTCTCTACCACCAGATCATGCCAGAAACCAATATCCTGAAATAAAAGCATATTTTCTCCATTCATTTCAGATACGCTTAAGGATTTTCTGCGTGCAAAGCGGTGCCGCTTGGGAAGAAGGAAGGACAGATGCTCTTCGCCCCATTTCCGGCAGGATAGCCCATCGTCTTCCGGGCAGAAAGGAAGCAGCACGAGATGGTAAAGTCCGTTTCTTACTCCGTCAAGGAGACAGGATGTGCTTTTGGTTTCTGATGAAATAGGTGCCATGGGAAAGGCGCCGGTAATGCGGCGTATGAGTTCCGGTATCAGGACAGGCGTGCAGGAGCCAAGCGTGATGGTTCTGTTCTTCCGGTCAAAATCACGGGCATGACGGATCATGTTTTCGGTCTGTTTTAATAGCATTTTGGCATCTTCTGCTGCGAGGGTTCCGGTTTCATTAAGTGAAATACTGTTTTTGGTGCGGTGAAACAGCGGAACATCGAATTCTGTTTCCAATCTCTGCATATTTCTTGTCAGTGTAGGCTGGGAAATATGCATTTTTTCTGCGGTTTCTCGCAAGGTTCCAGTCTGGTAAAAGGTAACGAATTGTTCCAGGATATGATAATCAACCATGTGGGAAAGCACTCCTTTCTGAAGAAATTATAGCAGATGCAGAAAGGAAAGTAAATGACCCAGATTTCATTTTATGAAATCTGGATTGCGGAATTAGCATTGTACAAATAAAAAAATCTGCAATAAAATGGCTTCAGGACGAAAGGAGGGGACGGAAATGATTTTTTACTTTACAGGAACCGGGAACAGCCTGTATGTGGCAAAAGAACTGGATCAAAACAGGATAAGCATTCCGCAGGTCATAAAACGGGAAAGGCTGGTATTTTCTGCGGACAGCATTGGCATTGTATGTCCGGTTTATGGGCATGAAATGCCGAGCATGGTAAAGGAGTTTATCCGCAGGGCTTCCTTTGAAACGGAGTATCTTTTCGTTGTGCTGACCTATGGCGCACATCATGGAGGAGCGGCGGAGATTGCCGATCTGTTTTTCCAGGATGCAGGGAAACAGGCAGATTATATCACGACCATTGAGATGGTGGATAATTTTCTTCCGGTATTTGATATGAAAGAGCAGATGGCAATAGATAAACAGGTGGAAAAGCGTCTGGATGAGATCAGGGCTGATCTGCAGGCAAAAAGGTATGGGATACAGAAAACAAGCCTTGCGGAAAAGACCGCACATAAAATGTATCTGAAGATGGTCAAAAATGCGCCGGAAACGGTCTGGGCGGCTTTCCGGGTGACGGACGAATGTGTGGGCTGCGGAATCTGCACCAGGGTATGTCCTGCCGGGTGCATCCGTCTGGAAAACCAATATGCAGTCCATGAGCCGGAAGGATGCCAGGCCTGCTACGCCTGCGTCCATGCCTGCCCGAAAATGGCAGTGCAGTTTGCCCTGCCCCGGCCGGAGAAAAATCCCGCAGCGAGATACCGTAATGAGCATGTGACACTTTGTGAGCTGGTAGGGTCCAATGACCAGACGGAAAACGATTAAAAACGAGGAGGATATTGATATGGAATATGTAACATTGAACAATGGAGTAAAAATGCCGGTTCTTGGCTATGGCGTCTATCAGGTGACAAAGGAAGAATGCGAGCGGTGTGTGCTGGATGCCCTGCAGGTGGGATACCGCAGCCTGGATACGGCGCAGAGCTATTTCAATGATGTGATATGTTGTGAAGTGTAGATGTCAGATTCCTCTAAAAGATTGTATTTTAGCGGAAATCTCCATCTGCTAGTCAGATGCAAGCATCTGACTCTTGCGGCATTCGCCAAATTGACATACAAGTATGTCAGCTTGGCTCATTGCTCGCAGAAAATACAACATATGCGGCTGGCTCATTTGTGGTGAATGGAAACTTGCAGATGTTGTGGTAAAGGGAGAAGGTGATAATTCTTTTATTCGTATCTGTAAACAGTTTAGCACAAAGAAAGGCGGTTGCATATGGAAATTACATATCATTGGGAAGAGGACTATCTGATTCCCGACCTCAAACTTTCGGATACAACGGAGTATCAGATCGGGAAGTATGGACGGATGAGGAAGCGTTTTTTAGAAGAAAACCACAGGGGCATTTATTCGCATATGATTCTATCAGAAATCTTATGGAAGCACCTTGCGGAAATTGATGAAGAATGCAATGAGATGATGGATAGGCTTGTGGGGCAGATGGCAAAGAAAGAGGGTGTGACGGAGCAGTTAAAATCTGATGACTGGCTATGTTGGCTTCAGAAGATGAACAGCATCAGGAGCAGGGCGGAGGAAGTGGTGTTGCACGATCTGATATATTCCCTTTAGTTCTGGCTTTGTTTTAAGTTTTGTAGCATGAGGCACAGATGATGTCAAGACACCGGCTCCGCCTCGCCTGCGACGGTCTTGACATCATCTGTGCCTCATGCTATGGAGCGGTCAAGGGGGAACAAAGTTCCCCCCATTGCATTAAAAATGCCAATGGCGGTATTCTGAAAAAATCAAAATTGGGGATTGACAGGAATTGAAAAATGGCTTATTATTGACAATAAGAAATGGGTTTTTACCGTACAGTGTTTTCACTCAAGCGGGCTGCTCGTTTCTTTTTTTATTGCCAAAATATCATACAGATACTTCCTGCCATCATTCGCATGACGGACAAGCATACTTGCTGAATAAATATTATGTCTTGCTATTTTCCCTGTTTTGTCATCATATACGGGCAATGCAAATCTGATGTTGTAGCGATACCATCCATATACCGCATCTGTTTTGTGTTTTTCTTTCCGGTTTGCCTCATGTTTTGGATTGGTGGCTATTCTTATAAGTTCAGGAACAGCCTGTGAAGCATTTGCCTTAGCCTTTGCGACAGCGCCTTTTAAGGCGATACGGCTTTCTGAACTTGCGTATTCATCGGGAAAATCTGCCGAAATATATATTTTTTCAGAAGTTTCCTCAATTTCGTAAAAATCCCCGATATACGCTTTCAGGTATTCTTCGACAGCCGTCCAGTCATCCCGCACTTTTGCCTTGAAACGGATATCGTTAATCAAGACCAGCTTTTTACCGTCCGCATCGGTTATGATATTTACATTCCTGTTTTCAATCATCTCTTTTGTTTCCTTTCTTCTTTTCCCTTGATTTGTAGACATTAAACTGGTTCTTGCACTTCTGGCTGCAAAATTCATTCCCCTTCCTGCTTGCGACAAAGGCTTTTTTACAGTGTTTGCACATGCGCATATCACTGTCCTTATCCGTGAGCATGAATGAGAAGCACATCTGCACCATGATTAGCAGTGAATGGAAATCCCATACGATAACGGGCGAATCCTTTTCAAGCGCGATCCGGTAAGTTGGGGATATGCCGCCGAAAGCGGAAATGCCCTGACGGTACAGTACAGGCTGCGCGTCTGTTCATCAATTAAACCACATCATTCATGAAACGGTATTTTTCTTTTTTCTTCAAATTTTTGGAGTTTGCTGCACACGATCACTTTAATGGAACCAATACCTTTCCATCTGTAATTGCTGATAAGTTTTTGAGAGTTATAGGGATAACTATTGGGAAATATAGGTATAAGCTGCTTTGTTTAGCATTAGGATTTTACGATACTTCCAGATAACCATTGCTGTATAACATTAATCCCAACATCTAAAATATCTGCAATTGTAGCATCTGAATACCCCTTATTTTTCATATTAAATGCGGTTTCCCTTTTACCTTCGATAATGCCTTCCTTTTTACCTTCGATAATGCCTTCCTTTTTACCTTCGATTATACCTTCGTTATAAATTTTTTCAGAAACTTCACACATTTCCAGATATCCTCCTTCCTCGCACTTCAAAAAATGAATTCTAGCGGATAAATCACCATGGCTCATATCTTCTGGATCGGCCGTTTTAAAATAGTCCATAAGCTTTGCAACATCACTGCCATCATCTACCTCGGCATTTACATATGTTATATAAACACCATCATCATATGGAATTTCTGTTTCTTTAAATTTCTTTTCTACATTATAAAGAGTCTTTCCTGACGACCATAAATCCGTTTCGCTAATATATATGATATAGACATCGGGCATTTGATTATAATCTTTTCCTTTTTCCAGACATTCACCATCAATCATTGCTGCATAGAACCTGGTTCTTCTGGCATGATCAATTATATCTTTTCTCTGTATTTCCAAATTTACTAATCGCCTGTGGATATCCTCTGCCAGTATGTCAAGAATGGCATCGTGCGCCGTAACCTTTGAGATTCTATGCTGTGATCTTACCTCCTTCACAATTAAGTCTGGAATACCTGTTATGACGCGGATGACATGCTGACAGGCCAGTGTGTCATTTAATGCAACACTCATAAATACGTTACTTAAAAGATTAAAACTTCTTGCTTTTTCAACTAATTGGTCTTTTATACTGATAAAAGATGTTTCTGGTGATTCAGCGGCAGTTATATTTGTAGTAGAGTTATCTTTTGTTATATTCTCATTTGTTCCCACAATATAGTGCCTCCTTATGTAAAATTATCAATATAGCTCTTACTAAAAATAATTATACGAAGACTGACAAGACAAATACTTCTAAAATATTACTTTTTCATTTTTGAATGCTCTTTTAACATAGAAACGGTATTGGACGTATATTTTCAATTATCATTGGTCAAATCTTCCTTATTCGCCGTATGCTGATTGTATATCATGCCATATCGTTACCTTCTACAATCCGAACATCTTCAAGGTATCGTCGACTTCCTGAGCCGAACACCCCACTTCTTCTGCAATCTGATTGTAAGTAAATTCAGGATTCTTATTAGCAGTTTGAAAAATTCTGACGGTTAAGATCTTGCCTTCCAATCGTCCAACTTCCTTGCCTTCCAATCGTCCTTCTTCCCTGCCTTCCGCTCTGCCCGCCAGACGCCCTTCTTCCCTGCCTTCCGCCCTGCCCGCCAGACGCCCTTCTTCCCTGCCTTCCGCTCTGCCCACCAGACGCCCTTCTTCCCTGCCGCGATTCAAAATAGTCTTAGCCTCGTATTCTAAAACTTTACCACCCATAATATCTTTCACTCCTTTTCGAACAGTCTCATAATTTTTAGCCAGATGCCAAGCAGTCTTATTCGTCATATCATTAATTGTACATTTAGTATATTCACAGATCTCTTCCCGATTCGCCATCGCTTCCAACCTGTTCTTGATCTCCTCATACTCTGCCAGCATGGTACTAAGCTTCGCTGCATCATTTTCATATTCCTGAAAATACTTCTCATGTACAAATATATAAAATGGAATCAGAAATAACAGCTTCTTCTCAAAAATCTCGTCTATGGTATATTCCTGGGACTTCATCACCAGAATATCATACTCGACACTTCCTCCGGGTGTCACCATCCGAATCTTCAATTTATCCGATGTAGCGGAAGTGTGTCTCAAATACAGCAACGCGGAATGCGGAAATGTCACGGTTAGAACATCCCCGTCAATCTCCCCTGTATCCAGTGCGATCTGCGTATCATACTCAAAAAATCTCACCAACATGCTGCTGTCCGTACTGCTCTGACATTCCAGGTGGTATTTCTTCGTTTCATCTCCTAATATAGTAAAGCTCGTATCTGTGATCTCCTTGTCCTCATTACCATCCTGCCGGTTTAGGAAATGTACGTCTTGCGAAAAGACAATCTTTTCATTACCAGAATACTTTGTCCAAAACAGTTCGTTGATCACGGGAATAACCAACTCACGGCAGTCGTTTAATAAGGTGCGGAAAACATCGTCATAAGGTGTGCTTACAATCGTAATCTCGCCCATAGGCGCCCTTCTTTCTTATATTCTACCATGCTCTTATGATTTACTCAATCTGTTACCTTTGAAAAATATTTTTAAAAAATACATATGAATTCTTTGCAGATCTTGCAAGAAATACTTAATATAGAAATCTACTGATAGAACATCAGTTTTGATTTATGTATAGTCTAATACATGAATCTCGTTTTGTCAATCCCTAATTTCCTGGATTTAGTGTTGCTTCACGAAGAAATATGAAAATAAAGTAAAGCTCTTTAAAAAGCTAACTTATGGTATTTGACTGTATCGTTGCATTTCAACAAAAATAGTACTGAAACTGTACAGGATAAGCTGCGGAGAATTATCATTAGCGACTGTATGAATGAAAAGGAAATGTGAGATTGATGTTGCGGATGGAATTTAATCTGTAGAAAACCATAGATTATTGTTGAATTGAGCGAAAAAAAGTGATAATCTGTTTTTGCATGGTATTACCATGCAGGAAAGTACCCATGACAGGGTGGCAGTCTCCCGAACTTACATAGCCGGTCAGCCGGTGAGAAGAAGGGAGGTGCGTAACATGACAGCTTATGAAATCATTTCGATTTTCATTGGGATATTAGCATTGCTGATGTCCTTTGGCAGTTTGGTTGTTGCGTTTCTTGCCTTTCTCGACAAGAGGAACAAGAAGAAATAAAAATGCCTATCCTGTCGGCCAACAGGATAGGCGGTGTCCGTAAGGACATGTAGTCATAACCGGGGGCATCCACTTTGGAGTGGGTGCTTTCCTTGTTTTTAATATATCATTTCTTTCTGAAAAAATCAACAGTGATTTTCTAAAGCAGATACGGACAGACAAGTAGGAGGTTTGGCTGAATATAATGCGGTCAGCACACTAATACAGCATTGCACAATTAACGGTGGATTTCGCAATGCTGTATTAGTGCTTCATCCGGTCAGAAATCGAACTCCTGAACTGCCTGGCCCGACCATTGCGCCGTTAAAAGCTCTAGCAGGTGCGCCCGTATCGCCAACTTATTTCCGTGCTTGTTCTTCTCAGGCGGCAGCGCCTTGTGATGGAGGCTTTCAGGCAGTAGGCAGAGGAGAAGAGGCAGGAAACTAATCCGTTAATAAATATTGCAAAATATAACTGGAACAACTTTCTTGCTCATATCGCGAAACTCTTATAATCAAAATTCCTTTTGTGACGATATATTATTATAGTGGATATTAAGGAAATGGAATGTCATGCTTTGCTTCCGGGTTTGAGACAAATTTTATGGAAAGATTTTGGAAAAACCGGATTCTTGGGCGGATTCTCTGAATATAATAGCGTATATTCAGAAATTTCTATATATAGGCATATCTTTACTGGTTACGGATTTGTCAGTAAATGGTAACTGTGCAGTTTCATTTCAGGGACAAAGTCGTTGAACTTCGACAAATTATGCGGTATACTTATATATAATGAAATCTTAGAGACAGAATGATACTCTGTTTACATAGATAGGGTAGATATCCAAGAAATATTAATGAAGAAAGGACTACTATGATGCAAAGAAAGAAAGTAAAGTTATTGCTGGCGTCCTTGGCCGCATCTACGATATTATGTTCTGCGCCGTTATTGGCAAAGGCAGCGGATCCTGTCGAAGGACCAGATTACAATTTATCTACTATCACTAGTTCCGTATCGCTTTCTGAAAAATGTAATTCTAACAATAAGAAATGTCCAGGTCATCATATTACACAAGACAATGAAGGCATTTCACGCACAATTGCAGTGGTTGGCGGAACACATACCGTATATTTTGATAGCAATATAAAGATTACAGGAGATGTAGCAGCTCCTCCGTTTGAGATTTATACTGGTGCAACTGTTGATTTATATTTAGGTAAAGGTACCACGTCTACATTGGATAACAGTACAATAGATATTCCAGATCCAGATGATCCTATTCAAACGAATCCTAGTAAAGGAGGCGCTGGATTACAGGTTAGAAATAAGGGTAATTTAATAATTCATGGACCAGGTACATTGAAAGCTCAAGGTAGTAGTGGTGGTGCTGGAATCGGTGGATTTACTGACGCAACTGGAAATATTACCATTCTTGGCGGTCGTATAGAAGCAACTGGAGGTGAAGCTGCCGCTGGTATAGGTAGCGGTTCTAAAGGTAAATGTGGAAATATTTCTATTAAAAATGATGCTGAAGTAGTAGCCATAGGTGGCAATGCTAAAGAATATAAAGTAAATGGTGTTGTTGAATCAACTCAACCGGGTGGTCCTGGAATCGGTCATGCACAAACCTATGAGTCTAGCGGTGGAAATATTGATATATCTGGGGGCAAAGTGTTTGCTATTGGCGGTACAGTGGAGAAGGGCTCTACTGATTTAACGACCGGCATTTTATGCGATACATTATCTTCTCTTGATGGAAGTGGAGATATTTTCACTAATGATACTTCTCTTACAGGAGTAATCAATAAAGGAACTCAAGAACATAAACTTAATGCAATAGTGTGGGAAGCAGAAGATGATAAGGCTACCAAAAATAATACTACTGGAGTTATATGGGGAGATGGGACAATAAGTGAAGACATCCATGATACACATTTACTTCTCCGTCCAGATAGTACATTGACGATTGCTAAGAATCCAACAAGTCTTCAGGATTGCATAATTAGAAACTTTGGTAATTCGGATACTCCTCAAAATAATGCAATTTATAACAGGGATTATATAAGTACTGACCTTCCGCCTCTGCCGAAGGGCATAAAAGAATATGTGTCTTTGTCGGAAAAAACTATTGATATCGCTCCGAAGATGAATAAAGATGAAATATTCTATACGGGAGAAGATTTAACAGATAAAATCCTTGTACCTAAAGAAAGAACACCTAGATCTGAAGACGATGAGGATGAATCTAATTATTATTATGTTGATACGAATGGTTGGGATCATTATATAAGCAGATATGAGTCTGCGCCAAGTCTTGATACAAAAATACTTAGACGAGGAACTTATACTGTAACTTATAAACATAAAAATCCTTTTTATACAAAAGAAAACGGTCAAAAAGAGTTTGATAAAGAATTTAAACTTACAGATACAATTGAAGTACGTCCAGCACAAATTTCAGATTGTGTTTTCGAAGTTAAACAGCCGTTAACTTATACGGGCGAAAAACTTACACCTGAATTGGCATCTGCAACATTTGGTAAACTTTCTGTTGAGAAAAATGAATATAGTATCAACTGGGGAGATCCTCTTGATGTAGGGACTTATAAGGCTGTAATTAAACCTTCAAGTGATAGTGATTTTGAAGGATCGAAGGAGGTTGAATATAAAGTTTCAGGTATTTCTCTTGATGGAGCTACTGTAACATTTAATCCAGAAAAGCCAATATATGATGGCACATCACAAAAGCCGGATGTTACAGTCAAAGTTAAAATAGACGATAAAGATATAGTTTTGAATGAAAAAACAGATTATGAATTAATACCTTCGGGTGGAGAAGCAGCAGATTTTACTAATGCAGGAACAATAACGTATACTATAACAGGCAAAGGTAATTATGAAGGCACAGTAACAGAAGATTATGTTATTGCCCCAAAAGAAATTACTATTGACACAAGCAGCAAAATAAAAGCTTCTCCGAATCCAAAATATTATAATGGCAATGGTGAAGTAACTTTAGAAGGAGTGGACTTTGAAGGACTTGTAAAGGCTGATAAAGGAAAAATCATACTCAAATCGCCAGGTATTGTTGATGAAAAGAATGAGGGGCATGCTGGTACATATAAGAGTGTACACCTCAATCCTGAAAAAATTGAACTGCAATATGCTGATGGATCTCTTTGCGGAAACTATATTGTTGTCGGGTATGATGGTGCGGAATTACCATTAGCGGAAGCTTTGATTATTGAGAAAGTAACACCTGAAAAACGTCAGCCGAATCACGTAGATCCTTACGTTGTCGGAGCGAACGGAACGACCTTTGACTGTACGATACAGATTCAGAAGCAAGCCGGTGTAGACTACCAGTTCAAGATGGATGGAGATCCGGCCGTGGAAGATGGTTGGGTTAACGGCACTAACAGTGAAGATAAGACTAAGAGTTCAGCAGTATTTACAGGTATCAATGCAGCAAAGGATGCTACAGATAAACATATTTTCTATGCACGGTCTGTAGGAACAGGTGACGTTGTACAAGAGATGATGCTGCCATATGAACTTGTCTTTGAGAAACTGAAAAACCCGAAGGCAGATGTTCCGGCATTTGAATTATCAATTAATGAAGGAAATGCAGATAAGAAGACATATACGGTAACAATACCTAAGGTAGATGATCCAGATGTAGAATATCGTATCATAACCGTAGGAAGTGACGAAGATGTTCCGTATAGTCCAACTGTAGTGGATAAAACAGATTGTAAACCTGGTACAAAATATATTGGTCAGATTAGGTACAAAGAGACTCTGGTTTACAAACCAAGCGACCCTGTATCTTCTCCAGAACTGACGACTCCGAAGTCCCCATTAGCCGACTCCGGTCCGAAGTACAAGACCACCTGGAAGCGCATTATTCCGAATCAATCGGATAACATGGAGCTTACCCAGGCATTACAGGATGCAGGATACACAAGTATGCAGGAAGTTACGACTGATCTGACAAGACATCTCGCAGGCTTGGGAGCATATCAGGATCAGGAACATACAGCATTCTACGATGTGAAAGTACAGGTTATTACCCGCAACGATGCAGGTGAACCAGAGACGAGAGACGCTCAGCCAGGTGATTTCGAGAACGGCGGTATTCCTGTTACATTACCGGCCAAGTCTCTTCCGCAAGGCGTAGTTGCTACGGAGAATCAGTTCTCAGCAGCACATATGTTTGAATCAGAAGACTTTGCAGAATACTCGGCAGGAGAGATTGAGACCTGTATGAGCAGTGAAGGCTCAGAGGTATTCCAGGGAACAGGCAAGGGCGTAACATTTGTAGTAAACGGTACATCACCGATCGGAATTGCATGGTCAACGGCGCCGGAGAATCCGGATGGAGATGATCCGAATAACCCGGACGATCCGAACAACCCGGATGGAGATGATCCGAATAACCCGGACGACCCGAATAACCCGGATGGTAACGATCCAAACAACCCGGATGGCAATGATCCGAATAACCCGGATGGCAGCAATGGTGACGGCACTGCAACAGATCCTAACGCGGCCAATGCAGATCCTAATGCGGCCAATGGTGATAATGCCAACGGTGATGACGCCAAGTCGGCTGCCCAGTCTGCAGCAGACGCATTGAAAGCTGCCGCTGCATCTCTCCTTCCTAAGACAGGAGATACCAGCAAGATCATTATGTGGGTCGTAGCAGCCGTAGCAGCATGTATCGCAGTAATTGCGGTTATCCGCAGCAAGGCGAAGAAGGGTAAGAAAGCAAAAGCTTCCTCATCTGCTAAGACGTCTGCAGCAGCAAAGAAGACGACTGCAACAGCAGCTAAAAAATCTACAACAACGGCCAAGAAGACGGCAACGACCAAGTCTTCTGGTACAGCTAAAAAGACGACGACAACAAAGAAGGGCCGTTAAATAGTTATTAAACAATAGTTTATTAAGCAAATGAAAAGGCTTCGGAGGTATAGCTTCCGAAGCCTTTTTGTCGGCAAATGGAAGTATTAATAAAAGTAGGAGGTATATTACTATTTGGCGCGGCATAAGATGATGCAAGGAGACTTGACTGAACAGGGAGAGTGATAGAGTATGACAGATATCAGAGAAAATCCTGCAGCTTATGCAGTAATCAAAGGAAATAAGGACTACCCGGGGATCGAAGGACGGGTTGATTTTTATGATACATACGGAGGAACGTTGATTGCGGTATCTGTTCATGGTTTGCCAAAGGGAAGCGGAGAGAGTAGTTATGGATTCCACGGATTCCATATCCATGCGGGCAGTTCGTGCACGGAAAATGAACAGGGAGAATATGCTTCTGCCGATGGACATTATAATCCTAAGAATACTGTACATCCGGCTCATGCAGGCGATCTTCCGCCGTTATTGGAGAACGAAGGGAGCGCATGGATGGCGGTATATACGGGGCGTTTTTTTCCTGAGGACGTTGTCGGCCATACGGTTATCATACATGAGAAGGCGGATGATTTCCGCACACAGCCGTCAGGAGACGCCGGGAAAATGATTGCGTGCGGTGAGATCTCGATATGGGAATGAAAATGTAACAGTGAAGGTATCTGAACTGTTACATGAAAATGATTCTTTTACAGTAATTTACATCTGCGGCACTTGACATCTGCAGAGAATGCCGTCAAAATAAAGGTAAAGATTCAACCGCAGCAAGAAGCAGAAGAGGATGAGCGGGCCGGGGAAGGAATTGACAGTAATGAAGCGTGTATCTCTTGAAGCACTGACACATTCGTGTCGGGATATCCCATATGAAGACCAATGTAAATATGTGCTGAAGCTTATATCGGATGGAAGGGTCAAGCCGCTGAAGGCTTCCGGGACGAACGGGAAGCATCCTGCGCTGTATCGGGAATATTGGCTGATCGAACAGGAGAAGGACTGCCATGCACTTGAAGAAGAATTAAAATACCGGCTGCATCCTTTGATCTCTGTGGATTATTATCTGTCCCATCTGAAGAATTACGAGAAGGACAGGCAGTGGGTCTGGCTGCTGAGTGAATATCTGAAGCACAGCAGGGATAGACTGAGATACGAGGAATCGGTAAATGAGCGGAGCTTTGAGATATGGGGGAGAGAGAAGTTCCTTGGGCGTGAACAGGGGAAGCGTATTTTGAAGAATTGCGGATTGACGGAAGCATTTCTCCATATATACCAGACTACGGAACCTCTGGCATATTATTCACACACAAGGCAGATACCGCAGAATCTTCTGATCCTGGAGAACAAGGACACGTTCTACAGTATGCGGCGGCATCTGCTGGATGGGGGCGGGAAGATTCTGGGAATGGAGTTCGGGACGCTGATATACGGAGCAGGGAAGGGGATCTTACGGTCCTTTTTGGATTTTGACCTGTGTGTGGAGCCGTATATGAGAGATGGCAGGAATGGAATCTATTATTTTGGAGATCTGGATTATGAGGGGATCGGTATCTATGAGAGTCTTGCCGGAATGCATGCTGGCATGCACCCGGAGGGGCGTAAGGTGATTCCCTTCAAAGAAGCATATGAGAAGATGACAGAGAAGGCAGAGAATGCCGGCAGGATGAAGTGTGAGAATGCCGGCAGGATGAAGTGTGAGAATGCCGGCAGGGTGAAGTGTGAGAATGTCGGAGACGCCGTCGGGATGAATCATGAGCGGGCGGAGATTGTCTGCGGGATTGAGAATCTGCCGGATACGAAGGAGCAGCAGAACAGGAATATCAAGGGTGAATTTTTTATGCATTTTGATAAAGATTGTGCGGACAAGATGCGCAAAATCCTAGCCGCCGGCAAGTATATTCCCCAGGAGATCTTGAATATTGCTGATTTCAGAAGATAGAAAGGCTCTTGAATATACAGATTTCAGAAGATAGAAAGAATCTTTGAATATTGCTGATTTCAGAACATAGAAAGGATCTTGAAAGGAATAAGATGCAGTACGAATTTTTAAAACATTTTCCAAGAAGGATGAAGAATGTGGGGCTGTATGCGCTGCTGATCCAGAACAGCGCTCAGAAGACGACCTGGAAGCAGTATGGCTTCCTTACGCTTGGAGAACAGTTGAATCTGATCTTCGCGGTGATGCTCTATATTATGGAGCAGTCCTTGAAGGAAGAGCATTGTACGATGGATGACATTGGGGCTTATATAGATACGGTCAATACGCAGCATTTTCGGAAGGATATGACCTATGATGACTGCAGGAGTCTGGGAGATTATGTGGTGAATGTCGTGTTGTCCAACGAGGGCAGGGTCATGTATTTTGACGGGTTCGATTTTGAGCAGAGTACATATCAGACACTTCATATCAGTTATGTTGCGAACAGAATCATTTATATAGATCAGGAATTCAAGCGCACTTCTTATTATCTGACGGATGACGGATACAATCTTTTACTTGCAACCTTGGAGATAGAGAATAATATGAAACTGACGATCCACGAGATGATATTTCAGATGCATCTGGAGAAGCAGAGCTATGATAAGGCAGTGGATGAGATCAAGAACGTGTTTAACCTGCTGCGGATCCAGCTTCAGAAGATTCAGGAGGCGATGGGTAAGATTCGGAGAAATGCGCTGAATTATTCGGTGAAGGACTATGAAGAGATTCTGGTGGAGAATCTGGATACGATCAGCGATACGAAGCAGAAGTTCCAGAATTACCGGGAGATGGTAAAAAGCAGGGCAAGGTCGTTGGAGGAGGAGAATATCAATGTAAAGAGGCTCAGTGAGAAGGATGAGGAACGTCTCTCGCATCTGCGGATCATTGAATCGTATCTGAACCGGACGATTGATGAGCATCAGAAGATACTGAACAGCCATTTTGATCTGAAGGCTCTGTATACGAAGGAATTGGAGACACTGACGCAGATGTCTCTGATCCGGCGTTTTCCCATGCGGACGGAGCTGTATGACAAGATCCTGGAGAATCCGGGCGCGCTTGCGAATCTGGATTATTTTCTGCGGCCGCTGTTTGGCCGGGAGCCTGACAAGGTCTATAATCTGAATAAGGCGTTTCAGCTGCAGCGCCCGATACGGAAGCGTGAAGAGGAGGATATTGCGGAGGAACTGGATTTTGACGAGGAAGCGTGGATGCGTGAGCAGGAGAGGCTTCGCAAGGAGAAACTGAAAAGGTATGAGGTGTGCCTTTTAAGGCTCCTTGGTTATGCCTTGAAGACAGGGGAGGTATCCCTTCGGGAAATCAGCGCGGCTGTAAAGGAGCAGGAAGAGGAACGGGAACAACTGATTCCGAATGTGGAGATCTTCAAGGAAGTCATGGTGGAGCTGATTAAGAATCAGGAGATTGATATTACCGTGCTTTTAAGGGAGCGCAGTGAGTATATCCAGGATGTACCGGGGGAGTTCCAACTGAACGAGATGCTGCTTCATCTGGTGGAGGAATACCCCAAGTTTCAGAATGTTCGGAGGGTGGGAACTTACCGGATAGAGGATGGGAGCGCCGTTACGTTTGAAGGGATTTTGAATGAGGATAAGGTGAGGAAGACGATTCGGTGTTCTAATGTGTTGATTCGTGTGGAAAAGGAGTAAAAATATATGGCTTATGAATTAGATGAAGTCCGGACAAGCCAGGAGATTTTCTACTATCTCCTGGAACACCATGAGCTTTGCGAGGATGAGGAAATGCAGCTCTACAGGGCGTATACGGAGCAGGAAGAGATACAGAATTTAGTGAAATCTCAGGGGGAGATTGCCGAGAGCCGGATTGAGCGGTATGGGAATGTGATATATCTGATTCCAAAAGAGGAGAATCATTTCCTTGGTTTTTCTAAGGCACAGCTAAAAGCGGCGCTCTGTAAATCCTCCGGGACAGATAAGGATTATTACCTCTCCCAGTTCGTGGTGCTGACGCTTCTGGTGGAATTCTTCGACGGACAGGGAAGCAGCAGTAAAGCCCGGGAATACATGCGTGTGGGAGAACTGCAGAATTGCATTTCTAGCCGTCTCAAGGAGGGAGCCGAGGGTATGGATGAGGAACAGGAGGAACAGTCGGGGATTGCGTTTTCCAACATGCTTGAAGCGTACGAGGCTTTGCGTTCGGATGACAAAGGTTCCAGGGCAAA
>OFGA01000967.1_pt1 | contig 21320 bp, 28 predicted proteins | sample 1521471 | NCBI WGS metagenome assembly OFGA01 (sample SAMEA3504086, study PRJEB24116) | mouse gut metagenome | biome: mouse gut; feature: mouse-associated habitat; material: faeces | place: Denmark | collected 2011
GTCACGGCTCCGCCGTGCCACCCCCCTCTTAGAGGGGGGCTTTTTTGACAGACTGGGGCAAGGGCTCTGCCTTTGCCTTACCCCCGTTTCCGTTCTATCCCCTTACGGGGATAGGCAGGGGTAGAACCCCTGCCCTACATGACGTACCAAGTGGTATTTCTCAGCCCTTCCCAATTTTTAAGACGGGCGTTTTGTCGAAGGAGGGGCTCCCCCCTTTTTCAGATAGGGAGCTCCCCCTCGAACACCGTCCGGGCGGGCCCGGTCATAAAAAGGCTCTCCCCCCGCCGCTCCAGGGTGAGGACGCCCCCGGGCAGAGCGGCCTCAACCCTTGTGCCGCAGCGGTTTTCCTCCATTGCGGCGGCAAAGCAGGCGCAGGCCCCGGTGCCGCAGGCCAGGGTAATCCCGCTGCCCCGCTCCCACACCCGAATCGCCAGTTGCTCCCGGTCCAGGCAGGCCGCAAACTCAATATTCCGCCGTCCGCCCAACGCGGGATGGCGCTCCAGTGCGGGCCCCAGCCGCTCCAGCTCCACCGCGTTGGGGTCCTCGCAGAAGATCACCCCATGGGGGTTGCCCACCTCCACGGGAACCACGGTAAACGTCTCACCCGCCGTCTCCAGCGTGACGGCGCGGCCCACCCGGGCCGTCCCCATGTCCACCGTCACCGCCTCCACCGCCCCGTCCGCAACATGGAGCTCCAGCCGCCGGGGCCCGGCCCCGGTGTCGATGGTGAGACAGGTCTTCCGGGTAAGCCCCTTGTCGTAGACGTACTTGCCCACGCATCGGATGCCGTTGCCGCACATAGTCCCCCGGCTGCCGTCGGCGTTGTACATGTCCATGGAGAAGTCGCCTCCCCGACCCGGGCGGATGCAGATGATCCCGTCGGCCCCCACGCCGAAGTGCCGGTCAGACAGGCAGACAGCCAGCCCGGGCAGGTCCCACGGGACCCGTTCCAGACAGTTGAGGTAGATGTAGTCGTTGCCCAGCCCTTCCATTTTGGTAAAGCGCATAGGTAATTCCCCCTTTCGGAGCCAGCCTATGCGCCGATTCCGCAAGAAAGACCGAAGACTGAAACGGGCAGGGCAGTAGGGGGCGGGCTCTGTCCCGCCCCGCCTTTTTGGAACCGCCCATTTCCGGGAGCCGGGCCTTTCCATCAACCAGATGGCAGCAGACCTGCACTTTACACCGGCCTACCTGTGCCAGATTTTCAAAAACGAGACCGGCATCACAATCAACACCTACATCAACATGTTCCGTGTTGGGAAGGCCAAGGATTTACTGCTGCGGGAAAACGCAAAATTATATGAGATTTCTTCCTGTGTAGGGTACAATGACCCCAACTATTTCTCCAGGCTGTTTAAAAAGCAAGTGGGGATAACGCCATCGGAATACCGGGAAAGGCATGCCTTATGAAAAAATGGTTGCGCAATCTATACATGATATTTCTGTACCGGATGCAGCTTTCTACAAAGCTTCTGCTTTCCTATGCCGTTTTGATCATCATCCCTCTTTTGTCCCTCACCCTCCTGTCCTATTCCCATGTATCCGGGACGCTGATCCGCCAGTTCCGGCATTCCATGGACTTATCCCTGCAGCAGACCGGCACCTACCTTGACAGGATCCTTTGCGACATCATCAACGCCACACAGCAGGCCGCCTACCACAACACCCTGACCGACCTCTACCGCAAAAACGCGCCATCCAACCAGCTGCTTGCGCTGCATCAGGATTATAGGACGGCTTACGACCTGCTTAACGGGATCTTTTCCTCCGATGACTTCTACTCCGCGGAAATATTTACCACCGGGAAATTTGTCTTTGCCAAAAGCAAGGGCTTAGAAGGGCTCTCCTTTATCAGCTTAGACTGTGACCAGGGCCGGATGCTGGACGAATCCCTGCAAAGCTTCTACGGGGATGTCTTGTGGTTCCCACCCCACACCATAGAAGACCCTGTCCTGCACAGGGAAACCACCGTGATCACCGGGGCACGGTACATGAAAGAGACCTCCATTTATAAAAACATCGGCATTATTACCGTGAACATCCCCCAGGAGCTGTTTAACACCATTGTCGGCCGCGCTTCCACCCTGCCTGGAAGCATTTCCCTGCTACTGGATAACGGCGGGAACGCCATAGCCATTTCCGATGAGTCATTGTTCCGGGATTATGGCCTGTCGGTAGGCCTTCTCCACGAGTGCATCGCATCCGGCCAACATATGGTCCAGGCCGGCGGCGATACCATGCTGCTGGGCTATACCCCTGTCGGCAGCTCAGGCTGGACTTTGATATCCCTTAACCCCTACGAAAAGATTCTTGAAACCGGCACTGACACCAGAAACAATATGCTGCTTATCATGCTGCTGGTCAGCATTTTGTTCCTTCTAACGGCCCTGTTCATCTCCCGGCTGCTCACCATGAGAGTCCGTTTCCTTGCCGCCAGGATGCGTGAGGTTCGGTTTGACAACTATTCCCCCATCCCGGCCCCTGCCGGGACCGATGAGGTCAGCGACCTGACCAACAGCTACAACTACATGCTTGACAAAATCAACGCCTACGCCAAATCCCAGTACCAGCTGGGCCTTGCCCTGAAAAATTCTGAATTAAAGGCCCTGCAGGCACAGATTAACCCACATTTCCTGTACAATACGCTGGACCTGCTCCACTGGCTGGCGTTGGACTATGAAGCTAACGAAATCTCCGAGATTATATCCCTGCTGTCTAAGTTTTACAAACTCAGCCTGAACAAGGGGCGGGACATGATTTCTCTCCGGGATGCCCTGTTGCACGTGGAAGTGTATGTAAAACTGCAGAATTTCCGTTTTGAACACCCCATAGGCCTAAAGCTGCAGATACCGGATAATATCCGGGGATGCAGCATCTTAAACCTGATCCTCCAACCAATCGTGGAGAATGCAATTCTCCACGGAATCCTGGAAAAGGAGAGCCAAACCGGGACCGTCACCATTACAGGCTCCGTATCGGAAAACACCCTTTATCTTGCAATTATCGATGATGGCATAGGCATGACGCAGGAACAGCTTGCGGCACTCAGTCTCCCCCCTCCCGATAAGCCAGCTTCCACAGGATATGGAATCTGGAATATCATGGAACGCATAAGGCTCTATTATGGGGCAAAATACAGCCTGACCTACCAGAGCTGCCCCGGAGAAGGCACAACTGCCTACCTTACGATTCCCTGCCTGGAAATGAAGGAAGATTCCCCACAAGATTTCTCCTGAGGAATGGCAGCCATGCCGGTTAAATCATCTTTTAACAGTTGTGAAAAATCAGGGAAACATGGATAGTAAAATTATGGAGACATGGATATGAAGCCAAAGACCGGTATCGGATACCAAAGCTATGCGGAAATGATGGAAAAAATATTTTTTATATAGACAAACCCCTGTTCCTCAGGGATTGGCGGGAATATGCGGACAAAGTTACCCTGGCCACCCGTCCCCGCAGGTTTGGGAAAACCCTCAACATGAGCACCGTGGAATATTTCTTTTCCATCAAATATGCCAACCGGGGAACATATTTGATGGGAAAGCCATCTGGGAAGGGAAATCCCCGGATGGCGGTTATGCATATCGGAAGCTGCAGGGGAAATATCCTGTCATATTCATGGGCTTTGCGGACGTCAAACCGACAAACAGCGCCGGTATGGCCGCGCTGGAAGAAATGAAGGCCATCGTGAAGCAGATCATCGCCAACGAGTATAAGAAATATAAAGAAATCATGGCGTCCAATCTGTTTAGCGATGACGACAGGGCGCACTTTGCATCCGTCAACAGGGATATGGACGACCTCACCGCATCCATGTCCATCATGATGCTTTGTTCCTATCTCGAAAAAATATTATGGTCAAAAAGCAATCATCCTTCTTGACGAATACTACGATACCTACCAGGCAAACACAAGCTCCAACGCCCTTGTAAGCACCCTGATGAAAACAGGGTCCGCCGCCATGAAACAGGTCGTGGAAAGTCACAAATATCCGGAAAACCCTATTTCCAAATGCGGGCCCACCAGAATCCCTGTCTTAGTAAGCTGATATTCATAAGCCCAATTTTCCCCCACAGTCCTCCATGCATCCGGACCACACCAAAAAATATTTTCATTACAATTGTGCAGTTGGCCAAACGTATTTTTCCTGTTTCCAAAAGCCTTTAATTCTAAAAGGTGGCTGCCTTTTTTGACCTGCGGGAAACAAACGCGGTATGGACTCAAAAAATACTCCTGTCTTTATTCAGCAACACTCCATAGCGCTTCAGCAATTGCCTGGAATCGTTGCGGATCACATTTGCCGCGGAGATTGATGTTCCTCTTTCTTCCGGGAAACCGTCCCCCGCCGGTTCCGGGGAAAATACCAGATAGCGTTCCCTGTACTCCGGGTGGATGGTCACCAGGCCGCCCCCGAATCCGGAAGGCCAGCGGTCTTCATCATATAACCAGGTCAGCATATTTTTTTCTGCAAACTGCTCATGTGCATAGGAGACCAAATCCAGGAATTCTTCACTCATATAAGGAATATCCATCCCTGTACGGCAGTGGATATGGGCGCCGCCCATTCCCATCTGGCGCAGGACCTGCGCCTGTTCTTCAATCTGTTTTCTGGTCACACGGCAGTTCCATGCCCAAAACGGCGTACCCCGGTATTCACTGGACGGATTTTGGAACAATTCTTCATCAAGCTGCTTTTCTTCCTTTCTCGGATATAACATTTCATTCACCCTTCCTATTTCCATTCTTTGCCGCAGTGCGGCAGCGCACCCCTGCATTGGGCCGAACACGGCACACACCGGATGATGGCCAGACTATTCATCCCAAAATTTTTCTTCCATGAGTTTGTCCAAAAGCTCTGCAAACAGCGTGTTAGCCCATGCAAACCAGGACCGCGTATACTGCTCCGGCATAGATGGGTGGAATGATTCATGCATATAGTAGGTTCCCGCATGGGTCCTGGCCAACATACCCAGGCAGTCCAATATTTCCTCCCTGCTGCCGGAAGTCAGTGCCTGCATCACAATGCCGATATGCCACACATACCCTTGCGGCGTATGGGGGCTCCCCATCCCCTTTGCAAGGCTCCCTTCATAATAATAAGGATTATCCGGGGATAAAAGAAACCTTCTGGTATTCTGGTACAGTTCATCCTCCCGGCTGCAAAACCCCAGATACGGCATAGCCAAAAGGCTGGGGGAATTGGCATCATCCATCAGGTTGTAATTTCCGAAACCATCTGTCTCATATGCATAGATTTTGCCATACTTGGGATGCTCCACAATCCCATAGGCCATAATCCCATCCAGGATTTCCTCCGCCAGCACATGGCATTGTGTGGCCAGTTCCTCATCCCCATAGCACTCTTTACAAATCTGCTCCCCATACCCAAGGGCAACCACCGCCATCATATTAGAAGGGATCAGGTACCCAAACTCACAGCAATCATCGGACGGGCGGAAACCTGACCATGTCATGCCCGTCATATTCACCGGCCGCCCCTTTCCCCTGCATGGCAGGGTATCCGACTTCACACAACCATACCGCCGGAAAAAGTATTCCGAATTCCCATGTTCCTGTTCCGTGGTAAAAGTCTCCACGACATGCTTTATCATTTCGTGCCAGGTGGGCGTAAAAATCCGATTGATCCCGGCAGCCTTCCAATAGGCATATCCCAGGTAAAGAGGTGCGCACAGCGAATCCACCTCGTACTTCCGTTCCCATACATGGTCATTCAGCTTCGTCTCATCCTGATGCCCCAAACCGCTTGCACTCTCATTGAAAGCATTGGCATACGGGTCAATACATACTAATTCCGCCTGCTTTTCAATAATGCCCTCCAATATTTTTTGCAATTCCGGCTCCTCTTTTGCATATTTCACATAAGGCCTAACCTGCGCCGCGGAATCGCGTAGCCACATTGCCGGAATATCACCAGTGATGACAAAATATGAACCATCTTCCAGCGCCGCTGCCCTTTCCTTCAAAATATTGGGAATTTTCATCTCCTTACTCCTTTCCGTTGTATCTCATTTCCCACAGGCACCAGCCAAGCGGCTGCCCGCCAGCATGTTTTACTGCTGCTTTTCCCGTTTTTCAGCCCCCCTCAAAAGGAGCGGCATAAAAATTCCGCCTTGTACGGTACGGTTCTGGAACCCATGCTTTTGGGCGCTTTTTGTCTCATACCAGTCAGAAAAAGGCGCCCTGTCAGGGCTTTTCTCCAAAAATTCTAAAATACCCCGGGCAAACATCTCCACATTATCCCCACTCTCATCTAACGCTGCCGCCCACATCATCCAGTCACTTTTCGTATAGTCTGCCCTTGAATCTAACGGCACGCCATAGCAATTACATTTTCCCCTGTAATATTCTGATTCTTCCAAGTAAAACACGTCATCCCAAAGACCGGACCCAAAGACCAGGTCCCACACAGCGTTATACTTCAGGCTCCAGCCTTCTTCTTTTCCGTCAAAAGTCAGCTTGGTATGCCCGGGTGCGCAAGCCCTGTCATACACATCCTTCGCCATCTTTGCTGCCTTCCCATGGTAATGCACAGCCTCCCCATCCTTCCCGGCCGCGCCCATCAGGATGGAGTATGCCTCCACACCCATAATCGCCTTTATGGCAAGGTTCACATTGTGCGCCATATGGCCTGCAAAATCATCGGTACATAACTGCTCCCCCGGGTCGCTGCCATATTGCAGGAGATATTTCACCCATTTTCCATACAAGGGCAGATTCTCCTGAAGGGTTTCCTTTTCGCCCTGCGGGTCCAGCCGGGCCAACGCTGCCGCAAGGATCAGCATATTGCCGCTTTCCTCCACGGGCATCTGATTCTCATAACAATAGACATCCGCATTGCCCGGCATCTGATAATACATTGGATAGACATAACCGTCCTCCTCCCCCCCCTAAATCCTGGGCAGCCTTCTGGTAAGCCTTTAAGCCATACACCTGTCCTGTAACATAGGGATAACGCCCTGCATCGTGGGGTGCAAAATCATATCCCCATACCGGCATCTTGGCAAACCGAAGCACCGGGCGCATCATCGCCCGGACCAATTCCGGGTTATAAAGGAAATAAAGCGGTGTGGAAGGATATGTCACATCCACAGTGGCGGCACATCCGTTGGAATGGCATTCTTTGGAAATGAAAACGGCTTTCCCCTCTTCGTCAGCAATCAGCTTATGCGCCGCAATGGACTGGCGGTAAGCTGCATGGCAAATTTTCGTATATGCTTCCCCAAATGCCCCCGTCCCTTCTTCCAGTTCCTGTTCAAAAGTCTCACACCGCCCCTGCAGAGAATCATGTTCCCGGATGGCTTCCATGATTGCCGTGAGGATTGTTTTTCCATCCCTTGCCCAATAGCCGGGAAGCATCCTGCCAAAATAGCAAATAGAAGCAACATCATCATACGCGGCAACCAAAGATGCGCTTTCACGCGTATCTCCATCCGGGGAAAACCGAAAGCTTGCACAGAGGCAGCGTCTCTCCTGGCAATAGGATACCGCCCTGCCCGCTTTTTCTTCCAATGCAAGATAGAGATACCCCCAGTCGATAGCAATGCTGTCGCCGCTGTGCCCCAAGGGCCTTTGCTCCCGAAGCCCGAGCCATGCTGCCTGCGCTGTTCCCAGCACATAGCTGCCGCCCCCGATTTTTTCCGTCTGCCCCTGGTTACAGCACAATTCCCCGGCAAATTCCCAGGAAATCTCCACCTGATGCTTCTTCCCGTCCAACGAACAGACTGCCATGTCCAAATAAGAGCAGGGCCTTGACAGCTCATCAAGGCCGGCGTCCAGAAAGTAACTGCCAGCCCCACCCCCGCCATCTCAAAACAATATTGGGTAAAAAACGCTGTCACTTCAAGCTTCGTCTGTTCCATGGGCATGGCTTTCCCCCTTCCCATGAAACGGTAATCGTTTCCATCAATCCTGGCAGTGCCCGTTATCCTTTTCCTCTTCCCTGTCCAATGCACACTGTCCGTTTCATACAGCCGGTCACCAGCGGACCATACGCTGAAATAAGGGTCACAAGTAATCAGGGGAACTGCCGGAAGCCGCTTTACGGCCACTTTTTTCTCTCTTTTCATCGTTTTCCTTCTCCTCATATTGAATTTTCAAGCAGTTCCTTTTATCGCTTTATTCTAATTGTCTTGATTTCAAACGCCCGGAATGCCAATACTATTTTTCCGTCTGTTACCTCCAAATCTTCGATAACATTTTCCAACATGTCACACAGATAGGCATTGCCCATACCAAGCTGCAGGCTCACTTTTGTCTCTACCGCTGCCCTTTTCGATTCATACAAGTTTTTATATTATCATTTTTCAAAAGCTCCCTGGCTTTCTCCATTCTTCTCCGTATCAGATATTCCATAAAGCTTTCGCCTGTAACCTTCTTAAATATCTGGCGGACATAGTTATAGCTGAAAAATAATTTTTCTGACACGGTCTCCATACCAAATTCCTCATTATCCAGATTTTTCTCCACCAATTCCTTTACTTGGAAAACAATACGTTCTCCCTGGGACTCATTCATTTCGGAAAATTGCCTGCAGCACTTCTGCACATATGCCAGAATCGTTTCATATGCATCCTGGAGCGTCCCGTGCGCAAAATGTTCTCTGAAATATCCGATTACATTTTCATTCTCCCACAACTTTTCCTGAATTTTTGTTTTCATCATAATATCAGAAATATCAAACATTAATTCCGTCAGGGACACACTGACAAAATCTCTCCAGCTTACATTTAAGGTTTCATAATAATGCAAAATATCCTTCAGGCAATTCTCTGCTTTTTCCTTCTCCCCCATTTGTATGAACACAAGCAATTCCTGCTCAAATTTTTTCGGACGTTCCAGGAAACCACTGCTTTCTTTATATTTCAGGATCTCATCGTCAAAAAAAGCACCGTTCCGGCATTTTCATAATTCTTTTTCCATATAGACAAAATATTTTCATACGATTTCGATATCTGCTTCCAGTCTGCATATATTCCGCCAATCACACACCCTGCAAATATATCATAATAATGTCTCAGGCTTTCTAAAATTGCCATAATACCGTTTTCTATCGCTTTACGAAATATGCGTATGTTCTGATAATCTCCCAAAAACAGCAATATCATTTGCCTTTCACGTGTTCCGGAAAGGTATATGCGGCAATTTTTCTGAAAATAAGATTCAACGGTCACTGTAAGCAGCTCTTTAATGTCCCGTATCCGTTCTTGGCCATCCTGATATATCTGCAGTATCCCCGCGGCACACAATAAGCCTTCCGGGCATATCCCCGCTCTTTTTACTTCCTCCAAAAGCTTTGCCGCATTTTCGGTCCTCTGGACCAGTTTTTGCACAACATGCTCCTGAGAAATCCTGCTTGCATCTTCCAACTGGCTTTTCATATCTCTGATATTGTTCATCAGAACCTTTCTGCATTCCAGTTCATCCCGTATCTTATCCAGCACTTCATAAAGTTCTTCTGGAGAAAAAGGTTTTAAAAGGTAATCGGTAACTCCGAGCGTTAATGCCTGCTTCGCATAGGCGAAATCATCATATCCACTGATAATTACAGTTTTTATATTGCCGGAGCTCTGCCTGATATGACGGATCAACTCCAGGCCATCGACAAACGGCATACAAATATCTGCAATCAAAATATCCGGCTGTAGCTTTTCTACTAATTCAATGGCTTCTCTTCCGTCTCCGGCCTCTGCGATTACCTCAAATTCCTTTTGAGAACGATTTATATTTGAGGCCAGTAATTCTCTTACATATTCTTCGTCGTCCGCGATAATAATTCTATACATACTTATTCTTCCTCCGCCATAGTACGAACCGGAATTACAATCGTCACCCTTGTTCCTTTTTTATGCACGCTATCCATCATCAGCCCGTAGGAATCTCCATAGTATAACTTAATCCTCTCATTTACATTATAAATTCCATATCCCTCATCCCGACGGTCCCCCCTGCCTTCTAATAGATTCTCCTGAATGGCCTTGAGCTGTTTTGCTTCTATACCTTCCCCATCATCTTCCACATAAATTTGAAGTACCCCGATTCCTTCCCGATTTATGTGTCTCCTGATTTCAATCCGGATAATCCTGCCCCCCTTTTTTCAGCTTAATCCCATGATAAATAGAATTTTCTACCAGAGGCTGTAAGACCAGCTTGATGATATACAGCTCCTTCACATCTTCGGAAACCTGAATTTTATATTGAAGTTTATCCTTATACCTTATGCTCTGGATTCGGAGATAGCTGAGAACATGTTCTATTTCTTCCCCCAAAGTAATAACCTCCTTACCCTTGCTCAGGCTTATCCTGAAAAATTTCCCCAAAGAATTGGAAAGTATACTGATTTCCGAGGCTCCCTGTTCAGCTGCATACCATGTGATTGCATTTAATGTGTTAATAAAAAGTGCGGATTAATCTGCGCCTGCAGCGCCTTTAACTCAGCCTTTCTCTTCTGTTTCTGCACAGCCTGGACATTATCCTTTTCTACCTTCAACTCCTCAATATTTTCATTTAATTCCACAATCAACTGATTAATTTTTATAATCATAAAATTGAAACTCTTCGCCAGTTTCCCGACCTCATCTTTATAGGGATATTGAAACTGGCCCTGAAAGCATTCATCCTGTGTCACCTTATCCATAAGTACGGAAAGCTGCTCTAAAGGCATTGTTATATTACGGGCAAACAATATAATAACGACAATACTGATTACTGCACAAAAGCAAATTATCAAAACGATAAAATACCTCAGTTTCCCGAGATTTCCCACTAATGATTCCGCCGAACGGATTGCACAGATTTTCCATTCTGTGCCGTTCATCTCTGTATAAGTAGCCAAGTAAACCTCCCCGTCCAGTTCTATCTCCTTACAAACCGCATTTTTATTTCAAATTTCTTCCGAAGAAAAATAATTTAAAATGTTCTGTTCTTTTTCTTCACAATTTATAATGTTCCGATTATCTTTATCAGCAATAAAAATTTGATTATAGGAATCATAAACCTCTTTTAGATAGGAATCTATTTCCGATTGCTTTAGGCTGACCATTACAAAAATATCTCTGCGGTCCAGCCTAAATTTGTATACTACCGGAATAACTACTTCATTTCCCTGAAATATCGGAGAAACCATTGCCGGATACCAGCATATCGTCTCCTGCGGATTTTCATCAAAATATTTCTTCATGGAAGAGTCCATAAACTTGAAATCATGATTCTTAATCCTTGTAAAATTACTGAAGCTTCCAAACTCTGTCTCAATGCTGGCAGAATGAATATAACGGTCCCCCTGATATGACTCCGAAATAATATCAGAAATCTCACCCAACATTTTTACATAAGTCGATGAATCCTGCTTTTGCGCATAGTCAGATATCAGGCTGTAAAGCACCGTAGAATACATTGCGTGAACCTGCTCTGTGATAGAACGCATTTCATTCGTCAAATGCATTCGCATTTGGGAAACCATGTCTTCAGAGCTGGAATAATAATTTTTCAGCGTATCTTTAAACACATAATTATAATAAATACTTCCACATGCAATGCTGTTTAAAAGTAGAATTACAATACAAACCAGTATGATCCGGGTACGAAACCGAAAGTTTTTAAACAGACTCATATTCATTCCTCCTCTGCATTCAATATAACATAGTTTGCCTATCTCATATAGATTCCAGATAACTTTTTTATCCTTTCACAGCACCCGCCGTCAAACCGCCAATAAATAATTTATGGCAAAATGCGTACACAATCAATATTGGAACAATTGCAATTGTGGCCCCCGCCAACATGATATGCCATTCCGCCGCAGCATTAACAGAATATTTCAGCTGTACAACCGCAACCGTCAGAGTCCTCAGCTTAGGGAGCGATATGCTCATAATGAGGGTAGTGATATAATCGTTCCATGCATGTCTGAACGAAAACAAAGCAACTACAGCCAAAATAGGCTTGATTAACGGCAAAATAATCTGGAAGAAAATACCATATATCGTGCATCCATCAATCGTTGCCGATTCATCCAACTCTTTGGGAATACTTTTAACAAATCCCATTGTCAGTAAAACATTAGTAGACTGCCCGCCCACCAATGCAAGAATCAGCCCCACAATAGACTTATTTAAATTCATCTTAGCTAAAAGCTCATAAATAGGATAAAGCGTCACGGAACCAAGTGCGATAAACATTAGTCCTGTATGCATAACCAGCCATAGTTTTTTTCCTACAAACTCTTTTCTCGCAAATACGTAACCGGCTAAAGAAGCTGTAAAAACTGCCACAGCCAAAACTGCCAGGCTCACCACAAAACTGTTTCCGGTATACTTAATAAAATCTGCCTGAATAAAAGCCTGCACAAAATTTTCAAAATGCCATATTTCAGGAAAGAAATGCTCTCCCCGAGTCAACTCACCATTTGTTTTGAAAGATCCTACAATCGTATACAAAATTGGATATACCGTAAAAATTGCCATGATTCCAACAAACAGATAAGACCCTGCCAGGGCAGCCCTGTTTTTTGCCTTGCTCATAACCGCACCCCCTTCTAATATACAGCATCCAATTTTCGGGATAGCATCAGATATCCTACTGTTATCACACCCGCAATCATTGCAGAGATAACACTGACTGCCGCACCATAACCATACTGCGGTGTAATGGAACTGCAGGGAGACACCGGGAAAAAGAAACCATAACCATTGTTTCATTCGTCGGTCCTCCTTCTGTCAGTACCATGATACTACTCATATCTGAAAAAGCAGATGTAATCGACAACATCAGGATTATTTTCAAAATAGGCCCCAGCATAGGGATTGTAATATACCACATTGTCTGGATTCTGTTCGCACCATCAATCCTTGCGCTTTCCAAAGCTTCCTCAGAAATTTGCTGTAGGCCGGCAATAAAATATACCATATAATTGCCCACACCGCCCCATACCGCAGTAATTATCAATGTCTGCATTGCATGTTCTTTTCCAAGCCAATTAACAGGCCGGGTAACAATTCCCATATGTAACAAATACTGGTTTATCTGTCCGTTATAGACATTAAAAAGCAAATAAAAAACAAGTCCCATAACCGCTGCGCTCATGATTGTCGGCACAAAAATTATCCCCTGCAGTAATCCATTTCCTTTGGCCGGCCTGTTCAGGAAAAGAGCCAGTAAAAATGCAAGGGGGATAATAAACAAGATTTTTGCCCCTGCATAAACAAACGTATTTTTTACTGCTTTCCAATAAATATCATCTCTAAATACCCGCAAAATATTTTCCAGCCCCACAAATTTAGGGACACTGGAGCCATAACCACCATAACGGTAAAACACATATTTTAACGTCCATATTACCGGATATGCGGAAAATGCCAGAAACAATATCAGATTGGGCAGCAGCAAACTATAAGTGCGTAAATTATCATATATCATCCGTTTCCGCTTTAATGGGCTTAGCTTTTGTTTTTTTCTCGTCCCGGCCTCTCCTTTCTTTTTTCATTCTCCCAAAATAGAGAGGGGGATGCCACAATCGCTGTCCATTTCGGCATCTCCCCTGTCTATGCACCCCTGTAGCCGTGTGTTATGGGTTCATGGGGTCAAAATGATCAATTTTAATCTCCGAGCCGATTCCCTCCGCAATGCCCGCGTCCAGCGCCGCATTATAACGGTCAGTTAAATCTTTCAGCCCTGAAGCAATATCCGCATCCACATTACTCTCATGAGGAGTCATTGGATATACCTTATCCGTGTCGCAGATTAAAAGATCGGGGTTATCTATAAAATATTGCGCCGGGTTTGCCTTCTCAATCGCTGCCGGCACCGTGGATACCCCATACCCCTGCTCATAATACTCCGCCAGCATATCGACGTCTGCGAATACCGCCCGGTATGCCTTCCAGGCCGCCTCCAGATTTTCACTCTCCGCATTGAACATATATCCACCTGAGGGCTGGTAATGCTCCGCTCCTATTACGTTTCCGCCTGTTACCGGAAGCTGTGCGCATCCCCATCCCTGCTCCATCGGGAACTGGTTCGTATATACGCCGGGCTCTGCGTGGGAATAGGACATATACATACCAATCTTCCCATCCGCAAACTAGGTTCTGAGCGGGTCGATATCCAGAGATTCACATCCGGGGAACGCACATTCCTGCGACATCAAAGTCTTCCAGTTCTTGACCAGATTCTCATAACCGCTAAAATCATATCTTCCTGTCTCAAAATTATAGCCAAACTTAAGTCCCAGTTCTCTTTCGCCCTGCTTTATCAGTGAACGGCTCAATGCGGACGATGCGCTCTTCATATTTGCCGCAAACCCGTAAATCCCTTCCCCTGACAGCTCTTGAGTGATCAATTTTGCGTATTCCACCATTTCCTCTAAAGTTTCAGGCGCACCCTCCAGACCAACCCGTTCAAAAATATCCTTGTTGTAGAACAGGCGGCAAACGGTGGCCGTAGTAGGAACAAAGTAGCATTTCCCGTCAATCACATTAAACCCATCAATAAGATTTATCCCGAAAATTTCTTTATACTCATCGTCCATGAATGGTGTGATGTCAACCAGTTTCCCGGTATTCATATACTTCTGGAAAGGTTCTTCCTGATACACAAACATGTCCGGTGCTTCGCCGTTCTGAAATGCCATATCAATAACCTGCGGATAGTTATCTGTATATATTTCATACTTGATTTCAATATTATCCATGTTGGATGCATTGTACTCATTGATCATGCCCTTCATAAATTCTGCATCATGGCGGTCTTTTCCCCACTTTCCTTTTCACGGGCTTCACTCTCTTCTTCCGGAACCGTATCTTCTTTAGATTCCAAAATGCTGTTATCCTGAGATGATTGTGACGCTGTCAGCGAATCTGGCCCGCTATTCCCACATCCTGCTAATGCTGTGATTGACATCACCAATGCTGCTGTTAAAGCCAATACTTTTTTTAAATTCATTTTGTACCTCCCATATTTTCTTGGATGTTTTTCTTTATGGAGTTATTTTATCGAAACAACACCTTCCGGTAAATTCATCAATTGTCTCAGATGTGTTCAATTTTTGACGTATTATTTATCTTCTCTTTTTGCGTTCAAAGGAAAAAATGTTTGATTGGTTAAGAAAGCAGGTGATTGCATGGCACTTGAAGAACAAAGACTAACTTCCATTATCACGTATGCCAATCTAATGCGGACTAAGGCATGTGAAAAAGGCGGGAATAAAGAACTTGAATATTGATTCATACAACGGAAGCGCCGAAAACGGAGAGGCCATAGCATAACAGGATATCACTATAATACATCAGGACATCAGCCAGTTCCTCAACCAGCTCTTTCCGCAGTAAAGGGTCGGCGTCAGCCTTTTCTCCCCCATGCTTTTTGACAGTATCGACCACTTCCCCGATTTCGCCAACCATCCAAAGCAGCTGATTTTTTCCTTTCTCCGGGCAAAAAAGCGCCCATTGATCCCGGTCCTGGAGATTCTTCTGCATTTCCTGCATCTCATTAATACCAAAATCATCCATTGTATTTTTCTCCACAAATATTTGCCCTCTTGGCTTCTTTGACCTTCTTAACCACTAATCCGCGCTGAGATACTCTGCATACGCATCTTTCCAATCTGCTTCTGCCCAATACTCGGAACCGTCCCTAAGCCTCCCAAGGAAATGATATTGGTACATTTCCCTTCGTACTAACTCTATATCACCAAACGCAATATTCGACCTGATAATCTCATTGATTTCTTTTTCCGAATATATTCTGTTTCCGTCTATTTGTTCCGCAATTTTGGCAAGGGCAATAATCCTCATCGGTCTTTTGGACGGATATTGAAGTCTTTTCCATAACACCCGCATTTTTTGCTATTATACCATCCTGATTCCCATTATTCTACCAGATTTCATTATTCTCCACAGAAATCTATTTTCGGAACAGCTGATACAAGACATAACAGGAAAGCAGGTGGGAAAATGCCAAACGGAGCAGAGATTATAAGAGATGCATTGAATAATTTCCAAAAGGCACAGAAACGCATGTTATTGTTCAAGGAAGAAAACGCCACAAAAACATATGCCGACTTAAAAGACGATTATATATCACCAAAAGCCTTGCTTACAAGCTTGGGCGTTAATCTCACAGAGATTGACAAAATAAAAGAATGACAAAAAATGCCCTGCCCCAAACATCTGCGCGCGGAAACATAACAGTTGTTTGGGTCAGGGTATTTCAAGATAAATCTACTTTTAATATGTCTTTTCTATAATTCATTCCCCCGCAGTGCGTCATACACCCTTAAGATCTCCCCCACGCTCCAAGCCTGGGCAAAGCACCCCTTAGAGGAGACCGGGTTTCCACCGTCATAGATTTCCGGCAGCTGCCCGATGCACCCTTCCCTGAGCGCCGCTTCCATGGTTTCCAGCTGCCCAGACACATAAGCCTTTGCATCTGCCGAATATCCGTTCACCTTCAGGTACGCCAGATAATACGCGCCTAACGGGAACACCCACACCGTGCCCTGATGGTAGGCCATATCCCGGTCAAACTGCTTCCCACCATAGAAGGGATGGAACTCTTTATCTTCCGGCGAAAGGGTCCTAAGCCCATAAGGCGTATATAATCTCCGGAATACCACTTCCACTACCTGCTTCTCCCGCTCCGGCGAGAGCACCGAAAAAGGCAGGGACACCGCCCAAATCTGATTACAGCGGATCTGGCCATCCGCCGCCGTGCCGGAAAGCACATCCTTTAAACATCCGGCTTCCTCATTCCAGAATTTTTCCGAGAAGCTCTTTTTGACGTTCCCGGCAAGCTGCCCGTAATCCAAATCTGACATTAAATCATGATTTATTCCTGTGTTTCCGCCTTCCGAAAGCAGTCCTCTGAACTCTTCCATAATACGCAGCGCATTATACCAGTAAGCGTTGATCTCCACCGGTTTCCCGTGCCGGGGCGTTGGCAGGATTTCCCCAATCCGCACATCCATCCACGTGACCTGGTCAAAGTCACGCCCCGCCATGATAAGGCCGTCCTCATCCATCCTGATCCCAAAGTCCGTTCCCTTATGATACCATCCCACAATTTCTTCCATGGTCTTATATGCGCTTCCCACAAAGTCCGCATCCTTCGTCCGCCGGTAGTATTCATAAACCGCCAGGATAAACAGCAGAGATGCGTCCACCGTGTTGTACCCCGGCGCATTCTTCCCTTCCGGGAACAGATTGGGCATCAGGCCCTTCCGGCAGTAAGTCATAAAGGTTTCCAGTATACTCCTCGCCGTTTCAAATTGACCTGTAACGAGACAGCATCCGGTGAGGGCAATCATGGTATCCCTCCCCCAGTCCTCAAAAAAGGGATAGCCCGCCAGTACCGTATATCCCCCCGTGGATTCCCTTCTGGCAATAAACTGATCCGCGCTCTCTGAGAGCATCCTCGCAGCGGGTGTCCGAAACCCGGCCTCCTCCGCCAGTCTGCGGCGGTGATCCTTTATTCCGGCAAACAGCATATCCGCCGTCTCCCGCGACGGCTCCGTCTCATAAATGATCTCCAGTGTCCCGGTCTCCCCGGCCCCTGTCCGGCATACAATCATGTGATCAGTCCATGCCAGCCCCTCCGCACTCCTGCCGTCACGGGCGTCATAGCGGTAGGCATAGCGCTCTGTTTCCTCCGGTATGTCCACAACCTCTCCGTCCGTCCTGAAATACAGTGTCAGTCCGTTTGCGGACAATCTGCCGCTCTCTCTGGCAAAACGCTGTGTTTCGTCCGGAGATACTCCTTTGCGGGTAAACTGAAAAAACGGCGTGACAAGCAGTCTGCACGCCTCTCTCCCCCTGTTAACGATCTGATAGCGGAGCGCCAGGCAATTCCTCCCCCGGGCCAGCCCCATCTCTTTTCGAACCTCAGCACCGCCGGCCTGATACTGCCACACCGGTGTATCTTCATAAGAAAAACAGGAAAGATACCTGTATCCCTCTTCCCTGTTTCCATCCGCAAATTCCTGACACGACAGCACGGTCCTCCCCGATTCCGTCTCCACACACTCTTTCAGGCGGTGCACCAGATTAAAACGGTGATTCGGCCCTTTCGTGCAGGCCATCAGCACCGCATGATCAATGCGCGACACCGCCCCCGTCATCGTCAGGGAAGAAAATCCGCCCAGCCCGTTCGTCATCAGAAAGCAGTTTTCCAGCCCCCGCTCCATCGTGCTCCAGTCATGTTTTCCGTATATCCATCTCATACCACATTCTCCCTGTTTCTTCTATATATTATAGCATTACAGACGGTGCCAGGACCTGCCCCAGCACCAGCGCGCTGACCGGCGGCACACATACCTCCCCCTTCACCTGCCGGGGAGCTTTCCACAGAAAGCTGCTCCGGAAATCCACCAGCACCTCCCAGCGGCCTTCCGGCACACACACCGCAATCCCCTGCGGCCTGCTGTTGTATATTATGTACAGTTTTCTCCAGCGCGATGGATACTCTCCACTGTTGTCCACAAAAAATCCAACCGTCCGGTCCGTCCCCCAGGCGCCGGAAATCCGCTTCCATGCCCGGCTGGTTTTATCACACAGACCGGGAAGCTGTTTGCGCAGAGCAATCAGCCCCTGATAATACTTTACAAGCTCACGCTGTTTCCACGCCCGCGTCCAGTCCAGCCGGTTCAGCTCCACAGGAGCGTTATAGGAATCGCAAAGTCCCTCCTTTGTGCGGGCAAATTCCTCGCCGGAGAGAAGAAAAATCCGGCCCTGACAGGTCATATACACGGCAGCCGCAAGCCTGTTTGCCTGCATCCGCCATTCCCCGCCCGTAAACTCCCCCGTACCGGATAAAAACACATTCTTCCCCTCTCCCGCCGGACTGCGTCCGCACACGCCCGACGGTCCGGCGGAATTGTCTCCGCGAGCTTATCCCACAGCGTCTGATTATCGTGAGCGGAGACATACGTCAGAATCTGCGCCGGGGATTTCACGACAGCCCTTTTATCACCGCACCACGCGCGCACGCCATTCAGCAGCCTGCCCGCAAGCCCCTCCGCCCCGCTGACAAATCCCGGCTCTTTCTTTTCGAACACCGAACCTTTGATGGCATCCCTGGTATCGTCGCAGAACATGCCGATTTTTTCATCCAGCATTCCGAAATTTTCTTTCAGGGCTCCCTTTGCACCATTTTCCATCGCAGTTGCGCCGGCCGCCCAGGGCTCCCCGTAGACGAGTTTCTCGCCGGGCCCGAACTCCGCATCCAGTGCCGCCTGAATCCGGTTCATCAGATCTGTTGTCAAAAGTCCCATCAGGTCGAACCGGAAGCCGTCCATATGATATTCCCGCGCCCAGTAGAGCACGGAATCGAGAATATAATCCGCGCACATCGGGCGCTCACACGCCACATCATTTCCACAGCCCGAGCCGTCCGAAGGGGCGCCGGAATCCTCCAGGCGGTAATAATACCACGGTACCGTCCGCTGAAACCAGGAATCAAGCGAGTAAGTATGATTATAAACCACATCCATAATCACCCTGAATCCCTGGCGGTGGAGGGACTGTATCATTTCCCTGAGTTCCCTGATCCGCACCTCCCCGTGAAATGCATCCGTCGAATAGGAGCCCTCCGGCACATTGTAGTTGAGCGGATCGTAACCCCAGTTGAAACCGTCCCGCGGACCGGCCTCATCCACCGAGCCGAAATCATACACCGGCATCAGCTGCAGATGCGTCACCCCCAGCTCCCGCAGATAAGCGCAGCCTGTGACATGCTCCCCATCCCCCGCCAGCGTCGTGTCCTCACACAAAAATGCCAGGTAAGTCCCGCGGTACGCCTCCGGAAATCCGCCGTTTTCATCCCAGGAGAATTCCTTGACATGCAGCTCGTAGATCACACTCTCCGCGGGCTGCTCCGGCGCGCGGTCCGCATCCCATCCCTCAGGCTCCGTCCGCGCCAGATCGACCACCATGCTCCGGCGCCCGTTGACCCCGCAGGCTTTCGCACAGGGGTCGGCGGAACGCACCGCCTCCCCCTCGATTATAAGCCTGTAATCATAATAGACCCCGTGCAGCGGATCTTCTGTCTCCCAGGACCAGACCCCCCTCTCCCGCCTCTGCATCCGTATTTTCCGATACGCCGGACTGCAGTCCCCGTCCCGGTAGAGACAGAGCGTCACCGCCTCCGCGACAGGGCTCCAGAGCAAAAACCGCGTCCCGGCCGCAGAGCAGCATGCCCCCAGATCATGCCCTTCATACCGGTATTTTTCGTGAAATCCCGGCTGCAAATACAGCTCTTTCCATTCTGCTGCCGTCCTCATCGTTCCTCCCGCGTTTTCTCTATCCTTTCACCGCGCCGGAAATTCCATCCACATAATAGCGCTGCATAAACATAAACAGCGCCGCAATCGGAATGGATACCAGCACCGCGCCCGCCGCAAAGCAGGTATACCAGCTGTCAATATATTCTTTTTCCAGCATCCTCCACAGACCGATGGCCACTGTATAATAATCGGCGTTTGCGCGGCAGATGACCTTCGCGAAAATAAAATCAACCCACGGCCCGATAAATGCGGTCAGAACAGTATAAACGATCACCGGCTTGCTGAGCGGCAGAGTCATTTTCCAGAAAATCTGCCATCTGGTACAGCCGTCGAGCAGCGCGGCCTCGTCGATGGCAACCGGAATGGTATCAAAAAAACCTTTCGCAATCTGAAATCCCAGACCCGCACCGCCGGAATAGCAGAGGATCAGCGCCAGACGGATGAGACCGCCCTCCGAGAGACCGAGCGCTTTTAATATGAAGTAAACCGCTACCATGGACATAAATCCCGGAAACAGCCCAAGAATCATGGCCATATTCATATACGGCTTTCTCATCTTAAAGCGCAGTCTGGAAAGACAGTAAGAGACAGTCAGCACATAAAAAGTGGACAGAATGCAGGAGCAGACCGCGATAAACAGCGTATTCCCGAACATTTTCGGAAAATTTAAAATCGTCGTGTCCGTAAACAGCCTGACATAATTATTAATTGTATATCCCTGCGGCAGAAATGTCGAGACATAAGACCCCTTTTCCGCCCGGAAACTCGTCAGCACCACCCACACAATCGGAAATACCCAGATAAATGCGAGCACTGCGAGTACAATATGCACTATCGTATCGTTGATCATCCGCGCCCGTTTTGCGGATCTGTGTTTTGTACCTTCCATCCTAGAAACCCTCCTCATCTTTATAAGATTTACTGTTCTGGTATGTAAACAGCGCGCCGACTGCCAGAATGATAAATGTCAGAATACCGATCACGGCTCCGATATTGTAATACTGTTTGTCGATCGTCAGTTTGT
>OFGA01000975.1_pt1 | contig 21244 bp, 22 predicted proteins | sample 1521471 | NCBI WGS metagenome assembly OFGA01 (sample SAMEA3504086, study PRJEB24116) | mouse gut metagenome | biome: mouse gut; feature: mouse-associated habitat; material: faeces | place: Denmark | collected 2011
AGTGCTCATCCCATGGAACCGCAAGCCGCCGGCATGGTTGGGAGAAGGGATAAATCCGCTGCCTAATGTGTACATCTTGGCGAGGGGACAAATCATGCCAGTGTCGCAGAAATCATAGGCGTATCTGCCCCGGGTGAGGGAGGGGCAGGAAGCAGGCTCCACCGCGATAAAACGGTAATCGGCCTTACCCTGGATTTTTTCGCCCATAAAGGGAGAGATAAGCCCGCCCAGGTTGGAGCCGCCTCCCGCACAGCCGATGACCACATCCGGTTTTATCCCATACTTATCCATTGCCGCTTTTGTTTCCAGGCCAATCACGGACTGATGCAAAAGAACCTGATTTAACACGGAGCCAAGCACATAGCGGTAGCCTTCCTGAGATATTGCGGCTTCCACCGCCTCGGAAATTGCGCAGCCAAGGCTTCCCGTGGTTCCCGGAAATTCCTTTAAAATCTTTCTCCCCACTTCGGTAGTCTCTGAAGGCGAAGGGGTCACGCACGCACCATAAGTCCGCATCACTTCCCGCCTGAAAGGTTTCTGCTCATAAGAGCATTTTACCATATAAACCTGACAGTCAAGGTCAAGATACGCACAGGCCATGGAAAGCGCTGTACCCCACTGCCCCGCACCGGTTTCCGTGGTCACGCCCTTAAGCCCCTGCTTCTTTGCATAATAGGCCTGGGCAATGGCAGAGTTTAATTTGTGACTGCCACTGGTATTGTTGCCCTCGAACTTATAATAAATTTTCGCCGGTGTCTTTAACTTTTCTTCCAGACAATACGCCCGTACCAAAGGGGACGGCCGGTACATTTTATAGAAATTCCTGATCTCTTCCGGGATTTCAATGTAGGCCGTGCTATCGTCCAGCTCCTGTTTACACAGCTCCTCACAGAAAATCCCCTTAAGCTCGTCAAAAGTGATCGGTTTTAATGTTCCCGGGTTAAGAAGCGGCGCAGGCTTATTTTTCATATCCGCCCGCACATTATACCAGCTCTTTGGCATCTCATTTTCTTCCAGATAAATTTTGTAAGGGATTTTGGTTTTTTCGCTCATCGTTTTCCTCCATTCTGCACTTTGTGCTGCTTTTAGTTTCTACAAGGCACGCCACGGATCTATGGCGCCCTTAGCGGTTTGGGAAAGTTTCAGTACATAAAAAAACCCTTCCCCCAACCAATTTACTGCTGGGACAAGAGTCAAACTCCTGCGGTGCCACCCGGCTTGATGTATTTAACATCCGCTCATCGCATACTATCATATGCTTGATTTGGTAACGAAGTGTCCTCTCCGTCTCGCCTACTTCCTTCGGCTCGCCCTCAGAAGCCCATTCCCTTAAGCTGCCCATGCCGCCTTCCACCAATAGCGGCTCTCTGTGATGAACTGACCCAGTTATGGATCACTTAACGTACTTACTCTTCTTCAACGGTTTCTGACTACTTTTATATCATATGACAGCCGTAATGTCAATGAGATTTTTCACATGCATAACTATTATTTTATAATCGAAAAGGCAATCCCGCTATGGGTGGCGGTATTCATAACGCAGCGGATTGAAGCAAACGGTATTCCATTCACGCAGTATACGTGGGCAATCCTTCCTTTCCGGCTCCAGTTTCTTTACCGCGGCCTTAGAACGCTCTATCAGTTCACCATCAGCCTTAAAAAACACCGATTCCATCCACGGGTGGAACTCTGTCAAAATATCCGGCGCAACATCGTGAATCTTTCCTTCATAAAACTTCAGCATGGCCTTTTCGGCCACTTACAATCCTCTACTACAGGCAAAAAAGGTGCAAGCTCTTCATCCACCTGCGCATATAATCCCAATCCTCATTCCGGAACTTCCATCAATAATTTTTCATAAAGATTATACCAGGGAAGCCCAAACGCTTCATATCCCAGGCTTACCGTTCCCGCAAACCGGTATCCACATTTTTGATAAAGCCGCTCCGCCGGGATATTGCCTTTTACCACGTCAAGCCGTATGCTCACACACCGCTCTTCCCGGGCCACCCCTTCGGCAAACGCCAATAATTCCGTTCCTATGCCGCACTTTAAAAAATCAGGATGGACGGCAAGTGTATAGACCACGTAAATATGCTCATCATCATCCTCTGCCAGCCATTTGCCATTCTGATATCCATCCTCCTGCTCATGCTTTAACATCACCGCCCCTGCAATCTTCTTCCCAATCCAGACAGCATACAAGGCATTCTTCTTAAGCCCATCTTCCGCATCGCGGCGTGCCGGGTAAATCCCTTTTCTCCACCCCGGATAATTCTTATGCGCATCCAAATAATCACAGATATCCTCGTACAGCTTTTCAATATCATCGAGGTCTTCTTCCACCGCTTTCCTGATCTTAATATCCTGTTTCACAGCCGTCTCCTCCTGCCCAATTATTTAAATCCACCATTCGGGAGTAATCTCCCCAAGCGTTATGACCCGCTTTGTTTCATAGTCAAGCAGTATTTCAATTTCCTGATAATTATCAGGCATGACCTGGGTCATCAGTTCCCGGCACGCACCGCAGGGAGCACCTGATTTTCCGTCCGGCATGATCGTCAGAACCTTTTTGATCACCGATTCCCCATTTGTTATCATATTAAAAATGGCATTTCTTTCTGCGCAAATCCCAAGGGTGCAGCAGGTGTCGACACATACTCCCGTATATAGTTTCCCCGATGCGGACAGAACAGCGGCAGCAACACCGCCCGCTTCTACATAATCGGAAATCTTTCTGCCATTTTGCACCATCTTTGCCGCCATAAACATTTCATCCCAAATATTATTTTTCACACGCTCCTCACTTCCCGCTATAGTTTCTTGGTAAAACAGATAATCCTGTTCGTTTCTGTAAAATCCATTGCCCATGCTTCACTCGGAGCAAGCAGTTCTTTGGCATACCCTTTCCTGCGATATTCCTCTTTCACGAAAATCCCCTCAAGATAACCCACCGGCGAGGTTTTGGTTCCTTCCACATAGTCATATCGCAATTGGCACTGTGCAAAACCGACAGGTGCGCCGTCCTCATATTTTAAGAAAAACCTGGCTTTTCCGCTGGCAATGATCTCGGAAAACTCTTCAACCAGTTCGCTGGCCGGATGATGTTCCCACACCTGGGCAATTCCTTACTATCTTACCACAAATACATATACCATGTCATTCCTAATTGCTATGATAGCTTTCTATATATCAAAAACTTTGAGTTTCGGGAAAAGCACGCAATCATTCCGGACATATATGGCAGTGGGCGGCACCGGCCTGCCGGCAACGCAATTATGCTTTCAGGTTACTTGCATTTTCCTGTCGGCAGTGTTATTATTTTAACGATGTAAAATCCTAAAATTTTATCAATGTACAGAAAGGAATATCAGAAAATGAGCAAGACATTCTCAGAATTAATTGCCAAGGTTGGCGAATGCGGCATGAAAAAGGTCGCAGTGGCTGTCGCTCAGGACTCAGCAGTATTAGAAGCCGTTAAAGCTGCCAAAGAACGGAAAATTGCTGATGCAATCTTAGTTGGCGATGAAGCAAAGATTAAAGAAATTGCGGCACAAATCCAGATCGATTTAAGCGATTTCGAGATCATCAACGTGCAGGACGTTACCGAAGCCGCCCTCACTGCCGTAAAACTGGTACATGACGGCAAGGCTGATATGTATATGAAAGGCCTGATTGATACCAAGGGCTTTTTAAAGAGCGTCCTCGATAAAGAAGCAGGACTGCGCACCGGCAAGCCTTTATCCCATGTATGCGTGTTTGACGTGGAAGGCATTGACCACCTTTTATTCCTGACAGACGTTGCTTTTATCCCTTACCCTACTTTAGAGGACAAGGTACATATTATTGAAAACACACTGGAGATCACCAAAGCCTGCGGCATTGATAACCCTAAGGTTGCACCCCTTGCCGCCGTTGAAGTGGTAAACCCGAAAATGCCGGCCACGGTAGACGCTGCCGAGCTGACACAGATGAACAAGGACGGAAAGATCCCCGGGTGTATCGTGGACGGTCCTCTTTCCCTTGACCTTGCCATTGACCCGGAAGCCGCAAAGCACAAAGGAGCTACCGACAGGGCAATCCAGGGGGATGCCGACATTCTTCTTTTCCCGGATATCCACGCCGGGAATCTGGTGTACAAGGCAATGGTGCACACCGCAAAAGTCGTAAACGGAAATGTGCTTACCGGAACAAAAGCTCCCGTTATCCTTACATCCCGTTCAGACACCATGGAAGTAAAGGTTAACTCCCTTGCCCTTGGCGCAATCATTGCCGAGAGTATCAAAAACGCAAATTAACCACACCACAAGAAAGGTAATAGGAAAATGGCAATCAAAAGTTTAATCATTAATCCCGGCTCCACCTCCACCAAAATCGGTGTTTTCGAGGATGAAACCCTTTTATTTGAAGAAACCCTCCGCCATTCCACGGAGGAGATCGCACAGTACGCTTCCATCGTAGACCAAAAAGACTTCCGTAAGCAGATTATCTTAGACCTGCTTTCCAAGAAAGAATTTGACATCAAATCCTTACAGGTTGTTGTAGGCAGGGGCGGTATGTTAAAACCGATCCCCGGCGGAACATACGCAGTCAGCGACGCTCTTTTGGAAGATTTGAAAATAGGCGTACAAGGCCAGCACGCCTCTAACCTTGGCGGCATCCTCGCACGGGAAATCGCTGATTCCATCGGCATTCCTTCTTATATCGTGGATCCTGTCGTGGTGGATGAGCTGATGCCCATCGCCAGATATTCCGGTGTGCCGGAACTGCCCCGCACCAGCGTGTTCCATGCGCTGAACCAAAAGGCTGTCGCAAAACGTTATGCAAAGGAACAGGGAAAACCTTACGATTCCCTTAATTTAGTGGTTGTCCATATGGGCGGCGGCGTTTCCGTAGGCGCTCACGAAAACGGCCGTGTCATTGATGTGTTTAACGCCCTTGACGGCGACGGAGCTTTCTCACCGGAACGGGCCGGTGCCGTACCTTCTGGTGCGCTGATCAAAATGTGCTTTTCCGGTCAGTATACGGAAAAAGAAATTTATAAGAAACTGGTGGGCAACGGCGGCTTTAACGCCTATGTGGGAACCAATGATATGCGTGATGTAGAAAAGATGGTAAACGATGGCGATAAGAAGGCAGATGAAGCAAGAGAAGCTTTCATTATGCAGGTTGCAAAGGATATCGGCTCCATGGCATGTGTCCTTAAGGGGAAAGTAGACCAGATCATCGTTACCGGCGGTATTGCCTACGACAAGCACGTAGTTGCCGGACTGAAAGAAAGAGCCGGTTTTATCGCACCTTTCACCGTATATCCCGGTGAGGACGAACTGCTTGCATTGACACAGGGTGCACTCCGTGTTATGAACGGGGAAGAAAAGGCTATGGAATACTAAAAAATTCCCGTTTAGTTGAGGTACTTGGTAAATAATTCCGCCGGGATGAGGGATAAAAGTCTACGTCGCCACGCTAGGATAAAGCACTCGCGAAATGGCTCCTAAAGATTTTTATCCCTCATCCCGGCTGGGCTATTGGCTCATGTAAGCCCAACTGGCCGCTCGACTAGATTTCTACCCACTACGTAGCTGGCTATTTGACGCAATGTGGCGTAAATGGCACTATTAGCGGCAGCCATTTAAGTAGTGGTTTTCACATTTAGTTGAATGTTTCGTTGGGTTAGTGTTAGCCAAAAACTCGAAGGGAAGGAAAGAAAAATCTTAAGGAACCATTTCGCGAACGCTTTATCGAGCGTGGTGACGTAGATTTTTCTTTCCTTCCCTTCGGGCATTTAGACAACCCCTTTAACCCAACTAAACGAGAATTTAGTTCCGCACAGCCTCAAAAAACGCCCCTTCATAATAAATAAGCGCATGCTCCGAATCGATCAGGTAAAAGAAGCACCCGAACTGGAACTCATTTTGTGTATTTACCCGATAAGAAACCACCTCATCCCCCGTGATTCCCAAAGCGGCGCCATCAACCCTGAAATCTTCTTCCAGCTGCCCCGTAGCAACAACCTCCCGCTCATACCCTGTGACGGCGTTTGTCTCTCCGTCAACATTGGTCCACATTGATGCGGCCCCATATTCCAGTCTTGCATCCGCATAGCTGTCAATCTCCTGCTGGGACAGAGCGTAAATCCCGGGCAGATGATACCCCTCTACCCGCCACCTGCCGTAAATGGAAGTTCCGGCAAAGTAATCCTGATTTTCAGGGCGGGATACAAATTCTTCTATCCCGGCAATGGTCTTTTCCTCGTGGGAAATATTATACGCATCCTCAAGGTAAACTTCCTCCAAAAAATAACCGCCGGCATGATAAATAAAGATACGCGCCCGAGAAAAGATCCGGCTGCTTTCATCCCGGTAATCCGCTATAGTGACCACATCCGTATACCCGTCACCGTTCAGGTCCGGAAAAGCCACTGCCGCCATACCCTCAAACACTGCCTGATCCTCCCTGACCCCGGTTCCCTGCAAAGGAAAAGAATAAATCTCCCGTCCGTCCTGGAGAAGCCGAAATGTCACGTCCGCATATGGGCTTGCCGTTACATCCGGCGCATAAGCCGCAAACGTCACCATCCCGTAAGGGTTCATCTCCACATCAAAGGACTGGCCTGTCAATGCCTGCCCTTCCGGAGGCTGGGGCACTGCCGTCTCCTCTTTGCCACCTATGACAAAACCCCGCTCATTTTCCGCCGGAATCAAATATAGGTCCACACGGGAAACTCCATCCCCATCCGCCAAAGTCTTGGTAAACGTCACTTGCCTTATTTGATCCGTTATGGTGGCGCTTTCCATAGAAAAGTCAAATTCCGGGGAATCAGATGCCGCAATCAGCAGGGAGTCATCCTCGTAAATAATATTGCCGTCCTCCGCTCCTAACATTTCCGGTCTGACTCCGTACCCGCTTAAATTTTCCCCGAAAATCTGCCGCACCATCCCGTCAGCTTCCTCAAAACCCACCCTGATATAAGGAATCTCAAATCCATACTGCTCGGAATATCTATTTACCTGCTCCCTGTCAAAATCACTGGTATAAGTCTGAAAAAAATAATCTTCCCAAAAACCAAGATCCTGGTCCGCCTTAACGGTAAATTCCGGAATCCCTGGACAGACTTCCACCAGCCATGCTAAATCCGCGTCCGTCAAAGCGCCCTCTCCGCTGCCCTCTGCCGGAATGCTCCCGCCGACATGATCCGAAATCTCTTCTTCAGGCAGGATGCTTCCTCCAGCCCCCTGATTTCCTATGGCCTCCGTACTTACCACGTTTCCTCCTCCGCCATCCCCGCCTTCCGTCCTGGGAACCGTCAGGAACGCCGCCATACAAAAAACGGCAAGGGCCCCTGCCAGGCAAACCATCAGCAGACTCCGTTTTCTCTTTTTCATAATATTTTTCACCCTCTTTTTGGTATGTGATTCCCCAAATGCCAGACCTTCCCCAAATCTGCCGTCCTTTTCCACAAAAGAAAGCAGCGTCTTGGCGTAAGCCTTCCTCTCCTCAAGGCTCGCATGGCGGAGCACCGTCTCATCACAAAACATTTCCATATCCTGATCCATCAGGTAAACTGCCAGCCACACCAGCGGATTCCACCAATGCAGGCAGGCGCACAAAGTTCCTATGATGCGAATCAGCGGATCGCAATGTCTGATATGTACCCTCTCGTGCCGGAGCACATATTTCTTTTCTTTACCCCCAAGATCATAGGGCAGATAAATCCTGGGAAAGAGAATCCCCATGACAAAGGGAGAGGCAATCTTTTCGCATAACCATATATTCCCTTTTTCCCTGACCGCCGCAGCTACCCTGTGCCGCATCCGAAGGTACTGCACAAGACGGAACAGCAAAATTACCGCCGCTCCGGCCAGATAAACGCCGCCAAGCAGCCTGGCAAGTCCTCCTTCCGGCTTTCTTTTAAAGTCCGGTGCCGCTGGCTTGAGCTCTGATCCTGCTTCAAGTCCTTTCCCCACGGCGCTTTCCTGCCATTCCGCCTCCTGCCCGCCTGCCTGGTCCGGCATGGGCTGATCCGGCATGAGCTGATCCGTATATTGTGCATCGTTTCCATCCCCTGCCGGCAAGCCTTCCCCCTGTGAAGACGAAATTTCCGGCAGCGGGATTGCGCCGTCTGCCTGCCGCCCCGTAAAACCGGAATAACTGAACCAATCCGGCTGTAAACTAAAAGAGCTCTCCACCCACACCGGACAAAGAAGCCTGATGCCCACCAGCGCCCAAAGGCAATAACTGTATATTCTGGGATATCTTCTCAGGAAAAAGCGGGCCGCCAGGACAATTAGAATCAAAACGTCTGCCTGCAGGCTCATTGCCCACAGCCTGTATACCAACTGGTCCATCATCCCTCATCCTCCGTCTCGTCAATGATCCGGCGAATACTGTCAAGTTCCGCTTTGGACAGCTTCCTGTCCTTTAAAAAAGCGGCAAGAAAAACAGGGATGTTTCCCTTGCTTGTGCGCCAAAGAAGCTCCTCGCTCTGCCACTTGTCCACTTCCTCTTTTGTGACCAGGGCCGAAACCACGGTATTTTCACTTTTTACATACCCCTTGTCCGCCAGTTTTTTGATTACCGTATAAGTGGTGGATTTTTTCCACCCCAGCTTGTCATTACACAGCTTTACCAGCTCCGGACTGGTTATCGGCTCCTCTTCCCATAAAATACTTAAAAACCGGTATTCGCTTTCAAACACTTTCTCCGTCATGTATCTCCCCCCTGTCATCTTGATATATGCTGCCACAGCCACGCAGACGTTGGTCTACTGCAATAGATTAAGTATAGTTTATTGCAATAGACTGGCATTGTCAAGGGTTTATACATTTGTTATAATAAGCCCAATATAGCAGGAACCTTACTGAAAGGAGAACTTCTTATGGAACAGCCGCTTATTTTAAAAGAAATCCGTCCTCACGGCACCAAATCCTTTCCCTGCGCCATCTACCGGACCGAGTTTATCGGAAAAGGCACATTGGTCAAGCACCACTGGCATGAAGAAGCGGAAATCTTATACTTTTCCGGCGGAAACTTCCGCTTAGAAATCAACATGGAATCTTTTTTTGTTGATTCCGAATGCCTGTTTTTCATCAATCCGGGTGAACTTCACAGTATCATTGCCGAATCCGGGGGAAGGCATTGGGAAGATGCGGTGGTCTTCTCGCCGGGCATCCTAAGCTTTGATTCCTACGACGAAGCCCAGATCCGCCTGATCCGCCCCATCCAAAACGGCAGGCTTTTATTCCCGCGCTTCCTTTTGCCTGAGCATCCCGTCTTTGCCGAAATACGCAGTTCTTTTACAACCATCATGCATTCTTTCGGTAAGTCATTTTCGGAAGACGTTTCTCAAGCTGACAACGCCGGCTTTGATTACAATATCTGTTTTGATAACAGTGCCATCACTGACGACCTGACAAGCCAGCTGTATATCAAAGCTTCCCTGCTTCGCATCCTTGCCGGCTTATCCGCACACCGCCTGCTCCTTCCCACGGAAAAGTCCGCAGACAAACGAGTGGAAAGCATTAAAACTGTCTTGTCTTATATCAAGGATAATTACAAAGAAAAAATCCACATTTCCGACCTTGCCGGGCAGGTGAACCTGAACCAGCAGTATTTTTGCCGCTTTTTTAAAAAGGCGATCGGACGTTCTCCCATGTCCTATCTAAATGACTACCGGATCCGGCAGGCCCGGCGGCTTTTGGAGGAAACGGACCTTCCCGTCACGGAAGTCTGCCTGGAATGCGGTTATAACAATCTGGGCAATTTTTTAAAGGAATTTCGTAAGGCTGCAGGCACCACCCCCCTTAAATATCGGAAGCTTGTGGAATTATCTTCCGGGAATCCCGAAAAGTCATAATTACGTAGTTTTTAATCAAATAAGTGTAAGACATCCCTTTTGCCTGTCATTATAATGAACACTATAAAACAGCAGGACTCCTCTACGGCAATAAGGTTTCCTATCAAAATGATAAAGGAGAAAATGACAATGAACAAAACATGGTGGAAAGAAGCTGTCATCTATCAAATTTACCCCCGCAGTTTTATGGACAGTAACGGGGATGGCATCGGGGATCTGCAAGGGATCGTCAGCCGGCTGGATTACTTAAAATACCTTGGAATCGACGTAATTTGGCTCTCCCCCGTCTATCAATCCCCTAACGATGACAACGGCTACGATATCAGTGACTATCAGGCGATCATGGATGAATTTGGAACTATGGAGGATTTCGATGAACTGCTTGCCAAGGCCCATGACCGCGGCATCCGGATTGTGATGGATCTTGTGGTGAACCATACTTCCGATGAGCACAAATGGTTTCTGGAAAGTAAAAAGTCCAAAGACAATCCATACCGGGATTACTACATCTGGCGGGAAGGCCAAAATGAACAGGCTCCCCCTAATAATTGGGGCTCCTGTTTTGGCGGTTCCGCATGGCAATACGACGAGGCCACGTCCATGTATTACCTTCATCTGTTTTCAAAAAAGCAGCCGGATCTGAATTGGGATAATAAAGAAGTGCGCCAAAGCGTATATGATATGATGACATGGTGGTGCGAAAAGGGCATTGACGGCTTCCGCATGGATGTAATCAGCATGATATCCAAAACCAGCGAAATGCCGGACGGAAAGGCAGAGGGATTATATGGCGATTTTGGTCCCTATTGCATCCATGGACCCAACGTCCATAAGTACCTTCAGGAAATGAACGAAACGGTCTTATCTAAATACGATATCATGACCGTAGGCGAAACCGCCGGAGTCACTACCGAGCTGGCGAAGCAGTATGCCGGGGAAGATGCCCGTGAACTGAACATGGTGTTCCAATTTGAGCATGTGGAAGGGAACGGGAAATACGGAAAATGGACGGACCAAAAGATGCCCCTTACCATGTTAAAAAAGACTCTATCACGCTGGCAGCGCGAATTGCATGGCAAGGCCTGGAACAGTCTGTTTTGGGATAACCATGACCAGCCAAGGGCTGTTTCCCGTTTTGGGGATGACCGCCCTATGTTCCGTGAAATTTCCGCAAAAATGCTTGCCACCTGTCTGCACATGCTGCAGGGCACTCCCTATATTTATCAGGGAGAAGAACTGGGGATGACCAACTACCCGTTCCAAAGCCCCGATGATTTCCGGGATATCGAAAGCATCAACGCTTACAGCCAGTGGTGTGCCAACGGTCCTTTATCCCATGAAGAGTTCTGGCCCTGTATCACTGCCAAAAGCAGGGATAACGCAAGAACACCTATGCAATGGGATGACACAGAAAACGCCGGATTTACCACCGGAACACCCTGGATTTCGGTAAACCCCAATTATAAAGAAATCAATGCCAAAGCGGAAACCTCGGACCCGGACTCTGTATTCCATTATTACAAAAAACTGATCGCTCTGCGGCGGGAAAACCCTGTCATGATCTATGGATCCTATGAGCCGCTTTTAGAAGACAGCGAAGAACTGTTTGTTTACACAAGGACCCTGGACTTGGAAAAACTGCTGACAGTCTGCAATTTCAGTGATAAGGAAGCTTCCTTTACCATTCCTTACGAGTTTGTGGGAGCCGGCTGTCTGATCTCAAATACGGAAAACACCTACGATAAGGCAGAGATCACGTTACGGCCTTATGAGGCATTTGTTCTCAAAATATAAAAAGCGCCTGGGAAACGCCGAATTTATGGTGTTTCCCGGGCATTTAAGCCGCTATTTCATTTTTTGCACATATTTTGAACTTAATACTATCTCACATACAACCCTGCAAGAAGCATATCCTCGTCATAGGTAAGCCGGTAAGTGACACTTACATTCTCATAAGCAACCGTGACTTCCCCCACCGCAAAATGTTGATTCCCCTGTGCCATCTCTACCATATAGATTGGCCCGAAATCGGTTCTTTCTCCCCATTCAATTTCTGTCACCTGACTTCTGATCTTTTTCGCTTCTTCCTGGTTCAAAAACTTATCCATTTCTGAAATAGAGTTCTCTTTTAACGCATCAAACTCACCTTCGTCTAACTGCTCCACGGTCCGCTTCATTGCGGCTTCCACCTGCGCCTTGTCAAAATATCTGCTTTCCTCAATACTGGACGCTTTCGGCATCTTCCAATAAGTCAAACAAGATAACCCTGTAAGGAGCAGGACAAGAAACACCGCTGTCTTTAAAATTCTGTTTCTTTTAAACTTTTTTTGCTCCTCCGGGGAGATTGTTTCATTAAATTCCTTTGCTATTTCATCCACAGCACCCATTTTTGAAATTATATCATCCAATGTCTCTCCACCAGTCATCCTTGAATTGATATCTGTTAATAACTGCTGTTTGATATCTTTCCTTTTTGCCCCACTGCATTTGATCTTTTTTGCAATGGAATTTACATATTGTTCCGCTGTCATACCTTATTCCTCCATAATCTTTGCTATTCCGCTTGAAATATGTTCCCATATTGCCTTAATCTTACCGAGCGCTTCCCTTCCGCTTTCCGTTATTTCATAATACTTCCTGGAAACCTGCTTCCCCTCCGGACCGCTCCACCGGCTCTCAACCAGACCGTCTTCTTCCAGCCGGTAAAGGATAGGATACAATGTGCCATCCTTAAGCAGAAAGGTTTCTCCGCTTTTTTCTTTCATTTCCTGTATGATCTGATATCCATACTTAGGCTCCGGCTCCAGCAATTTCAGGACCAGCATATCCAAAACACCTTTTTTCATCTGCCGTTCATATTTTTCATTCATAGGCATTCTCCAAATACTTTGTATAACTAAGTATATAGTAAAACAATGACTATAAAATGTCAAGCTCTTTTTGCCGCTTATGGTTCCGTCATTTCCCCACAATGCTCTAACAGCCATCTTGCCACCCCATCCTGATCATTCCTTCCGATAATCCCGGTAGCAACCGCCTTTAATTCCGCAACTGCATTTTCCACTGCATAGCATTCATCCGACATTTCAAACATGGGGATATCATTCACCGCATCCCCGAAGGAAACAATCCTGTCACATTCCCACATTTCCTTCAATTTCCGTATTCCTTCCGCCTTACTTGCCTTTTGGGGCATGATCTCACACCAGTACTCCGGCCGGTAAAGTTCCTGCTGCAGCGTGCACCGGAACCGGTCATCTTTTGAAAAAATCTCATAGATTGGCAGCATTTCTTCCTTTTTTCCGATGCATGTATAATAAAATACGTCTCCGTCATATAATCCCTCTTCATTTATCAGGGGACGCCGTCTTTTATCCTGCTTCCGATTTGAAAGATAATGTTTCATCCCCTCATTTTCCCTGCCCGTGTTCCATGACAGCCGTTCAAGCCTGTCCACGTAGGAATATACGATAGGACTGATGTGATATTGCTCCAGATGTTCCCGCACAAATGCCGCTTCCTCCGGTGAAAAAAACAATGAATGGAGCACTTCCCCCGTTTCCGGACGGACAATAAATGCACCGTTATATACGATCACGGGAATCTTCGTACTCAAACCTTCCGCCGCCACCGCCGCAGAAACCAGGGATCTGGCCGTGGCATAGGTAAACATCATTCCCCGGTCTACAAGTCCGTTTATGATCCGGATGCTTTCCGGATTGATCCTCTCTTTCGTATTCAGCAAAGTTCCGTCTAAATCCGTCACATATAAAGTCTTCACCGGCATCCTCCCCTTTTCATTTCACAACCGTTTACCCTATCATCATTATAGGAGACCGCCCATCAGGCGTCAAGCCGCCTCTGCGGCATTCCCTCTTCACACATTATAACTAAGCCCTGCCGTTTCCTTTGCTTTTTATTCCCGTAAACAGCCGTTTCATGCCATTTTCCCTAACTATCCGAAAATTCTGCCGATATACATGATAAGTAAGCAGTATCCAAATACGCCAAAAAGCAGAGGTAACCATTTGCGCATAGCAGTTGTGGATGATGAAAAAATCATCCGGGATCAAATGAAAAACTTCATAATAAAACAAGGGGCCAAATACGATGTGGAATCCTATGACAGCGGCCAGGCATTGCTAAAGTCAGGAAAGATGTTTGACATCATTTTCATTGACATCCAGATGAAGGGTATGAATGGCATTGAGACGGCTAAAAAAATCAGAGAGGGGAATCTGCCGGAAAACGGCCAGTCAGCGAAATGCTCTGAACCGGTCCTGATTTTCATCACCGGCCTTAAGGAATATGTTTTTGACGCCTTCGATGTATGCGCCTTCCATTACCTTTTAAAGCCAATCAGGGAAGAAAAATTTGCCGAGGTATTCAGCCGCGCCGCCCTGGAAATCAAAAAGCGAAACAACCAGAAGCCCCCTCAGCTTTTTATCAAGAGCAAAGGCCTGCTTCTCGACCAGGGCAGCATTCTTTATCTGGAAAGCCGGGGAAAGAAAGTGGCAATCCATATGCTGCGGGAAACCATTGAGATCTATGGAGTGTTAAACAAATTAGAACGGCAGCTGTCCGAGTGCTTTTACCGCTGCCATCGGGGATACCTTGTCAATATGGCATATGTGACGGAATTTGACCTTGACAACATTATCCTAAACAATGGGGATAAAATTTACCTGGCCAGAAAAAAGCATAAGGAATTTGCAAAAGTTTATATGTGGTATCTGCAGAATGGAGGGATTTCCTGTGTATAGTCTGTTAAGTACCTGTCTGGAAGTTCCCTTTATCATCCTCCACGGATATTGCCTACAGTTTTTCTATGGAAGTTTTTTGGAAAGCAGGATGAGAAGCAAGAAGACTGCAGGGTTCTTAACCGTCATAGGCTACGGAACCTGGAAGCTGGGGAGCAGTATTTTGTGGAAAAATACTACCACCAGGATCATGCTTTTAAAACTGCTTATCACAATTATTGTGCTTGCCGTTCTGGCTTTAGCCATTTACCGCGCATGGAAACGGATCGCCGTCTTCCTGATCCTTACCTTTGCCACTATAAATGAAATCAGTTTCTTCTTATCTTATATGTTGCTGCAGTTAGGGAGCAATCTGTTTGATTTATGGAACTGGTGTTTTCTGCGGGGATGTTTTTCCTCCGGGGATACCTATCTGACGCTGATCCATGTCACGGCGCTTTTATTGCAGGCGGGGAATTATGTGGTTTTTCTGCTGATCCTTTTTGTCACATTAAAGTTGATCGTACTTATTTTCAGGGAAAAGGACTATATGATACATAATACGGAACTTCTATTCATCCTTGCTCCAAACCTGATCGGTCTTTTGATCTGCCTTTTGCTGCGCACTACTATTGAGATGACCGGAAATGACGCACCTAGGCTTTTATATGACAGATACCCGCTGCTTACCCTGATCATTCCGGCAATTTTAATCCTATCCCTTTTTTCTATCCTCTGCGGCGTTAAGCTGCTTCAGGATATGATCGTCCTAAGCAGGGAACGGAGCAGCCGCACGATCCTCGAAAAACAAATTCTCAGTATGCAGGAGCACATGGCGGAAATGGACCGTATCTATTCCGGGATCCGCAGTATGAAGCACGACATGAAAAATACACTTTCCGTGGTCATGCAGCTTTATACCCAAAGCCGGCAGACAGACAAATATCCTGATAACACGGACTCTGACAAAACCTTATGGCCAGAACCAATACCGGATCAAGAGCTGAAAGCTTATCTTTCTGAGCTTAACAAATCCATGGATCAGCTAACAGCCCGGTTTAAAACCGGAAACCATGTAGCGGATGTCCTGCTAAATATGAAATACCATGAATTTGTCCGCATGATCCCCGACCTGCAGATTCTGGCAGAAGAGCTGATTTTCCCGGAACAGCTGACCATACAAAGCTACGATCTGGGCATCATACTGGGAAATGCGCTGGATAACGCAGGGGCTGCCTGCCGGAAACTGAAAGAAAAAGAACCGGATGCCAGAGCATTTATCCGCCTTAGCTCCTTCCGGAAAGGAAAATTCCTGTTCATTAAAATAGAAAACAGCTTTGACGGAACTATCCGCCAAAAGAAAACATCCGAATTTCCCCTTACCGATAAAAAGGATAAAGAGGCCCATGGAATCGGGCTGATCAATATCCGGAACACGGTGGAAAAATATCAGGGGGCAGTAGACTGGAGAATAACGGGGCGGGTATTTACCCTTTCCGTTATGATAAGATAGAGAACGCTTCCCATTCTCTATCAAAAAACAACAAAGAAAGGAGAGAGAAAAACATGGCAATAGCAGGAGTGGAAAATAACTTTTATGCTTATACCTACTACAAAAATAGTACCGCAAAAAGCAGCTCCGCCAGCTTTTCCACTGCGGTAAATAAGGCAAATTCCCAAAAGGAAAGCGTAGTGGACGAATTTCGAAAAAAACATCCTGATCAGGTAAGCATTGTAAACAGACAGGTGAATGCCGGGAAAGAAGTTCTTCGAAAAAACGGTGGGGAAAATATCTCCCGGGAAGACATGACCATGGAGGAATACAAACAGTTTTTTACAGGCCTGATGAGCAGCATCCCCTGTGACCCTTCCCAGAAAAATGATGTCCAGATATGGAATATCACGGATAAAGGATGGGAGCAGATGAAAAACGACCCGGAATACGAAGCCTGGGTATTAGGCTATACCTCTATGGACCGATCCGTTCACATCCCCTTTGCTTCCATGCCGGGCTATACCCCTAACCTCCACACGGAGCACTTCGGTGCCTCCATTGAGGAACATCTGGGGCAGTCCGTGCCTATGGGCGGCTCATCGCGGACATCATCCTCAGATTCTGACGAGGAAAACTGGTGGGAAAAGAGGCATAAGAGCCTGGAAGAATTTTTGGAAGATCAGGCGAAAAAGGCACAGCAAAGACGAATGTTCTCTCAGCGCAGGAACCAACAGGCTCAACTGTTGCAGGCACAAATGCAGATGATGGCAAATGCCGGCTTCGGACATTCTTTCTCAAATTACGATTTTCTATCCGGCGGCTATCCCGCATCCCTTGCAGGTGCTATTTTATTAGGTGACGGCAAAGGCTGGAGGGTGTAAAACACCCTCCTCTTTTATCGGCTTTAGATAAATCTGGATTTACTCCTCGGCAATTCTATGCCGCTCATTTCAAAACATGCGTTTTTGCAACCATTTTCTCCTGACGACGGAGATATAGCGTATCTCCCGCACCATATAACAGCTGTTTTTCTGACTGCTCAAACAATTCCATCAGCCTTTTAATGTGCCATTCCCCTTCTTTTTGCCCATAAACCTCAATCAATGCAGTATCCAGCTCCATCACCTTGCGGATATCGATTTCGGAAAGATACTCCTTTATCCCTGATCTCCGCATACGATCCCTTTCCATTTAATCATCATTTAGCATACAGCCGGCATCTACTTTTGATTATATCACCCCTGCCTTTTCCCGCCACAGTAACAAAGGACTGCTGTTTGCTGTTATTTATCCATATGAACATTTCATAGAAATTAGCATTTCATAAAAAAATTACATTTACACGAAAGAAAAATCAGACATTCTCTGGGAAATGATTGCAGGATCATTTTATGGAGAATTATCGGAAACGAACAAAAATGCATTTCGAATCATTGTTGACGGTTCCTTTGAAAAACTCTGCGATGATTGTTCGGCATTAGATCATGTGATAGAAAGGCTGGTGAATTTATTATGGTGATCGAACTGCTGCATATTTTTGTGATCGTATGTACCGCATTAGTCTGCGGAAAGCTGATAGCTAAGATTAAGCTGCCTGTCATTCTTGGCTGGCTCATTTCAGGCATCGTTTTTGGGCCCTATCTTGCAGGAATTGTAACCTTGGACATCACAAGTTCATTATGGTATCAGATTTTCATCAAATTTTTTGAATGTTTTGCAGGTGTTATGATTGGCAGAGAGATTATTTTTAAAAAAATCGCAAGTTCCGGAAAGCAGATTATTGGAATTACCTTTGTACAGTCTATTGGAACATTTTTGTTTGTATCCACAGTATTTGGTATCGTTTTTTTCATTACGGACATTCCTGTCTATCTGGCATTTATATTTGGCGGTATAGCTCTTGCTACCGCTCCGGCGCCTGCACTGTCTATTGTTAACGAATATCATACAAGCAGGCCTGTTACGAAAACCCTGATTCCTCTTGCCGCAATTGATGATATTATTGGTGTAGTCGTCTTCTTTACCGTTATTTCTATTATAAATGGGATGAATGGAAGCTCTTCCGCTTCACCATTAGCAATCGTGGGAATGATTTTACTTCCCTTTGCAATAGGAATATTGGTGGGAATTTGCGCTGCATTTTTAATAAAGCGGTCAAAAGATCATGTTCAAAGGCTGATCCTGCTGCTGACATTCCTCTGTGCATCGGCGTTATGCGGTCTACTGATAGATAAATATATCTTTCATTCCTTTACCTTGAATTATCTGTTAATTGGCATGGCATTTAGCGCAGCAATCGCAAATTTGATACCAGAACAGATGCTATCTGAAATATTGAAATTATATAATCCTGTTTTAAACCTGTCGTTAGTTATTGTGATAGTAAACCTTGGCATGCCATTAGATTATCGTTTGATTGCCGGAGCAGGTTTGTTCACTGCAATCTACATTTTTTCCAGGGCAATCGGAAAAATCGGTGGTGCGTACTTGGGTGGCAGAATAACAAAAGCAGACACAGCCGTTACAAAATATCTTGGATTCACATTATTGCCCCATTCCGGTGTATCCCTGGTATTTACGGGTATCGCAGTTTCTACCTTAACGGTCACTGACACAGCTCTTGCAACAATTGTATCAGGAACAATTGTTGCAGCTGCAATCATAAACGAGATCATTGCTGTCATTGTTGCAAAATATGCTTTTAAATGGGCGGGAGAAATTAAGGAATAGAATTTCTCAGCATTATAGCAGATTACATGCTGCCAATACGCTGCGCCTGATCTGAACCAACAGCAGTATTATGCTGACGCCCAGCAGAATATGCCCAATCCCGGCAACACCGGATATTGCCCCATTCATACCGGAAGAAAGCGAAGATGCAGGCACCAGCACCTGGGCCCCCCCACGCACGATGAACATCACGGCGGTCAGATTCAGACCAATATGATAGACAGTCAGTACCCGCCTGGTCTTCGCGCCAGTGAAAGAAAAATTCTTTTCCAGCAGAAGAAGCAGGAGAAAAAACACCATGCCCAGCAGAAAATAATGGGTATGGACAACAGAGAGTGTGGTTTTTGCGGTAAAACCGTTGAACCTGGTAAATTCCCGGTAAAACACACCGCCGGCCATCGCCAGAATAGCGTACAATAAAGCCATATTCATGTATCGTTTCATAAGTTTTCCTCCTTTACCTGCATTCCTGTTTCATAGTGAAATATCCGATAAGTACTGTCCACACATAGGCACAGGTTTTGGGAATCATCAACATCCCGATCAGGGGAATGATGTCTGCCCACAACACTACCGGGATATAGAAACCAAAACTCAGCACAATGGTCAGCCACATCCAGCGGAATGCATTATCCCCATGACCCCTGGCGCCGCGATAAAACAGCAGGATCACCAACAGCCCCAACAAGGCGAAGGGAATATTACGATATATCCCCCAGGAGAGAGGCGAGTCAGCGCTGAGCCATTGATTTTGCGGCATCATACACAGCACGATCCTTACACCGGCCAAGCCGTATACGGCTGCGGTAAGGCCATGCCGGCCATTGATCTGATATCGCTGCCGCCAGACATAATAAAGCAGCACATAAAAGATCGTCATCGTAACCGAAGTGATCCATTTTCCAAGGCCCAGGGGAACCGTATAGTTCTCCAGACCAGTGGTACATAGGGCAATCGCACGGGGAACCAGATGGAACGAATCTCCTGCTCCCAATACAACAGCCATCCATCCGAACAGACGGAATTGACGCTCTCCTTTGCTGCCCCGTATCATGAAAACTCCGATGGTAATGACGGAGATCAGATAGACAGCATCAAACAAAGTTTCTACAATTGCTTGCATAATTTATACTCCTTCCGAGCCGTTTTATCTTGAACTGTGATAGCGGCAGATTTTAATAAAGGGTCATACGGACAAGTTCCTGCGCAGTGGTGGAATCATAGTCCTGCCGCAGCAATGCGGACAACATCAGGGAAAATAGAACGTCGGCAAATCTTTCCGCTGTGAACTGCTCTATAAAGACGCCGCTGCGAATCCTGGCATCCCGCTTTAAGACGGTACATAGCGCATCCAAGATATGCTGCCAGGTCTGCTGCATCCTCAGTTTCCCATCGACTTTATCCTCACTCATAAATCCCAGAGAGTGTAACGTGAAAAATCCGGGATACTGTTTATTGCCGTATTCCATCTGCCCATAGATCCAACCGATACAGGCTTGCGTATCCTGGAACACAGTCTCGTCCTTTGGGTGGCGGAAAATCTCGCCCCAGACACTTTCTACCGTGGCACTCACCAGCGCAGCCTTGGAATCAAAATAATTGTAAATGGATCCAACCGACACGCCGCAGGCTGCCGCAACGGACCGGATATTAATTGCTGACCATCCCTGCTGCCGAATCAGCTCCCGGCTGGCTTTCAAAATATCTTCTTTTGATGTTACAACTATGTTCATCCAACCACTCCTCCCAATGTGAACAACGTTCATTATAGTGGCTCACACTTTTATTGTCAAGTAATTTTAGGAAAATAACATTTCCACCGTAATTTTTAATTAGCAAAAAAATAGAGCCGGATCACCGGAACCCGGCTTCCATCAAAACCGAATCAGGTGTCGGCTGCAAATTGGGCATTAAAATACCTGAGTAACTTTCTATCACGATTCCTCCCCACTCTTTCTTTGTCGAAACTTTCGGAACATAAAGCACGCTCCCATCAATGTAGGTCTGAAGCTCTTTTAATAACTGTTTTGGCGATATTTCCGCTGCGTTTATATATTTCACATCTGCCACTTCTTATTCATACATTCATAAATAAAGTACAGAAACAGCAGAGCATATAGTGTTATTTGCCCATACAGAATTCTATATGCCTGCTATTCTGCATGGGCAAAAGTATTTTTGACCCCATTTTTATATAATGCACGCATTTTTCGCCACATAGTCTTCCCCTATCTTTCTATTTTTTATTAGTGAAATTAGCCTATTCTTTCGTAAATGGTAGATAGTGCGTACCTCGACAGTAAGGACAAAGTGTGTGACAATAGACTATATTTCTATCATCAGTATTAAAAGTTAAGCCTTAACTTTTGATACCGTTATACGGAGGTAAGTCTATGAACTCAGCAACAACAGCAGTGGCTGTAC
>OFGA01000976.1_pt1 | contig 21243 bp, 19 predicted proteins | sample 1521471 | NCBI WGS metagenome assembly OFGA01 (sample SAMEA3504086, study PRJEB24116) | mouse gut metagenome | biome: mouse gut; feature: mouse-associated habitat; material: faeces | place: Denmark | collected 2011
CCTTCTCCGAGGAGGGCCTGAAGTCCACCGGCGGCCTGTCCAACAACTCCAACGGTATGCCCAAGCATATCCGTCCCATCATGGACGCCGCCATGGTCGGCATGGCCATGACCATGGGTCTGACCTCCGCCATCGTGAACCCCTGCGACCAGCGTCTGATGGAGACCATCAAGAGCTGCGACATCATCAAGAACCACAACCTGTACGCGGATTCCTATCTGGAGATCTGAGTGTAAGGGCTGTTAAGGAAACCACCGTATAGAGAACGGGCGATGCCTCACCGGCATCGCCCGTTTTCTGCGCGGCGGCGGGAGGCGCGGCTGTCCCGCGGATGCAGGTCCCGCTCAACAGCCTCCGGGAGACCGCTCACTTGACACGCAGGGACTCCCAGCGCTTGGCAAGGGAGAGGCAGAGCGCCGCGCCCAGCAGAGCGGCCGCCGCCCAGGCCGTCAGAACGGCGTTCCAGCCGAAATGCTCGGCGAGAAACGCCGCTCCCCAGGCGGAAAGGGCGCTGCCGATGTACGTGCAGGCGTTCAGCAGTCCGGAGATGGTGGATACATTGCCGTATCCGGAAAAATGGGGCGGGATCATGCAGATCAGCATCAGGTTGACCCCGTGCATACATCCTGTCAGGGCGGCGGACAGCGCGATGGACAGCGCTGCCTGATAGGAGGCGGTCAGCCGCAGGCATACCGCGCAGAGGACGCCCGCGAAGAAGATAAACCCGGCGAGCAGCAGTTCGTTTTGGACCTTCCGGTCATACAGCCACAGGGCAAGCTGGAAGCAGACGATGCTGAATACGGGGAGGACGACGCCGGTCAAGATGGACACGGTATTGCCCAGGCGGTAGGTTTCCGCGATGAAGCTGGGCATCCAGGTGGTCACCCCGTCCCGCAGGGCTCCCTGGCAGACGATGGCCGCCATGATGCCGAGCAGGAGGGCCAGCATTCCGGCGGGGAGCCTCTCCGTTCGGGGGAACTCCGGTCCCTCGCGGCGGGAGTGGTCACGCGCCGGACAGGTTTCGGCCTTCCCGGAGTACAGCAGCCACACAAAGGCCGCCGCGGCGCATATGGCCGAGGCCGCGAAGAACATGCTCCTCCAGCCGGACCACAGGATGCACAGGGGCGCCGTCAGATATACGGCGATGGTCCCGAAGGAGCTGCCCCAGGAGACCCGGACGCTGGCGCGCCGGTAGACCTCCTCCGTAAACAGCTCCGTCATGATCCGGACCAGGGGAGGCCACAGCATGGCCTGCAAAAAGCCGTTGACGCCCCAGACCGCCGCCATGGTCCCCGGACCGGGGCAGAGGGGGATCAGCAGGTTCGTACCGGCGGCGCCAAGCAGTCCGGCGAAGATCAGGCGCCGGGGGTCGATCCGGTCCCCGAGCCATCCGCTCACCAGCTGTCCCGCGCCGTAGGTCACAAAGCTGACCGTCACCGCCAGGGACACGGCTGGCTTTGAGTAGCCCTCCGCGCGGACGATCTCCAGGATCAGCGCGCCGAAGTTGATCCGGGAGATGTAGCTGGTGAAGTAGACCGCCGCGCACAGAAGGATCATCCGGCGGATCTGACGGGGGTCGGTCAGCTTTCCCATGACGGCGCAGATACCTCCTTGCCCATATCCCGGCGGAACTCCGGCGCGCGGGGGCGGAGCGCTTCCCGCAGGGCCAGGACCATCCCTGGACGGCGGCTGGTGATATTATAGACGCCCCAATCCAGCAGGCGGCGGGCGCCGCCGGTTCCTCATTGACCGTCCAGGCGGAGACGCCGATCCCCTCCTCCCGGAGGCGCTCCAGGACCGGCGGGGTACACGTTTCATAGGAGACGTTGATGACGGCGGCCCCGCAGGCCCGGCAGGCGCGCACCAGCTCCTCCAGACGCTGTTCCAAGGGGAGACCGCCTTCCCCGGGAAAAATAGACTGGATGTTCAGCAGCGCGCGGGAGCGCACCTCCGGGTCCCGGCGCATCCGCTCCGTGGACACGTCACCGGAAAACAGCAGCTGGCCCGCGACACCCTGGCTGGCGGCCAGGGCCAGAACGGCCTCCTCCAGGCCGGGCTGTTTCAGGTCGCAGTTGATGCGCATGGGGCTGCTCCGGAGCATTTGGAATGCCTGGGACAGCTTGGGACAGGCGGCGTCCGTCCGGTCGTGGCTGAGGTACAGCGTGCCGTCTTCGGCGGCGCGGACGTCTACCTCAAGAGCGTCCGCGCCGGATCGCAGGGCGTGGGAGATAAACTCCAGGGAGTTGTCCGGCGTGCCGTCACAGCCGGAGTGGGCGGTGATCAGTGTTTTCATGGAATATCCTTTCTTCTGACGGCTGAGCGCCAGAGGGGGCTTATTTGACAAATTCCTTGTCCAAATGACATTGACAACATCATAGCACAGTGCTAGATTACATTGCAAGAGGGACCGGGCTGGGATATAGTATAATAAAGAACGGCACCTAATGTCCATGTATTTTTATATGGAAACATGTACGAACCGGCCGGTAAAATGACAAAATAAAGGAGAGCATCCCATGAACGATCAGAAAGAACTTGTTCTGTGCTGCCAGCCCCATATCTACCGGGACAGGAAGGAACCGTTCCCCATCCGGCACATCGGCTATACGGTTTTCCGGGAGAAGGGGAGGTCCCAGAGCTTCCGCGATCTGACCCTGGACCCGGCGGAGCATGGCGCGGCGTTCATCATCGAGTACGCGGTCTACTACGACTATGACATCCAGCACATGTACGACCTGGAACACGCCTGGACGGCGGTACGGGAGGACGGCAGTCTGGCGGGATGCTGGGGGACCTTCCACGGGATGCGCCTGCGGGCGGACGGGCTGGCCTCCTTCCGGACGGAGAAGGGCTGTCCGGTGCTGTATGCGGAGCCGGGCAAGCACGCGCTGCTGCCGGACCCGGCGCTGTTCTGCCTCCATGAAGAGTTTCCGGCGTGCTGCCGGGAAAAGGCCGGGGGCGGGCTTCTGGTCCCGGAGATGCTGGGCGAACGGATGGAGACCAGCGCGGCCCAGGATGAATGGGTCCGCCGGTATATGCGGGAGCGTTATGTCTTTACGCCCTCCATGGAGTTTGAGCGGGAGGACGTGCCGGAGGAACGGTTCCTGCCCTGGCCGGAGCTGATGGAGCGTATTCCCGGGCTGGTGCGGGAGGAGCTTCTCCGGACCGGCTGGACGGATTTGTCTTTTTGAGATGAAAATTTGTAAAAACGCGCTGGAACCGTTTGTAAAAAACATCAGTGAAGGCATCGAAAAAAAGAAATGATGCTTTGTTGGAAGCGTAAAATTTCGACAGAGCGTTTTGGTGAAAATATACAAAGAAAAGCGGAAAATTTGCAGAAAATCCCGCGCATATAGGGGAAATATCGTGGGAAGCGGGAGTTCCTGCGCCCAAAGCAATTAAAAATTTTACAAAAACCGGCGCAAAATATATATGGCTTTTGTTTAATCTTTCGAATAGAATAGAGACATACTGCAGCCTGGACAAGCGTGATACAGCTTTTGTTTGTACCGGGCTTATGTAAAAATTTCGATTCGGGAGGATAACACATGAAGAAGCGAATTGCAGCCTTGTTTCTGGCGCTGCTGATGACGGCCAGCCTTCTGGCCGGCTGCGGCGGCAACGACAGTGACCCGGGACCCGGCCAGAGCGGCAGCTCCGGAACGGACCAGGATACCTCCGGCGGCCAGCCGGAAGGGGATACCGTCAAGGAAGCGCCGGTGCTGGCGGAGATGGCCAGCGCAGGAACGATCCCCGCTCTGGCGGACCGCCTGCCTGCCGGGGCGGACGTGTACGTGGAAGCCGCCTACAGTCCCAAAGATGAGACGCCGGTCTACGGCGGGACCATGCGGACCAATAACACCGGCATGTGGTATTTCGGTCCCATCTGCGAGGAACCGCTGTTCCGGATGCTGGACGACGGCACTGTGGAGCCCAACGTAGCCAAAAGCTATGAACTCAGCGACGACGGCCTGGTGTATACCATCCATCTGCGCGAAGGCATGAAGTGGTCGGACGGCACGCCTTTTACTGCCTCGGACTGCGTCTATTATTACAATTACGTTCTGGTCACCGAGGTGGATAACGATACCGGCGATGTTACCAAGTCCAATACCACCAAGTACTACAACTGGTATAAGAGCGCCGATCCCAACGATGGCGGCAAGCTGAAGCCCGCCCAGGTGCGCTACGTGGACGACACCACCTTCACCATCACCCTCTACAGCCCCAAGCCCACTCTGCTCCAGGCCATCTGCATCGACAACAAGTGGATGTTCTGCCCGAAAGAGTGGTACAAGGATATCATGGCCGTCAACATGGAGGCCCCCCACTGGTCCGGCGAGACCGACCTGAAGCTCATCGGCGGCGACGGCTTGACCACCATCACCGAGGATCAGGCCCTTGCCAACGCGAAGGCCAAGAGCAGCCTGTATACCTTTGAGGATTATACCAAGCTGGCCGACCAGCTGGGCTACCGCTATTGGCAGTACGCCGGCCGGCCCACCCTGCGCCCCTGGAACATCACCTCGGCGCTGACGGAGCAGACGCTGGTATTTGAGCGGAATCCATACTATTGGAAGGTAGACAGCCAGGGCCGCCAGCTGCCCTATGTGGACAAGCTCGAATTTGTCACCATGGACAACAGTCTGTGTGCCCAGGAGATCATGGCGGGCAACATCGACTTCTGCGGCTTCGGCGCGGAGGAATTCCCCACCTACAAGGCGGGCGAAGCCACCGGCTGCTACAGCGTCAAGACCATGGTCAGCCCCAACTGGTCCGTATCCTCTCTCCAGCTGAACCAGACCTACCGGGATGCACAGTACGCCCAGCTGTTCGCGGAGATCGATTTCCGCCACGCACTGTCCATCGCGGTGGACCGCAATGAGATGAACGAGATCCTGTTCAACGGTATGAATACGCCGCAGCAGGCGGCGGCTCCTGAGGGCACGGCGGAGTACATCGAGGGCGCTACGGCCAAATGGGTCGAGCAGGATGTGGACGAGGCCAACCGGCTCCTGGACGGCATCGAGCTGATCAGCTCGGAGCGCAATGCCGACGGCTTCCGCACCTTTGTCGGCGGCGCGCACGACGGCGAGGCCGTTACGCTGGCGCTGGAAACAGATGCCAGCAACGTCACCAACGCACCGGCAGTGGCCCTGCTGAGTCAGTACTTCAAGAAGATCGGCATCCAGGTCGTGGAGTCCTCCAATACGGACAACAATGCCCGTAACGAGAAATACTACGCGGGCGATGTGGCGATGGCCTCCTATGAGGGCGCCGGTACCAGCGTATTCAACGTGATGCTCCGTCCCGACTACCTGGCGGCCAACCGCAACAATGTCTGCTGGCTGGGCAAGTACGGCATGGAACACAAGGATCATATCACCCCGGAGCCCGGCACGCCCATCGCCGCCCTGGTGGACGCCACCCTGGACCTGGTCAAGGCCAGCACAATGGAGGAGCTCCAGGCCGCGGGAGACAAGATCATACAGCTCCACGCGGACAACACCTGGATCATCGGCTTCCTGACCGACAGCGCTTCCCGCTACGCGGTGAACAAGCGGATCCACAACTGGAACGAGGGCTTCGTCATGTGTGACGAGCTGCGCTTCCTGGGCTACGGCAAGCCCTACACCTGGTTCATTCAGGAGTGATCGTAAACGCATAATTGACAGCCAGCAGTCAACCCTTGGCTGCTGGCTGTCCCCCTAAACAAAGATTCCAAAATCAACGTATACGTTGATTTTGTTTCCATGGAAACAAAACTTCCTGACCGCAGAAGACGCGCTTGACCTGGCGCGGCCCATAGATGAGGCGGATCATATTGTTTTGAACTTAAAATTGGGAATAATGACAAGATTGGAGTGAGCACCCGTGGCAAAGTTTATTGTGAAAAAGATCGGCATCATGTTTTTAACCGTGCTCCTGATCTCCTTTGCGGTGTTTTATATCATTACCCTGCCGCCGGGAGACTTCCTCACGAACTATATCGGCCGCCTGACCGCCGCCGGTGAGTCCGTGGACCCGGTGATGATCGAGAATCTGCGCGCGCAGTACGGGCTGGACGAGCCCTTTGTCGTTCAGTACTGGCGCTGGATCACCAACATCCTCTTCCGCGGAGACTTTGGATATTCCTTTTCCCTCTCCATGCCGGTGACCACGATCATCAAGGCGTATATCGTACCCACGATGGCGCTGTCCCTGGCGACCATGCTGTTCACATATCTGATCTCCATCCCCATCGGCATTTACAGCGCGGTGCATCAGTACTCCGCGGGCGATTACGCCTTTACCGCCATCGGCTTTTTGGGGCAGGCGGTCCCCAACTTCCTTATGGCGATCCTGCTGATGTTCCTGTCCTTCAAGCTGACGGGGGACACCATGCTGGGCCTGTTCTCGCCGGGGATGCAGAACGCGCCCTGGTCCTGGGCCAAGGTGGTGGACCTGCTCAAGCACTGCGTCATCCCTGTCATCGTAATCGGCACGGGGAACACCTGCGGCCTGATGCGCACCATGCGCAGCCAGATGCTGGATGAGCTGAACAAGAACTACGTGATGACCGGGAAGGCCAAGGGCATGAAGGCCGCCGCTATCCGCTACAAGTACTGCGTCCGGGCGGCTGTCAACCCCATCGTTTCCTCCATCGGATGGTCCCTGGTGGGTATCTTCACTGGTTCCACGATCACGGCCATCGTGCTGAACCTGCCCAGTATGGGCAAGATCATGTATGACGCGCTGATCGATCAGGACATGTACCTGGCGGGCAGCTGGCTGTTCCTGATGGCCATTGTGACGGTCATCGGCACCTTTATCTCCGACGTCCTGCTGGCCTGGCTGGATCCCAGGGCGCGGAAAGAATATCTGAAGGGGTGAGCAACGTGGAGAAAGTGAAAACGGTCCCCGCCGCAAAGCGGGAGAAAGCGCAGAAAAAGGGCGACAAGTACTACTACGCCTCCCAGTGGAGCCTGATGATGCGGAAATTCCGCAGGCATAAGCTGGCCATGGCCAGCACCATCCTGCTGCTGATCTTCTACCTTGCTGCCATTTTCGGAAATTTCATTGCGCCCCAGGGAACGGAGCAGTATGACGGCGGCTATGTCAACTGCGGCCCCACGCCGGTCCACTGGTTCCATGAGGGGAAATTCATTGGACCCTTCGTCTACGGGCTGAAGACCGAGCGGGACCCGGAGACCTATATGCTGGTGTTCGCTGAGGACACGGAGCAGATCTATCGCATCCGCTTTTTCGCCCAGGGGGATGAGGGCGGAGAATACAAGCTGTTCGGCCTGATCCCCAGCAACCTCCATCTCTTTGAGGCGGAGGAGGGAGGCAAGGTGTTCCTCTTCGGCACCGACAGCATGGGGCGGGACCTGTTCTCCCGGGTGGTGCTGGGGGCGCAGATATCCCTATTCATCCCGGTGGCGGGTATGCTGCTGACGCTGGTGCTGGGCCTGTTCATGGGGTCCCTGGCCGGTTACTTCGGCGGCTGGGTGGACACCGTCATTCAAAGGCTGGTGGAGGTGGTCCGCTCCTTCCCCCAGGTGCCCCTGTGGATGGCCCTGTCCGCCGCCATCCCCAAGACGCTGAAGCCTGCCCAGGTGTTCATGCTGATGACCCTGATACTCTCTTTGATCTCCTGGCCGGACCTGTCCCGGGTGGTGCGCTCCAAGTTCATCTCGGTGAAGAAGGAGGACTACATCATGGCGGCCCGGATCTCCGGCGCGCCGGCGGATAAGATCATTACCCGGCACATGATCCCCAGCTTTACCAGCTATATCATTGTCAACATGACGATGGCGATCCCGAATCTGATCATCGGCGAGACCACGCTGAGCTTCCTGGGCCTGGGCCTGCGCTCTCCGGCCACCAGCTGGGGCGTGCTGCTCCAGGAGACCAACAAGCTGGAGACCATCATGTTCTACAACTGGAAGCTGATCCCCATGCTGTTCGTGTTCCTGACGGTGCTGGCCTTCAACTTCATGGGCGACGGCCTGCGGGACGCGGCGGATCCATACAAGTAAAGGGGGGTGCGAGAAATGAGACACAGCAGAAAGAACGGCGCGCGGAAGGAGTACGCCATCGCGCCGGAGCATATTCTGGAGGTCCGCGGCCTCAACGTGCGCATCAAGGTGGACGACTACGTCCTCCACGCGGTGCGGGGAGTCAACTTTGACATGAAGAAGGGGGAGACCCTGGGGCTGGTGGGCGAGTCCGGCTGCGGAAAGAGCGTCACCAGCAAGGAGATCCTGGGCATCAATCCCGACAACTGCTCCGCTCAAGGGGAGATCCTCTACCGGACCAAGTCCGGGCAGGTGCTGAACCTGCTGGAGCTGGACCGGGACGGGGCCGGCTACCGGGCCATCCGGGGCGCGGAGATCGCCATGATCTTCCAGGAGCCCATGACGGCCTTCTCCCCCCTCTATACCATCGGCAACCAGCTGGGGGAGATCGTGCGCATCCACCAGCCGGAGACCAGTAAGAACGGCGCCAGGGAGCGGGTGCTGGAAATGCTGAAAAAGGTGGGCATCGCCAACCCGGAAAAGCGCATCGACCAGTATCCCCACGAGTTCTCCGGCGGTATGCTCCAGCGGGCGCTGATCGCCATGATGCTCTGCTGCAACCCGGACCTGCTGATCGCCGACGAGCCCACGACCGCGCTGGATGTGACCATCCAGGCCCAGATCCTGGAGCTGATGCGGAGCCTTCAGAAGGAATTCGGCATGTCCATCCTGTTCATCACCCACGATCTGGGTACCGTGGCGAATATGTGCGACAACGTGGCGGTGATGTATCTGGGGCAGATCGTGGAGTACGGCACGGTCCGGCAGATCTTCCACGATCCCCGGCATCCCTACACCAAGGGCCTGCTGCGCTCCCTGCCCAAGATGGACCAGGACCGGGGGGACAAGCTGTTCGTCATCGACGGGGTGGTGCCGCTGCCGGTGGACCTGCCGCCCTCCTGCGGCTTCCATGACCGGTGCCCTTCCCGGATCGAGGGCGTCTGCGGCTGCCGGGATATCGCGGAGTACGAGGCGGAGCCGGGCCACATGGTCCGCTGCGCGCTGATGGAAGAGAAGGGGTGAGAAGATGGAGCAAGTCGTACTGGAAATCAAGAATCTGTCCAAGGTGTATGAGAGCAAGGGGGCCGGCGTCAAGGCCCTGACGGATGTCTCCCTGACGGTGAACCAGGGGGAGACCATCGGCATCGTGGGTGAGTCCGGCTGCGGCAAGACCACGCTGGGCCGCTGCGTGGTCCGGGGGATCGAGGCCACCTCCGGCCAGGTCCTTTTCCACACGGAGGAGGGGGTCATCGACTTCCTGAAAACCACCAAGGCCCAGATGAAAAAGTACCGCAAGGATATCCAGATGATCTTTCAGGACCCCTACGCCAGCCTGGACCCCCGGATGACGGTGTTTGACATCATCAGCGAGCCCCTGCGCTATAATACCGCCATGAGCCGGCGGGAGATCGAGCAGGCGGTGGACCGCATCGCCGGTCAGGTGGGGCTGAACAAGGCCTATCTGCGCCGGTATCCCCACGCCTTTTCCGGCGGCCAGCGCCAGCGCATCGGCATCGCCCGGAGTTTGATCCTCCAGCCCAAGGTCATCGTCTGCGACGAGGCGGTGTCCGCCCTGGACGTGTCCATCCAGGCCCAGATCATCAACCTTCTGGAGGACCTCCAGAAGGAATACAATTTGACCTATCTCTTCATTTCCCACGCGCTGTCGGTGGTGCGGCATATTTCCGACCGGGTCATGGTCATGTATCTGGGCCGCGTGGTGGAGTTCGGGAAGACGGAGGAGCTGTTTGCCGGTCCCCTGCACCCCTACACGAAGGCGCTGCTCTCCGCGGTGCCCCAGCCGGACCCGGACGTGCGGGTGGAGCGGATCATCCTGGAGGGCGAGGTGCCCAACCCCGCCAGCCCGCCCTCCGGCTGTCATTTTCATCCCCGGTGCGCCTACGCCACCGAGCGCTGCCGGAAGGACGCTCCGCCGCTGGAGGAGCGGGACGGGCGGATGGTGGCCTGCTGGAACTGTCCCTGCGGCGGGGCGTGACCCCCGGCGCGTATCCCAGACCATGGAGGGTGAGCAATGGATCAGAAAAAACCGCGTACCGAACGGGAGCTGTATGAGATGCTCCACCAGAACCGGCAGCAGCCGGCGACCCGGAATATCAGCATCCACATCAGCGACCTCTCCCACTACAACCTGACCTTCAACATCTACAACTGCGGGAACCAGGATCAGACTGTGGCGTACGGCGGAAAGCCGGACCACTACCTGCTCTATTTTGTCAAGGAGGGCAGGGGTTCCGTCATTGTCCGCCAGGCGGTCCACAAGGTGGAGGCGGGGCAGGGCTTTGTCATGTTCCCAAGGGAGGAGACGGTGGTGAAGCCCCACTACAAGGACGGCATGAACGTCACCTGGGTGGCCTTCTCCGGATACCTGGTGGAGCGGTATCTCAGCCGCGCCAATCTTACGATCTTCGATCCGGTGTTCACGGACGGCCCCGAACACGACGCGGAGAAAATGTTTGACGCGCTGCTGCTCGCCTCCACCAGGTTTCCCAACCGCTACTGCAAGATGATGGCGCAGCTGTACAGCATCTTCGGTTTCCTGCTGGACAACGTCTTCCGGGAGGCGAAGCCCGATACGGCTACGCCGGAGTTCTACCTGGTGCGGACGCTGGATTTCATCGACATGAATTACCACGACAGCATCACCATTGAAGACATTGCCGCCAGCATGGGCCTGAACCGCAAGGCGCTGACTACCATCTTTACCAATCTGACCGGATTTTCCCCTAAGGACTATCTCATCTATTACCGGACGACGAAGGCGGTGGACCTGCTGCACGATCCCAGCCTCTCCATCGAGGTGATCGCCACCTCCGTGGGCTATAACGACCAGTTTTATTTTTCCAAGCAGTTCAAGAAAAACGTAGGCATGACCCCTTCCATGTGCCGGCGGAAGCTGGCGGAGGACCCTGACTGGCGGTACCAATCCCCCATCGACGACGTGCGCCAGCAGTTCGCCTCCCCCTTTCCCGGCGAACTGCCGCCGGAATTTTAAGGAGGCCCAGCGATGAAACAAACCATACATGTCGTACCCCACGCCCACTGGGACCGGGAATGGTATATGCCCTTCGAATGGCACCGCGCCCGGCTGGCGGACCATCTGGATCGGGTCCTGGAGCTGCTGGAGGGGGAGGATTATCCCACCTATCACCTGGACGGGCAGATGATCGCGGTGGAGGACTATCTGGCCCTCCGACCGGAGAAGAGAGCTCTGCTGGAGAAGCACGCCCGGGCCGGGCGGCTGAAGCTGGGCCCCTGGTACGTCCTCCAGGATGAGTATCTGACCAGCGGGGAGGCCAACGTGCGCAACCTGCTGCGGGGGCTCCGCATGGCGGAGGCATACGGCGGGGCCTGCCGGATCGGTTATCTCCCGGACGCCTTCGGCAATGTGAGCCAGATGCCCCAGCTGCTGTGTCAGGCGGGAATGACGGCGGCGGCCTTTGGCCGGGGGGTGGAGCCCGTGGGGGCGGACGGAATGTCCGATCCGGGACACTGCCGGCCTGCCCGCAGCGAGTTTTTCTGGGAGAGCCCTGACGGGAGCCGCATCCTCTCCCTGTTCTTTGCCAACTGGTACAACAACGGCCAGGAAATTCCGGCGGACCCGGAGGAGGCCCGGTCCTATTGGGACCGGCGGCTGGCGCAGGCCCGGCGGTACGCCGCGGCGGACCACCTGCTCTTCCTCAACGGCAGCGACCATCAGCCGGTGCAGCGGGATCTGCCAAAGGCCCTGGAGACGGCCCGGCGGCTGTATCCGGAGCTGGAGTTCGTCCAGTCTGATCTGGAGCGCTGCGCCCAGGGGGTGCTGGACAGCGGCGCGGCGCTGGAGACGGTCTCCGGCGAGCTGGCCGGTCAGGAGACGGCGGGGGACAATACCCTGTGCAACACGGCGTCCTCCCGTGCGCCGCTGAAGGCGATGAACCGGGAGAACGAGGTACTGCTGGAGCGGTTGGCGGAGCCTCTTGCCGCCATGGCCTCCATGGCGGGGGAGGAGACGGACCCGGCCCTGCTGGACCGGGCGTGGATGCTCCTGATGCAGAACCATCCCCACGACAGCATCTGCGGATGCAGCATCGACGAGGTACACCGGGAGACGGCGGGGCGTTACGCCCGAAGCATCCAGCTGGGCCGCCTGCTGGCGGACCAGGCGGGCGGGCGGCTCAGCGGCCGGATCGCCGCGCCGGGGCTGGCGGGTTCCGATGCCGCCTTCGCGGTATGGAACACCTCGGGCTGGTCCCGGACCCAGGCGGCGGAGGCGGTGGTCTCCTTGGAGCGGGTCTATGGGACCAGGGAGGCCCGCCGGGCGCTGCTGGACCGTCCCGCCGGGACGTACCATCTGACTGACAGCCGGGGCAGGGAACTGCCCTGCGTGGTGGAGGACCTGGGGGTCTGCTTCGGCTATGAATTGCCGGAGGACAGCTTCCGCCGTCCCTACTTTGAGCGGCGGGTCCGGGTCCGCTTCCAGGCGGAGGATATACCGGCCTTTGGCTATCAGGTCTTTTACCTCCGGGAGGGCGCGCCCGCTCCGGCAGGGGCGGGGCTGGCCTCCGGACCCCGGCGGATGGAGAACCCCTTTGTCCGCGTGGATATCGGGGAGGACGGGACTTTCTCTCTGACGGAGAAGGGAACGGGCCGGATATACCGTGATCTGGGGTATTACGAGGACACCGGCGACGTGGGAGACGAGTACATCTTTCGGGAGACCCTGGGGGAGCCCGTTACCACCCGGGGCCTCCCGGCGGAGATCGTCTGCCTGGAGAACGCCCCGTTCCGCGCCTGCTTCCAAATCACCCACCGGCTGGACGTTCCCGCCTGCGCGGACGGCGCGCTGGCGGAGGCTGCGGCCTCCATGGAGCCACGGCTGGAGCGGCGGATACGGCGGGGCGGGGAGACCGTCCGGCTGGAACTGCGGACCTTCCTGACGCTGGAGGAGGGGAGCTCCCTGGTCCGGTTCCGGACGGAATTTGAGAACACGGCCAGGGACCACCGGCTGCGGGCGGTCTTCCCCACGGGCCTGCGGACGGACTGGCATCTGGCGGACTCCGTGTTCGACGTGATCCGCCGCCCGGATGTGCCGGGGGAGGCCTGGACCAACCCCAGCCGCTGCCAGCGGATGCAATATTTTGCGGCGGCGGAGGACGGAGAGGGCGGACTGCTGTGCGCCAACCGGGGCGTCTATGAGTACGAGGTGCTTCCCCGGGACAAGGCCCTGGCCGTCACGCTGCTGCGGGCGGTGGGCGAGCTGGGGGACTGGGGCGTGTTCCCCACGCCGGAGGCCCAGTGCCTGGGGGCGGTATCCATGGAGCTGGGCATCGCCGCCTATTCCGGCGCTCTCCGGCGGGACGGGTGCCGCCTGGCCGCACAGTTCCAGGCGGATATGCCCGCTTTCCAGATCTTCCAGGCGGAGGGGAGCCTCCCGGAGCGGGGGAGCTTCCTGGAGTGCCGCGGTGACGGGCTGGCCTATACGGCCTTCAAGCGCTCCGCGGACGGGCGGGGGTATGTTCTGCGCCTGTTCAATACCGGGGACGCGCCCTCGGAGCTGGCGCTGAGAGCCAGGGAGGGATATACATATTACCGCAGCAATATCCTGGAAGAACCATGTGTGCTGTTGGAGCCGGACAGCGGCGGGGCCCTGCGCCTGCCGGTGGGCGGCAGGGAGATATTAACCATTCGACTTGAGACTATCTGATATGGAAAAAAAAGAATTGATTATTTTTACAGACATTGGCGACACGGTCATCGATGAGGGAACGGAAATTCGGGACGTTCCCGGGGGAGTCGTCCACAGGGCCGGCTGTATCCCCGGGGCCAAGGAGACCATGCTGTCCCTGTACGGGCAGGGGTATACCATCGTCATGGTCGCGGACGGGCTGGTGCAGTCCTTCCGCAACACCATGGAGGGCAACGGGCTGGACCATATCTTTACCGCCCGGGTCATCTCCGAGGCCGTGGGCGCGGAAAAGCCGGACCGGATCATGTTTGAGCGGGCCATGGAGAGCCTGGGCCTGACGGAGGCGGACAAGTCCCGCGTCATCATGGTGGGAAACAACCTGTCCCGGGACGTGCTGGGGGCCAACCGGTTCGGCATCGCCTCCGTGCATCTGTGCTGGTCCCCGCGCTATCCCGCCCAGGCCGCCGGTCCGGAGGAGGAGCCGGTCTACCGGATCTACCGTCCCGCGGAGATTCTGCCCCTGGTGGAGCGGCTGGAGCGGCAGCTGGAGTCCCGTCCGGCTGAGGGTTCTGGGCCAACCATGCCCTTCTGAACGCGGAGAACGAGGTTCCGGCCCTGGGGGCTGGACCGTTTTGCCCTGCGGAGCGATCCGCTGGGAGAACAGACTGTATTGGAGGAAGTTGGATCATGAGCATTCCTAGACCGGAATATCCCCGTCCCCAGTTTCAGCGGGACGGGTGGATGAACTTGAACGGACAATGGGATTTTTCCTTTGACCGGCCGGTGTTTGACCGGAAGATCACCGTGCCCTTTGCCTATCAGTCGAAGCTGTCCGGCATTGGCTTGTCCGAACGGCACGACGAGGTGTGGTACCGCCGCAGCTTCGCGCTCCCGGTGGATTGGGAGGGGAAGACGGTGTTCCTCCACTGCGGCGCGGTGGATTACCGCTGCCGGGTGTGGGTCAATGATCACCTGTGCGGAGAGCATGAGGGGGGCCACGTTGGCTTTGCCTTCAATGTGACTCACGCCCTGCGTCCCGGTGAGAATCTGGTGACGGTCCAGGCGGAGGATATCCGCTCGGACATGTCCATGCCCCGGGGCAAGCAGTACTGGAAGGATCAGCCGGAGTCCATTTTCTACACGCCCACCACCGGCATCTGGCAGACGGTCTGGCTGGAGCCTGTGGAGGCGGCCCATATCTGCCGGGTGGACGTGACGCCGGACCTGGACCGGCGCACGGTGGAATTTGCCTACACCTTGTCCCGGGAGGGGCTGGAGCTGGAGATCGAGGTGGGATTCCAAGGGACGCCGGTGGCGAAGCTGCGCACGGAGGCCTACCGCGCCGGAGGCCGGGTCCTGGTGGACCTGGACAAGGAGCGGCTGGGCGGGGACAACTTCATCACCACCTGCGCCTGGAGTCCCAGGAAGCCGCGGCTGTTTGACGTGGTCTACCGCCTGTATCAGGACGGAGAACTGCGCGATACGGTACACAGCTACTTCGGCCTGCGGAAGATATCCGTGGAGGACGGAGTGATCCTCCTCAACAACTACCCCTACTGCCAGAAGCTGCTGCTGGACCAGGGCTACTGGCGGGACTCCCTGCTGACGGCGCCCGCGGATGAGGACTTTGTCTCGGATATCCAGTATGCCAAGGCTATGGGCTTTAACGGGGTGCGCAAGCATCAGAAGGTGGAGGACCCGCGCTTCCTGTACCACGCGGACCGGCTGGGGCTTCTGGTGTGGGGGGAGATGGCCAACGCCTTTGAGTTCTCCTCCGACTACGTCTGCCGGTTTACCCGGGAGTGGATGGAGGTGCTGCGGCGGGACTACAACCATCCCTGCATTGTGGCGTGGACGCCTCTCAACGAGTCCTGGGGCGTGGAGGATATCAGCTCCAACAGCCGTCAGGCCCATCACAGCCGGGCTCTGGTGGAGCTGACAAAGTCCCTGGACGCCACCCGCCTGGTCATGTCCAACGACGGCTGGGAACAGACCATTCCCGATGTGCTGGGGGTCCACGATTACGCGCCTGAGAAGGAGGTGCTCGACCAGCGCTACGGCACGCTGGAGGAGGTCCTGAGCCACCGTCCGGCGGGACGGGCTCTGTTTGCCCCCGGCTGCGGCTATACCGGACAGCCGGTGATGGTGACGGAGTGCGGCGGTATTTCCTTCAATGTGGAAGACGCCTCCGGATGGGGCTATACCAACGCCGGGCGGGTGGAGGACTTTTACCGGATCTATCACCAGGTGGTTTCCGCTATGCTGGCGTCCCCGGTGGTCCAAGGGTTCTGCTATACCCAGCTGACTGATGTGCAGCAGGAGCAGAACGGGCTTCTGAGCTTTGATCACAAGCCTAAATTTGACTGCGGGGTGATCCGGGCCATCAACGAGGGACGCTGGTCGCCCGGCGGGGCCGCCGTTCCGGAAGGGAAGTAGGGCCGGGGAACGGCGGCCCCCCTCTGCGCCCAGACGGGGCGCGCCCGGCCGGGGCGATAGGCAGCGTGGACGCTTGGATATGATTGGAATATGGGCGATGATCAGATCGGGAAATCCGGGAAGACATCGGAGAAGAATTTATCCGGCGGGAGCTGAAGTTCGTTGGCGGAATAGACAATATTGAGAACGGCAAGCCTGTCATTGGAAAAGGGGGCGAAAGCAGCGGCGGCAGACCAGGCGCCGTCCCGAAGCTCTTCAACCAATATACCGTAGGGGGTTGAGGAAGAGGGCGTTTCATGGAGCGTGTATCGGAATTGGGCGGATGGGTCCTCAGGGGGCGCGGCATGGTTTTCCATGAAGAAGAGATCCTCGGAAGTCTTTACGGCGAGAAGGAGCATATCAAGAGCATGTTTGGCGGATGCTCTGGTGTTGGGGTGCAGGGACTGGATATAGCGAGAGATATACTCGAAACAGGAATGCAGCGACTGGCCGTCAGCGGGAAGATCGGAGACGAGCGCGGCAGGGGATATGTGCAGTTTTTGGGCAATATGTTTTACCGTGCCGGCCCTGGGGAGTCTCCTGCCGGACTCGTATTCTATCAGAGAGGAGAGGGAGATATCCAACATTTTCGCAAACTTCCTCATGGTCATGCCGCGAGCTTTCCGCTCCTTTTTCAGCGCGGCCGCAAAACTATTTGGGGTGCACAAAAGACCACCTCCTTGTTTTTAGCATAAAGAGGGGCATTTTGTCAGTGGATGCCAACTGGCGGGAATCGATTGAATACAGCCAGTCCGTCAGAAATCAAAGGTTAACCGATTCGCCCCCGAGGATGAACCGGTACTGGATGTTCACCTGGGCCGGGATGATCTTCATGGCGCGCCGCGTCTCTCCCGGCTCTCCCATGGTCTCCCCGCAGATGGGGCACGAAGGATCGGATCAACTGGGAAGGAGACGGCTTCTTCTGCCCCCCTTTTGGAAAATCCTGTGAAATCTTGTGGCTTCACATCTGCAAATTGATTTTGAAATTAAGCACTTATAGATTTGCGCTGGTGCAGAAGCATCCCTGCAAATTGGAAGCAATAAGATAAGGCCCTTGCCAAGCGAAACGCTGGCAAGGGCCTTATTTTTGCTGGATGTTTCCATCCTCCCGGTCAAGCTCCCGGATATCGCAGCCTATCAGGTCCTGCATAATGTAGAACAGGGATTCCTTCGCTTGTTTTTTAATGATATTGGGGAGTAAACCTTTGCGTATCCTATAGTTTTTGTATCCATTACTTACATGGTTACAGAGTGGGAAGTTAAGGTTTTGGTGCTCGTACCAGTGCTATTAGTTGCATAAATATCAACCACGGCCCGGTAGGAATAGCCAGAATACTTAGGTGAGTAAGGAATTGTTGCAGAGTGCCAAATATCATCGGTAGTCTGCATTTCTGGCACATCTTCAGGCGTGAGTGTACTTTCTGTAATCCAGCGTGATCCACTATAGCGTTGAATCGCAATTTTACTTGCGCCAAGGTCATCCATTACAGAAACTGCGTCAACAGAAAAGTATATCCAGAGATTACCGTCTGTACCTGCCTTAACGATTGCAGAACTGCTATCAATCCGGGTACTTGCACGCATATCCATTGCAAAGGTTGATGTAGACATAAGCATCAGGACTGCAAAAAGTAATGACATCCCTCGAACTATTTTCTTGTACATGCTATACCATCTCCTTACGTTGTGTGTTCATATGCAGAAAGCACCATTTGTTTCAATACTTGCTTTTCGACAGGACCATTAACAAGACATTCATAGTGCTCCGTTACCCATGCCACACAGTTGCTGTTAATGTTTTCGAACAAATAAAACGTAAAACCGTCAACAACAAAAGTTTCGACAGTCACACCTGTTTTTTCCATCTGCACATTTGCGCAACCCTCATAGTATTTGATTTGAATCTTTAGATAATTGGTTCCATCATAATATTTTGCAAACAGGCTTATAAAGGAATTATCGTCAGGCCAAAATTTCACACGAACATTTTCAAATTCATATCCTTCAGGAACCCATGTTGGCTCACGGAACTCTGTTATGCCGTAGGCATCTAATGCGTCTTGAAGTGTTTCATAATGCTCTGCATCATTTACAGCGTTAGCCCTGTTTCTTAAATTAGAATCATCATCTCCATCATCTGCACTTTCCGAGTTAATAGAGCCCAAACTGAACACCTCGTCTGTCCACCGCGCTATCGCTCCAAAAACATCCACACCTGATGCCTGTGCAGCTACCATGCTGCCCATAAGGCAGATAACGGTAAGAATGGCAACCAATCCGATGCGCCAAACAGAACTTGCTTTATGACTGGGGCTATCGGTTTTGTCTTCGGCAGGAAAAGACTGGAGCAATTTGGCTTTGAAATTGGCAAAAGCGGCCTCCGAATCTGGTACTTCCGGCATGGGGGCTTTCCGGTCCAGCGCGGCAAGATATGCGTCGATCAATGCGGGGTCATAGTTTTCCTCCGTCATACTTTCCAAGGCTTCGTTCAAGCCGTCAGTCAGCTCTTCTTCGGTCATGGCCTCCAGCATTTTGGTAAACACATCACCGCCGGCGGGACGATTTGACGGACTGCCGTGCTGTTTATTCGCTATATCTTTCAAGGTGCACCTCCAATCCCCTCAATATGTACATGTGTTGAGAGGGCCGTTTTGTGAAAAGAAATTTCCAATTTTTTCGACTTTATCTGACTGAACAAATTCGGAGCAAAAAACTTGTCATATTTGCACAATATATCTAAGCTTAATGGACCGGCTTCTCCCGAAAGAGTTCCCGGCACTTGATCACTGCCTGTGAGACCCGTTTGCGGCAGAGCTCCTCGGAAATATCCAGCCGTTTCGACATTTCACTATAGCTCATATTCTCCTCAAACCGCCAGATGAGTATTTCCTTCTCCTTGTCCTGCAGCTGTACCGGCAGCAGTTGATTCAGTGATTCATCTACCGTTTGGGCAGGAACGTCGATGGCTTCGTCTAATGGAATATCTTGGCGGACTGATGCGCGCAGACCGTTTTTGATCAAGTTTTGGAGCGTCTGCGCCAGCCAAGCTTCCGGTTTTGGATGCTGTATCATCTTTTTCTTATGGAAGATCGCAAGCAGAAAAGTGTCATGAACCAGATCCTGCGCCAGCGCCCAGTCCTTCGTTTTACGATATGCGATACCTATCAGCCTCTTATATTCTTTGGTGTATAGAGGCGCAATGAAGTCATTCCAGTTATATCCCACACCGATACCTCCACTATTTTGCCAGTCAGCGTTTGCCGCCAAACGGCAAATTTCAATACACAGATGCTGTATAGTCCAGCACCATTGTACCATACCACATTTCAAAATAAAAGTCTGCAGGCAACATTATCTTCCTACAGATATCGTGCTGCTTTATGCTCTTCGTTTTTCTGCATTATAGCTCTAAAAATGCCCAAGTCAATGCCGGATACATTGACTTGGGCAGAATTTTTGCTCCCGCTCCCGTCAGGGGAGGCAGTAGAGGGCGATGCAGATAAATTGCAGGACGCTCCCAGCCAGGACGAACAGGTGCCAGACAAAGTGCATATACTTCCCCTGGGCCTTGTAGAACACGATCCCTGCCGTGTAGGCTACGCCGCCTCCCGCCAGGAGGGCCAGGCCCAAGGGCGGCAGGGTGGCGATAATGGCCCGCATGGCCAGGACCACCAGCCAGCCCATCAGGGCGTAAAGGGCCAGAGAGACCTTGTCGAAACGCTTGAGGTCGATGGTGTTGAGGACGATGCCCACCACCGCCAGGGTGGTGTTGGTCAGAAACAGCATCCAGCCGGTGCGGCCCCCCACCACCAGCAGGGACATGGGCACGTAGGTCCCCAGGATCAGGACGAAAATGGAGCAGTGGTCCATGATCCGCAGGGCCCTCTTTACCTTCGGGTCCCGGACGCCGTGGTAGACCGCCGAGGCGGTATACAGCAGGACTAAGCTGAACGCATAGGCCGTCAGGCTGAACCCGGCCTTCGCGGAGCCGGACAGGATGCCCCGCACCGCCAGCGGCGCGGCGAAGGACAGGGCCAGGACGGCCCCCAGGCCGTGGGATATGGTGTTGGCGATCTCCTCGCCTCTGGTCTGGCTCCTCTTGATCTTCTCAGATGCCATGTGACGCTCCTTTCTCCAGTCTTATGGACTGGAACACCTGATATTTGATATTAGTATATCCTGTTTTGCTCCATATGTCAAGCGCGGCGGCACAATTATTTTTTGATTTTTTATATTGCATTATACCGCTGAATCCGCTATACTTGTGTTCAGCAAAAAAAGTGAAGGGAGCAAGCGTGTATGCGCAATGGAAAAGGAGATCCGGGACAACGGCTGTCGGAGTGGCTGGACAAGCTGGAGCGGTTCGATCTGCCGGACTGGGACAGCCTGCCGCAGCTGGACCTCTACATGGATCAGGTGATCCTGCTGCTGACCCGGTATCTCTCCCCTTTGGAGCGGTATGGCGAGGAGAAGGCCATTACCGCCAGCATCATCAACAACTACGTGCGCATGAAGGTCATGCCGCCGCCGGTGAAGAAGCGGTACTCGCGGGTCCACCTGGCCTACCTGATCATCATCTGCACCCTGAAGCAGAGCCTGAGCATCTCCTGCATCCAGCGGATGCTGCCGGAGGACCACGGCGAGGAGGCCGCCAGGGCACTGTACGAGGCCTTCGTGCGGCAGTACCGGTCCTCCATCCGGTTTTTGTGCGCGCTGCCCATCCAGGGGACGTGCCTGGAGATCCGGCGGGACGCCAGCCTGCCGCTGGGGGGCGGGGACAGGTCACCACCTCCGCCATCCTCTCCACCCTCTCCAAGTCCCTCACGGAGTACCTGCTTCAGGAGGAGGCCTGCGCCGAGGAGGATCTGGAGGACGAATAGCGAAAAATCGGGACGGACCTTTGAGAGGGCCCGTCCCTTTACGCTTTTCCGGGGACAGGGCATGACCTGTCCGGGGGGCGCATATCCTGTAGCGGTGATGTGAATGAAAAAAATGCTGCCCGTCGCCGCCATCCTGGCGGCC
>OFGA01000988.1_pt1 | contig 21082 bp, 18 predicted proteins | sample 1521471 | NCBI WGS metagenome assembly OFGA01 (sample SAMEA3504086, study PRJEB24116) | mouse gut metagenome | biome: mouse gut; feature: mouse-associated habitat; material: faeces | place: Denmark | collected 2011
TCCCGCATCGTCGAAGGTCTCGTAGGCCGCCGTGGGGATATGGTACTTTTTCATCAAATCCTTGGAGAACGCCTTGCTGCCCTCCAGGATGGCCGCGTCCTTCCTGGGGCCGAACGCCCGTAGGCCCTCCGCCTCCAATCGGTCCACCAGCCCTGCCGCCAGGGGATCGTCCGGGGCCACGAACACCAGGTCCACGGCCTTCTCCTTCGCGTAGGAGACGATCCTGTCGAAGTCCATTGCGCCGATGGAGGGCTCGCACTCCGCGATCTGCGCGATGCCCGCATTGCCCGGGACGCAGTAGAGCGCGTCCACCCTGGGGCTCTTCCTCATGCTGGCCGCAATGGCGTGCTCACGGCCGCCTCCGCCTATAATCAATACTTTCATGCCGCACCTCACATCCTTCTGCTGACTTTGTTATCAATCATGCGTATTCTGTCATTCGCGATATCGTCTATGGCCTGGGGGAGCAGAATCCACTCCGCCTGCTCCATCACCCGCTGTTGCAGAATCTCCGGCGTGTCGCCGTCCTCTATGTACACTGCCTTCTGGGCGATGATCGGGCCCTCGTCCATGCCCTCGTTGACGAAGTGCACCGTGGCCCCGGTGACCTTCACCCCGCGCTCCAGCGCCTTTTCATGCACCTTCAGCCCGTAGTAGCCCACGCCGCAGAAGGAGGGGATCAGGGAGGGATGGACGTTGACGATCCTGCCGCTGAAGGCCGCCACCATCTGGGGCGGAATCCGCACCAGGAATCCGGCCAGCACGATCAGATCCGGGGAAAGGGCTGTCATCTCCGCCGTAAAGCCCTGGTTGAACGCCTCCCTGTCGGCGTATTGCCTGGGAGAGATTACCTTCGCCTCTATCCCACGGTCCCTGGCGCGTTCCAGCGCCCGGGCCCCCGCATTGTTGCTGATCACCGCCAGCACCCGGGTATTGGTGACCGCCCCTCTGTCCATGGCATCCAGGATGGCCTGGAGATTGGTGCCTCCGCCGGACACGCACACTACGATGTTCAGCATATGTCCACTCCCTTTTCCCCGGCGGCGCAGCGCCCTACCACATAGGGGGTCTCCCCCGCGGCCCGGAGGGCCTCCAGGCATCTGTCCGCGTCCTCCGGAGAAACGGCCAGCACCATGCCCAGGCCCATATTGTAGGTATTATACATCATCTTCTCTTCCAGTCCGCCCTTCTTCTGCAGCAGCCCAAAGATCGGCGGCACCGGATAGCTGTCCTTATGTACTACCGCCGTCATGCCCTCCGGCAGCATGCGCGGAATGTTCTCATAGAATCCGCCGCCGGTGATATGGCTACATCCCTTAATGGTCACGCCCGCACCGCGCACGGCTTCCAACGCTTTCACATAAATCCTCGTGGGTGTCAGAAGCGTCTCCCCCAGAGTAGCCCCCAGTTCTTCATAATATGTGTCCAGACTCTCCTTCGTCATCTCAAACACCTTACGGACAAGTGAAAAACCGTTACTGTGAACACCGGAAGACGCAATGCCGATCAGTGCATCCCCAGGTTTGATCTGTTCTCCCGTGATCAGATCCTTCTGATCCACCACGCCAACCGCAAATCCTGCCAGATCATACTCCTCCTCCGGCATCAGGCCCGGATGTTCCGCCGTCTCACCACCTACAAGAGCCGCCCCGGCCTGCTTACAGCCCTCGGCCACACCGCTCACGATCGTCGCAATCTTCTCCGGATAGTTCTTACCGCAGGCAATATAGTCCAGGAAGAACAGCGGTTCACCGCCCGCACACACCACATCGTTGACACACATGGCTACACAGTCAATACCCACCGTATCATGCTTATCCATCAGAAATGCCAGTTTGATCTTCGTCCCCACACCGTCCGTACCGGACAAAAGCACCGGATGTTCCATTTCTTTGATCTTATCCAGACAAAAGGCACCCGAAAAACCGCCGAGACCTCCCAGCACCTCCGGCCGCATCGTCTCCCTGACATGCTTCTTCAACAACTCCACCGACTGGTAACCGGCCTCAATATCAACTCCTGCTGACTTGTAATCCATAGTTTTCTCCATTCCTCCATGCTCCTTTCTCCACGTGCGGGTCTGCTCCTGGTCATGTATAATTCTGATAGCCGGCTTCCTGCAGCCGGGCATCCTTCTTCTTAACGCTCTCTCCCAGCGCATGCGTATAATCCTTCAGTCTCTGTAAAAGCGCAGCATCGGAAACAGCCAGGATCTTCGCCGCCAGGATACCCGCATTCTGACCGCCGCCGATGGCTACCGTAGCCACCGGTATGCCGGAGGGCATCTGCACAATAGAATATAAAGAGTCCACACCGCCCAGATCGGAAGTCTTCATGGGAACGCCGATGACCGGCATCGGAAAGATCGCCGCACACATCCCAGGCAGATGTGCCGCCTTCCCCGCTCCCGCGATAATTACCTTAAATCCCTTCTCCTCCGCACTCTTCGCATACTCAAAGAATACATCTGGCTCCCTGTGGGCCGAGATAATCCGCATCTCATAGGAGATCCCCAGCTCCTCCAGAATATCCGCCGCCTTCGCCATAACAGGCATATCGGAATCACTTCCCATTACAATACCTACCTGTGCCATCCGTGTGTCCTCCTGAAATTATTCATCTATAATTAACAATATTAGAAATTTCCCTTTCCCATAACGCAATCAGTATACCATAATCGCGGCACGAAGTCCATCATAACCGATTCATGCGGCAGCCGGACGAAAAACCGTAAGGAATCTACTCTCCGTCAAACGCTCTGTTCAGCTCCTCACAGCCTTCCAGCACAAATCGTCCGTTACGGATGATCGGTATGGTCTCGCCTTCCTGCGTCAGTACAGCCAGCTCTCCCAGCTCATCATAGGGGATCGTGATATCCGTATGGCAGTGGAAATATGCTTTACTGACATCCCTGTCACGCAAAACCGACACCTCATTATCCTTCGCGATAATCTCTTTCCCGTCCTGATTATACACCCGCACATTCTCCGCGTGAGAGTAGCACGTATCCCCCACTGCAAAATGCGGCCCTGTCTTCTCCGCGATCAGGATCGGCATCTTATCCTCGATTCCGTATTTGCGCGCTGTCACGTAAGCGGTAGTATTCGTGCCGATGGCAAACTCGCCCAGCGGCAGTGTATCGTGGTGGAACAACACATTATCCTTAATATATTTGCGGTTTTCCTCCTCGGAAGCAAAGTTGGCGCAGCCATAATCCACGATCATCCCGTCTGCAAATTTCAGCCAGATATTCTTATACTCCAACTCATTTAAAAATACTCTTGTCACGTGCAGGATTCCGTCCGTCCCCGCCAGTACCGGGGAAGTAAACACTTCTCCCACCGGGATGTTCACATCCGCCACACAGTTTTCAAAGTTCGTCTCTTTCTCCGGCTCTTTCAGCTCATGCAGGCTGACTTTTAAATCCGTCCGGTTGGCTCCACAGCCTTTGACTATTACAGTCACACCCCGGTCCAGCACATCGATAATCTTCTGCTGAATTCCCTGATACAGCTCATAGTCCAGCGTGTTAATGCGCACGATATCGTCGAAAATCTCCTCATAACGTTCACCGATATCCGGCACCGGGAAGGCGATGATCGTAAAGCTGCGTTCCTCCCCTGGAATATACTCGTTCTGTATGGCTCCCGCCTTCGAGGCATACTCTACCGAAAGTTTCTGCTGCTTCTCCGACAGCCTGCAGGCCGCCTGCCCGGTCTTCGGCACAAAGGGTCTCTCCCCGAAGATCTCCAGCACGGCCGGTCCGCCGTGTACCTTCGCCTGCTCTTTATACTGTTCGAAAGCACCGCGCAGACATTCCAGCCGGCGCTCCACAAGAAGCTTATCCAGCACCAGCGCCAGATCCTCTCTGTGGTCATAATCGAACTGCTTGTTGGGATTTGCCCCGAAATAACCGTTCTTATTGACACTCCTGCCCTGGAAGATATTCGCCCCCGAACGATAGATCGTAGATTGTAAACCAATACGGTCAAAATTATGGACCGCCCGCCGTATCATCCGCTCAAATCCCAGACAATACCGCACATTTACCGTCTTCTTGATGGAGATATCCTTATTGCCCGTCTGAAACCCGATCCGATAGCCTTCCGTGTAAGTATCGGCCATCAAAGCGATCCGCTCCTCCGACATCTGATTCAGGCGCTGTGCCGTACGCAGTTCATTTTCCGTCACATACTCACCGTAATAATAAAGATAACGCAAATCACTCAGATCACTTTCCATCACGATACGCAGGGCAAAATCTCTCTCCGGACAGACAAGCTGTGCTATCTTCTCGCAGCTCTCCGGCTCATAATAGTCGCTCACATACCAGTACAGGATCTGACGTATCTGCTCTGCATCCGGCGTTCCATCCACGTCCGTCTGTGCCGCACACAGACACGCCTGATAGACCTCCAGCAGCAGTTCCATCCGAATCACCATGGCAAACCTGTTCTGCTCAAAGGCTGCCGGGATCAGGCTCCGCAGCTCCGCGTACAGGAAGGACAGCATCTGTCCCATTGACTCACCCAGACAATTTACGGCATATTCCGGATTGGCATAGCTTTCCTCATAATGTTCCGGCAGAATATCCTCGTACAGCTTCCTGTTTAAATCCTGCAGCTCTTCCAACGTCATCTGGCGCAGCCGTCCGTCCGCCACCTCCTTCCAGACTTCGTCCATAGAAAGGACGAACGCCGCCATACTGTGAAAATACTTCTGCAGTTTTTCGCCGCAGGCCTGCTCCGTCGGTATCTCCCTGATTCGTTCCACTGCCAGCACATACCGCTCCTGTTCCAGATCATGCCTGTCCTCTTCCGCCATATATAAATCTTCCATATTCTGTCACCCTCCATCCAATATACCATATAATCTCTTACCCGACATGCAGTGTTTATGCATATGCCCCCGCATACAGGATCACACTGATCAGCGCCAGAGCCAGCACATTCAAAAAGATGCCCACGTAAGTGAACAGATAGAATTTGTCCCGTTCCATCTTAGAGACCAGACCCAGTCCGATTCCCACAAACGCATAGATCATGACCAGCATCGCCGCCGCCCCGTACTGTACGGGAATCTTTCCTACGCTGCAATAACTTACAAAAACAGCATACCCCAGCGTTGCCAGCGATATCACGCCCAGAATCGTGGACATAATGCCTTTCTGTGTATGCTCCTTATTGGTAAACATATAGCTGTTCTTTTTCACTGCCCTAACTCCCTGTCCATCCACAATTTCGAAATGGGTATCTTCGTCACCCCCGAAAACACCCATTTGTCACTTACGCAGCATGCCTGAGCGGCGCATGCGCTCAGAATAAAATTTTACTTCTTCCGGCCAGCAGCTTAGCTCCGCTGATCAGCAAAAGTACACCGCTCGCTACGCCCACCACCAGCGCCACCACACCGACTGCAATATTGAGCGCGCCGGAACCGCCCATCACCTTATAGGTTCTCTCCTCCATCTTTTCCTCCATTTCCAATATGCAATCCTCTTTCCCTCCAGGCTCATGTTACACCGAAAAGAATCACATATGTCGATTACTTCGCCCCATACTGTTCATAGTATGCGTCGATCGCACGCTTTAATGTATCGTCGATATAGATCGTACCTTTATACGGCTGACCGTAAAGACAGTTCACCACATCTTCCATCGTTACAATGGCATTTGCCTCAAATCCGTATTTTTCCCTGATCTCATGCAGGGCGCTTTTCTCGCTGTAAAGCCCCCGCTCCATGCGGTTCAAAGAAACCATCAGACCCTTAATCTCCACATCGGCCTGCTGCCTTAAGATCGGGAACGTCTCCTCAATCGACTTGCCGGAGGTGGTCACATCCTCAATGATCACCACCTTGTCACCGTCCTTTAATTTACTGCCCAGAAGAATCCCTGTGTCACCGTGATCCTTCACTTCTTTCCGATTCGAACAGTACCTGATTTCCCTGCCGTACAGCTCACTGATCGCCATGGTCGTGGCCACCGTCAGCGGAATCCCCTTGTAGGCCGGCCCAAACAGCACATCGAACTCCAGGCCATAATGATCATGGATCGCCCTGGCATAGTATTCTCCCAGCTTCCGCAGCTGCACCCCTGTCACATAGGCTCCGGCATTCATGAAAAAGGGTGACTTCCTGCCGCTCTTCAAAGTAAAATCGCCGAATTTCAACACCTGGCTGTCCACCATAAACTCGATAAATTCCCGTTTGTATGCTTCCATCTCAATCCCCCATTCTCATTCTTCCCGCTGTCTTCTTATATCCAATCAGCGCCATCTTTCCTCGTCACCCTCTGGCTGCCAGCGCCTGTGCAATATCCTCCCGCATATCTATCACAGCCGCCCGCGATGCGTCCGCAAAATTCTCCGCTCCATAGCCGGCATACCGCTCCTGCTGCCAGGCAGCTATGATGCCTCTGGAAGAATTAACGATCGCGCCCAGTCCATCCTCATTGAAGAAATGCACCAGATCTGCTCCCCTGCCGCCCTGCGCACCATATCCCGGTACCAGAATGTACGCTTTCGGCATGATCTTTCGCAGGATCTTCCCCTGCTCCGGATAAGTGGCTCCCACCACGGCTCCCACATAGCTGTAGGAATTACCCATGCATTCCTCACCCCAGGCAGCTACCTGTTCTCCCACGATTTCGTACAGCGGTCTGTCCGCACTTTCCTGACCGTCCTTTGACGCGCCTTTCACCAGCCTGTCCTGAATCTCCCCGCTGCTGGGGTTGGAGGTCTTCACCAGAACAAAGATTCCTTTCTTCTCCTCCTGGCACACCTTGATAAAAGGCTTCACCCCGTCCGACCCAAGATAAGGGTTTACCGTCACAAAGTCTTCGTCAAACCCACGGCACAGACTGCTGCCCACCTGCACCTGTCCCAGGTGTCCCACCGCATAGGCTTCCGAAGTCGAACCGATATCGCCGCGCTTGATATCACCGATGACGATCAGCCCCTTCTCCTTACAGTATTCCACCGTTCTCTGAAAGGCGATCAGACCTTCCACTCCAAACTGCTCATACATGGCAATCTGCGGCTTCACCGCCGGAATCAGATCATGGACAGCGTCCACAATCGCCTTGTTATACAGCCATACTGCTTCCGCCGCACCCTTCATCGTCTCACCATATTCCGTAAATGCCTTCTGCCTGATATGCTCCGGCACAAATTTTAACGTCGGGTCCAGTCCCACCACAATGGGAGCACCCGTCCTTTTGATCTTCTCTACCAGTTCGTTAATCACAGCGCTCTGCCCTCCAAATCCTGCAACACGTAAGTATTATCGATATACTTCGGGAACTCCTCCCTGGTAATCCATTTCCACTCGCCGTAATCTTCCGGCAGTACGATGTTCGCCCCATCCGCCTGCCTGATAGAACACAGATAGGCAATCCCTACACAGTGGGTATCCCCCAGCAGATTTGACCAGGTATACTCTATCCTCTCGATAATTCCCTCCACCGACAGCAGTTCCCCGATAGCACGCAGCACCGTATCGTCCGGCGCCTCGCCGTGCTGCACCTCAGCATCGATGAATTCCCACACGTAAGGGGTCGGAATATGGTCATCCACCCATCGCCTGATCACCAGATACTCATCGCCTTTTTTGATAATACCTTTTACCCGTACATAAGTATTCTTCATTCCCGCACCATACCTTCCCTTTTATTAGTTAAAATAGTCCCATCGGCTATTTTACTTGTCAATCCACAACACACTCCTTCTCCTCCTCAGCGTGTCCGCAGAAATTCATATTCACGCTTCGCTGCCGCGTCATCCGGATAGGACTGCAGATAACTGTTCATCAGCGCCGATGCCGTCTTGAAATCTCCCATATACTCGTAGGCCACGATCTCATTGAACTTAAGGCTCTGCATCATCCCGTTGTCCTCGATATTCATTGCCGCCTGAAAGGCTTCCAGCGCCGCACTGTACTCCTTCATCTGCATTCTGCACAGTCCCAGCTGGTTGTAAATCTCCGCCCTGGTCTGGTCATTCTCCGTGAAAGCGGCATAGATACTGGACGCATAATTATAATCACCCAATGCCTCATAGGTCCTGCCCAGATACAGCGCCGCCCCATACTCTTTCGCCGAATCCATTCTCGAAAGATATTCCCGCGCCTGCTCATAATCGCCCATGTAGTAGCACATGCGTCCCATGTCGTAATCAGTGATGGATTTCTCGTTCTCCGCCATCACTTTCTGCAGATAAACCATACCCGCTTCTTTATAACCGTATTCCTCCAGCGCCATATAGATGCGGATCATCTGGTCATAATCCTTACCATCCAGCGCTACGGCCGCATCGAAATCCTTCTGGGCCTGCTCAAACTCACCCCTGGATAACTTTACATAGCCCCGCAGATAGAAGGCGTTCTTCTCCTTTGGCCGCAGCGCCAGTATTGCGTCGTAGGCCCGCACCGCATCCTCAGCCCGGCCACTCTTATAATAGGCCGTGGCAAGATAATAATTCATGTCAAAGTCCAGATCCTCCACACGGCCGCCGCTCTCATGCAGAGCCGCCTCCAGATAAAGGATCGCATCTTCATAGCGGGTCATCCCCATAAAGGCCAGTCCCATGCCCCGGTAAATCATCCGCCTGTCCTCTTCCTGATCCAACCCGGTCTCAAAATATTCCAGCGCCGCCTCGTACTCCAGCGCCTCCACCGCATTCATACCCTGTTTCGTATAACTTAACTTCTCCTGTGCTCCACAGCCTGTAACCAGCGCTGCCGCCATCAAAAGCACTGCTGTGTACCGCTGTGTACACCGGACCCGGCCGCTTTTGCCGTTCCTCCTGGTATCTCTGTTTTCCAATTTATCTATCGTCGCTTTCTTAAACCCGTTCTCTGTTCTCAGTTTTCTCACATACTGCCATGAATGTCCCTTTCTGCCATTCAAATCCCTGCGGCCTGAGTCTTCCCGTGCAGAACGTTTCGATATCCCGGCGCAGCGGGATATCTCATTCCTGTTCCTCCTGGCAGCTCTCTCCACCGCTACAATATCATACCATACCCCGATCGTAAATCCAATCGAACCGAAAAAAATTTTAGAAAAAATTCCCGAATGCAAAATCCTTCAGGATACCGAAAAACTCCCGCACCATATTATTCAGCTGAAAATATACGTTGGAGCGCGCCGCGATGCCGCACACCTCCTGAAATCCTGCCGCTTTCGCCAGATGGATACCCCGGAACACATGAAAGTTATTGGTGACGATCCCCACACTGATGTCCGTGCGTCCGATCAGTTCCGCACTGTAGGCGATATTCTCCGAAGTATCCGTGGACCGGTCTTCCATAAGGATCCTTTCCGCCGGGATTCCCTTCTTTGTAAGATACGCATACATCCCTTCCGCCTCGCTGCAGGGTTCATTCCTGCCCTGTCCGCCGGATACAATACAGATCGTATCCTCATTGCTCAGCAGATATTCATACGCCGCATCCAGCCGAAACTGCAGCACCGCGCTGGGACCTTTCTCCTTCATCTGCGCCCCCAAAACAATAATATAGTCCAGATTCTCCCTTCCCCTGTCCCGGTAGTGGCTGATGATGCAGCCTTCCACGATCACGAACAGCACGGCTCCCACAGCAGCAAGCAGACAGAAACTCCTCCGCAGCAGAAGCGGAGCCCTGTCCCATAATCCGAAGTGCAGCAGGCAGGACAGCCCCGCCAGACAGATTCCTCCTGCCGCCCACACAAGATAAAACCTGCTGCCGGATCTGATCATAAACACCACCGCGCAGTAGGCAAAACAAAACGCCGCTGCTAAAATACACAATAAACTTATCATCCTCTTCCCCATCCTGTCCCGTCATCCTTTCTCTTCACGCATGCACAGCTTTCGTCCGTTATACATCAAACAAAACGAGCAACGCCCGTATGCGAGATTCGCTTTGCGAACTCGTATCAGCGGAGAAATTTCCTATACCAGAACGAAAAGCAGGCCCAGCGGACCTGCTCTCCATAAATGCCAATGCACACCTTCCTATAAAGACAGGATCACTTCACGCGTCTCCTCATACATTCTCGTCACCTGTCCCATGTATTCCGCGATCTTCTCCTCATCGTAAGGCTCTGACCGCACTTCATCCGTCAACGGAACCGCATATTCCAGAATGCCGTCCAAACCAAGATTGCCGCACAAACCTTTCACTGTATGGGCATACGTAAAGGCATCCGCCCAGCGTTTCTCTTCCACTGACGCTTTCAAGCCTTCATAATTCCTGTCATCCAGAAATTTCTTCAACATTCTTAAATAAAAGTCTTCTTTTCCCATGAAGCGTTTCAGCACCTCATCATACTTCACACCGACCGTCTGTAATTTTTCTTTCATTGCCTTGTCCCCTTATCCTGTCTTTTCTTTATATTCTAATAAAAACTTCTTCTACACACTGCCTGGACCTTCCTCCTGCGGAATACACCTTTTGTGAATAGAAACTTCCATATTTAGATTACGTTGTTTTTGCACAAATGGCAAGTGTTTTCTGAAAGATTATTTTCTCAACTTTCTCCATTGAGAAATCTCCGGCATTATGTTAAAATCATGGTGTTGCCGTACACATTGTTTTGACATAACAGTCTGCTTCCCCGTTATGTCCCGGCAACCTTTTTACAGTATATTCTAAAATCGATAAGGAGATAAGGAGAATGGAACCCATGGCAGAAATCAAGTGGAATGATCGTTTCAATCTTGGTGTGGATGAAATCGACAAAGCCCACCAGAAGCTTTTTTCAATCGTGAACAAACTGATCGCCTTCACCGAGAATCCGGAGAAACAGCAGCACGCCTGCAAAGAAGGGATCAAATATTTCAAAAGCTACACCATCAAACATTTTGCAGAAGAAGAGGAATATATGAAATCCATCGCTTACGCCGGACTGCCCATGCACAAGAGCCTGCATGATAATCTTCGTGACAAAACACTGCCGGCCTTGGAAACAGAACTGGAAGACCAGAATTATTCCATTGAATCCGTTCAGCATTTTATCGGTATCTGTGTCGGCTGGCTTACCGGCCATATCATGGTCGAAGACCGTGCCATCACCGGCAGAAACGCCAACAAATGGGTGCATCAATCTTCCGATGACAAGATGGAATCCATCATAAAAGCGGCTACCCAGGGATTAAAGACGATGAGCCGCGCTCCGGTGCAGCTTATAAGCCAGCATTACGGCGGAGAAGGCTTTAAAGTCGGCAAACCTCTCTGTTACCGTTTGACCTACAGCCACAAATCCCAACAGAAACAGCAGGTATATATTGTCTGCGAGGAATCCGTGGCAATCCTCACTCTGAATAACATTCTGGATATGGATATCAAACGGATTGATCGGACCGTGATCGACGCCATGAAGATGCTCTCCGTACAGCTTGTCGATTATATCAACAAGTTTTTCCCGGTTGACGTGAAATATCAGCTGGACAAAACGGATCTGCTGACCTTCGACCAGTTTGCCAAGATCTTCTACAAACAGGCTCCGGCCTGCAGCCTGCTGTTCAACATAGACAGCCGGGGCTATGTGGCCATATGCTCTGATTTCATCCAACCGTAGTGTGCAGGACCGATACATAATCACCGAAACAAAACAGGGAACCTGCCGTCTCACCCGACGTCCGGTTCCCTTTCTTCTGTTCTGATTTCTGTATTCTTCTCTTTACAGTTCACACTGTCTCACAATTTCTATCGTCAGTGATCCCCTTATCCACACTTCGCTCTGGCTAAAACCTTATTCAATGTTGTGAACAAAAGCTCTATATTGATCGGTTTCGCGATATGACCGTCCATGCCATTGCGCAGCGCCTCCTGCTTATCTTCCTCAAAAGCGTTGGCCGTCATGGCGATTACCGGGATGCCTGCCAGTCTCTGGTTCTCCAGCTGCCGTATCTCCCTGACTGCCTCATACCCGCTCATCACAGGCATCTGCACATCCATCAGAACCAGCTGATAATAACCGGGATCTGATCTCTGCAGCATCTCCACGGCAACCTTTCCATTCTCTGCAACTTCCGTCGTAAAGCCGGCGCCGCCAAGAATCTCCACTGCGATCTCCTGATTCAGCTCATTGTCCTCGGCAAGCAGAATACGTCCCGCCTTAAACTGTACCGCCCCGCCATCCTTCTCTTCCTCAACCTGCTCCTCCGCACCGATAACGGTGCGCAGACATTTACGCAGCTCAGACATGAACAGCGGCTTGCTGCAGAAAGCCGTAACCCCTGCTTCCTTGGCCTCTTCCTCGATCTCCGACCAGTCATATGCCGTCAGGACGATGACCGGGACATTGTCCCCCATCACCTGTCTTACCCTTCTGGTCACCTCGATACCGTTCATATCCGGCAGCAGCCAGTCAATGATATAGACAAGATACCCGTCCTTTCGCATGCTGGCCTGCTTGGTCCGCAGTACCGCCTCCTTGCCGGACAGCGTCCACTCTGCCCGCAGGCCGATCTGCCCCAGCATATAGGAAACACTGTCGCAGGTGTTGAAATCATCGTCCACCACCAGTGCCCTGCAGTTCTTCAACTCCGGTATCGCCTGCTCTTCCTTCTCATCCTTTCTGGTCCGGAAGACGAAAGAAACCGTAAAGGTAGATCCAACGCCCAGCTCACTTTCCACTTCGATGGTACCATTCATCATGTCCACGATGTTCTTGGTGATGGCCATGCCCAGCCCGGTGCCCTGGATCCCGCTGGTCGTAGAATTCTTCTCCCGCTCAAAAGGTTCGAAGATATGCTCCACGAATTCATCGCTCATGCCCACGCCGTTATCCTTAATGGAAAACTCGTACTGGGCAAAACCATCCGGCGCGCCGGCCTTCTCCGTGATCCGCATGTTGATCGCACCGCCCGCACCGGTATACTTGACCGCATTGCCGAGCAGATTGAGCAGCACCTGGTTCAGACGCAGCTTATCACAGTAAATATCCTCGTTCCGTATATCCAGTGTATCGATATGTAACTCCAGCTGCTTCGCATGTACATCCGCCTGCACGATATTGCAGATACTGTGCAGGATCTCCGGCAGGCTGCACGCCTTCTCGTCAAGCCGGATCTTACCGCTCTCGATGCGGCTCATATCCAGAACGTCATTGATCAGGCTCAGCAGATGATTCCCCGACGTCATGATCTTCTTGAGATATTCTTCCATCCGCTCCCTGTTATCGATATGCTTCATCGCCAGCGAAGTGAAGCCTACGATCGCATTCATCGGCGTCCGGATGTCGTGAGACATATTGGAGAGGAATACACTCTTGGCCTTACTGGCCCTGTTGGCCTGCATCAGCGCATCCTTCAAGAGACCTCTCTGTTCCATCTCACTGCGGATCTCCTTATCCACGCTGCGGATACCCAGGACGATACTGCCGCGCCCGTTGCGGATCCCGGCACGCACGATCTTCATCTGATAATACTCCGGCTGTCCTCTTCTTATTGTGCGGAAATTCACATGGTACTGTTTCCCTTCGGACAGCCCCTTCTCTATCTCTTCCCTGGAAGTTGCCTGCCGCACCATCTCACGGTCTTCCTCACATACATACTTCTCTATATAGAAATCCATGCTCTTTTCATAAGAAAGTTCTTTTGCAAAAGACTCTCTGAACTGCTGGCTTGCTTCCTCCACACGCAGCGGCTTCCCGATCCCTGTCTCCAGATCAAAAAAGCAGACCACCTTATAGTCTATACTCAGCGCCTGCACAAGCTCCATCTGCTGCCGCTCATTCTCTTCCTCCTGCAGCTTCCTGTCCGTGCAGTCCAAAACAAACCGCTGATACCGCAGTTCATCATTCTCCCGCATCAGCTTTACGTTCCCCATCACATACCGGATCGCACCGTCCTTACGGCGCACACGGTATTCCACGCTGACGCTGTCTCCTTCTTCCTGCAGTCTGCGGATGTTCTCCAGAAGTTCTTCCCTGTCTTCCTCCATAACGGAAGATGCGATCATGTCAAATCCGTTCTCCGCCATCTCATCCATGGAGTCATATCCCAGAATATCCAGCGCCGCCTGATTCACGCTGATGATCTTGGATCCGTCCACACTGTGGTACATAACACCGCACTCGATATTGTTAAAGATCGTCTCCAGTGTGCGGTTCTTCTGTATGATCTCCTGCTCGTAAGCCCGTTCCTGTGTCACGTCGATGGCCACGCCCACAGTGCCCATTACACTTCCGTCGATATCATACAGTGGAGACTTGTAAGTCGTAAGCAGCCTGAGACTGTCTCCGGCCTTCACGCGCTCTTCGGAGACAAAAGTCTGTTCCTTCTCCATGACCTGACGTTCCGACTCGATACAGGCAGGATCGTCCTCCTCCACATCCCAGATATAGGCGTGCCGCTGGCCCTGGACCTGTTCTTTGGTCTTGTTCACGGTTTGGCAGAAGCTGTCGTTTACCTTCTCATGCACACCGTCTTTGTCCTTGTACCAGATGAGGTTCGGAACATTATTGATCGTAGCCTCCAGAAAATGACTGGTCTGCCAGTAATCTTTACTCGTCTTGTAAGCCTGCTGCCATCTCAGGAAATGAAACCGGATCTCCTCCTCGGACATCGGCAGTGTCCAGATATCCTTCACTCCGTCCAGCATCCTGGTTAAAAGCGGAATCTGCTCTCTCTCAGCAAGCAGAATGAGCTCTGTATCCTCCCCCCTGTCTGCAGTCAGCGCACACACTGTCTCCCGCACATCCATGTCCCGCAGGTCCGCCAGGATCACATCCGCTCCGCCTGTCGATGCATCCCCGGCCCTTTCACTCTTCGTAAATTCATGCGTAAAACATGGCAGTGGAGACATCTCTTCGATGACCGCAAATACATCCTGTCGAATGCCCACTAAGTGAAAATGAACATGACAATGGTACATTTCTCTTTCCTCCTTAACGATTCCGGTATTAACACACAAATTATGGTTTTTCACTCATTCTAATATCATACTGTATTTTGCGGTGTATGGCAATTATTTTTGAGCATTTTCAGTATTTTTGAAAATGTTTTGAACGGTTCTTTTCATTATTATGCATTTTGACAAAGAGGCAGACGGATACCCCGCCCAAAATCAGGCGGGGTATCCAATCTTACCCTCCATTTTATGTACAGATTGCCCGCTTAATCCTGCGCTTCCCGTCTGGAACTTCTAATGCCCGACAGGATACCCGTTGCAAAGCTTCCTGTTCCGTCCTGCTGTTTATTGTTTTTGTTTTGTCTTTATCTGTTTCCCAGTATTTATGAATATGCACAACACAATATCCTGTATGTAATGAGTTATAAATTGTACGAACTCACTATATTTTGTTACACACACCTTATTTTTTATATTATCTGCAAAAATTTTCTACATGCTCTGCATCAAATTATGTTTGCAGGGATCTTATTTGTATGATATATGTAGTGTATCGTCTATGTTACATCTGTTACGCTTCTTGTTGATCTGATATTCTCGGGCAGCTCTCTGACGCCCGTCCCAGGAAAGGCATATCCATGACGCAAACACACGTTTTTTTTCCATCTTCTTCTACAAACTCTACTGTTCCAAAGCACTATGTTAACTGGCACGAGGCCGCTGTCTGTGCTGTGCAGATCGAACTGCGGGATTATGCTGACCTTCTTGATTTCCAACCGGAATTTATCCTTGGTAAAAACAGCTACCGTATTGACCTGTTGGTGATCAAAAAACTATCACAACAGGCAATCCCCAAAAATATCGCCCGTATTTTCACAAGCTACAACCTGTTCGAAATCAAAGGAATCCATTCTTCCATAACAATCGGTTCATACTATAAGACCATCGGTTACGCAGGACTCTTCATCGACCAGGCCGGCGGAACAACACAATACACCTCGCTGGATATCAGCATCACTTTCCTTGCTTTTCGCTATCCCCGCAAGCTGACAAAACATTTATGCAAAGATCGTCATTTAACTGTTGAAAAAATCTCTCCGGGGATATATCATATCAATAAAGAAACATTTATGATTCAACTTATCGTTACATACGAACTGCCGCCGGAAGAAAATCTTTATCTGCGCTGCCTGACCGATAACCTGCAGGATATTGAACTGATCAACCGTCTTTCTCACGATTATGCCGCCCATAAAGAACAGGATATTTATACAAAATATTTGAATCAGTTAACCACCGCCAATCTGAAAGCGAAAGGAGAATCCACTATGGTATGTGAAGGATTATTTCATTTATTTGGCACTACTTCCGAAGAAGTGATCGCCCGCGCAAAAAAGGAATCCAAAGATGAATTGGATGCTTATTATCTGCCCAAAATCAAAACATTATCTTCCCATATTGATTATTTAGAAAATCTTCTCAAACAGAACAACATTTCATTTGACATGAATTCTGATTAAATTTTACCGGGTCCGATCAGTGATGGTTGAACCCGTTTTTTTATCCTGTCTTCGCCAAAATAATCCCTACTCATACGACAGAGATCAACATCGAATAAAATGGAAGAACTCCAGACACGGATACCCCGCCCAAAATCAGGCGGGGTATCTGATCTTACTCTTCATTCTATGTACAGCTCTCCAAGAAACTGCTGTTTAATGCTGCACGTCCTTCATCCTCTTCGCCATATTTCTGGCAATGATCGGACCCATCACTTTGGCAAGCATCGGAACAAGCTCGTGATCGAAGTTCACCTTCACAGCGGACTCCTTATCGATCACCAGTGTCGCCTCTTCCTCCGGCGTGCAGGCAGGCCAGTTTGGCATCTCCGGGTTCTCCGGGTTGCCGTTCTTAGCGAATGCCATTACAGAGTCAAAGATCAGTTTCTCTACACGCTCCGTAACGCCCTCTTCCTGGGTATAAGGCGTAAACGCCGTATTGTGGAAGAAATACGGGATATCGGCACAATGCCAGGGTGTCCGGCTGCCGTCAAAGTTCATGTCCAGATTGAACAGATAGGACCATGTCTTATCGTTGCATTTACTTCTCTCCCTGATATAGTCGATCTCCGGTGCGCGGAAGAAGAAATCTGCGGTCATGATATCCACCGGGTTACGCTCCGGATATGCTTTCTGGAAACCTGCGATCAGCTCTGTCACATCCTCATCGCCGGCTTCGTTCTTCACATACGCAATACCTTCTTCTGTCGTCATGCTGCGGCGGTCATAAGGCGTAGGCGCAAAGGAACCGAACTCGCCGAACACACTGCCTACCATCAGCGGAACATGCGCCGTCTCCTTACGGAAACCGTTGGAGATTGGTTCTCCCTTATAGAAATCGTTGACGAAAGGCGCTCCGCCCACATATTCGCCGGCCTTCTCCAGCTCGGGTTTTACCTTATTATAAGCAGCACCCAGCTCGGCAAACGGAACCGTCTCCAGTGCTTTCACATCCTCGATCTTCAATTCCTTCATCATGGCCCGTACCAGCTTCTCGCCGCTTCCCTTGCAGTCCGCCATCGCACCGCCCAAAACGCCGCTCATGTTGATACCCTTGGCGATCAGGCCGTCCGCCGCCGGTGTCTGCAGCAGTGTAGTCACCTTCGCTCCACCGCCGGACTGACCGAATACAATCACATTCTCCGGGTCGCCGCCGAACTTCTCCACATTATTATGAAGCCAGCGCAGCGCAGCCACCAGATCATCGGTTCCCGCATTGCCGGAATTCGCATATTCCTCACCGAAAGCTGACAGATCGCAGTAGCCAAGCACATTCAGTCTGTGGTTCACGGACACCACCACCACCTGTCCCAGCTTACACATGTTCTCCCCTTCATAGGCAATCTGCTCGATGGAGGAACCGGCAAAGAATCCGCCGCCGTGCAGCCATACCATAACAGGACGCTTCTCCCCGTCCAGACCCGGCGTCCAGATGTTCAGATTCAGGCAGTTCTCACTCATGGGCCAGTAGCGGTGCGGCACCATCATCTCACCGATACCGGGCTGCGGCTCATCCAGAAGCGGACATACATTCCCGTAGTTGATCGTGGTCATCACATCATCCCAGGCATCTGTCGGTTCGGGTGCATGGAATCTCTTCGCCTTTGCGTAGGGGATTCCCTTGAAGATGTACATGTCGTCATAGAAATACCCACGTACCTTTCCTTTCTCAGTCTCCACAATGGCTGTCTTGTCATCGAAAATAAATTTCTTTTCCATTCTTACTGCCTCCTTGTTCATTTCGATCTCACTTAACGCATTGCAGGTTGCCTGCTTAATTCCACTTTTTCGTTAAGTTTATCGTTTTAGTTCTTAATTATTTATCATACATTTTCCAGGACTGTTTGTCAATTATTCTGCTTAACCTGAATACTGTCAGAAAATATCTCTTTATACCTCTTTTTGCACTCACTCTGGATGCCTGAAACCGTAAAGTTATCGGCCGGATGCCCTGCAGCAGAATGCCGTGCACCGTGAACAGCAACGATTTATCCATTATGATATCCATTTCATACCTTGACCCTTTATGCATTTCATTGTAGCATTATTTTATAAAGTAACGCAGCCGCCCTCCTGCCATATCATACCGGCAGGGGCCAGGAATTTCAGGAGTATCCTTATGGTCACAATCAAAGAAATCGCACGGGAAGCAAATGTCTCACCGACTACCGTCTCCCTGATCCTCAACAGAAAATCCAAAGAAAGGAAGATCTCTCCCAAGACCGAGAAGCGGGTACTGGAGATAGCCAGACGCATGGGCTATCTGCCAAACCTCCAGGCCGTCGGCCTGAAGAAAGCCGGCAGTCAGTTCGCCCACCGGATCCTGATCTTCTGGGTCTCGGATTCCCGTACCCAGACGATGATCCATTTCTTCCGCGGCATCGAGGACAACATCGCAACCAATCACCTGCCTTTCGAGGTGCTGCTGCAGTCGTACCGGGCCGGACAGCTTAGTCATGCCATGAGAAACGAACTGCTTCTCTCCTGTCACGGCATCATCGTCTGCAACGCCTCCGAGAGCGATATGGAGTTTCTGGACAGCAACAGCTTCCCGCGCCCGGTCATCCTGTACAACCGTTATTCCGACAAGTATTCCAGCGTCGTCATGGATGACCGTACCATCGGCTCAATCCCGGCCAGAATTTTTGCCTCCCACGGCAGAAAACATCCGGCAGTGGTCTCCAGCCCGCCCACCTTCAACGGTATGCACATACGCCAGAATCTTTTCGCCTACACCTGTCAGTCACTGGGTATGGAAGAAACTCTGATCTGCCGCACCGACTATTCCCCCAAGAGCAGCTACGAAGCAACCGCAAGGCTGCTGCGTGAACACCCTGAGACAGACTGTATCTTCTATCTGCGCGAAGAACTCGCACTGGGCGCTCTGCGCGCTTTCACCGAAAAGGGAGTCCGCTTCCCCGACGACATGGAACTCATCGCCATCGGGGACTACAACCAGGAAATCAGCGCGGTATCATTCCCCAGTCTCTCCGTAATGCATCTGCAGCTGGAGCACGCGGCATCCGAGATCATCAATCTGCTCAACGACCAGCTCTACACGCCCGGATGCTCCGTCACTTCCAAAGTACTCCCCGTCACCTTTATTCCGCGGGAGAGCTGTCCGGCTTATATTCCGCCTGCAGACTGCACAGACTGATATCTCCCGTCAGCTCCAGACGGATCTCCACGGCTTTCCCGGCCTTTACGACCTCCCCGATCAAAGCCTCGTCCAAAGGCAGCCGTACATCGGTGTAGACAGGCTGCCAGCTGGCCTTCCGCCGCTTCGCGTCCTCTCTTGCCTTTTCATCAAGCGGCGGCATCGGCATCCGCTCATAAGACGCCGTATCGCCCTCCCAGAAGGCCGCCTTACGGTCATCTATAAAGACGGTGATACTGCTCTTTTCTGCGCTTCTGCAATGCAGCAGCAGTGCCTGCACGCCTTCCTCCAGCTTACAGTCGCCGTAACACAGCACGCCTTTCTTCGCCGGATCATGGAGAACCACTGCCTTAAAGCCGAAATGTCCTTCCGTCAATACCATATTTTCATAAGTATCATAGAGGTCTGCCGCCGTTCTCTGCCGCAGACACCGCTCTCCTGTCTGCTGTCCCGGCAGCTCCACCTGCGCCATGAGAAGCGCCTGCGCACTGGAAGGACCCGCATAGATCGTATAGCTTCCCTGCTCCACCATAAGCTGCCTGCTTATTACATCGTAGAAACGGAATTCCTCTGTCGGAACCACAAATTCCACCCTGCGGCTTTCTCCCGGCGCCACATCCTTTAAGCGTCTGAATGCCAGCAGCTGCCGAAGCGGTTTCTTCACGCGGGAAGCAGGCGCCGTCCCGTAGATCTGTACCACTTCATCCCCGGCCGCACTGCCTGTATTCTCCACCTGCAGGGAAATATGCAGCATCGCGCCGTCCTGCAGCGTCACCGACAGATCCGAATAGGCAAACTGCGTATAGCTTAAACCATACCCGAATGGATAGAGCACGTCACCCTCAAAATACCGGTAAGTGCGTCCCTTGCCGATGATATCATAGTCGTCAATATCCGGCAGCTGATGGTCCCCCTGATACCAGGTCAGGTTCAGCCTGCCGGCGGGATTGTTGTGTCCGAACAGCGTTTCCGCCATGGCCGCTCCCATGTCCTGAGCCCCGGTCGCACTCCAGAGGATCGCCGGAAGCTTCTCCTGTGCCAGATTGACGGCATACGGATAATTCGAGAACAACACCAGCACCACCCGCTGGTTGGCCGCATACACCGCTTCCAGCAGCTTCTCCTGCGCGGGCGGCAGTTCAATGGTCTCCCGGTCCACTTCTTCCTTCGCATTGATCATGGAATTACAGCCGAGAGCCAGCACCACGGTCTTTCTGGCTCCCGCCAGCTTCACCGCTTCCTGCAGCCCGTCTTCCACCGTCTCCATGACAAAAGGCGTGCCGTCCCCGCCCTGCACAGACCAGAGACTGCCGTCCTCACGTGCCTGTACGGGAATGCCGAAACGGTTGGTCAAACGCACGCTGCCGTCCTCTTTCGGCTCCACATGGAAGATCTCCATCACGAACCAGTCCATCGCCGAATCCTTCTCCGCCGCGATCCGTCCCGGTTCCTCCTTGCTGTCCGGGCCGCCATACAGCCTGGAATTCATATATTTGCCCGTCCTGGCACAGCGGAACGTGTGGCTGCCCG
>OFGA01000989.1_pt1 | contig 21065 bp, 19 predicted proteins | sample 1521471 | NCBI WGS metagenome assembly OFGA01 (sample SAMEA3504086, study PRJEB24116) | mouse gut metagenome | biome: mouse gut; feature: mouse-associated habitat; material: faeces | place: Denmark | collected 2011
AATGATTCAAAGCACTGTATGTAATCTGTACACCCTTGGGATCCCCTGTACTGCCAGAGGTGAATATAATATAATAAACCTCATCCTCTTTTATCCAGTCCTTTGAAGTAATCTCCGATTCTGGCTCAAATACACAGGAATCTTCTGCAATGTTGATACATGAATATTCTTTATATGTTGAAAAATCTTCCGTTGTAAGGATTAATTTAGGATCTACAGAATCAATAATACTTTCTATCCGCTTCCTTGGCACATTGATATCAATCGGAACATAGGCTCGTCCGGACTTGGCACAAGCTAAAAAAGCCACTAACATGAGCGGATTTTTATGCCCATATACGATAACTGGTGTCTTATTTTCTTTATACTGTTTTTTTAGATATGTCGCAAGTCTATTGGATTGATCCCATAATTGGCAATATGTTATCCTTTTATCATTGCTAATCATAGCAACCTGATCAGAATTTTTATATGATTCTAATATCTTTAAAATGTTCATCATTGACCTCTTTCACCTTTCGATTATTTCATTCTCAACCACTTATTTTTTTATTACCTTCCTTGAAATTCACAAATTTCTTCATCGTTCGGATTGGATCGGATTGTCATTTTCCATAACGTCTGCGAACACTCTTAGCGGTGTCTGGGATTTTCAATACCCGCATTCACACAGCATTCCAAGGCTCATATTTACCAAATTCTAAAATGTCCGCAATTCTTTTGCAGGCGTGCCCATCACCGTACGGATTACAAGCATGTGACATAGCTTCATATGCACTCTTATTTTCTAATAATTCCTTAAAATTCTGGTAGATAACTTCCTCATTGGTTCCTACCAATCTCAACGTTCCAGCATCTACACCTTCTGGTCTCTCTGTAGTATCCCTCATAACCAGAACTGGCCGTCCGTAAGAAGGGCACTCTTCCTGGATTCCTCCAGAATCAGTCAGACACAAATGGCATCTTGCTTCAAAATTATGACAATCAAAAACCTCAATCGGTTCAATGATATGAATCTGATCACAATCACCCAGTTCAGCTTCTGCCGCTTCACGTACCATAGGATTCATGTGAATCGGATATACCGCCTTACACTCCGGATGTTCACTGAGAACCCGACGGATTGCTCTGAACATCTGGTGCATCGGCTCTCCGAGGTTTTCACGCCTGTGAGCTGTTATAAAAATCAATTTCCCATCTCCTACCCAGTCAAGTTCCGGATGGGTATAATCCGGCTTTACTGTATGCTGCATGGCATCAATAACTGTATTACCAGTAAGGTAGATGGACGATGGATCTTTTCCCTCTTTTATTAAATGTTCTACTGCCAGAGCAGTTGGAGCGAAATTATATTTACTGATGATACCCACAGCCTGTCTATTAAATTCTTCTGGATATGGCGAATAAATGTTATAAGTACGCAATCCCGCCTCTACATGACCGACTGGAATCTGCAGGTAAAAACATACCAAAGCTGTTACAAAAGTAGTCGAAGTATCCCCATGAACCAAAACAATACTCGGTTTCACTTCTTCCAATACACCCCGGATTCGATCAAGGATGTTCACAGTAATATCACATAGCGTTTGCCCCTGTTTCATAATACTCAGGTTGTAGTCCGGCACTACATTAAATGTGCTAAGAACCTGATCAAGCATCTGTCTATGCTGACCTGTAACACAGACAAACGTCTGGATGCCCTTCCTTGTTTTTAATTCATTTACCAACGGACACATTTTTATTGCTTCTGGTCTGGTTCCGAAAACCAACATAACTTTTTTCATCTTGTTTGTACCTCAGTTCATTGATATTTTTAATGACATGTTATCCAGGCATCCTAACCTTCTGTATCACTTTCTTGATATAATCGAATTGCAATACTATTATAAAAATAAAACAAATACTTTGCGCCCATTCAAAGCCACGATTTAAGGCAATAATACACTGCAATACCAATAATATAATCAACAATATCTGTATCTTCCATTTAACTCTCAATCTTACAATTTTCTGCAAATGTATAGTGCGCATTACCCATACAGCAAAATACCCAAGCATCGTTGCAACTGCTGCTCCAATAGAACCTATCTGCCATATCAACAGAACGTTTGCAATAATATTAACAATGGCACCAATCAAAGTTGTCTTAAAAACTTCTTTTGTCTTTTTTACTGCTGTAAATATACAGCCTTCAAACAGTGCAATTCCATTAAATGTCGCACCGAGCAAAAGTAAGGGAACATATTGCCATGCCTCAAAAAAATCTTTAGCATATAAAATTCTGGCCAATGGATAATTCAATATCATTATTACTGAACAAATCAAAACAGAAATACAGCTATAGAATGTATAAATATTTCCCATAAAGCCATCCGAATCATTTTCATCGAATTCTGTTATTGCTGACACTGACCATGAATTATAAAAAACACTCTGAATAGTCGACAATATGGTAGGTATTTTATATGCGACAGAGAATATGCCATTCGCTGCGACTCCACAAAAAAATGTCAAAATATATTTATCACTTGCATTATTTATCCACCAAGCCACCGAATTCATAACCAAAGGAATAGCATAGGCAATCATTGTTTTATTGATTTTTAAGTCTGTTTTCCAATGTATATCTTTATATATTTCGCCACCAACAAACATGATGCTAACTGCGCCAAATATCCCTGCTGTGTTAGCAATCAGATAGCCATTAATGCCTATCTTCAAAACGATAAGCAACAGTATATTTAATCCGCACGCTAACAGTGTATTGACAATTCCACCGATGACAAGGACATAAACTTTATCAATGGTTTTTAAATACATTGAAAATGAATTGTGCAATCCATTCAGGACAAATGAAAACACCAAGAAATATATATATGAATCATCAATGCTAAGTATTCCTATTTTCTTAAAGACTAAAACCGATATTGTAAGCAAACATAATCCAAATAAATTGTGTTTTACACCTATACTGATTACATCTTTTTTATTGTATTTCTTATCTAGTGAAAAACGGAGTACAGCATCCTGCACATTCAGAGTCAAGACAGGCACTAACAACGACACAGTAGATGTAACCAAATCTGCTGTCCCATAATCACTTGTACTTAGAACATAGGTATATAGTGGAACAAGGAGAAAGGATATGATCTTTGACCCAAAACTATTTATTGTAAATAAAATAGTATTTTTTGATAAATCCCTGTACTTGTTTTTCCCATACACACTCATAAACCTCCTATCTATGCAGTATCTTTTTAATAATAGACGCATATTTTTTACTAAGCCTGCGATTTTCTTCAAAAGGCTGAACATACACTTTAAGTATATCTTCTAAATTTTCACTACTATTATTTAGTTCACTAATCAATTCCTCCCAAAAAACAGGACGTGCATTGTTAGACAACTGTTGATTTGAAATATAATCATCAATATTCTCTTTTCGCAGTTCTTCTAATGTTTCTTCCTGTATCTGTTCTATAATGTCACGTCCGTAGTCTGTGAATGCAGCTACCATACTTACACCCGTTGCGTCATCAGCAAACTTATCTCCCCAATAATCTCCAAGCCTTATATCTGCCGCACTCTTAGATCTCCATGGACATTCATAACAACCTTTTAAATAGCAAAAACCATGTTCAAACATGAGAAAATAGGGATCTTTGGATTGATGCTGAACACAATGATCAGTAGAATTTCCGCTACATATGTATCTCTCTTTCCAACCGTTTGGTTTATATCGAAAAATTGTCTCAAACTCGCTGTCAATTTCCAAACCTTTGACCCGCTTCAGATAGTCGAGATATTTTTTGTATAAACCATACGACGGAACACCGTGACAGATCAAATCCACTAACAAAACATTCGTACAATTATTTAATATATTTCTCACACCAGCAATCTGACAAGGAGTGCCAAATACAACGACTGGAGTATTCAGATCCTTAAGTGCCAGCATACAATCAGAAAAACTGCTTTGCATGTACTTGCTTCCCTGAATTAATGTGAGTTTATCTTTTTCATTTGAATCAATCAAAATATGCTCTGCACAGTGTTTTTCCTTATTATATGAACATCCAATCACAGAGTATCCCTTATTTCTCATGAAATCAGCGATCTTGAACCCCATTCCACCACTGGAAGATTTCATTAAAATCTCTTTATCAGAACTTTTGTATGAGAATAATGAGGCATTTTTTATCTCAGGAATCCTGCCAACATTGAGATAAGGACATACTTTTCCGCATTTACCACATGAAATACATATATCATAATCAACTGATGCGGCATAAAACCCATCATTATCTAACCTAACCTTGACTGCACTAACAGGACACATCGCTACACACGCACCGCAGCCACAGCAAAGTTGGTTTTTAAAAAATAAATTTTTAACCAAAGACACACTGTCTGCATATGTCTGAACAGCATCAAGACTATCTCTCAAAAATTTTAATGATTTTCCCCGTGCTGCGTCTAAAGACATTTCTACAGTGCTATAATCTATCGCAGCATCATAATCATCCGTATTTCTTTGATATAGACGATCCTCTAGCCCTAACAACTCAAGTATGTTATATATACGAGAATTTTGATTTAAGCTGTCATTTTTCTTAAATCTTTCAAATACTGTAAACAGTTTTTTATAATTAATGGCAAAGACAGTACCATGAAAAGAATCTGTACATATATAATCTGCATTGTGAACCAACTTTAAAAATTCACCTGGTCCTATGGATTCCCGAATACATCCTTCTCTTTTCAAATCTTTTTCACGGGCAGGTACAATACGCACTTCCAAACCCAAATATTTGCCGATCTTCCTAATAGCTTTCCAATGGTCTTCCCTTTTTCCAAGCATATAAACAAGCATATAGGGTCTTAGTCCTGTATCAAAATCTGCCTCATAGCCTTGCCACTCTGCCTGTGTCAAAAGAAGGGTAGGATCCAAAACTGTCTCAATTTTCTTTCCCGTAAGTTTTGCCAACAATTCTGATCCAGCTTTTTCTCTTGTAGATATATGATTAAACCGTGAAACATTTTCACATATACGTTTCTTCACATTGTCATCACTTAAATCCAGCACTCCAAGACTAGGTGCATATGCAATCATACGGTTTTCATCGTACACAAAGTCAAGGAAATATCTCGGATTAAAGTTAGGCGGACTCCATATTTGATCACTTCCACATACAAAGGCATCTAAAGTCCCATTTAAAAGTTCCAATTCGCCTAATGTAGTAAAAGACTCGGTAAATCCTAGATTATCTGCATAAAATTTATCAAACCGTGACTCTCTGTCTGCTTCACGGTACTCATAATAAAAATGATCTTTAAGCCTCTGAATTGACTTACCAATAATACGGCTAAATAATTTATCTTTAATTTTTAAGATAGGCCTGGCATCAGTAAAATAATTTATCACGCAGGTGTCATTTCCATAATCATTAATTTTTCTGGATAACGCTACAATTTGAAGTGCAGTTCCATAATTATGATAATGAAACCAGGTCATCAACCCCACCTTCATTTGCAATTTACCTCCTTGGCCATTTCAATAAAGTTTACACGTCTTGTTTTCAACAATTCAAGTATGCTTCCTGACAATCCAACCTACAGATTCTCTTATAGCGACTGTCATTCCTCTATACCTTAATACACTTATAAATTTTGCTATATAACTCCCCATAGGGATTTTCTTAAGTGTTTTCGCTAATTCACATGAAAACAATTCTTCTTGCGACTTCCACGAACCATCAAAATGATGTATTGTATATGTATTGTCTGTAATATGGATTTCCCTCGTTTCATGATCCTTTGGACAAAGATAATCTCTGGACAAAAGTGTAAATCCATTAATGGTTTGCATTGAATTATTAGGAATCAATCCATGTTTTAAACATATATTAGTTATATAAGTCACATTAGTTGTCAAATCCAAACTCCCATCATCTCTAATAAAATGCTTCCCTTCATAATCATTTAAGAATTCCTGAAACATTCTATTTCCTTTCTCACAAGCCATTAGTCCCGTAGGAATTTGTGTCTCAGATTCAAAGCCAGACACCGATTGGTAGAGCAACAAATCGTCTAACGATTTTATGACCTCCACATCTGTGTCCATATATATACCTCCATAATTCACTAAAGCAAATAGTCGTGCAACATCACTTACAAATGCCCATTTTTTTGCCTCATATGCTTCTCTCACATATGTATTATATTGAAGATCAAAATTCTTCTCATTCCACTCTATAATCTCGTAATCCGGACAATACTTCTTCCAGGATTTGATACATTTAATAGCCAAATCCGGAAGAGGATTCCCTCCGAACCAGCAATAATGGATAGTTTTGGGGATCATGCCGTCACACCGCCTTTCAAATCCACTGTCTTAAAATAAGGCAGTATGGTAAAGCATGATATTGATAGATAATGGTTAGGAAATACCCCCCCCCTAGAATTCCGAACTAACGTTTTGATATATCTCATAATAAATTTCAAGGTTCCTTTCACACCTATTTTTTGAATTCTATCCAGTGTCATAAAGACTAACGATATTAGATATCCGAAAGTTTTAATAACATTAATTGAATTAGATGTTCTCTTAGTAATTTTTGATGCAATTTTCTCAAAGCCTGTATGCCATGTTGCAGAGTAATGATGAATAGAACGAGTATTCTCCGTTATATTCAAATCTCCTGTAAGATAGTCCATAGGGCAAAAATAGTCAGCAGGGTAGATACTAACATCCTTTACTTTTTGTACGGAATGATCATAAATATCAAACCCATATTCTACTAATATCTCCGTCACAAATGTCACCACAGTCTTCTGATCAAAACTTCCATCAGATCTTATAAAATGTCTGATACGATAATTTTCTAATATGTTTTGATAAAGGTTAAGTCCAGGTGCAGCTGCAAGGCCAAGCCCAGGTGCGGCTGCAAACTTGTCATAGCTGGGTTCACACCCCATAAATGATCCATTTTTAACAATATCATCAATAGATCTTATTAACTCCACATCTGTATCAAAATACAATCCACCGAATCTGTACAGGATGTCAAATCTGGCATAATCTGAAACAAAGGCCCATTTTTTCGCTTTATAAGCTTCTCTAACATAATCGCAGACATTGATATCGTAGTTACTCTCGTTCCATTCTATTATTTCATAATCAGGAAGATATTTCTTCCAAGATGCTATGCATTTCAATGCAAGGTCAGGTAATGGAATGTGTCCAAACCAACAGTAATGAATCTTTTTAGGAATCACATTGCTTTCTTCCGTTATCGAGACTTCGATACACTCGGATTTTTCTTTAATTTTTAATATCATTATCCCTCTTCCCCTTAAATGTTAATCCCAATCGTACTATTTTAATTAACAAACTTAAATTTATATACGCTGCCATAGAAAAAAATTTTGCTCTTATTCCACTTTTCCCAAGCAGGAAAGATCTTTCGTAGGCTTTATATTGTCTCTCAATATATGAAACTACATTTTTATTATTCTCATTAGAATAAATATATTTTATTGTACATTGATTAGACGCATATATAATATTTGCTTCTGCAAATAAGAGTAATTCTGGATAATTACTCTTAATAAAATTTTTTCTTAAAATAGATCCTTCAATTGAATCCAAATGTTTTTGCGAAAAAGATCCTTTAGATATCCCGTTATTTCTCCACCTGTAATAATATTTGCATTCTTTTCCTACTGCAATTTTTTCACATTTTGCAATCAATTTATATGTTGTAAAAATATCTTCATGATACTTTCCTATTGGATATCTAATATCTTTAAAAATAGATAATAAATATAATTTCCCCCATGCAACAGTATTAATAGTTTCATTTATAAAAAACTCTCTCATACATGCACTATTTCCATGTATTAATTTATCTTTTTTTAATTTTCGATTTTCTATTACATTCCCATTCTCAGAAACATTGCTTTCTTGACACACAGCTATTTGTGCATTATTGTTACACAGAAGATTATACAAATATTCTATCATATCCAATGCTATATAATCATCGCTATCAACAAAGGAAATATATTTCCCTGATGCATTATTGATTCCTACATTCCTTGCATCAGATAACCCACCATTTTTCTTGTGTATTACTTTAATTCTTTTATCTTTTTTTCTCCAAGTATCACAAATTTCTTTTGATCCATCATTTGACCCATCGTCAATAATAAGAATTTCTAAATTTTGATATGTTTGCAATACTATAGATTGAAAACATTCTGTCAAGTATTCTTTTACATTGTAAACAGGAATAACAATTGAGATTAAATCTTTCATTTTAATTTCTTTCCTTCATGTTATTAAAATACTCTATATAATTAAAATCATCTATAAATCGTTTCCCTAAAAAATTTTTTGTTCTATAAATTTGTCCTACTCCTTCACATTTTTCAAATCCTCGTAAATAGACCGCTGATTTGTATTCTGGAAATGGCCGATTTACAAATACAAGTTTATTTTGAAAGGGAAGTTTCTCAAAACTTTCCAATACATCTATACCCCCCCCCAGTTTGTAAGCCAAATACATAAATTCTGTTTATCTATACGCCCAATACGTTCTTTCCATTTGTTATTTGCTTCTTCAAATGAAGTATAATGAACAAAATGAATTTTAACATTTGAATACCCAATTCCAATCGGATAATTTTTTTCTTTATATTCTTTTAAAGGCGTTGAAAGAAATACATCAAAATTTTTTAATGCTTTTATATAATCTTCATTTGACATATACAAATTTATAAAAGGACTTCTAAATTTCAACCCTAACCAATGATATAATATTCCTCCTGTACAATTACTTGTTACTAGTGTGAAATCTTGATTTTTTAATTTCTTTCTATTCACTTTATTAATAATTTTCTGAACAAAAGATATATATTTCATATTCACCTCAAAAACAAAGACTATATATGTGTTGTGTTGTTCCAGACGAAATAATAAAATAAATCAACATACAAGTTATAGTACCGCATAAATAAATTGTTTTTATTATTTTATTAGCTATAATAAAATAAAAATTATCAAATAGTAAAATCCAAAATGGCATAAAAAAGAATCCTATTCTGTCTACATAATTAAAATGTAATCCTATAAAATTACATACAACTGTTATGATAGAAAATACACTATACAAATTTTTTGAACTTCCTTGTTCATTTTTATACAATAACTCTATCAACGCCATTACCAAAATGATAATCCAAAATATAGTCACAAAACCTGCTGTCTGTTTCGCTCTATCATTAACCAGATAATTACCATAATTATAAAACCTCTTCAATATCGGAGTTAAAAAAATAAGAATTCTTTCATACTCTAATCCTGTGAATAAAATTCCTAATACAATATATTTCCTCAACTTTCTATATTTCCATAATGAATATATTATGAACGACACAAAAAAGGAAAGAGCTGTAATATGAAATGTAGTTGCGATTAAAACTATTGATATGTAACGAAAATACTTTTTACTTTTCAAATATTCCCAGGCGTTTGCAACTAGCATAACTGCTAACATTTGCCTTAGAATATTAAAACTATATAAATACATTCCTGAACCTAAGAATACGGAAACTGATAACAATGGATTTATTGCATTTTTCTTAATAAATCGCATCATTCCAAAACAAAACAAAAAACATACAATAATCTGAAAAAAATAATAATTGGGTGATATATAAGATATTAATTTACACAGTAGATTGTACCCTATTTCCATCCCATAAAATTTAAAATTTGACAAAATATCTTTTAAAGAGGAATGGCAGATAACTATATAATGTTTTGCGTATGAATGTGTATCACTTCCCACAGATATATTTCTTAAGCCTGCACATAATGCAAGTATCAAAAAATTGGCAAAAAGAAAGAGAGTTTTACACTGCACATTACTAATTTTTTCTTTATAACAACCATATGTACATACAAAAATCCAAATTAACATATTAAAAATTATAAGGTAATATGCCATATCACCCTCCCAATATTTCGTAAAATATATTTTCTAATCATTGTCATTCTTTAAGTAATTTACTAATGACTGATATTTCCTTTTTCACAGTTCTATGCATGAAAAATCTGTCATCTTTACAACATACACTTGCTACAGCTTTAAAATCTTCAATAGATAACTCCAAATCATCGTTATCAATAAACCATACATTTTTAAATCCATCAAAAACTTCATGGCAAACCTGAATGTCTGAAGTTATTACAGGAATCCCAAATGCTGCCATCTCGCACATCATTAATCCTTGAGCATCTGTCCTTGTTGGCATAAGTCCAAATCTAGCACTCTGAAGTACCGAAATAATCTCACCATGAGATAAAACTATATCTCTCCATTCTAAGTTTTCAGCCTTATCATAGTGTAAGAAATATTCGCCTTTCCCAATAAGCAGGAACTTACAGTTCGGACTATTTTTCGCCAAACGATTTACTATATCTACCGCATATTTTGATTCATCCAAATTTGCTCTTATTGTCACAAAGTCATATTTTTTATCTGACAAGTCATCGTAATACTGGACTTCAAAATCCTTTCCAACATTGTTGTATGTAATATCATATCTGTTGTCCAAAAATTCACAAGAAATTTTTAGATTTTTTTTAAATATCCCTAGCATCCATTCACTCACAAAAACATAATAACTTTTATAAGCTACTCGCGGAAGATACATTCTCCATATTAACAATTTAAAGCTATCATAAATATCTTGTAGGACAAATTCTATACTTCCTCTTTTTTTGAATTTGTATGGTCTTGAATAGTCACGATTGATTCTCATAACTTCATGTCCATGATAAAAAAACAAAAACTTTTTAATCCTTTTTCCATTTTTCAGTAAAAATCTAAAATAATTTTTTAAATTTGCAGCATGTAATATCAAAAGACCATACTGCATTTTTTCTTCATCATATGTTCTTTCTGTTATCACACGTATCCCATCTATTTGATAGTTTGTTTCTGCACTAAAATTTAAAACTACTACATCAAAACCTCTTTTGACATACTGAATGTTTCTGGTATGAATGTACATTAGCGAAACTGATCCGCTTAGATCCGGATAGTCTTCTGCTAATACTAGTATTTTGTTAGACTTTAACATATTTCCTCTACTCATTTTATCGAAACTATTCTCTATATTATGAAAACAAGAATCAATCTTTCATCTCAATCGCATAATATGGCTTATTTCGTTTTACAGGAGTACTATGCGTGTTATTAGCGGTGCAAGAAAACAAATCCTCATTCTATTCGCTTATCTTAGAAATAGATTCCCCTCTTTCATCCACTCGTCCTGCCATTTTAGCCGGAACCCCCGCTACCACTGCATAATCCGGCACATCCTTCGTCACAACTGCCCCTGCGGCCACCATAGCATACCTGCCTATGATATTCCCGCAGACAATCGTCGCATTCGCTCCAATACTCGCGCCTTCTCTTATCACTGTCTTCTTATATCCTTCTCTTCCTTTCGGATATCTGGCGCGCGGAGTCAGATCATTCGTAAATACACAAGACGGACCACAGAATACTCCGTCTTCCAATTCTACTCCTTCATATATGGATACATTATTCTGCACTTTACAATCATTTCCAACAATTACATTATTAGAAATATTCACATTCTGTCCAAATGAACAGTTTTTTCCAATTCTCGCACCTTTCTGAATGTGACAAAAATGCCATATCTTCGTTCCTGCTCCAATCTCCACATCCTCATCTATGTAACTGCTCTCATGTACAAAATAATCCATTAGAATTCACCTACCATTTCAGCCGATGCAAAATCTTCAAGCGGTAACTTCACCGGTTTTCCATCTTTCTGGCTCTTATATATTGCCAATACCAATTCCAAAGCATTTCGCCCTGCCAATGCATCTACATAAGGTCTTCTGTCATTTTTTACCGCATCAATAACATCTGCGTACAGGCTGGTATGGCCATTCCCATATACATTACTGGTTGCTTCTTCCAGTCCCTTATTCTTATGGTCCGCTTCTGTCTCATCTGCAAATTGCCATACATCAATATTATTGGTAGATGTTCCGCCCAGCTTAACTGTGCCATTCTCTCCAAAAAGATACAATGTTTCTTCAAGATTACGCGGATACACATTTGTTGTACCTTCAATCGTTGCAACAGCTCCATTTTTAAATTTAATTACCGCCATCCCAACGTCCTCTGCTTCCAGATAATCATGAAACTGTTGACGTGCCTGTCCGTAAACTTCTTCTACCTCATCCCCCATCATCCATCGTAGAAGATCAATTCCATGAATACATTGATTCATCAATGCGCCGCCGTCGGAGGCCCATTTTCCTCTCCAAGGTGCCTGCATATAATAATCAATATTCCGATTCCACCGTACATGAACAGACCCATGCGACAATTTTCCAAATCTTCCCGCTTCTACGGCCTTTCTCATTTCTTGCACTGCTATATTAAAACGATTTTGATGACAAGCCGACACCTTCACTCCTTTTTCTTCTGCACGCCGGATAATCTGGTCTGCCTCCTGAATACTCATGGCTATTGGCTTTTCAATAATACAGTTAATACCATGATCGATACAGTCTAGAGCAATTTCCGCGTGATTCCCGCTCTCTGTTGCAATTGCAACCAGATCCAGTTTATTTTGCTCTATCATCTTCTTATAATCTATATAACGCTTGATCGCCGTATCTTTATCCAGTCCATGTTTTGCAAGCAAATTATTAATTTGTGATTCTTCAATATCACATGCAGCAACAAACTCCAAGTTATTATTGAGTACGGCCTTTACATGGTTAGTTGCAATCCTGCCACAGCCAATCAATCCATATTTCATTCTTTTTCACCTCTCTTTACATATCTCAAAAGATAATAGTACAAGTTACTTATAAAACTTCAATATTCTCCCGTTCCACAACATATTTCATCACATTCTTTGTATCAAATACAGCCTTCGCATGTTTCTGAAGCATTTCATAATCTACATTTGAATGCGCCGCCGTTATCATCAGCAGATCATAATTCTCTATCTGCTCCGGTGTAATCTCTGTTAATCCCTTTGTCTTTTGTCCATGATATTTATACTCTGTCACCCATGGATCATAATACTCTACGACAGCTCCGGATTCTTTTAATACTTCAATCACCTCTAATGCAGGACTTTCCCGATAGTCATCAATATCCTGCTTATAAGCAACTCCCACTACCAGAACTTTGGAACCCTTCAATGACTTCTCAAACCTATTTAAGATCCTGGCTGCACGGTCAACACAATACTCCGGCATTTTATCATTTATCATCATGGAGCTTTCGATCATGGATGTATGGAATCCATATTCCCTCGCCTTCCATGACAGATAATAAGGGTCTAACGGAATACAATGCCCTCCAAGACCCGGTCCCGGATAAAAAGCCTGGAAACCATAAGGCTTCGTCTTCGCCGCATCAATAACCTCCCATATACTGATCCCCATACGGTCACACAAAATCGCCAACTCATTGATCAGACCAATATTAATATTCCGGTATGTATTCTCCAGAATCTTTTCCATCTCCGCAATAGCCGGGGACGATACTTCCGCAACATCGCCGTCCAAAACAGTTCGGTACATAGCTGCAATTACTTCTGTGGCATCCTTTCCAATCCCGCCGACTACTTTCGGCGTATTCTTAGTCTTATAAATCAAATTTCCCGGATCTACCCTCTCCGGTGAAAAGCCAAGATAAAAGTCTTCCCCGCATTTTAACCCGGAACCCTTTTCCAAAATCGGCCTTACCAACTCTTCTGTAGTTCCCGGATAAGTCGTAGATTCTAAGACCACCATTGTCTCCTTCGTCAGATATTTAGAGATAGCTTCTGTGGATGACCGTACATAGCTGATATCCGGCTGCTGATGCTTGTCCAACGGTGTCGGCACACAGATTGCAACAAAGTCCACATCCTTGATAAATCCAAAATTCGAAGTGGCTCTAAATGTCCCGTTCTCAACCAAGCTTTTCAGATCGCTGTCAACCACATCCCCAATATAGTTATGTCCCTCATTCACCAGATTCACTTTTTCTTCCTGAACATCAAATCCTATCGTTTTAAATCCTGCCTTTGCTTTTTCAACTGCCAATGGAAGGCCAACATATCCCAATCCGACCACACCGACCGTCAGATTTTTTTCCTTGATTTTTTTCAGTAATTTTTCTTTCATCTTTCTCCTGCCTAACTCATAATATTTATAAAATCAAGTGCTAATTTAGATATCAAATATTTCTCTTCTATTATTTTTTTTCCATTAGCACTCATCTTCATTTTTTCTTCATTTTCCATACTGAATAAATCTTCTATTTTTTTCGCAATTTCTGCCGGTTCTCCTTTTGAAACCGCACCGCAATGATATTTTTCAATCAAATTTCCATTTGCATGAAATGCTAAAAGTATCGGGACTCCGGCGTATAAAGAATCGTAGATTTTATTTAAACTAATCCCGTACTGATAGAGCGCAGATTCCTTTGCCCCGCAATATGAGATATCAAAATATTTCAATAGATTCGGGATGCTTCCTTTCTGAACCGCCGGGAAAAAGGATATATTCTGAAGCCTGTGCTCTTTTGCATAGGTCTTAAGTTTTTCTTTTTCTATTCCTTTTCCGACCAATACAAAATGGATTTTATCATTATGGATTTTCTCCGCCGCTTTTAAAAGATTGCCCAACGCATTAGACAATGCATGTCCTCCAAAATAGCCTACGATGAATTTTCCGTCTTCTTTCAGAACTGTTAATTCCTTTTCCATCCCTTGCGGAAGCGGCAGCGGATTCTTCCAATCATCATCTACTACTCCATTTTCAATACATACGAATTTATCCGCCTTCATCCCATGCCTGACCATATAATCTTTTGCACATGGCAGCAATGAAACTACTTTATCAGATTTCCTGTACGCCGAATTTTCGCCGATCTGAATCATCTGTACAAAAGGGTGGTATTTGGACATACCGCCCAATTCAATTAATGTAGCAGGCCACATATCATGTACTTCATGAATTAATTTTGCATGACACTTTTTTCTCATATACTGCGCCGGGAAAGTATCTAACGGATAGGTTGATGATGTAATGATTACATCCGGCCTTGCCTTTTCTAAAATCCTATCCGCATACTTCCGAAGCTTATAGCAGAATCTAAACATCGTTAATGCTCTGCTAAGACCGTTTCCTTCGTATCTGCCCGTCTTTATCCAACAATATTGGATCCCATCCACATCTTCATACTGCAGGTCCTTTTCGACCTTAGGATTTTCTTTTCTCAAATGTGAAAAATCTCCTGCAATAATCTGAATTTGATGCCCCGCTCTCACCCACTCCCTGGCAAAATAATAAGGGCGGAACTCCATTCCCATCTCCGGCGATCCGGCATAATGATTAATCAATAATATATTCATCTCGTCTCAGTCCCTAAGCTACTGCAATCACAGTTCTGATCATTGTCTTTAATTCCCTGAAGAGTCCAAACCTCCTGATACTTTCAAGGTTATATTCCATCTTTCCAGGCAGTACCTTTTCTATATATATTCTGTCAACATCCTCCGCCCCACTGAGCAGATCCGCCTCATCCTTATAACGGATACTGGCTTCTGAAGTCACGCCTGCCGGCAATAGTAAAGTCGCCCTCATTTCCTTCGTATATGCTTTCACATATTTAACCACTTCCGGTCTGGTCCCCACAAATGACATATCACCAATAAATATATCAATCAATTGCGGTAATTCATCCAAACGATATTTTCGTAAAAACTTTCCTATTTTTGTAACTCTGCTATCATTTCTTGCTGTAACTTGCGTTCCTATCGTATCTGCATTTACTACCATTGTTCGGAATTTATGTATCATAAATCTTTTCCCATATGCAGTTACTCTCTCCTGCCGATAAAAGATACCTCCAGGAGAATCGATTGCAATGGCGGCTGCGATCACTATCATCGGCGCTGCCGCTATAATCAACAGAATAAATGAAATGACCAGATCAAAAACACGTTTAACTATCAGACTTTTCTTTCGTTTGGAAAGAATCTCATAGTACTCTCTGACTTCTGGAATCTGCATCCATTCAGGCAGTTCGCTCCAATTTCGCCACATATCTCTCTAATAACCTCCCGCAGCCCTGCAGCCACATACTCCACGTCTCCTTCCGTCAGCCTTGTATGCAGCGGCAGCGTCACCTCATTCCGATAATAGCCATAAGCATTCGGAAATTCCTCGATCCTCCACCCCATCGCCTTATAAGCGCTCATCATGGCCAAGGGTTTATAATGCACATTACATACAATCCCCCTCTTGGCCATTCGAAGGATCATATCATTTCTCTTGGCCTCATCCATTCCCGGGAGCCTTGCCAGATACAGATGTCCCGAGCTTACAAAATCATTTCCATAGTGTTCCATATGAAGAATACCTAATTCATCGCAAACCTGATCATACCTGCTGATAATCTCCTGTCTTCTATTCAAGATTCCCGGATACCGCTCCAACTGCTTCAAACCGATTGCCGCCATGATATCTGTCATATTACATTTATAAGCCGGCGATACAATATCATACTCCCATGCTCCAAGCCTGGTCTTCGCCAATGCATCCTTCGACTGCCCGTGCAGGGAATACAGCATAAACTGCTGATAGATCCAATCATCATCGATCCCTTCAATCGGATTCCAGGTGAGCGCCCCGCCCTCCGCTGTAGTCAGGTTTTTCACTGCGTGAAAAGAGAAACTGGTAAAATCTGCAGCAACACCGCAGTTTTTCCAGCTCCCCCTTACCTTCCGCTTTGCACCGAACGCGTGAGCGCTGTCCGCTACCACGGCCACTCTTCCGATGGCTTCCTGGATCTCATTTTTCGGATGAAACAGCGCGCGTTTCCTCTCCACAATATCAAATATCCGGGAATAATCGCACATCACCCCTCCCAGATCTATCGGGATAATTGCTTTGGTCTTCTCCGTGACCGCCCGTTCCAACGCATCAAAATCCATCTCGAAACTGTCTTTTGCCACATCTACAAGCACCAGCTTAGCCCCCACATGGCATACCGGGCTGGCGGATGCCGTATATGTATATACAGAAGTGATCACTTCATCCCCTTCGCCTATACCTAAGAATCTTAAAGCTGCTTCCAGGCACGCAGTAGCAGAATTCAAAGCAGCCGCCCGCTTCACCCCACAGTATTCGGCAATTTTCTGTTCAAATAATTTCGTTCTCGGACCGGTGGTGATCCATCCGCTTTTCAGCGTTTGGATTACTTCCGCAATCTCCAGATCCGTGATATCCGGCGGCGAGAACGCGATCTGCCTCTCCTCCATCTGTGAACCACTCCCTTTTCTTAATTAATTTGTTACATTTTTTCAGTACTAAATTCTTTTATTTGTTCTCTATCCCACGGTGAATTACTGTTTTCCGGATACCCTCCGCTTATATCAATAATAAATATATAAAATAATTATGGTAATTCATCCATATTTTTTACAAATACCAGACTGCTAATCCGCTGCACACTCTTTAACACAATCCCAGTCCACGCTGAACGCTCCTCGTCCTTATGCAATACTTTTCTGAACTGTCTTTTGACTCCCCCAGTCCATCCCAATCTCATTCAACCTCCGCACCTGATCCTCCCGCAGCGTCTTCCCGCCCCGGTTTCCTGCGTATATGTGTTTCTGCTCATTGACCCATTTTGCCAACCACACCCCATCCGCTCGGTACTTAAGCGGAATCTTCAGATTCCCATGCTCCTCATAATAGGCTTTCGCAAGCTGATAACGAACCTCCCAGGGATCCGGCTTCACCCAGACCATTCCAATTGCGTCAAGCATCTCCCGCCGCTTTGGCAAATGCTTCTCTTTGCCCTTCTCTCTTTGATCTGCGATCCATCCTCCAAGCTTATACCCAGCCGGACTGACATAAGACGCCGGAACATTCAGATTCCCGTTTGCCTCATAGTAGAGCTTCGCCTCCGCATAACCCTTATCCCACTTCTGCTCCGGCTTTGTTTTCCAGACCATTCCAATAGAATCAAGCCTTGTGATCTGTTCCTGGCTAAGCTTCGCCCCATTGGTCTTTCCATTCCTCAGAAGCCTCTGCCGCCTGATCCACCCGCCGATCTTAAGTCCCTTCGGCGAACAATAGGCATTGGGGATATCAAGATTCCCATGCTCCCGGTAATACTCCATACACTCTGTGAAATTCTCTTCCCACAGATAGTCCGGTACATCCCAGATCATCCCGATCTCATCAAGCAGCCGGATTCTCTCCTGTGACAAATATGCTTTCTGGATCCCGCTTTTGCGGTAAGTCCGAAGCTGACAGATCCACGCGCCCAGACGGACTCCCGAATCTGTTACCGTGTCGGCACTGGTATTCAAGTTCCCATGCCCGGCATAATATTTCCTCGCCTCGTTATAATATCTCTCCCACGCAAGGTCCCGGCTGCTTTCCCAGACCATACCGATCTGATTCAGCTTACGGATACGTTCCTCTCCAAGCACGCCGTATTTTTCACCGGCATAGACCCTTCGCTGTGTACAAACCCACCGGCCGAGCCCATAGCCCTCTTCCGTCTGATATTTCACCGGAACTTCAAGATTCCCGTGCTTCTGATAATACTGCTTCGCACACTCATACATCAGATCCCAGGAAGCCGTAAGAGTCTCCTCCAAACGCCCGAACAGCGAGATACAATCCCGCACCTCATCCACCACTTCAAAACGCTCATTTACAATCTCCTCATCCTGATGCAGGAAATGATAGTAAGACACAGCAATCTTCATCTCTTCCTCAACAGTTCCGATACTGTAGAGATTCTCTATATTCAGCACAATATCGAAGATAACCGCATCCTTCTTCTTGCTCGCTGACAACGCCCTCCCGATCTGCTGCTTGTATATGATCGGCGACACAGTAGGCCGAAGCAGGATCACTCCGTCAATATCCTCCACATGCACTCCCTCGTTGAGCATATCGATGCAGTACAATAATTTTAAATGCCTGCTCTCATCTGCTTTGAAGTCTGCAAATGCCTGACTCGCCCCAGGATCCTCGGAATATGCAGAATAGATCCGCGGCGACGCATCCACCTTCGCAAACCATTTTTTTGCCTCCCCGATCATTTCCTTCATATGCTCGTGATCGGCACAGAATACAATATATTTCCCTTCGGATTCCTTCATATGCTTATGGAAGATCTCCTCCGGCCCGTCCGCCCGTGCCAACGCCCGGCGCAAAGCCTCCAGAATCTTCTCTCCCTCGTCGCGGACAACCTTGTTTCTTGCCGTCCGTACCCGCTTTTCATACCTTTCAAGCTCCTTCTGATAAGAAAAAACAGACAGCACATATTTCGGAGGATTCAGAATTCCCCGTACAATAGCCTCTCCAAGAGACATTTCCGAGGCGACATTTCCGTCAAATAACTCATCCGACATATCCCGCTGATTATCCAAATAGCGGATCGCCGTTGCAGACAGCCCCAATACCCGGGCATCAGAATACATTGCCAGAAGGTTCCCCACCCCCTGCCCCCAGGAATTTGCCCCGCATCGGTGGAATTCATCCAATACGATGTAGTCCGGGCAGATATCCCGAAGCTCTGACTCCGGCATAGACATCAGCTTCGCATACGTGAAGAACCGTACATTTCCCGGTTTCATCGCGCCGCTCGCCGTCAGATTCTCAATCTGCGTTCTGAAAATATTCTCCGACGGTGACAGCCAGCAGACCGTCTTTTCCGGGAAATCTTCACACAGCTTGAAGCCAATGAAGGACTTCCCCGTTCCGGTCGGATGGATGACTGCGGCTTTTCCTGCAGTTCTCATCATACCAAGAGCCGCATGGTAGGCTGTCTGATTATGTTCGAATAATTCAATTTTCATACCCACGGCCCCCTTCCTGTCGAAGAACCGCCGACGGCAGATTCTCCATATATTCCGGTAAAATGTAATGAAGCATCATACTTCATTACATTTTTTTATTGCAAATTTTCTTAAAATCTTCATTTATCTACGTTATATTACCACGTGAAAATCGTTTTGTCAACATTTTGGCCGATTGCGCGCCGGTTTCTAATGGTATTTTTGCAAATAATTCCTAAAAAGGGGCACAGATTCCAGAAAGTCTGTGCCCTTTCGCTTCTTAATTTGGCGTCAAATCAAGTAAATCAAGAGATTTTCATTTTATCGCCGTCAAAATTCTAGTCAAATTCTAGTGCAATGTATATTTCCATAAAAACAAATGAAATAAACCATAAAAATATGTTTTTGGTCTGTAGATTCCTGTTTCACTGCCGTCAAATTTCTGGTCAAAGAAAATAAGAAAGGCGGAAAATATGGAAAAAACAGTATTATGTAATGAAGTATGATGATTCATTACATTTTTTTCACCATATTTTTAGTCATTCCTTTTGCTTCGCTCAAGGCACAAACAAGTCATGAAAAAGCAAGTTGTGCTGATATCCACAAAAATTCTATCGTTGCTACCATTGTAACTACCGACAAGTGCGGCATTTCCCAATACCAACAGAAAACTTTTTCCACCATTAATTCTGATATCCTCCGTTTTCATGACTGGCTAATTGAACACCACTGCATGTTTGTATGGAATCCACAGGAAAGTAATGGATTCCTATTTTTAATTACCTCGAACATGACATCCATGTATGCCTTACCCATCTCAAGTATGTTAAGGCCATCAAAGGCAAAAAGACTGTTTCCAATGCAGGTATTGCCAATGTTCTGTCCGACCCCTTTGGCAAAACAGCAACCAAAATCATGACCTATCTACTGGCTCATACCTCCGATTCCATGGATGAAAAAGCTGTCCGCAAGCTGATTAAAAAAGGGGCGAAGGCCAAATCAGATGAAATCATTGAAGCCATTAAAGGGTACAACATTGAAACAGACCAGGCAAAGAAGCTGGAGCTTGCCCGCGGGCATCTTGATTACCCTGATGTTATGATCACCCAGACGGAAGTGGAACTCTATGTCCGCATTAAACC